>Ga0265327_10004586_pt1 | contig 12162 bp, 12 predicted proteins | sample 41621metaG_FD_202089 | JGI IMG/M metagenome (GOLD analysis project Ga0265327, IMG submission 202089) | Rhizosphere microbial communities from Carex aquatilis grown in University of Washington, Seatle, WA, United States - 4-16-21 metaG | ecosystem: Host-associated > Plants > Roots > Rhizosphere...
CGTTGTAGTCGGTGTGGTCGCCCATCAGGTTGACGCGACCGGGGGCGACGAAGCGGTTGGCGGGGCCGGGCATGGCGCCCAACGTAGGACCGATCGCGCCAACGTGTGACCTTCGGTTCTGGCCCGTCGTCGGCGCGGGTGCGATCCTCGAACCAGGACGGTTTCGTCCTCGGTTCATCCTTCGAGAGGAGGGTGCGATGCGGCGGATCAGGCTCTGCTCACTCCTCGGGTTGGTTGCGTGTGCTGCGCTGGTGCTCGGAGGCTGCTTCGGCGGCACCGGCACCTATCCCGTCGTGCCGCAGACGCAGCACGGCATGATCGGCAGTGGCCTCTGGCACTCGGCCGGTGGTCCGAACTGCACCTTCGGCACGACGACCCGTCCGATCTCGCACGTCGTGTTCCCGCAGGTCGTCGAACCGGCTCGGGCCGGACCCCGCTACGTGAACCTCGACAGCCCCGCGGACGTCACCTTCACCACGCAGGACTGCCAGACGTGGGTCCAGGCCGACGGCCCGTACGACCAGAAGTACGGCGTCAGCATCTACGGCGTCCTCGCCGGCGACGGCGACTACCGCGTCGGTGTCGAGGTGCCGGCCGGCCGGTACGTGGCGACCTCGCCCGCGACCTGCAGCTGGGAACGCGTCTCCAGCTTCGGCCACCGGATCCCCGACGACACGACGATGTTCGGGAGCAACATCATCGCCAGTGGCACCGGCGGCACCGTCGACATCGCGCCGACCGACGTGGGCTTCGTCACGTCGAACTGCGGGGCGTGGGTGGGAACCGGGTGACGAGCGGCGGCTGACCGGCGTCGTGCTCCGGTCCGGTCGGGCACGGTACATTGCGCGCCTCACGCGGCGCGGAGAACCGCCCGCAGAACTGGGGGAGCGTCATGGGTGTGCTCGACGGAAAGGTGGCCCTGGTCTCGGGCGGCGCGCGCGGCATGGGTGCGGCGCACGTGCGGCGCTTCGTCGCCGAGGGCGCGCAGGTCGTGTTCGGCGACGTGCTCGAGGCGGAGTGCGAGGTGCTGGCCAAGGAGCTCGGCGACGCCGCGCACGTGGTGCCCCTCGACGTCACCGTCGAGGACCACTGGGCGGGCGCGGTCGCGTACGCGAAGCGCGAGCTCGGCGGGCTGCACGTGCTGGTGAACAACGCGGGCATCGGCGCAGGCACCCCCATCGTCGGGGGCCCGCTCGACGACTACCTGCGTGTGATCATGATCAACCAGGTCGGGGTGTGGCTCGGCATGCAGCACGCAGCGCCGGTGATGGGGGAGTCGGGGGGCGGCTCGATCGTCAACATCTCGTCGATCGACGGCATCATCGGGATGGCCAACGCCGGTGGGTACGTCTCGGCGAAGTTCGCGGTGCGGGGCATGACGAAGGTGGCGGCGATCGAGCTCGCGCCGCTCGGGATCCGCACCAACTCGGTGCATCCCGGCTTCGTCGACACGCCGATCCTCCACGGCGGCGCGGGCCAGGAGGTGCGCGACCGGATCGCGGCCACGGTCGAGCCGCTGATCCCGCAGGGCCGCCTGGCTCGGCCGGAGGAGCTCACCGAGATGGTGCTGTTCCTGGCCTCCGACGCCTCGAGCTACTGCAACGGCGCCGAGTTCGTGGTCGACGGCGGCATGCTCGCCGGCCCCAACACCTTCGGCAGCTGAGCCCAGCTGGTCCTTCACCCGTTGCGCCCGGGCGCCGATACTCGACGCCATGAGTCGATTCCAGACGTCGTGGGAGATCGCGAAGCGGTCGTGGGCCGTGCTGCGGTCCGACAAGTCGCTCGCCTGGTTCCCGGTGCTGTCGGCCCTCGCGTCGATCGCGGTGGTGGTCGCGTGCGGCGGCCTGATCGCGGTCGCCGGCATCGACAGTGCGGCCACCGGTGATTCGCTCGCGCCGCTCGGGTGGGTGTTCATCGTGCTGGGCTACGTGGGCCTCGCGTTCGTGCAGACCTACTTCCTCGCGGGCCTCGTCGCCGGCGCCGACATGCGGTTGCACGGCCAGGACAGCACGGTGCGCACCGCGCTCGCGGTGGCGAACGGCAAGCTGCACCGGCTGTTGCCGTGGGCGATCGTGTCGGCGACGGTGAGCGCGATCATCAGCCAGATCGAGCGCCAGGGGATCATCGGCCAGATCATCGGCCGGCTCATCGGCCTGGCGTGGAGCCTCATCACGTTCATGACGATCCCCGTGATCATGATCGAGGACCTCGGGGTGATCGCCGCGCTGAAGCGCTCGCGTGACCTGTTCAAGCACACGTGGGGCGAGAACGTCATCGCCTACGGCGGGCTCGGTCTCGTGGGCCTCCTGCTCACGATCCCCGGCCTCGCGCTGGTGTTCGGCGGCGTCGCCATCGGTTCGGTCGGCTACGTGCTCTCGGTCGTGGGCGTCGTCTGGATGCTCGCGGCCGCGGTCGTGATGTCGGCGCTGAGCGGCATCTACCGCACGGCGCTGTACCGCTACGCCTCCACCGGCGAGGTTCCGGGCGACTTCTCGGGCATCGACTTCCAGGCGCAGTTCCGGCCCCGTCGCTCCTAGCATGACCCCGTGGCTCCCGAGCTCGAGATCGACGCCCTGCCCCAGCTGCGCGACCCGGTCCTGATCGTCGCGCTCTCCGGGTGGGTCGACGCCGGACTCGCCGGCATCGGCACGGTCGCGGTCCTGCGTGACCACCTCTCGGCGGTCCGGCGCTTCGGACGCATGGACCTCTCGGAGGTCATGGACCTGCAGCAGACGCGCCCGACCGTCCACCTCGACCTGGGCGTGCAGCGCCGCATCGAGTGGCCGCAGCTCGAGTTCGAGGCCGGCAACGTGGGCCCCGATGTCGTGCTGTGCTCCGGTCCCGAACCGTCGTTGCGGTGGCGGGCGGTGCTCGGCGAGGTCGTCGCCCTCGCGCAGCGGCTCGGCGTGCGGCGCGCGTTCACGGTCGGCGGCATCCCCGCGATGGCCTCGCACCGCCGGCCCGTCCAGGTGCTCACCACCGCCACGAGCGAGGAGCTCGCCGTCGCCACCGGCGCCTGGCGCCAGGACTACGAGGGCCCCACCGGCGCGCAGAGCGTGCTGCAGGTGCTGCTCGGCGAGGCGGGCGTGGAGACCGTCGGCCTCTGGGCCCAGGTGCCGCACTACCTGTCGGCCAGCGCGTCGCCGCCCGCGATCCGCTCGCTGCTCGTGCGGCTGCGCGACTTCGCGGGCCTGGCCGTCGACCTCACCGAGATCGAGGAGCAGGCGGTCACCTACATCCAGCGGGTCGAGCAGGGTCTCGCCGAGCGGCCCGACGTGGTCGACGTGATCCGCGCCATCGAGGACGCCGACGACCTGCCGGGCGACGGCACCGACGGCGACGGGCTGCCTGCCGAAGACCTGCCGAGTGGCGACGAGCTCGCCTCCGAGATCGAACGCTTCCTGCGCGGCCAGTAGCCTCCGTTCCGTTCGCCCGCCGCCGGTACCGGGCCGACCGAGGAGCCTGCGCATGAGCGTCGTCAAGATCAACGCCATCACCGTGCCCGCGGAGCGGGCCGACGAGCTGGTCGCCCGGTTCGCCGCTCGCGCGGGTGAGGTGGCGCACATGCCCGGCTTCGAGATGTTCGAGCTGCTGCGCCCGACCGACGACAAGGACACGTTCCTCGTGTACACGCGCTGGCGCTCCGAGGAGGACTTCCAGGCGTGGATGAGCAGCCCCGCCTTCCAGCACGGCCACAAGGCGCACAACACGCAGGGCCCGGTCAGCAACCAGAGCGAGCTGTGGCAGTTCGACGTGGTGCAGCACGAGGACGCACCGGCGTCCTGAGCACACCGATCCGTCGCACGCGCCAATGAACGCGCTCTTCCAGTTCCACAGCAAGTGGGGCTACGTCGCAATCCTGCTCAACGCGCTCGCGGGCATCTACGCGCTGGCCGCGTACCAGTGGCGGCGCTTCCGCTCGAAGTACGTGTGGTGGGCGACGATCTTCGCCGAGGTCGCGCTGATGGTGCAGGTCGCCGTCGGTGCGATCCTCGTCGCGTCGAAGGACTACACCGCGCCGCGCTTCCACATGTTCTACGGCTTCGTCGCCTTCATCACCGTCGGCCTCGCCTACAGCTACCGCGGCGCGATGCGGGGCCGGCGCGAGCTGCTCTACGGGCTCGTCGGCCTGTTCCTCATGGGCGTCGGTATCCGCGCCGTGATGCAGGTCACGTGACATGAGCGCGCCGGTCAACTCTCCCGCACGCCGCCTCCGGGTGATGCTGTTGTTCGGCGGCCGTTCCGCCGAGCACGACGTCTCCCGCGTGACCGCGGTCGCGGTGGCTGCCGCACTCGACCCCGCGCGCTACGAGGTGGTGCCGGTAGCGATCACGACCGACGGCCGGTGGCGGTTCGCCGATTCCGCCCGCGTGCACATCGAACGCGCGGCCACGGTCGGCCCTCACGCGCTGCCCGCGCGCTTCGACGTCGACGGCACCTCCGCGCCGGCGCTGGGCGAGCTGGTCGCGAGCGGTGGTGCCGGCGCGCCCCCCGACCCCGGAAGTTCGGGTGGGCGGGGCGCGCTCGACGTCGACGTCGTGCTGCCGCTGCTGCACGGCCCGTACGGCGAGGACGGCACCGTCCAGGGCCTGCTCGAGCTGGCCGACCTTCCCTACGTGGGCTCCGGCGTCGTCGGCTCCGCGGTGGGCATGGACAAGATCATGATGAAGCGCGCGTTCACCGCGTGCGACATCCCCAACGCCCGCTCGGTGGAGCACCGCGACGGCCACGACCTCGACGCGCTCGCGGATCGTGTGGAGACGGAGCTCGGCTACCCGTGCTTCGTGAAGCCGGTGAACATGGGTTCGTCGGTGGGGGTGTCGAAGGCGCACGACCGCACCGAGCTGCTCGCCGCGTGCGAACTCGCGTTGCGCTACGACGAGTGGGTCCTGGTGGAGGAGAGCATCACCGGACGCGAGATCGAGGTGGCGGTGCTGGGCGACGACCCGCCGGTGGCGTCGGTGCCGGGGGAGATCGTGCCCGGCGACGAGTTCTACTCCTACACCGACAAGTACGAGACCGACGACGCCGAGTTGCTGGTGCCCGCTCCGCTCACCGCCGACGAGGTGGCCGAAGCGCAGCGCCTCGCCGTCGCCGCCTTCTCGGCATGCCGTTGCGAGGCGATGGCCCGGGTCGACATGTTCCTCACGCCCGACGGCCGCTTCCTGCTCAACGAGGTCAACACGATCCCGGGCTTCACGCCGATCTCGATGTACCCGCGTCTGTGGGAGGCGTCGGGTCTCCCGTACCCGCAGCTGCTCGACCGGCTCGTGGAGCTCGCGTTCTCCCGTCACGCGCGCCGCGCCGCCCGCGCGGGGCGCCAGCGCTGATTCGGCGCCGGCCGGAGCTCCTAGAGGTTCACCACCGGGCAGGTGAAGGTGCGGGTGATCCCGTCGACCTTCTGGATCTCGGAGACGACGAGCTTGCCGAGGTCGTCGAGCGAGACGGACTGGGCCTTCACGATCACGTCGTAGGGCCCGGCGACGTTGTCGGCGTCGACGACCCCCGCGATGGCGCGCGCGGCCTTGGCGACCTTCTCGGCGCGGCCGACCTCGGTCTGGATCAGCACGTATGCGGTGACGCTCATGGACCTACCCCCGTTGGACGAGTGACCCCGAGCGTACTGCGAGGGCGCGAATCAGGACAGGCGTTCTTCGAGCGCGTCGAGCTCCGCGGCCAGCGCGGGCGGGAGGCGGTCGCCGAACTCGGCGAAGTACGCGCGCAGCTCCGGCACCGACCGACGCCACTCGCCGGCGTCGAAGGCCAGCGCGGCGTTGACGTCGTCGACCGACACGTCGAGACCTTCGAGCTCGAGGTCGCCGGCCGACGGGATCACGCCGATCGCGGTGTCGACGCCACCGGCGTCGCCGTCGAGACGACGGCAGATCCACTCGAGCACGCGGGAGTTCTCGCCGAAGCCGGGCCACAGGAAGCGGCCGTCCTCGCCCTTGCGGAACCAGTTCACGCCGAAGATGGTGGGGAGCGACGCCTCGTCGGTGCGCTCGGTCATCGACAACCAGTGGCCGAAGTAGTCGCCCATGTTGTAGCCGCAGAAGGGCAGCATCGCGAAGGGGTCGTGGCGCAGCTCGCCGAGCCCGCCGACGGCCGCGGCGGTCTTCTCGGAGCCCATCGTGGCGGCCACGAGCACGCCGTGGTTCCAGTCGCGCGACTCGAACACGAGCGGCACCGTGGTGGCGCGACGGCCGCCGAAGAGGAACGCCGAGATCGGCACGCCCTTCGGGTCCTGCCACTCGGGCGCGATGCAGGGCACCTGCGACGCCGGCGCGCAGAAGCGGGAGTTGGGGTGCGCGGCGGGCGTTCCGGACTCGGGCGTCCAGGAGTTGCCCTTCCAGTCGGTGAGGTGTGCGGGGGCGTCGTCGGTGAGGTCCTCCCACCACACGTCGCCGTCGTCGGTGAGCGCCGTGTTGGTGAACACGGTGTTGGCGTCGCAGGCGCGCAGCGCGTTGAGGTTCGACTTCTCGCTGGTGCCGGGCGCGACGCCGAAGATGCCGAACTCGGGGTTGATCGCGTGCAGGCGGCCCTCGTCGCCGAACTTCATCCACGCGATGTCGTCACCGATGGTCTCGACGGTCCAGCCCGGGATCGACGGGATGAGCATGGCGAGGTTGGTCTTGCCACACGCGGAGGGGAACGCGGCGGCGATGTAGCGCACGCGGCCCTGCGGGCTGGTGAGCTTCAGGATGAGCATGTGCTCCGCGAGCCAGCCCTCGTCGCGCGCGATCACCGACGCGATGCGCAGCGCGAAGCACTTCTTGCCGAGCAGCGCGTTGCCGCCGTAGCCCGAGCCGTACGACCAGATCTCACGCGTCTCGGGGAAGTGCACGATCCACTTCTCGTCGGCGTTGCACGGCCACGGGACGTCTTCCTGGCCCTCCGCGAGCGGCGCGCCGAGCGAGTGCACGCACGGCACGAATTCGCCGTCGGCGCCGAGCACGTCGAGCGCGGCCTGGCCGGCGCGCGTCATCGTGCGCATGCTCACCGCGACGTAGGGGGAGTCGGTGACCTCGACGCCGATGTACGAGAGGGGCGAGCCGAGCGGACCCATGCTGAACGGCACGACGTACATCGTGCGGCCCTTCATGCAGCCGCGGTACAGCTCGTCGAGCTTGGCCCGCATCTCGGCGGGGGCCTTCCAGTTGTTGGTGGGGCCGGCGTCGACCTCGCGCTCGGAGCAGATGAAGGTGCGGTCCTCGACCCGGGCGACGTCGCTCGGGTCGGAGTGCGCCCAGAACGAGCCGGGGCGCTTCTCGGGGTCGAGCTCGGTGAACGTGCCCGCCTCGACCAGCTGCTTGCAGAGGAGCTCGTGCTCGGCGTCGGACCCGTCGAACCAGTGCACGTCGGCCGGCTCGCAGAGGGAGACCATCTCGTTCACCCAGTCGATCAGCCGCTGGTTCTTGGTCGGGGGCGAGACGAGCGTCACGTCGAGATCCTCCACGTTGAGGACGAGGGCCCACAGTGCTCCGGCGGGCCACGAACTAGTGGAAAAAGTGTACCGACGACGGGCCACGGCCCCCGAACGGGCCCGGGCTTCCCTGTGGGGGTCTGGTTAGGCTCCGCCCCATGACCCGCAGCCCCGTGATCGGTCCGGATCTCGAGTCCTCGAGCCCCGGCGAGTACCCGCTTCCCGCCCCGGCACCGGGTGCACCCAACGTGGTGATGATCGTCCTCGACGACATGGGCTTCGCGCAGCTCGGCTGCTTCGGTTCGGGCATCGCCACCCCCAACATCGACCGGCTCGCCGACCACGGCCTGCGCTACAACCGCTTCCACGTCACCGCGATCTGCTCGCCGACGCGTGCGGCGCTGCTGACGGGTCGCAACCACCACAACGTGGGTGTGGGCTTCCTCGTCGACCTGCCCATGGCCTACCCGGGCTACACCGGACGCATCCCGAAGTCGGCGGTGCCGTTGCCTCGCGTGCTGCGCGACCACGGGTACAACACGTTCGCGGTGGGGAAGTGGCACCTCGTCCCCGGTGGCGAGCGCACCGACGCGGGTCCGTTCGACCGGTGGCCCCTCGGCTTCGGCTTCGAGCGCTACTACGGCTTCCTCAACGGTGACGCCAACCAGTGGGCGCCGTCGCTCGCGCGCGACAACCACTACGTGGAGCCGCCGCGCACTCCGGACGACGGATACCACCTCAGCGAGGACCTCGCCGACGAGGCGATCCGCGACATCACCCGTCAACAGCAGGCGTCGGGAGGCGAGCGGCCGTTCTTCCTCTACTTCGCGCTCGGTGCGATGCACGCGCCGCACCACGTCGCGCCGGAGTGGATCGAGCGCTACCACGGGCAGTTCGACCAGGGCTGGGACCGCTGGCGCGAGGAGGTGTTCGCACGGCAGGTGGCGTCGGGCGTCGTGCCCGAGGGCACCACCCTCACCCCGCGCCCGAGCTGGATCGACGAGTGGGACTCCCTCTCCGAGGAGACGCAGCGCGTGCTGGCGCGCCAGATGGAGGTGTACGCCGGATTCCTGTCGCACACCGACGCGCAGATCGGCCGCGTGATCGACCAGCTCGAGAAGCTCGGCATCCTCGACGACACCATCGTGATGCTCGTGTCGGACAACGGCACGAGCGGCGAGGGCGGCGCGATGGGCACGTTCAACGAGCACCGCTTCACCGAGCACGTGCCCGACACCGTCGAGAGCAACGGCGCGTGGCACGACGAGCTCGGCGGGGTGCGCACCTACCCGCACTACTCCTGGGGTTGGGCCTGGGCGGGCAACACACCCCTGCGCCTCTGGAAGCGCTACACGTGGCTCGGCGGCTGCCGCACGCCGCTGATCGTGCACTGGCCGAACGGCATCGAGGCGCGCGGCGAGGTGCGCGACCAGTTCGTGCACGCGATCGACCTCGCGCCAACGGTGCTCGCGCTCGCGGGCATCACACCGCCGGAGACGATCGACGGCGTCACCCAGAAGCCCTACGACGGCGCGTCGATCGCGTCGACCTTCGCCGATGCCGACGCGCCCAATCCGCGCGACCTGCAGTACTTCGAGATGCTCGGTTCGCGGTCCATCTTCGGCAACGGGTGGAAGGCCACCACCGACCACGTGTCGAAGGGGGTGATGGACGAAGAGCGCCTCATGGAGGGCAGCCGCGACTTCACCACCGACACCTGGGCGCTGTTCCGCCTCGACGACGACTTCTCGGAGGCCCACGACGTCGCGGCGCAGCATCCCGACGTGCTCGCCGATCTGCAGCAGCGGTGGGCGGTGGAGGCCGGGCGCAACAACGTGTTCCCGATGTCCGACGACCTCATTGCGCGCGTCGTCGCGATGATGCCGGTCGCGAACGGTCCGCAGGCGCGCGCGGTCTACTTCCCCGAGTCGAGTCCGGTGATCGACGCGCAGGTCGCGCGCCTCGGCCTCGGGGCACGCGTGACTGCCGACGTGACCGTGCCCGGCGACGGCGGCGCGGGCGTGCTCTGCGCGATCGGCGACTGGAACGGCGGGTTCGCGCTCTACGTGCGCGACGGGCGGCTCGTGTGCGCCTACTCGCGTGCGAGTGACGTCCACGCGGTGGCGAGCGAGGTGCCGTTGGCCGCGGGCGACCATCGCCTCGGCGTGCACTACGACCTCAGCGGCCCGGGCGGACCCGAGCTCACGTTGCTCTGCGACGACGAGGTGATCGGCTCCGAGCTCCTGCCGTTCCCGTTGCCCTTCGTCTTCCAGCACGGGGGCTGCTCCATGTACCTCGGCGAGGACCGTGGCCTGCCGGTGTGCGACGACTACGAGGTGCCGTTCCCGTGGACCGGGGAGCTGCGCGGGGTGATCGTCGAGTCGGGCGGGGCGCACGCCGATCTCACCCGCGAGCTGCGCGCCGCGCTCCACTCGGAGTGACGACACCGACGGCTGGCATCCTGGACAGTGTGGACAGTGGTGACAGTGTGGGTACCGACGACCTGAGCGCGCGGATCAAGGCCGCGACCGAGCTCCTCGAAGGGGTGGTCGCCGACCCGTCGGTGCTCGAGGTGATCACGGAGGAGGACCGCATCCGCTTCGTCAACGCGTGCGGCGACGTGTTCTCGCCCGACGTCACCGAGCGGCGCCGTCGGCTCAAGGCCCGTCAGCGGCGCCAGCGCGACGAACGGCAGCGCCGCGACGAGGATCTCCTGGCCGAGACAGGCATCCGTCGGCTGCGGGCGAAGCCCGTCTTCACCACGCCGAACGTCTTCCCGCCCGACGCCGTCCCCGGCGACGACTTCTCCGGCGACGTCGATGCCGGCGAGCGGGAGCTGGGCGAGCCCGCGCACTGCTACGTGTGCAAGGCGCACTACTCGCAGCTCCACCACTTCTACGACCAGCTGTGCCCCACCTGCGCCGCGTTCAACTACGAGAAGCGGGGCGAGTCCGCCGACCTGCGGGGTCGCGTCGCGCTGCTCACCGGCGGGCGGGTCAAGATCGGGTACCAGGCGGGCATCAAGCTGCTGCGCAGCGGCGCGCACCTCATCGTCACCACGCGCTTCCCGCGCGACGCGGCGATGCGGTACGCACGCGAGGCCGACTTCGACTCCTGGGCCGATCGGCTGGAGATCTTCGGCCTCGACCTGCGCTACACACCGAGCGTCGAGGCGTTCTGTCACCACCTGCACGAGACCCGCGGTCGGCTCGACTTCATCGTCAACAATGCTTGCCAGACGGTCCGGCGTCCGCCCGACTTCTACCGGCACATGATGGAGGTCGAGACCGCGTCGCTCGCGCGGATGCCGGGCGAGGTCAGGGCCCTCGTCGGCGAGTACGAGGAGCTGACCGACCTCACCGGTGCCGCGGCGCTCTCGCAGCGCGCCCTCCTGCCGGGTGAGGCGCGCCCGCAACCGGCACTGTTCCCGGAGGGACGCCTCGACCAGGACCTCCAACAGGTCGACCTCCGCGACCGGAATTCGTGGCGGCTCATGCTCGCCGAGGTCCCGACGGTCGAACTGCTCGAGACGCAGCTCGTGAATGCGGTGGCACCGTTCGTGTTGAACGGGCGCCTCAAGTCGCTGATGCTGCGCACGCCCGAACGCGACAAGCACGTCGTCAACGTCTCGGCGGTCGAGGGCCAGTTCTACCGCCGCTTCAAGACGACGAAGCACCCGCACACGAACATGGCGAAGGCCGCGCTGAACATGATGACGCGCACGTGCGCCGCGGAGTACGAGGCCGACGGCATCCACATGAACAGCGTCGACACCGGATGGGTGAGTGACGAGGACCCGGTCGACATCGCGCGGCGGAAGTCCGCCGAGCAGGGGTTCCACCCCCCGCTCGACATCGTCGACGGCGCGGCCCGCATCGTGGATCCGATCATCTCGGGCTTCAACACCGGCGAGCACGTCTCCGGGAAGTTCCTCAAGGACTACCGCCCGACGGATTGGTGAGCACCACCCGCCGAACCCCGGGGCTTGACGGCTAACCACGTTAGCCCTAGAGTGTGGCTAACGTAGTTAGCTGCACCCGGAGGACCCGTCATGACGACCACGACCCATTACCGCCGCCCCGGGTGGTTCACCCGCAACGTGATGAACCGCTCGGTCGCCGCGCTGACCCGCGCCGGCGTGAGCATCTGGGGTTCGCGGGTGCTCGAGGTGCGCGGCCGGGTGAGCGGCGAGCCCCGCCGCGTGCCGGTGAACCTGCTCGAGGTCGACGGCCGCCGGTACCTCGTGTCGGCGCGGGGCGAGGGGGAGTGGGTGCGCAACGTGCGCGCCGCCGCCGGTGCCCTCACCCTCCGGTGCGGTCGCCACGCCGAGGAGCTGCACGCGACCGAGCTCGCCGACGCGGACAAGGCACCCGTGCTGCGCGCCTACCTGCGCCGTTGGAAGGCGGAAGTGGGCGCCTTCTTCGACGGTGTCGACGCCGACTCGACCGACGCCGCGCTCGCCGCCATCGCGTGGAAGCACCCCGTGTTCGCGCTGGAGGCGCGGTGAACGAACCTGCGCCCCGGGAGCTGTCGCCGCGCGCCGCCGAGATCGTCGCGGTCGCCCGAGAGGTCCTGGAAGCGGAGGGTCCCGACGCGCTGACGATGCGCCGTATCGGCGACGAGCTCTCGATGAAGGCGCCCTCGCTCTACAAGCACTTCCCGAACAAGGCGGCGATCGAGCTCGTGCTCGTGGAACAGGGCCTCACCGAGATGGCGCACGAGCTCTACGACGCGATCGG
>Ga0265327_10004587_pt1 | contig 12156 bp, 9 predicted proteins | sample 41621metaG_FD_202089 | JGI IMG/M metagenome (GOLD analysis project Ga0265327, IMG submission 202089) | Rhizosphere microbial communities from Carex aquatilis grown in University of Washington, Seatle, WA, United States - 4-16-21 metaG | ecosystem: Host-associated > Plants > Roots > Rhizosphere >...
GGGTGAGAATCCCCAGGGTGCGACGATGACCCGGTACTCCTCGACGACGCCCTCGGGGTCCGCTGCCCCTTCGGCCAGGAGTTGGGGGAACCAGGGTCCCAGCTCGTTCACGGCTTGCGCCTCGGCGGCGGGCATCCCGTGCACCGCGGCCCGACGTGCCGCGCCCGGTAGCCGAACCACGAAGACCTTGGTGCCGCGGGCGACGAGCCGCAGAGCCCACGGTGCCCAGTGGGCCAGCTCGGCGAAGATGCGGTCCAACTGGTTGGACTCCTTCAAGGTGGCACCGTCGTCCAGCGGTGGACAACCGGCAATGACCGCGCAGCGATCGACCCGCTCCGCCGCTTCGTGGGCCGCCGCCAGCGCGAACTGGCCACCCTCGGACCAGCCCATGACCGAGAACCGGTCGACGGCGAGGTGGTCGAGCAGCGGCACGAGGTCGGCATGCACCCATCGCACCATCGAGTAGTCGGGCAACCGGTCGGTCCGCCCGACCCCCGGGCGGTCGGGCGAGACGACGCACAACCCGAGGGCACGGGCCGCGTCGTGGGCTGGCGCCATGTCGTGGCCGCTCACCAGCCCGCCGTGGCAGTTGACGACGACGGCGCCGGCCGGATCGCCGTAGACGGCGTAGCCGATCGTTCGACCGTCGGGAAGGGTGAGAGTGTGGTCGCCCACCGCCGGTCGCGGGCCGTCGGTGCTGGCCATCGCTCAGGCCACCCCGCCGCTGGGCTGGTTGGTGGCCCCGCCGTCGACCACCAGGGTCTGGCCGGTGATCCATGACGAGGCGTCCGAGCAGAGGAACACGACGGCCGCCGCCACGTCGTCCGGATCGCCGATGCGGCCCATCGGGATGCGCGAGGCGATCTGTTCTTCCTTCCCCTCCCACAGCGCCCGGGCAAAGGCCGTCTTGATCAACCCCGGAGCCACGGCGTTCACCCGCACGTCTGGGGCCAGCTCGTAGGCGAGCTGGCGGGTGAGGTGAATGACCGCCGCCTTGGTCACGTTGTACCACCCGATGCCCGGCTCGGGCCCGAGGCCGCCCACGGAGGCCACGTTCACGATCACGCCCCCGCGCTCGGCCATCGACAAGCGGTGAACTTCCTGGCACCAGGTGAGAACGCCCAGCTCGTTCACGTCGACGGTCTTGGCGGCGCGGGCCCGGTCGATCTCCACCATCGGCCCGAAGTACGGGTTGGTGGCGGCGTTGTTGACGAGGATGTCCACGGCGCCGAAGCGCGCCACGGTGGCCTCCGCGCACGCCCGCGCCTGTTCGGGGTCACCGGCGTTCGCCTCGAAGATCGCCACCGGTCCGCCGAGCCCCTCCAGGCCGGCCGCGGCGTCGGCCAGGGCGTCGCGCTTTCGGGCCGAGAGCATGACGGCGGCGCCGGCCTCGGCGAACCGCCGGGCCACGGCCAGCCCGATCCCCCGACTCGCCCCCGTCACCAGGGCGGTACGCCCATCGAGCCGCAGGTCCACGGCTCGAGACCCTAGCCACCACCCCTCTAGCATCGGCACAGTGAACCGACTGGAGACCTCGACCAGCCCCTACCTGCGTCAGCACGCCGCCAACCCGGTGGAGTGGATGGAATGGGGTGAGGAGGCGTTCGCCCTCGCCCGGCGAGAGGACAAGCCGCTCTTCGTCTCCATCGGCTACGCCTCGTGCCACTGGTGCCACGTCATGGCGCACGAGTCGTTCGAGGACCCCGAGGTGGCCGCCGACCTGTCCCGCTCGTTCGTCTCGGTCAAGGTCGACCGCGAGGAACGGCCCGACGTCGACGCCGTCTACATGGCGGCGGTGGTGGCCATGAGCGGCTCGGGCGGCTGGCCGATGTCGGTGTTCTGCACGCCCGACGGCCGGCCCTTCTTCGGCGGCACCTACTTCCCGCCGGCCACACGCGCCGGCATGCCGTCGTTCCGCCGTCTCCTGGCCGCCCTGGCCGACGCCTGGTCGACCCGCCGCACCGAGGTCGAGGCCCAGGCCGACGCCCTGCTCGGGGCGGCCGAGCAAGAGCTGGGCCTGGCCGATCGACTGGGCTCGGCCAGCCCGTCGGGTGACGTCGCGCTCGATCCGGGCCAGGTGGTCGAGCACGCCGGCGGTGAGCTGGCCGAGCGCTTCGATCCCGAATGGGGCGGGTTCGGCCCGGCCCCCAAGTTCCCTCGCCCCACCTACATCGAGCTCTGCCTGCGCCGCTACCTGGCCACCGGCGACGACCAGGCCCTGGCCATGGCCACCCGCACCCTCGAGGCCATGGCCGCCGGCGGTATCTACGACCACCTGGCCGGAGGGTTTGCCCGATACTCCACCGACCGGCGTTGGCTCGTCCCCCATTTCGAGAAGATGCTCACCGACCAGGCCCTCTTGGCCCGCGCCTACCTCCACGCCTGGCAGGTGACCGGACGCCAAGACGACCGCCAGGTAGTGGCCGAGACCGTCGGCTACGTGCTCGGCGACCTGGCGGCGCCGAACGGCGGGCTGTGCTCCTCCGAGGACGCCGACGCCGCGGGCGTCGAGGGCAGCCACGCCACCTTCACCCCCACCCAGGTCCGCCAGGCCCTCTCGGACCGTCCCGACCTGGTCGACGCCGCCCTCGACTGGTATGGCGTCACCGAGGCCGGCAACTGGGAGGGGACCACGGTCCTCTCCCGTCCGCTGGGGGCACCGCTACGCCGCCCCGACGAGGTCGAAGAGGCCCGCCGCCTCCTACTCGAGGCCCGTCTGCGCCGGCCCCGCCCGGCCCGTGACGACAAGGTCATCTGCGAGTGGAACGCCATGGCCGCCGCCACCCTGGCCGAGGCGGCCGGGGCGCTGGGCGAGCCGGCCTGGGGGGCGCGAGCCGAGGAGGTGGGTGAGCTGCTCTTCACCGAGGCCCGGCGCGGCGACGGGCGGTGGGTGCGCACCCTCGGGGGTGACCAGCCCGCCTTCGCCGCCGACTACGCCTGGCTGGTCGAGTGCGCCACCCGGCTGGCTGAGTTCACCGGTCGTGCGGTGTGGCTGGAACGGGCGGTCGAGGCGGCCGACGGGTTGCTGGACCTCTTCGTCGACCCCGCCGACGGCGGCGTCTTCACCACCGGGCGCGACGCCGAGCAGCTGGTAGTGCGGTCCAAGGAGCTGCTCGACGGCGCCACCCCGTCGGCCAATTCGGTGGCCGCGTCGTCGCTGGCGCGCCTCGGCGAGCTCACCGGCACAGACCGCTACCGCCGCGCCGCCGAGCGCATCGTGTCCCTGGCCGGGCCGTTGCTCGCCGACCACCCGATGGCGGTGGCCGACCTGGTGGGGGCGGTGGGGCTCTTGGCCGCACCGGTCGAGGTGGTGGTGGCCGGGGACCGGCCCGACCTCTTGGCCGTGGTCCGGCGGCGGTGGCTGCCCGACGCCGTGGTGGCCTGGGGCGAGCCGACCAGCTCGGCGTTGTGGGAGGGGCGAGCATCCGGAGCTGCCTATGTGTGCCGCCGGTTCGCATGCCGGGCTCCGGCCGCCGACCCGGCTACCCTTGGCGCCCAGCTCGACGAGATGTCCTCGGTTGACACGGCTATGGGAGGGTGACCGTGGTCGAGACCAAGCGCGGCCGGCACGCCCCGGCGCCTGCAGAGGGGCGCTCGGCGCGCTCACTCCTGCGCGACCTGCCCCGACGCGAACAGGTGCCCATCGAGGGTGGCGCCCAGCTGCGCCTCCTGGTCCTCGCCTGCACCCCCGACGACACGACGGCGGTCGATCTCTCCTCTGGCGCGCTGGTCCGCCTGCGGGTCCCCTGGCCCGACGACCACCCGCCGGACCTGGCGGCCTTCGACGTGGTGGAGGCGACGCTGGCCGACGACCCCGAACGAGACGACCTGGCCCAGCCCGAGGCGGCCACCGCGGCCGCGCTCCCCCGCCACGTCGGCACGCTGCGCGGACGGCGGGTGCGCCGCATCCTCCAGCGGCTGGCGGCACCGCCGCACGGTCCGTTGCTGGGCTTTCCCGGACCGGCCGCCCCCTACTGGGAGTTCCGGGGGTCCCGGCCCTCGGCCGCACTGCTCACCCCGACCCGGGGACCCCAGCTGATCCGCCGCCCGGCCGACGACTCGACGTGGGTGCGCTTCGGCTGGGAGCGCGATGACGTCTGGCTGCCGGTCGAAGACGCCCATGCCCGCCGCACCCTCGACGCCGCCCGCCGGGAGCGGCTGGCCGGCAAGCCCCTCGCCACGGCGCTGGGGTTTGCGCCCCACTACCTGCTGGCGACGCTCAGCCTCCCGCGTGAGGGCCACTCCTACAAGGTGTGTACGGCGGTGCTGCCCCGCAGTTGAAGGGGCCGGGGGCCGTCAGCGGCCGAGCTTCCCTCCGGCCAGGTCCTCGGCCATGGCCCACCCGAAGGCCACCAGCCGGTCGCCGGCGTCGGCGTCCACCTTCACGAAGAGCTCGATGACCTCGTCGGTCGCCTGCGGCTTGGAGTGCACGAAGTCGAGGCCCCCGGACACCTGACCGTCGCCCTTCAGCACGAAGGCCCGGTCGTCGAGCTTGCCGTCGACCCCGAACCGCTTGGCCAGCCGTCGGGCCCAGGCCCGCTCTTCACCGCTGGCCTTCTGGCCGGGCGTGGGGACCACCTCGGAGAGGCCGGTGAAGGCCCGGAACCCGTCCGCCGTGAGCAGGCGGGTGCCCAGGAGGACGTCCTCGTCGGGGAAGGCCAAGAGGGCCCGGCGGTACTGGTCGGCCATCATCTGCTTCAGGGCGGCCTCAGCCCGGGTGTTGCGGTCGATGCAGGCCAGCCCCACCAGGAGGGCCGGCGTGCCGCCGATCCGCTCCAGGGTGCAGAACGAGTACCCGCGCAGCTTGTTGCCCTCACGGGCCTGGGTCACCAGCACCCACTCTTCTCGCTGTTTGGACAGGTACCCGATGTCGAAACTCGGTGGGCGCTCGGCACACAAATCGGCCATCTCGCCCAGCTCCGCGTCACTGAGCGCGGTGCAATCCTTGGTAACCACCACGATCGGCATGAGGTAATTCTATCGGCCCGGCGAAGGCCGTTCCCATTCGAGGGCCCGAACCGGCCCCTCAGGCCACCACCGCACGGGCCCCGAGCAGCATCTTGAGCTCCCCGACCAGCCCGTTCCTGCCGTCCACGTTGAACTCCGGCGGGAGGCGCAGCACCTTGTCGCCCACGTGCAGGAGCACCGGAGAAGGGCCGGGATGGTCGGCCAGGAGCTCCTTCAGGCGCCCCACCGTGCCGTCGGAGAGCACGCCGAGGGGCAGGGAGATGCGCAGCTCGCCGCCGGCTGTGTCCTGGAGCTCGGGCCGGCGGATCTCCATGGCCACCAGCTTCGGCTCGTCGTCGCGCAGGTCCACCCGGCCCCGGACGACCACCACGGCGTCGTTCTCGAGCTGGGCCCCGTGCTCGGCCATGACCCGGGGGAAGACGAACACCTCCATCGAAGACTGCAGGTCTTCCAAGACGAAGCGCGCCATGAGGTCGCCCTTCTTCGTGTACTGGCGGCGGAGCTCGGTGACCACCCCGCCGACGGCCCGGACCATGCCCTCGGCCGCCTCGGGCCCGTACTCGCCGGCCCCGGCGTCACGCAGCTCAGAGAGCAGGCAGTCGGTGTGGCGGGCCAGGGCGGATTCCAGGCCCATGAGCGGGTGGTCGCTCACGTAGAGGCCGAGCATCTCCTTCTCGAAGGCCAGGCGTTGCGCCTTGTCGAACTCGAGGTCGGGGATCGGCACCCGGGTGCCCTCCCAACGTCCCGCGTCGTCGGCGCCGTCGGCCGGCTCGAGCGAGGAGAAGAGCGTGGCGATGCCCACCTCGTGCTCGCGCCGGCGCTCGATGGTGCGGTCGACGATCTCCTCCAGCACCACGCAGAGCCCTTGGCGCGGGTGGCCGAGCGAGTCGAAGGCCCCGGCCTTCACCAACGACTCCATGGTCCGCTTGTTGAGCACGAGCGGGTCGACCCGGCGGCAGAAGTCGTAGACGTCGGTGAACGGGCCGGCGCTCTCGCGCTCGAGCACGATGCGGTCGACCAGGCTCTCGCCCACGTTGCGCACGGCGGCCAGCCCGAAGACCACCCCGGGGGCTCCGCCCGCCTCGAGCGCCGGGCGGGGGGTGAACTCGGCGGCTGAGCGGTTCACGTCGGGGACGAGCACCTCGATGCCGATAGCCCGGCACTCGGCGAGGTAGACGGCGGTCTTGTCCTTGTTGTCCTTCACCGACGTCAAGAGGGCGGCCATGTACTCGACCGGGTAGTGGGCCTTCAGCCACGCCGTCTGGTAGGCGACGAGGCCGTAGCCGTAGGAGTGGGACTTGTTGAAGGCGTAGTCGGCGAACGGCTCGATGATGTCGAAGAGCTTGGTGCCGAGCTCTTCGCCGTAGCCGTTGGCCACGCAGCCGGCGACGAACTTCTCGCGCTCGGCGGCGATGAGGGCGCGGATCTTCTTGCCGCAGGCCTTGCGGAGGTTGTCGGCTTCTTCGAGCGTGTAGCCGGCGAACTTCTGGGCCACCCGCATCACCGACTCTTGGTAGAGCATGAGCCCGTAGGTGTCGGCCAGGATGGGTTCCAAGTCCGGGTGCAGGTAGGTGACGGGCTTCCTGCCGTTCTTGAGCTCGGGGTAGTCGCGGTGCATGTTGGCCGCCATCGGGCCGGGTCGATAGAGGGCGACCAGGGCGGCCACGTCGTCGAAGCTCGTCGGGGCCAGCGAGCGCAGCGTCTGGCGCATGGCGGTGCCCTCGAGCTGGAAGACGCCGACCGACTCGCAGCGGCGCAGCATCACGAGGGTCTGCTCGTCGGCGAGGTCCACCGCGTCGATGTCGGGCCGGGTCCCGGTCGACTTCTCGATCAGGTCCAAGCAGCGCTCGATGACCGAGAGGTTGCGCAACCCCAAGAAGTCCATCTTCAACAGGCCCAGCTCTTCGATGCCGTGCATCTCGTACTGGGTGACGAGGGGCGCGTCCTCGGGGTCCCCGCCGGCGTCGGGCTTGCGCTGGACGGGCACGTACTCGGTCAAAGGATCCCGGGTGATGACGACGGCCGCGGCGTGGATGCCGTCCTGGCGGCGCAGGCCCTCGAGGCCCTTGGCCACGTCGATGACCTTCTTCGCCTCCTCGTCGGTCTCGTACATGGTGCGCAGCTCGGCCGCCGCGGCGAACCCGTCCTCGTGGCCCTCGGTCTTCTCCAGGCAGGCTCGCAGCGGCGTGTCGCGCCCCATCACCAGCGGGGGCATGGCCTTGGCGATCTTGTCCCCCACCACATAGGGCAGCCCCAGCACCCGAGCGGCGTCGCGCACCGCGGCCCGCGCCTTGATGGTGGAGAAGGTCACGATCTGGGCCACGCGGTCGTTGCCGTAGCGTTCGGCGGCGTAGCGCATCACGTCGCCCCGGAACCGCTCGTCGAAGTCCATGTCGATGTCGGGCATCTGCTTGCGCCCGGGGTTCAAGAACCGTTCGAAGAGCAGGTCGTACCGGATCGGGTCGATGTCGACGATGCGCAGGCAATAGGCGACACAGCAACCGGCCGCCGATCCCCGACCGGGCCCCACCCGGATCCCCGACTCGCGGGCGAAACGGATGAGGTCCCACACCACCAAGAAGTAGGCGGCGAACCCCATGTCGCCGATGACCGAGAGCTCGTAGTCCAGGCGGTCGCGCACGGCGTCGGGCACCGGGTCGCCGTAACGCTCGGCGGCGCCGGCCAAGGTGAGGTCGCGCAAGTAGCCCATGGCCCGCGCCTCGTAGGTGTCACCGGCGAAGCCGTCGGGCACGGGGAACTCGGGCAACCTGGATTGGCCCAGCTCGATCTCGACGTTGGCGCGCTCGGCGATCAAGAGCGTGTTGTCACACGCCTCGGGGATGTCGGCAAAGAGCTGGCGCATCTCGTCGGCCGACTTCAAGTAGTGCTCGGTCCCCTCGAAGCGGAACCGGTTGGTGTCCGAGAGGGTGGCCCCGGTCTGCACGCACAGCAGCGCGTCGTGAGCGACGGCGTCGTGGCGGTGGGTGTAGTGGCTGTCGTTGGTGGCCAGCAGCGGCGCTCCGAGGCGCTTGGCGATGGCCACCAGTTGCGGGTTGGTCCGCTGCTGGTCGGCGATACCGTGGTCCTGCAGCTCGACGAAGAGGTTGTCGCGCCCGAAGATCTCCTGCAGGCGCGCCGCCCGGCGCTCGGCTTCGGGCTCGTCGCCGGCCAGGAGCGCCTGGAGGACCACGCCGCCCAGGCAACCGGTGGTGGCGATGATCCCGTGATGATGGCGGTCGAGCAACTCCCAGTCGACGCGCGGCTTGTAGTAGTAGCCCTCGAGGTACGCCGCCGAGGACAGCTTCATGAGGTTGTGGTATCCCGCCGTCGTCTCGGCCAGGAGGGTCAGGTGGTAGTAGAGCTTCTTCCCGCCCTCCACGTCACCACCGGTGTCGTCGATCTTCCCCCGTCGCACCGGTCGCTCGTAGCGCGACTCGGCGGCCATGTAGGCCTCGGTGCCGATGACCGGGTTGAGCCCGCCGTCGCGGCAGGCCCGGTAGAAGTCGAGGACCCCGTACATGTTCCCGTGGTCGGTGATCCCGAGCGCCGGCTGGCCGTCCTCGACCGCCGCCCGCACCAGGTCGCCGACGCGCGCCGCCCCGTCGAGCATGGAGAACTCGGTGTGGGTGTGCAGGTGGGTGAAGGACCGCCGCGCCAACTACTTCAACCCTCCTGTGGAGAACCCTGTGGACGAACTACAGCCGTGTCGTTTTCGACCATAGCGCGGCCACCGACGTCAAGCCCTCTGGCCCGCCGAGGCCTTTACCACCACAGTCGCGCTGACCTTTTCGTGGAACGTCTGGCACATTTGGTCCCAGTCCGGCCGTTTCTGCGGGCCGACCTCACGCACTCTATGAGACCTACCCCATGAGGTTGTGGTTGGTCGACCGCCTCAAAGGTACGTGCCGGGCCTGTCGGGTGGCCCCTCGACCCCGGCCCGGGGCAGGCCCCGCTGGCGCATCTCGTCAAGCTGGACCCTGGCCGCCATCTGCTGGGCCATCAAGGTGGCCTGGATCCCGTGGAACAGCCCTTCGAGCCACCCGACCAGCTGGGCCTGGGCCAGGCGGAGCTCGCTCTCGGAGGGCACCCCCTCACCGAAGGGGATGGACACCCGGTCGAGCTCGGCCACCAGGTCTGGGGAGAGCCCCGAGGTGAGTTCGGTCACCGACAGCTCGTAGATCTCTCGCAGCCGCGCCCGACCGGCCTCATCGAGCGGCGCCTGGCGAGCCTCATCGAGCAGCTGCTTCACCATGGTGCCGATCCGCATGACCTTGGCCGGCTGTTCGACGGACTCGGTGTCGGGTGCGGCGTTGCCGGTGCCGTCCGGGGGCGGGCCGGGGAGCAGCGGGGCCGGAAGGACTTCGTCGGGGGCGACGGGCTGCTCGGGCTCGAAGCCGGAAGAGGCGCTCATGGCCCGATGATGCCAGACCGGCTCACGACCGCGGCTCGAAGGCCACGAGCGGCACCAGCATCTCGGCCGGGGTGAGCGACCCGTGGCGGCCGACCAGCCGTTGCTCACCGGTGTCGGCCGGGTCGAGGAAGGCGGTCGGGGCGAACGGCACCAACGCCACGTCGCCCATGCGCTCGGCCACGGCCGGCACCGGCTCCCCACCCAGCCAGCCCTCGTCCACCAGCTCCTCGAGGGTGCGCACCCACGCCACGTGGCCGAAGGCCTCACTGGCCGCGGCGGCCACGTCCTCGGCCGCCCCGGGCCGGGTATGAAGCCAGCGGAACCGGCCCTCGCCCGACAAGAGCACCACGTCGTCCATCACCTCGTGGCCGAGGACCTCGGTCGAGGGGCCCACCTCGACCTGGCCGTGGTCGGCCGTCACCACCAACACGGCGCCGGGGGGCAGCACCTCCAAGAGGTCGGCCACCAGCCGATCGGCGGCCCGGAGCTCGGCCTCGTAGTGGTCGCCCAGCCCCCAGGCGTGTGACACCCGGTCGACGCCGTCGTAGTAGGTGTAGACGAACCGCTCGCCCCGCTCGAGCAGGCGCCGGACCTCGACCACCAGCCCCGACGCCGTATGCCAGGGATACAGCTCGGCACCGGCCAGGTGAGCGGCCGAGAACCCGGTGGTGCGGTAGTCCGAGCGCGAGACCACCGGAGTGCGTGCCCCGCCGGCCCGGGGGAACGGCGCGAAGGGCTGGAAGCCACGGGGCGGAATGGTGCGCCGGGCATCGCCGTCGGCGGTCCGCCAGGACAGGACGTTGAGTACCTGGTCACGGGCCCGTACCCGGTAGCCGACCACCCCGTGCACGGCCGGGGGGAGGCCGGTGGTGAGGCTGGTGAGGGCACAGGCCGTGGTGCTGGGGGCCACCGAGGTGATGGGTCCTCCGATCGCCGCCGAGAGCGTGGGGGCGGCGGCAGCGCGGTCGCCCAGCTGCTCCCAGCCCAGGCCGTCGAGCACCAGGAGGACGATCTGGCGCGCCCGGTTCACCGGATCGGGGAGCCAGGCGGGCGGCCTGCTCCCCTCTCCGTCGGCCCTGGCCAGGAGGGCGGGGACGACGTTGATCAGGCACGCACCGTCGAAGTCGGGCAGGACCGGGGCCGGGGTGACGGTGGCCGACGGTACTCGCACCGCTCCACAGTAGAGGGGTCGAGCTCGGTCCATCGCCGGGTCGGGAAGACCGGCCCGGGGGTAGCATCGGCGCGTGAAGGTCTCGACCCGCGGCGATTACGCCTCCCGGGCCCTCCTGTCGCTGGCCCTGCACGGGGCACAGACAACACCCACCTCGGTGCGAGATATCGCCGATCGCACCGGCCTGCCCCAGCCCTACCTCGAGCAGATCCTCCTGGCCCTCAAGGGCGCCGGTCTGGTGCGCTCCAAGCGTGGGGTCGGCGGCGGCTACGTGCTGGCCCGAGACCCCGAGGAGATCACCCTGGCCCAGGTGGTCTCGGCCGTCGACGGGCCCATCGTGGCGGGAGACTTCGGCGAGCCCCACACCGGCGGGGCCTGCGACCACGAGGGGCAGTGCGTGCTGCTGGCGGTATGGGCCGAGGTCGGCGAGGCCATGCGCCACCAGCTGGCCTCGTTCACCCTGGCCGACATGGTGTCCCGGTCCCGGGGCACGGCCCCGCTCAGCGATCTTCCCCGGCCCCCCGCTCGTTCCATCGCACCACGACCGGCGTCTCCCGTTCCCGCCCAAGGACGCTGAGGGAGCCCGGCGCCAGGGCGAACACGCGCCCGGCGGCCGGCGGCAGGCCCACCCAGCGGGCGGCCAGCACCCGCAGGAGGTGGCCGTGGGAGAAGCAGAGGGTGTCGCCCTCGGTGCCTGCGGCCCGCTCGAGCACCCGGTCGGCCCTCCGGCCCACCTCGGCGGCGGCCTCCCCGCCCACCACCCCGTGCTCCCACAGGCTCCAGCCCGGGCGCGAGGCCTGGATCTCCTCGGTGGTCAGCCCCTCGTACTCCCCGTAGTCCCATTCGGCCAGGTCCTCGCTCACCTGGGCCTCGTCGGCGTACCCGGCCAGAGCGCAGGTTTCGGCGGCCCGAACGAGCGGACTGGTAAGAACCGACGAAAACGGGTAGGCGTGCAGTGATGCGCCCAGCGCCACGGCTTGACGGCGACCTACCTCGACCAGCGGCACGTCCGTCCGCCCGGTGTGGCGGCCGGCCTGGCTCCACGCCGTCGCCCCGTGTCGCACCACATAGAGATCTCCCACCTCGGTCATCCTCCCTCCCCTGGCCCGTGTCGGACCAGCCGCGAACACCCACCTGGAATGCTTTCCTCCGGGGGGTTGTTGAAAGGCGGTGAAAGGGTAGTCATCCCTTCATCGAGCAGCGACGTACACCGGACAGGACCACAAGGGCGCCAGAGGACTGATGACGACGACCAAGACCAGGACGAGAACGAGCACCACGGACAGCCTGGGGCTCTTGCTGCGCGACCTCGACCAGCACCCCATGCCCGACCACGAGGGCCAGGTGGCCCTGGCCCGTCGGGTGGCGGCCGGCGACGAGGAGGCCCGCCGGGAAATGGTGGCGGCCAACCTCCGGCTGGTCGTCCACTGGGCCCGCCGCTACCAAGACCGCGGCGTGGAAATGGCCGATCTCGTCCAGGAGGGCACCTTCGGCCTGCTGCGCGCCGTCGAGAAGTTCGACTGGGAGCGGGGCTTCCGCTTCTCCACCTACGCCACCTGGTGGATCCGCCAGGCCCTCCAGCGCGCCGTCCAGCAGCACGGCCGCA
>Ga0265327_10004589_pt1 | contig 12151 bp, 14 predicted proteins | sample 41621metaG_FD_202089 | JGI IMG/M metagenome (GOLD analysis project Ga0265327, IMG submission 202089) | Rhizosphere microbial communities from Carex aquatilis grown in University of Washington, Seatle, WA, United States - 4-16-21 metaG | ecosystem: Host-associated > Plants > Roots > Rhizosphere...
CGGCGTGTACCGCGGCTCGGTGCACGACCACACCGGTCGCCTGGCCGCGACGCTCGTGCAGGAGAACCTGATGCGCGCCTGGCCCGAAGGCGCCTGACACCGCTGGGTGAAGGCGAGCTCGTCTCGCGCGCTCGCCCCGCCGCGCGACGGCACTGCTCAGTCGGGGATCATCTTGCGCGTCACGAAGCGCCAGGTTCCGTCGTCGCGCTTCAGCGTGTCCTCGTAGCGGCCCGAGATCACGAGCTTCGTCTCGCCCGCGCCGCCGGCGGTGGCCCACATCTGGAGGTAGAGCCGCGCGGTGGCGTCGTCGCCGTCGCCGTCGATCGACACGTTGCTCACGAGGTGACGCGCGCCCGGCGCCATCGACGGCACGATCGCCGCGAAGTCCCGCAGCTCGTCGCGCCCCTTGATGACGTTGAAGCCGCTGTCGAGCGAACCGCCTTCGACGAACATCGTCGCGAACGTGGGGCCGTCACCGGCGTCGACCGCGTGGTTGTAGTCGGCGATCAGCTTCTGGATGGCGAGGATGTCGTCGCTGGCCAGCGCCATGGTGCGCTCCTCTCGTCGGCCGTCTCGTGACGGCTGCGGCGAGCATTCTGCCATCAGTGCCGATACGCTCCCGCGCCATGGCTCCCAGCGACGACGTGGTCTCGGTCGAGCGGCTCATCCCCGCAGCGCCCGAGAAGATCTTCGACCTCCTTGCCGATCCCGCCCGTCACCGGGACATCGACGGTTCGGGCACCGTGCGCGACGCCAAGGCCGGCTCCGAGCGCCTCGCCCTCGGCTCGACGTTCGGGATGTCGATGAAGATGGGTCTCCCCTATTCGATGCGCAGCGAGGTCATCGAGTTCGACGAGAACCGACGGATCGCGTGGCAGACGCGGGCACCGGTGTCGTGGGGGGCCAAGCTCGGCGGCGGCCGGATCTGGCGCTACGACCTCGAACCGGTCGACGGCGGCACGCGTGTGCGCGAGAGCTGGGACATCTCCCAGGAGGCGCCGCTCACGAAGCCGATCGTGAAGCTCAGCGCGAAGAAGACGGCCGAGAACATGGACAAGACGCTCGCCCGCATCGAACAGCTCGTCACCGGCTGAGCGGCGGCTGGGTGCGCGGGCGCACCACACACGACTGGCTGGCGGTCGCGAGGAGGGTGCCGTCCTCGGCCCAGAGCTCGACCCGCCCGTGGCCGAACCCCCGGGCGATCGCGTGGACGCGCACGTCGATGAGCACCCACTCGGTGGGCACCAGCGTGCACACCCGGAGCGTGTTGTCGAGGCTGCTGCCGGTCACGAACTGACCCAGCGCCTGCGCGACCCCGAAGGGCACGTAGTCGCCGAGGATCGCGAGCGAAGCCGCCGACACCTCGAGCCCGACCGGGTACCGGGCCCAGAGCGCGCTGTGGCCGTCGTCGCGCACAGCGTCGAGCGCCGCCAGGTCGCGGCCGCGCGCCAGGCGCATCTCGAGCCGCTGCGCAAGCGAGTCGTCGACGCGGGAGATGCGTTGGCGAGGCGGGCAGTCGTCGGGCATGGGGACGTCGGGGAAGCGCGCCCACTGCCCGTCGTAGCCGCCGTCGCGCTCCCCGAGCGCGGCGTTGACGGTGAGGATCTCGCGGTCGCCCACGTGCGCGACCGCGCGCGCCTGGGTGGTCTGGTGACCGGAGCGGGCGACGGTGACGTCGATGTCGACGATCTCGGGCGGGTGCGCGAACGAGAGGTACTGCGCGACCGCCCACACCGCGGGGCGCCCGGTGGTGCGTTCGAGTGCCTCGATGGCCGCGCCGAGGCCGCAGCCACCGAAGAGGAACTGGTCGTCGGTGCAGATGCCGGGCACGACGTCGAGGTACCACCGCACCGGGTTGTGCGTGGCGCGCAGACCCAGGAACTCGCTCGCGTCCATCGGCAGATGGTACGGGCCGGTCTAGCCTCGCCCGATGACCAGCACGCTGAGCAACCCGATGAGCAACTCGTGACGACGGTGACGATCGTCGGTGACACGACGGCGGAGATCGCGGCCGACGTCGTCGATGGGCGCGTCCTGCTCGACGTCGGCGGGTTGCCCGATGCACTCGGATGGGAGCTGAAGCCCGAGGGTCTGTGCCGCGCCGACACGTGCGTGCCCGTGCGCCAGCGTGACGCGTTGTTCGTCGGCGAACGGCTCGACCTCGTCGCGGTGGCCGATGCGCTCGGACGCGCGACCGTCGTCGATCCCGACGCCCGCATCGTCGCAGTCGCACTCGACCAGGAGCAGCGACGCGCCGCGCTCGACTCGCTCACCGCGCCCGACGTCACCTTGCGCGACCTCGACGGCCAGCCCCACTCGCTCTCCGACTGGCGCGGCCAGAAGCGGCTGTTGCACGCGTTCTCGTCGTGGTGCGGCTGCCGTTACGACCTGCCCGGATGGCAGGCACTGCAGGACGAGCTCGGCGACGAGAACTTCACCGTGATCGCGGTCGCGATCGACGAGTCACCTGACGACGTACGGCCATGGACCGACGACGTCACCACCATGCCCGTGCTCATCGACCCGCAGCACGTGCTCACCGAGGTGTACGCGATCAGCAACGTGCCTGCGGTCGTGTGGATCGACGAGGACGACACCATCGTGCGACCGAACAGCGTCGCGTTCTCCAACGACCTGTTCAAGGAGTTCACCGGAGTGGAGTCCGGACCGCATCTCGACGCGGTGCGCGCGTGGGTGCGCGACGGCACCACCACGCTGAGCGAAGAAGACGCCCGCGGCGCGGTCCCCGACCTCTCCCACGACGAGGTGCTGGCGCGCCTCCACTTCCGGGTGGGCGTCGAAGCCCGCCGCCGCGGTGACGACGCCACCGCCCGCCGCCACCTGGAACGCGCCGGCGAGCTCGCGCCGATGGACTTCACCGTGCGCCGCGCTGCGATGCCGCTGCTGGGCGGCGACCCCTTCGGTCCCGAGTTCATGGAGCTGTTCGCGGAGTGGCAGGCGGCGGGGAGCCCGTTCCACGGCCTGCCGCCCATGACCGCCGACACCTGACCCACCCCGACATCTACCCCGACGGTTCGACCGGCGCCGGTTCGGCAGGTTCGGAGCCCACCGGGGTCGCGGGGATGCTGCCGCTCAGGAACAGCGCAACCAGCGCGAGCACCGCGAGCACGGCCAGCGCGGCCCGCAAGGCGTCGAGGCGGGCGTCGGCGTTCTCGTCGACCACCGCGGTCGCGGTCGCGGGTGGTACCCCGGCGTCGTCGAGCGCGCGCTCGAGATCGGCGTCGGAGATGAAGGGCACGCCGCTCGTGAGCTCGGTCTGGGCCTTCGACGAGAGGTCCTTCGGCACCGCGGGGTTGCTCGCGATCCCGGAGAAGAACGAGGCGGTGAGCGCCGACATGAGGATCGCTCCCGCCAGGGCGGTGCCGAGCGAGATCCCGAGGTTGGAGAAGGTGTTCTGCAGCCCGCCGACCTCACCGCTCTGCTCGTCGGGCAGCGCCGACACGGTGACCGCGCCGAGCTGCGACGCGAGGGCACCGATGCCCAGGCCGGCGAGGAGCATCGGCCAGAGGGTGATCTCGGGCCCGGCGCCGGCGTCGAGCGCGGCGACGAACACGACGAGCCCGAGGAACAACATGAGGAACCCGAACCGAGCGACACGCCGCGGCGAGGCCTGCGGGAAGAGCTTGGGGATGCCGACGGCCGCGATCACGAGCGTGATCGACAACGGCATGATGCGCAGGCCGGTGTCGATGGCCGACAGTCCGAGCGCGATCGAGAGGAACAGCGGCACCGCGAAGAACAACCCGGCTTGCAGGAGGTACTGGAAGAAGAACGCGACGAGACCGCTGCGCAGGAACCGCACCCGCAGGATCGCCGGATCGAGCAGCGCGGCCTTGCCGGTGTCCCGCCGGTGCTTCTCCCACTCGAGGAACAGGAGCAGCACCGCTCCCCCGCCGAGGAGCAGCCAGATCACGGGCGACAGCCCGATCCAGGTGGGCGCGTCGGGCTTGGGTCGGACGAAGCCCCAGGTCCCCGAACGCAGGACCCCGTAGACCACGAGGCCGAGGCCGAGGGCGGAGAGGGCGGTGCCGACGAGGTCGAGGCGGGCTCCCTCTTCCTTCGGGGTGTCGGCGGTGCGGCGGTTCAACAGCAGCACCACACCGATGATGAGCACCTCGCTCACGAACACGTACCGCCACGACCAGTAGGTCGTGAACAACCCGCCGATGAGCGGACCGAGCGCGACCGCGATCGCGCCGCCCGCGGTGACGATGCCGTACGCGCGCGGTCGGTCGGACTTCACGAAGTTGGATGCCACCAGCGCGACGATCGCCGGCATCACCAGCGCGGCGCCGACGCCCTCGAGGAACGACCAGCCGAACATCAGCACCGCGAGGTTCGGGGAGATCGCGGTCGTGAAGGATCCGCACGCATAGATCACGCAGCCGATGGTGAAGGCGCGCTTGCGACCGAGGATCGCGCCCATCTTGCCGCCGGTGATCATCAGCGACGCCATGACGAGCGTGTACAGCGTGATCGCGGTCTGGATCCCGGTGACCGTCGTGCCCAGGTCCTTGGCCACGGTCGCGATCGACACGTTCATCACCGACGAGTCGAGGATCATGACGAACTGCGCCGCCGCCAGCGTGACCAGGACGGCCTTGGCCGCCGCCGCCGCTCCCTCGGTGCCGTCCGCCGTCGTGCTCGCCATGGTGCTCCCCGCTACCGGCGCTGGTGGAACAGTACGCAGGTCAGGCGAGCGCCGGGAGCACCTCTTCGACGTACAAGCGCAGCGAGCCCCATCCCTCTTCGATCGGCATGCCACCGACGAGGGGGTGGAGCGCGCACGTCGCGGCCGGACCGGCGCCCTTCAGGCGGTCGACGAGCTCCGCGGGAGTGACCACTTCGTAGATGCCCTCGGCGCGCAGCTCCTCGACACTCGACGCGTGCGAGTGCACCGACGAGGTCTGCCCCGGCGGCTGCCACGCCGCGTAGGTGGAGGACTCCTCGAAGAAGTGGTGGCCCAGCTCGCGCCAGATCCGCTCGGGATCTTCGGCCACGAACGTCATCGCGGTGTGCTCGGGCGGCATGGCGCAGAAGCCCTGGGTGCCGAACTCGGCGCACTGCTCGTAGTAGTAGGCCTCGAGCTCGGGCAGGTTCGCGGGCGGGAGGTACGGCAGACCGAAGCGCGCGGCACGGCGGACGGCGACCTTGCTCGACCCGCCGAGCATCAGGGTGGGATGAGGCTGGGTGAACGGACGAGGAGTCACCCGCACGGTCGTGCCGCGGTACTCGAACGGTTCGCCCGTCCACGCCTTGAGCATGGTGTCGATCGCTTCGTCCTGCAGCGCGCCGCGCCCGGCCCAGTCCTTGCCGTGCGCCTCGTACTCGCTCTCTCGGTAGCCGATGCCGGCGGTGACGACGAAGCGACCACCGCTCGCGAGGTCGAGGACCGCGATGTCCTCGGCGAGCCGGAGCGGATCGTGCAACGGCGCGAGGAGCGCGTTGAGCGTGGCCATGATCGTCTTCGTGCGGCCGAAGACGAGGCCGGCCATCACCAGCGGCGACGGGCTCCACCCGTTGTCGGCGCCGTGGTGCTCCTCGAGCGAGATCGCCTGCAACCCGTGCTCGTCGGCGTAGCCCGCCATGTCGACGAACGCCTGATAGCGCGCGGCCATCTCGACGGGCTCGAGGCCGGGCTGGATGCAGTTGAAGCGGACCACGGAGTACGGCATGACGGGGACCATACCGCCGCCGGTCGGTTCAGGTCGCGGGCACCAGCTCGGTGCGAGACCTGAGCCGTGCGACGAGGACCGCGTGCGCGAGCGCGGCGATGGTGAGCATCGCCACCCCCTCGAGCAATTCGAACCACGGCACCTTCCAGGCGACCAGCCCGATGACCGCGACCACCAGCGCGGTCCCCAGCCGCAGGAAGAGCAGCGGCCGGCGCGGCCGACGACGGGTGGCGAACCCGATCCCGGCCAGACCGACGTACACCATGCAGAGCGTGGCCATGATCTCGAGGATGTCCTCGGCCGGAAGGTGTTCGAAGAAGCCCGTCGCCACCAGCTTCGACACCCCGATGGCGGTGCCGGCGATCCCGAGTTGCATGAGCAGGTGGAACGAGACCCACGGCGCGAACCGCTGCTGGTCGATTCCCGCGAACGGGATGTCCTCGAAGTACGACGCCCACAGCGCGAACGTGAGGATGAACTGGAATGCGAGCGCGACCACGTCGATGCCGTTCACCGTGCTGTCGCTCACCGCGATCGCGACCTTCACGAACGCCTCGCCGCACACGATGATCGTGAACGCGCCGAGCCGCTCGACCAGGTGCTCCTCGTCGATGGGCGGGAATTCGACGAGACGGATCGAGCGCCATGCTGCCGGTGCGATCATCACCACCATGCCGACGGCGGCTCCGACGATGCGGCCCGACTCCGGCAGCAACGCCGAACCGACGAAGCAGAGCGCGGCGACCACGTGGATGGCCGCCAGGTGCCGAGCGAACGCGGTGTACGGACCAGGTGCGCGGGCCGCGCGCCAGTACATGAGCGCGATCGTCGCGACCAACGCGGCGTACGTGCACAGCAGCAGCACCTCGTCCTCGGCCACGCCGGCGCGCGCCTCCATCGCGACGAGCGCGACCATGATCATCTGCGCGAGGACCAGCGTCCGGTGCACGACGTCGGCCATGTGGAAGCGATTGGTGAACATCGTGGTGGAGAGCCACACCCACCAGACCGCGCTGAACACCGCCACCACCCACGTGATGCGCGACGCGTCGTGCAGATGCGAGACCGCCGAGCTGAACACCAGGATGGCCGCGACGAAGACGAGGTCGTAGAACAGCTCGAGCCACACGCCCATCTGCTCGAGCGTGTACGAGGAGACCGGGTGGGACGACTCGGTCATTGCCGGGTGGACGATGCCGGCGGCGTGAGGCGTTCGGCGAAGAACGCGAGCACGCGGTCGAGCGCCTCACGCGTGGGGTGACCGGGCTCGTCGACGAAGTGCTGGGTGAGCACCGAGTGCGCGGTGCGCGAGATCCCGTGCGGGTTTCCCTTCGACGAATCGATCTCGACGGCGATGAACGCGTCGCCGAGCTCGCGTCGCAGGGTGTCGAAGCGGGCCTCGGGGACGGCCCGGTCGTCGGTGAACCGCAGCCCGAGGAGGCAGGCGCCCTGGGCCGCCCGCTCCTTGACCCGGGCCAGGTCGGCGTCGCTGATGCCGACCGACCGCCGACGCGACGCCGACACCGGGAACGGCAACGAGGGCTGGCTGAGGACCGGCGCCAGCATCGTGTCGTCGACCATCATCCCGAGTGCGAAACCGCCGGTGAAGCACATGCCGACCGCGCCCACGCCGGGACCACCGCACTCCTCGTGGGCCACGGCAGCCAGGCGGCGCAGCCAGCCGATCACCGGGCTCGTGCGGTCGAGCGCGAAGGCGGTGAACTCCTTGGCCACGCACGCCTTCGCCAGCGTGCCGATCGTGTACCCGACGGTCACCTCTCGCCCGGGGGTGCCGAACAGCGACGGCATCCGGACGCTGAACCCGGCGTCGACGACTCGCTGGGCGAACGCGACGACCTGCGGATGCAGCCCGGGGATCTCGTGGATCACGATCACCGCGGGTCCGCTCCCACCCGCGTACACGGGACGCGTGATGCCGTCGTGGGTGAAGGTCGATTCGGTGAAGCCGGGAAGTTGGACGGCCACGGTGTGGAACACTACGGGCTCCCCATCCCGAGAACGAGGAGCGACCGTGCCCGACGACAACACCGAGGACAGTGGTATCGAAGAGGTCGAGGTGGTCGCCACCGCGGTCGACGAAGACGGCACCGTCGTCGTCGACGATCTGAAGGCGCTCGTCGACGAGGACGGCAACGTGCTCGCCACCGACGAGACCATCGCGGTCGAGAGCCCCGATGGCACCATCGTCATCGACGAGGTGCTCTCGGTCGCCGACGAGGACGGCGAGCTGGTGGCGGTCGAGGAAGACGTCGTCGTCATCGAAGAAGTGGACGACTGACACCTCCCCCGCGGGGGTCAGTGCTGCTGGAGCTGTTTGAGGGCGTCGAGGGCGCGGTCCGCGTGCACGTTCATGCGGATCTCGCTCTTGATCACCTCGACCACCCGCCGGTTCTGGTCGATCACGAACGTGACCCGCTTCGCCGTCTTCTTGCGCGCCACGCCCATCATCTCCGAGACGGTGCCGTCGGCATCGGACAGCAAGGGGTAGTCGAACCCGTGCTTGTCGGAGAACTGCTGCTGCTTGTCGACCGGGTCCCGGCTGATGCCGATCCGTTGCCCGCCGGCGGCCGCGAACTCCGACGCGAGGTCACGGAAGTGGCAGCTCTCCTTCGTGCACCCGGGCGTCATCGCCGCGGGATAGAAGAACAGCACCACCGGCCCGTCGGCCAGCAGGTCGCTCAGCTTCCGCGGCGTGCCGGTCTCGTCGGGCAGTTCGAAGTCGTCGACAACATCCCCCACGTCCATCACGATCGTCCGTTCCGCTCCGGCGTTCGGGCCGTCGGGCCATGCCTCCGCTGCACGTCTCTGGGGCGCACCGTAGCTCAGTGGTGCCGTCAGTAGTGGCGGAGCTCGACGGTGTTGCCGTCGGGGTCACGGACGTAGAGCGACGTGCCGTCGCCCTGCGCACCGAAGCGGATCGCAGGCCCGTCGACCACGTCGAAGCGTCCCGAGGCCGCGAGCGCGGCGAGGTCGAGCGGCTCGACGACGAGGCACAGGTGGTCGGCGTTCTCGCCGGTGCGGGGCGTCGCGAGCAGGTCGATGATGGTGTGCGCGTCGACGCGCACCGACGGGAACAGGATCTCGCCCCGCCGCCACTCGTCGACGCGCTCGGGTGCGAGGCCGAGTGCGTCGCAGTAGAACGCGAGGGACCGTTCGACGTCGGCGACGTTGAGCACGACGTGGTCGAGCCCGGTCACCCGAAGACCGGCTTCATCCCGATCGGCCTCTTCCCGATCGGCTTCTTCCCGATCGGCCTCTTCCCGATCGGCGGTCATGCGCTCGGGTGGTACCAGTCGGGGTACGCGCCGTCGGCCGCGTCGTCGGGATCGAGCGGAGGCACGCCCATCACCTTCCGCACCTCGTCGAGCGGCTGGTCGACGTGCGCCCAGAAGTCGAACTCGGGTGCGAGCGTGTCACCGACGAGCTGATCACCCCGCGACCACGCGACCCAGAACTTGCGCGGGTCGAGCGCGCCGGTGGCCGAGCCCGCGAAGTCGGCGAGCGGGACGCCGAGGTGCCAGCTGATGATCACCGGGAGCACGTGCGCGGTGACCGCGTCGTCGGCATGCATGCCGGCGGTGAACGTCGAGACGAGCAGCTCGCCCTGCACCGACGTGTCGTACCCGCTGATGACGTGGGCCGAGTCGTGCGGCACCGCGAACTCCTGGTTCGGTGCTGCGGCGACGCCGGGATAGGCGAACCCGTTGGCGGTGTAGAAGTCGGCGAAGGCACGACCGAACGTGCCCGCGGCGGCGTCGGCCAGCGTCTCGAAGCGCGCGTGCAGCGCCGGATCCGGATGCTCCCGGTAGACGCCGATCCACGCGTCGATGCTCTCGTCGGGATCGTGACCAGTGAAGCTGCGCTCGTTGCGTCGCGCGATGTCGGCGCGCACCTCGGCGAGCTTGCGCGCCGCCAGCTCGCCGAGGTCGCGCAGGAACGGCTCGTCGAGCGCCATCGCGTCGGCGTAGTCGATCGCGGTCTGGATGCGCGGACCATCGACGGTGCCGTCGACGGTCGCCATCACCGCCAGGAACGCCGCCGCGTGCTCACGGTTGCCGTCGGTGACCGCCGCCGCGAGCTCGGCGCCCGTGATGTCGGGCAGGGCGGCCGGGTCGAGGGTGTCGTGACCACCGAACACCACGGTGTGCGCGGCGATCAGCGCGATCCGGTCGGTCTCGGTCAACGGGTGGGCGCCGGCCGCGGTGGCCACCGCCTTCATCGCCCGCAACGTGGCGTCGGATTCGGCGCTCGACCCCGCGAACAGCATGCGCGGAACGCTACGCGTCGACGGGAACCCGCTCGACCACCGGCATGAGGCGGTAGATGCCGAGCCGACGTCCGGCGACGATGGTGCCGAGCACGAGCGCCACGAGGAGCGCGGCGGCGAGCGTCGAGCGCAGCAGCGGCTGGATCTCACCCTTGAACGCCGCGATCGTGGCGAGGTTGAGCAGGGCGTGGACGACCACCGCGGGCAGCAAGGCACCCGTGCGCAGCATCGCGTAGCCGAGCACCATCCCGAGGCACACGAACGGCAGCGCGTGCAGCGTGTCGCTGATCTGGGCCACGTGCCCCGGCAGGACGGTGAAGATCACGCCCGACGCGACGATCGCGGCGAGGCCGGCCCCGACGCCCCAGTCCTCCGCGTTTCGCCAGTTGTGGCCGCTGAGCTTCGCGACCACGGCGCCCACCAGGATGAGCACGGCCAGGCGGTACACGATCTCCTCGTCGAGCGCCGCCAGCACGAGGCCCATCGCCTCCGCAAAACCCCCGATGTGCAGCGAGTACTGGATCACCGCGAAGAGGAGCGCCGCGGTCGCCACCGCGAGGAACTCGTGCCACGCCTCGAGGTTGACGCGGTCGAGACCGAGACGCCGCCAGCCCACGAGCACGACGAGCACCAGCTCGATGGGCAGGGTCGGCGAGATCGGCACCACGCCCAGGTACCCGAAGTTGACGCCCTTCCACGCGGTGACCACGTCGAAGACCACGGTGAGCGCGGCGACGGCCACGATCGTGGTGGTGAGGGGCCACCGGGTCCACCGGCACCACCTCCACACCAGGGTGGTCCGCGTCGCGGTCCCGCCCTCGCCCCCGCCCACCCCGAGATCTGCCACCACTCGTGAGATTCTAACCACTCAAAGTGGCAGTGGATCCCAGGCGAGCCTGAACGTCACCCCGCACCGCGGGCCCGGCGGGCGAGTACCACGATCAGCGCCGCGTTCACGAGCGCGGCGACGAGCGCGAACACCCCGAACACGACGTCGTCGGTGGAGAGGAGCACGACGCCGAGCACGAACAGGAACGTGGCCAGCGCGCCCCGCAGGAGCAGGATCGCGCGCAGCCGGCCCACTGCGTCAGCGTACGCGGGGTCAGCTCGCGACGAGCACCCGCACGCGCTGGGCCTGCTCGCCCTTGCGGCCCGGTGCGAGGTCGAACTCGACGTGCTGACCCTCTTCGAGCTGGCGATAGCCGTCGCCCTCGATCTCGGAGAAGTGGACGAACACGTCGCGCCCGCTGGCGCGCTCGATGAAGCCGAAGCCCTTCTTGGCGTCGAACCACTTGATGGTGCCGCTCGGGCGCCCATCGGTGGCTGCCGACACCGCCACCGACGCGGTCGTGGTCGCCGCGGCGGCCGCCCGCACCGGCCTGGTTGCGTCGTCGGGGGTGCGATCGCTCATGGTGCGCACGTCGGGGCGAACCGGCCCCGGCCGCTGCCCGAGCTCCCGCTGGAAGCGAGCCGTGAGCCCCTTCTGGTCGGGCGACACCAGCGAGACGACGATGCCGTCGGCACCGGCGCGCGCGGTCCGGCCGGACCGGTGCGTGTAGTCCTTGAAGTCGGCCGGCGGATCGAAGTGGATCACGCACGCGACCGCGTCGACGTGGATGCCGCGTGCGGCCACGTCGGTGGCCACGAGCGCGCTCACCTTGCCGTCGGCGAACGCCGCCAGCGCGCGCTCGCGCTGGCCCTGCGAGCGGTTGCCGTGGATCGCCGCGCCGCTGACGCCGCGCTGATCGAGCTTCTTCGCCAGTGCGTCGGCACCGTGCTTCGTGCGGCAGAACACGATGGTCGGGCCGGCGGCGGAGACGATCTCGGCGGTGAGATCCACGCGCTTGGCGCGCTCGACCGACCAGAAGTGGTGGGTGGCCGCGAGCTGGTCGGCCTCGGGGAGCTGGTGACGCGACGGGTCGCGCTGGTAGCGGCGGACGAGCTGATCGACCGCGCCGTCGAGCGTGGCCGAGAACAGGAGCGTCTGGCGCGTCGGCGGCGTGCGGTCGAGGAGGGCCGACACCGCGGGCAGGAAGCCCATGTCGGCCATGCGGTCGGCCTCGTCGACGACGACCATCTCGACCTCGTCGAGGTCGACCTCGCGCCGCTCGATCAGGTCGGTGAGACGACCGGGGCAGGCGACGAGCACGTCGACCCCACGCCGGAG
>Ga0265327_10004590_pt1 | contig 12148 bp, 10 predicted proteins | sample 41621metaG_FD_202089 | JGI IMG/M metagenome (GOLD analysis project Ga0265327, IMG submission 202089) | Rhizosphere microbial communities from Carex aquatilis grown in University of Washington, Seatle, WA, United States - 4-16-21 metaG | ecosystem: Host-associated > Plants > Roots > Rhizosphere...
ATTCCACCATCAGGCTGCGCTTCGACAAAAGACCCTACGAACCATTGAGGTGTGGCGTACCCGTCAATGTAAGTGGTGATAGTTTTCGTGAATAATCCACCAGATTTTTTTGTGTGTTGTGTGAAGCGGTTGGTCTCTGCGCTCACAAATGCAAAATGAGCATCACAATGAATCATGGCCAAGCCAATAGCAACCGATGCTGCTTCCCACGAAATGTTGTGAAATACGTTATCTGTGACGGAAGCACCCTTGAACTTTTCAAAAGGGTTGTAACCAATTTGATTAATTGCAGGAGTTTTGAATTCAGCCGTAGAAAGGTATTCGCGCCTCCACTTATTCCACTCCCCATGCCATGGCGTGAAATCGGCCCGATATGCGCCAACCGTACCATTTGGAAGCCGCTCAACCTTCTGCATTTCGATAATCAACGTGGCACTTTCTGGAACGTACTGGGCAAACACGTAGGAAGCATTCTTCGGGAGTGCGGTGTACGTGTTATTGATCTGCGCTGAGGTAAGCCCTGCTCTCGCAGCAGTTTCACGGTTATATGTAATCCAGCGATCACCACGAATCATCTGCCAGTTAAATCCTTGCTGATCAGCTCTACGACTCCATGTCATTGAGCCGATCTGCGTCCAATCATCACGCGGCAGAGATATCCCCTGTCCATACCCGGCAGAATTTGTAGCGTGTATCCAGTTGCTTGCTACAGCAGCGAACCCAGACCATGCAGATCCAACGCCAGATGTTGGAGCCACCCAGATACTTGTGCCAGCCTGAGCGGTAGGGATAAACAAGGCGGTACAAGAGAACGTCGTCAGAACAATGAAACTGACGATGCGTTGAAACAGGCTATGACGGATTTCTTGTTCTGGCTGCATGGCGAAACTCCTATGGGAACTTATGCCATGCTAGATACTGGAGACTCTCGTTAGAGTTTAAATGCTTACCCTTTGTTGGCAGCTTTTATTAATCTATGTGAGCTTTCGCGGAGATGTGACACGGTGTCCATCAACAAAAAAGCCCGCACACCCAAAAAATTGGAATGTGCGGGCTTCAATGCAAAAAACTAAACTGTATTTTTGTTGTTGATCCACTGCGCGAAACCTGGATCTTCAACCTCGTAACGCCCCCTCCCCTTGCTAAGGAGGACTTGAGCATCAGCAAGCCTCTTAATGCAGGCTTGGATCTGCTGAGCAGTCAGCTTGGTCAAGCCAATTTCACAGGCAATGCTGACACACGCATCTGTTGTATAAAGTGACTGGTTGTCGATCACACGAAGGATTACAGCTCGATCAATATCCTTGTACGATGCCCACGTTTCTTCGTAACCAGCGCCATGTTCTGCTTTATTAGCAATTAGCTTGCACAACCCGATAATGTCATCGTTGTTGTCCATAATCGCAGCTTCAATGGCTTCACGAAACAGGCCTGGGCTATGCGATATTGCCTCAAACCCCTGAAGTGCAAGATCTGCATTCAACGTACGCCCCGTAGCTTCTTTGAGATTATTCAGCATGAAGTCAACAAACGGCTTCCCGAGCACAGGGAAGTTCGTCGTTTGACTCGATCTGAATAGTGGAGCCTTGATTGCATCGAACATCCTCTGCAACCGCACTCTTGATGATCCGGTATAAACCACCTTCACCTCATCCTTGCGACGGTCTAGAGCAGTGCGTAACGCAGCAACCATATCTTCGTACTGAGGTTTCGCAAGAAACTGGACCTCATCCAGCAATAGCAAAACCACACCGGATTGAGACATATCGACCAGAGCGTCCAGCTTTGTGGCAAAACTCAGCAAATCATCAGCCGCAGCCTTGGTGTCGCCGGCAAGATCGGCGCTAGCCTTAGCCTTCCCTAGCGGCCCCATCTCAGCCTCAAGTTCGAGAGACTTTACTGGGGAATTGAAAAGAGCCTTAACTTTTTCACCGATACCAACCGGCTTAAGACCTTCATCTAGGGCGGCAAGCAACGCTTTGAGCGGATCTGTGCGCGAAGCCCACATGGAAGCATATACAACACGATATCCAGCAGCTTCAGCAGCAGGCACCAAATCACGCAACAAGAATTCCGTTTTGCCGTAACGACGTGGCGCAAACAGAGTCAGGGCGCTTGTGATCCCTGTTGCGAACTGAGACAGGTACGCATTAGCAAGATCCTTCCTTGAGAAGTGCCAATCGATCATTGGGATTACTTTCATGAGTTTCCTTTATTTAATAATATTCCGTTTGTGATAATTATTCAATGTCAAATAATTATGAATAATTAATAAAAAAGCCCCAATCTTTCGATTGAGGCTCTTTGGTTAATTGATTGTTAATTTCAGGCTATTCTTCAACACCCTCAATTAGCGACCATTCTTCAGCAAGTTCACGAACTGCATCACTTGGCGGATCAACAGCTTCACCAGTAGCAAGATCGATGATTGCGTGACCACTACCATCGAAAGCCGCAAGTGAGTGCTGCATTTGATAGCCAAGCACCTTCAAGGCAATCTCTATCTCCGTTTTGCGGATCAGTACATGCACTCTTGGCATTGCCTCTTGAAGTGTAAAAACAACCTCTTTCGGAGGCGTTTCAGTTGCATCCTCAAATGAAGCGTCTCCATCAGGTGAAAACCTTGGCTTCGCGTTGATAAGCTGCACAGTTGAGTTTTCTTTATAGACACGGAATAACCATTCAGCACTAGATGGAGTCTTGATGTAAACATCTACATCAATGTACTCGTCTCCAGCTTGAACAAGATTCACGTCCACCGTATAGCTTGGGGACTCTTGCACCCCTGCATGATCGACTTCCGTTCTCCTGTATGCCGAAGCACTTTCAGGAAACAACTCTTCAAGCACCTTATCAGCATCCCGCAAGAATTTTGCGAATTTGCAATCATCAGGAACAACGTCACCACTGGCTTCATCGTAGATATGATCGTCCATGGTATCGGCAACAAGGTTGCGAGCGGTACGCAAGCCTTCTGCTGCTGCCAGCAAGATCGGTATCATGTTGTGAGAAAGGACAATGAACTCTGCCGTGTTGCTGTGAAAGCAATTCGCCAGAAGGTCATTGTCGTTGTGGATGGACTTTACGGCATCGCCCCATCCTTCCTCAGTAAACCAGGGCTGCACCGAAACGGTACTGCCTGTAGCGAGGTCATAGGCGGTTTCAAGTTTTTTAATACTCATTACTGAGTTCCTTTTTTGAAAGTTAATTTATGCCAACGACCAAACGCCACGCTCAAGAGCAAGGAATTCAGGGTGGAGTTGCAGAACTTGACGCACTTTGGCTTGCCAGGACGGGTTCTGTTTGATTTTGTCGGATGCTTTGCTGGAGAGTTTTTCGTACAGATCCGCGAGGGATGCCGCACCACCAAGTTCCATCAACGCTGCTTTCACGATTACGCGCCAAGTTGCCTTCAAGCGGTTCGAGGATTGAACTGCCATGCAGGCCAGATCATCCATAAACGACATGATGGTTCTTGGTCGCGACCACAGCAGGATGTACTCATGCATGATGCGCGGATGCTTCAGCTTGTATTGCTGTCGATCCGACACGCAGTTGTGCTGCGCCTTGATGATCACGGCGGCAAGCTCGTCAGCAGGCATCCGAGCAATTGCCTCGGCCTGATATGATGAATACTTGCCATTACGGCGAAGATCCCCGATCAACATCCCATACAACCCACCAGGCTTTGTAGCTTCCCGTTGATTGAGCAACGCGAGATGCATTTTTTCGTTGAAGTCGTTATCGTCTATGCAACGAGACAAGTCGTCAGGATGCGGCTCTGAACCCCAAACCTCACCTGAATAAGTGATCATGCAATTATGGACAATTCCACTTGGAGTTAGAAAACTCTCTCCTTCGGAAACTTGAATGTCATAAACATCCCCATCGTATGAAAACGTATCAACTTTTTTAACAGCTAGTCCATACAGTCCCCCATGACGCAACACTTTGTCATGCCATTTGCCATTCGTACCGGAATAAATGTTGGCGAAAGCTGCTTTAGGCAATTGTCCGTAATAAGAAATGCCAGTAACCGTAGGATTCTTATTTTTGGCAATTTGAGTAACCCGAGGTGTTTTCGTTGAGTAGTATGTGGACATAACAAAACCAAGGCTTGCACACATCATTCTGGTTTGCTCAATTAGGTTGCGGGATGACGTGCAAAATGAAGATACGCTCTCACTGCCATCACCATGAAACAACCCTTTTAAGAATGCCTTACGCACCGACTCACCGGATTTTATTATGCACTCCGGAATCACCTTGTTTCTTGCGCCACGACCAAACAATGATGCAAAAACGATTGCCAATGGTTTTGAGTATATTTCGACTCTCATAGCCTTATCAGGGGACATATCCCTGACACGGGATACATCTACGCCAAACTTGTTACGCATAATCCTGATTACAGATTCGGCGTAATCCTTTTCGCAAATATTGAAGGTGAAGTAAATCGTTCCCCCATTACTCTTGATAGGTGTTGACCCCTCGGCAACGAATAAACCAGCAAGATATGCAAACTCATCATCTACAACAATCGTGTTTTTAATCCCATATTGGCAATTCTTCCCACGCTTTGTATGTCCGGTCTTGTTTTTTTGGTACCAGACATAATCATCTTGAAGTGAAAACCACTCCCCCTCAAGATAATCGACAAGACTGATGCTATTAACGGTAATTTCGTGTTTTGGTGAAACATACACAAGGTAATCGCCAGGCCGTATTTCACCAGCCGATTTCCAAATGGCCGCATATTGATGGTATGGTGCATCGCCATCTTTACATGCGCCAATTTTGTTTGTTGGATGCTTGCAAGTTTCATCGCAAATACTTAATTGCTGGCTCTTGTATTTGCATTTTTTTGATTCAATTACCAAACACAGATGATCTTCAGTGACTTCTAATGGCTCAATATTCATACCTCTGACATGAATTCTCTTCATGTTTTTAGTATTTGCTTTGTTAGCCGTAGCAACAACATCGACTATTTCACCATTTTTATTAATCACCTTATCGCCAACAACGATGTGTTGGATTTGTTTTACCGTTCCATCAGCTTGAATAACCAGGCTTTCAGGATGCAAACAATGATAGGGAGGATGGCTGAAAACCATATCCACAGGATTGCCGCCGATGTTCTGAAGAATGGAATCCTTCAGGATGTTGAAGCCTTTGTGGAGATCCAGACCGTAAGCTTGAATCCCCATTTCATTTGCCACTTCAATCGAAGTCCCGCTGCCCATCATCGGATCGCAGAACGTCGAAGGGGTGTATTGCTCAAACAAAGACTTGTAGATGTGCCCAGAACAGTTGCCTCGCCATGAAGAACGGCCCCATGGGCCGCGATCTTGGAAAGACAAAAGGCTGTTCATTCCAGCATCTGCACGGACTTGGTTATTGTTACTCATGATGAATGTCCTTCAGTGTAATTCGGCGATTGCCATTGCGTTACACGCATAGCGGTGGCCGGATAATGGATTGTTTGTTCAACTGCTGGCTGCCGAGAGAGATACCGCTTGGAGATCTCCACTTCTGCATCTATCAGTTGAGGGCTATTGAGGATGGTTCTAGTACGGAGCGGGTTTTCATAGAGAACCCAGCGCTCCGCACCATCGATAGTTTCAAGGCTAACCTGACCGACAACACCATTCCCATCTCGAATAACAGTGCCACTGTCGAACGAAAGTACGGTTTCACCATACTCATCGCACAACTCGATACTGTCAGCCGAAGGGAAATTGATGTGGTGAAAAAAGGCTTCACCAAACCGGAAAGATCGGACAATTTTTCCTTTGCGCATAATCAGTACCCAAACCCGAAATTCTTGGTCGCTGGCACATAATCGCGATCAGTGCGAAGAGCCTGCACGTCATCGAGCACGTACGGATCATTCACATTGATACTGTCTTCATGTGAAAAACGGGTTGAATGTTGCGAGGATTGGGAAAAGAACTTGATTACTTGCTTGGTATTGCTTGTTTCAGCGTGTGTTGCCATTTTGCGTCTCCTGGGAAAGAGACGAGCCATGTCCCAAACGGGATATGAAGCCCGTCATGGGAATGCGATTTAGCCGACGAAAAACGTCAGCCGGAAGATTTGATAGCTGCCGAATGCAGCAGTGCTGGATCTAGACTTTTGCGCCGAATGGACGCGAGGACAATTCGACCATCAGTAACGATGGTCGGATTGTTTTTTAGAAATAACCATGATACTCATGATTTTTACGCTAATTATTTTGCTTGTGAAGCGCATATGCCCAACCAATAACGGCTATGAGTATAGGTGTTGTAACTGCAAGCAAAACTATAGCCAATGATCTCATCGAAGCTTAATTAAGCCGCGACATGTTTCTGATTTTGCTCGCGACGATGTTTGTTCTTGATATGCAATTTCATTGCAAACCAGAACAAAGCAATCGACGCAATTATTGAAATAGCTAGTAGAAAATACGCTACCTGTTCCATTTTCAATTAAGCGTGAGTATGGAAGTTATTCGAGTGATTCCTACGCCGTAAAGCAATCGCCCAAACAACAGCAATAACTCCAACGGGAAGGCTGAACACAAAAATAACCTTTGCGATCAATTCCATGACAAGTTCCTCATTAAGTGATGATAAATATAACACATTACTGCGGCGTATCTAATCACCTTCTTCATTGGCCGATACAGGATTATCCGTATCTTTCGCCATCTCATTTAGAAGCCAAGAGAAAATCCAGTACAACACCGCTGCCCATACAATCGCTGCGCAACAAGGTGTAAGATTTTCAATGACAACGTGCCCATCCTTCAGCAATGCAGCAAGAGCACTTGCCGCCAAGCTTCCAGAAACGGCGTCACCAAATTTCTCGACTCGTTTAATTCTTAATTCTTTCTGTTTTTGGTTCATATAATTCTCCTTATTATGTTGTTTAAACGGAGAACCATTACCCATACGGGGTGGTTCCCCGATGGGTTTTGTTTTGCATGATTTAACTTTCAGCGGAAACGAGCAGGCCAAAGGCCTGCCCGCTTTATTCCGTCACTTCCATTTCTAGCCAAAAAATGCGACTAGATCTTTTTTACCAGCCGTGTTGCGCCGCCAGAGTTCATCAGCCAGGCAACTTCACCGGGCATGAACTCGGCACCATCAGACGTGGACTGAGTAACCACCATCATGTTGTTACCACTCTTGACGATGATTTCCATCCCTTCCTGACCGCCCAACTTCTCAGCGGCAGCATTACCAGCCAGGCCACCAACCATACCAGCCAGAGCGCCAACGGCGATCTTAGCGAACGGGTTGTTGCCAGTCAGTCCAGCGCCAGCAGCGCCACCAACAATCGCACCAACCGATGTACCGGCAGTTTGAACTGTTGTAGAAGCACCGATGCTGATTTTGCGCACAGAGATCACTTGGACCTCTTGCACATTACCAACCTGACGCACAGTATTGATGCCGTAGCCGCTGCTGGAAACATCAGCCGCAGAAGCGGGACTGACGCTGTTGCCAATAATTGCGATTACGCCAACGATAAGAAAAAGCTTGTTTTTGATGTTCATGATTTTCTCCAGAATAAATAAATTGATTTGGACGAAAATCTCCCCCAAACGGGAAGAGATCCCGTCCGGGTGGTTTTAAAACTTATTGCTTTGCCAACAGCTTATGCGGGCGGCGACAAAACCCATGACGTAACGGCTGATTAAACTTGCCGTGAATCATGAGTCTGCTACCAAGGCGAACAACCATAGTTGGAACTTCAAGAGACTTGTAATCCCATACCCGATTGATTTGCCACCCGTGCCGAGTGAGCGAACATTCAACGGCACCGTTCATCACGCAACAACTGCAAAGCCGATATTTCTTGTCCAGCAAGCCTTACCATCAACCATCACTTTGGTTTTGGTGACGATAACGCGCTTGCCATTACCAGCCAGAACAACCATCTTCACGCCATTCGCTACGACACGTTCACCAAGCTTCTGAACTGTCTTGCCAATGGTGCGACGAACGTTTGTGGCGATGTCGTGGCTGAGTTTGTTACTTTCTTTTTGAGTCATGGCTACTTCTCCTTTTAAAAAGACAAGCCATGTCCCAGACGGGACATGAAGCCCGTCATGGGTTATTTGCTGAACGTATCCAGCTGATTAAAATGCCGCCCAAATGGCGACAGGATCGATACCTCAAACGAGGCAAGGAACTGTGATTACCTTAAGTGTGAATTTAGGGTAATAACAGTCGGACACCGTGTCTTCCAGAGCTTGATTAATTATAGATCGTGATATTCTTTAACCATGTCATGGGAAAACCCATGAGTAAATTCAAAGGAGATTGAAATGGCTTTAGAAGTTATTAATGGCGGTCGTGCAAACCTGGAAAAGGAAATGCTTGAAGAGCTTTTCAAGGGTGCCGATTGTGATGAAGACAAGTTCCATTCGATGCTGAATGGAATGGCCCCGAGAGGCAGTCTTTCAGCTATTGAGTCTGTGCCTGACGAATCAAAAACAACCAATCAACTGCACCCCGAATAAATCCGGGGCGCAGGCTTATTTCTAAGCAGCCAGACGTTGAGCCTGAAGGCACAATGAAAGGCCATGATCTGCAACAAATCTCGCTTCTACTGAAATGTTGTTGCTGTTTTTTGCTTCACGGAAAAGATCAATACGTTCATTGATTTCAGTCTGTGATGCAGTCTTAAGCCAATTAATAAGTTCACTGGCGTCGAATTTCATGACTCTTCTCCTTAAAGTGAAGACGAGCCATGTCCCAAACGGGATATGAAGCCCGTCCGGGTATTTCGCGAAACGTATTTCGCTATGCTAAAAATGCCGCCCAAATGGCGACAGGATCGATACCTCTAACCGAGGCTGGGTGTAATCTGCACTTCAATTCCCGTAACCTTTGGATGGCTATGGAAATGGAAGTAACGAAATTCTGATACTACAAAGGAGATTATTTCTGTAAATCCTCACATAAATGTTACCTCTTTCAAGAAAATACCGCCACCTCCCCTTTCGGAGAGATGACGGCATAGTTTTAAACGGCCTCAAGTTCAGAAGCCGCGTCATCAGCAACAATCCCGAGACAAATATCAATCTCGCGCTGTCTCGCCAATAACTCGTGCAACTTGTCAGAATACTCAAAAGGCACTGTCAGTTCCTTCTCCAACTTCACATGCTTTTCAGCCATGAATTCGGAGTTTTCCTTTGCGCCCTTCAAACGTTCATCAAGGTTTCGTATCTGGTTGTCAAATACCTGAACTGCGCCACTCTCAGTGGCTAGGTCGCGGCAAGAGTGCTTGCAACTACCGTTCAGGTGATAACCGGACGACCCAGCCCAGTGGCTTTCGAGACTGATCTTGAATCCGCGATAATCACCAATCTCATAATTGAATGACCCGCGAATCTTATCAGCCTCTTTCTTGATTTTTATCAACTCAGCGCCAGCCTTCACCTTGTCGGTGAACACCTTGCCATGAATCGTGATCGAGAACTCTGACTTCGAACTCAAACTTCTAAGCTCAATATCCTTTCCAAGGTTAAGGATCAATCTGTCATTATCAATTCTGGCTCCCGCATTACTGCGGATGTCAGATCTGATAGATTGCAATTTACGGTGATACGCTGTTTCCAGCATACTGAGTTTTGCAACATCTGCGTCTACGCCAGCCTTCTCAATCACCATCGGATTACCCGAAGCAATCGCTTTGACTTCAGCATAGCTCAGCGCAGCAAGCTCAACATCTTCCATACGACGCACACTGGAGGCCCCAGTCATCACTTGTGCGATGAAACGGGCCTTGGTCTCCAAGGTTTGCCAGGAATAAGCATCGAAACTGCCTTCTGTCACGTACCGGTAGATACGGATGACCTTGTTTTTGTTGCCTTGACGTTCAATCCGGCCGTCTCGCTGCTCGACATCACGTGGACGCCACGGGGCATCTACGTGGTGCTCTGCAACCAGCAAGTCCTGAATATTCGTGCCAAAACCACATTTTTGCGTACTACCGAGCAAAACTCGGATGATGCCGGCACGGACACGCTTGAACAGCGTCGCCTTTTGAGCGTCACTGTCATAGTCATGTACAAAAGCAATTTCACTTTCAGGTACTCCACGTGCAACAAGCTTCGCACGGATCTCGTTATAGACCGAGAACGCCTTGTCGTTTGGTGTGGATAGGTCACAGAACACAAGCTGGGTAAGCCTGCCATCCTGACCGTCCAACCATTCTTTGTAGACGTTCTTAACGACCGCATTTACCTTGTAGTCGTCATGATCACCTACAGATGGATCAACAAGCCGCATATCCAGCGCAGCCTTGCGGCCATCGTTCGTTACAACCAGCATGTTGTCCATCTTTGGATCTACACCACCGTTACGGATTTTTTCTGCTCTCTCAACCAGAGTTGCAACGTAAGCTTTGAGAGCTTCTGTGGCCGGTGACTTGACCACAATATGACGCCCTCCTTCAAGTTCAGGAACTGGTAGCTTTAGCATCTGCTTGGTTTGAATGTCAGCGACCAACCTGAATATAGACATCAATTCAGGTACGTTCACATACTTGCAAAAGCGCGTATGCATACGATAACCACTTCCATCAGGAGAAATCTCGACAGCATGAACAGTTTCACCGAAGTTAGCCGCCCAGGCATCGAATTCCGCAATGCCATACTCTTCCATATCCATCGGCTGTAAATAACGCTGCATGGTATACATCTCAGCCACACAGTTAGCTATCGGCGTTGCTGTTGCAAACACAACCCCTTTGCGATCTCCACGCGCCATCGACACCAAACGGGTCTTCAGGTACATATCAAACGCTCGCATGGATGCAGTCTGGGGCAATCCGGAAACACGAGTCATCTTGGTGTTGAACCAGAGATTTTTGAAGATATCGGCCTCGTCCACAAACAACATGTCGATCCCGAGTTCATCAAACAACAAACCCTCGTCCTTTGCACCTCGATTAGCCATTACTTCCAGCTTGGCCGTTACACGCTTCTTCGCTGATTCAAGCTGTTTTACGAGCTTGGTATTGCTGTTATCAGATGATGCCTGCTCTTCAAGAATTGCTATCGTTATCTTATCAATCTCAGAATCCATGAAATCCTTAATCACGGCTTCTGACACCTGAAGTTTCTCAAACGACGAGTGCGTAATAATCACACCATCCCAACTACCTGTTGCAATGCGATTAAGCAGCAGCTTACGACGATCACTTGCCAAGTCATCCTTGCTTGCAGCGAGAATATTGGCTGCCGGATAGGCCCGCATAAATTCAGCGGCGAACTGTTCCAGCATGTGATTCGGTACGCAATATACCGGCTTACGACAAATACCTAGACGCTTTCCTTCCACACCAGAGGCAATCATCGAAAGCGTTTTACCCGCACCTACAGCATGTGCGTAAAGCGTATTACGTTCAGACACAATCGTCCGCCAGATGACGTTCTTTTGTGCGGCACGCAAGGTAATGGCCTGATTCATTCCTGGCAGGACAAGGTGCGAACCATCGTACATTCGCTCCACAACCGAATTGAACTTCTCGTTGTAGTACAAAGCAAGACGATCACGCCGATTTTCATCAGACCATATCCAGGCTTTGAACTTCTCCTGCATCTGATGAGCTTTGTCGCGAGCCGCTTCCGTATCAACTACGTTGACTACCCGCTTCTCTTTGCCGTCCACTTCAATGATGTCGTAGACAGTAGGAGTACGCAGGTTAAGCAGATCATCCAACAGACCTTCCGCTGTGATGCGCTCCGTCCCGTATGTTTGATTGTTTTCGACTGAACGCTCAGCTTGCCAATGAAACTTGACGCCCCATGTGGCAATTGTTGCCGAGTACGCAATGGTGGCCGAATTTTCCAGATTGATCATGAAATCCACAAATGCAGAAATATCTTCTGGTGGAATCCATGTAGTACCAATCTTTACGTCAATTTCTTCCGGCGCGATTTCGTCGGGCATGACAGACTTCAGCGCAGATACGTTGCGAACGAATGCACTAGATCGCACGACCTCCACCTCAGCAGTAGCCAGCTTAATCCGCACGTTACCGGACAGGTACTCATCCTTCATCACCCAGTCAAAATTCTGATCTGGATCTTGAAAGGCAATATCCTGCTCAACAAACTCGGCCTCAATCGCAGAAACCTCAGAGC
>Ga0265327_10004591_pt1 | contig 12147 bp, 14 predicted proteins | sample 41621metaG_FD_202089 | JGI IMG/M metagenome (GOLD analysis project Ga0265327, IMG submission 202089) | Rhizosphere microbial communities from Carex aquatilis grown in University of Washington, Seatle, WA, United States - 4-16-21 metaG | ecosystem: Host-associated > Plants > Roots > Rhizosphere...
CGCTCGCTGCTGCGTAACCCGCTGGCGTGGACGGTGACGCTCTACATGGGCAGCCAGTCGTTCCTGGCCTACATCATGATGGGTTGGCTCCCACAGATTTTCATCGACAACGGCATGGACAAGACCAGCGCCGGCGTGATGTCGGGCGTGATGTCACTGGTCGGCGTGCCAGTGGCACTGCTGATCTCGCCGTTGGCTGCCCGCAGCGCGAACCAGAGCCTGTGGAACGTCGGTCTCGGCGTCCTGGGTGTGTCCGGTGCCATCGGTCTGCTCGTCGCGCCGAGCGCGGCACCGGTCTTGTGGAGCCTCATGGTCGGTATCGGCATGAGCGCGTTCTCGCTGGCACTGACCGTCATCGCGCTGCGCGCCCGCAACGCCGAGGACACCGCACAGCTCTCGGGCATGGCACAGGGCTTCGGCTACCTGTTCGCCAGTACCGGACCGTTCCTGTTCGGGCTGTTGCACGACGTCTCGGGCAACTGGCAGGTCCCGTTCGTGTTGTTCTTCAGCGTGTACGCGGTGCAGTTGACGGCCGGCTGGTTCGCCGGACGCAACCGCTACGTCTAGCTAGTACTGCTGCGGGTAACCCGGATAACCGACGGGAGCGGCAGGGGCCGACTGCCCGCTCTTCCACCGGCACCACTGCTGCGTCGAACTCAGGGCGGCCAGCACACCGGTGATGAGCGCGAACACGATCGGCACCGCGGCGGACATCACCGACAGACCCGCCATCCCCTGCATCCCCTCGTAGCTGCCACCGACCACGCTATCGAGCCGCTTGAGGATGGTGAGCGAGGCGAACAGAGCGACCACGTTGGACAGCACCACGACTGCGCAACCGCCGATGACGATCCAGCGGCCCACCCCACGCCCGATGACCAACAACACGCCGCCGACGAGCAGCGTGATCGCCACGATCGTCTGTACGACGGCCATGACGCTGGTCAGGCCCATCAGCTCCGACCGGGTGTCGCTCGCATAGGAACCGGACAGCTCGCTCAACGTCGCGACCGCGTACCAGCTGGAGAACGCCTGAAACGCCGTCGACGCGGCGCCGAGCATGCTGAGCACCGCGGCGATGATCGCGGTCACGCCCGACGGTCCGGCCGGTCCGGCCGGCATGGGCATGCCGTAACCCGTGGGCTGTGGGTATTGCGGCTGGGGGTACTGCGACGGTGGGTACTGCGGGTAGGGCACGTTCGGCGGCACGCCGGGAGCGCCGTACGGGTTGGCCCCATATGGCTGACCCGGTGGTTGACCGGCTCCGAACTGTCCGGGCCCGGATTGCCCGGGGGGCCACTGATTCGACATCGAAACCCTCCTTCAGCTGGGCGAACATAGCACGCCAGCGCAAGTTTCGGCGCCTCGTCTAGCCTCGAACCATGGCCCAGGACAGCGACGCGAACCTCAAGCCACCATGGTGGCTCAAGCCGATGAACAAGGTGATGATGGCGGTCATGCGGGTGATCCCGATCAAGGGTCCCGTCGTCCTGACCGTGCCTGGCCGCAAGTCCGGTGAACCGCGGTCGACGCCCATCACGCCGTTCGAGGTCGACGGCCACCGCTACGTGGTGGGTGGATTTCCGAACGCCGACTGGGTGCGCAACGCGCGCGCCGCCGCCACTGCCACCGTGACTCAGGGCCGGGACCGCGAAGAGGTCCGGCTGTTCGAGGTGCCCGCCGAGCAGGCCCGCCCGCTACTTCGACAGTTCCCCATCCTGGTGCCGACGGGCGTCGGGTTCATGAAGAACGCCGGCCTGGTGTCCGGGCCCAACCCCGACGAGTTCGAAGCGCTGGCCGGACGCTGTGCGGTGTTCCGGTTCGATCCGGTCTAGACGTCAGCGAGCGTGGGGGCGCACGAGAAATTCTGGCCGAATTTCCGCGTGAACCCCCACGCTCGACAGGTCTGCTAGATGTGCGGCGCGTTCTTGATCGGGGCGTCCTGCTGCCCGACCGTCTGGCACCACGCCAGCGCTGAGGCGCGGGTTCCCGACACCTCGAGCGACGACGGGTCGGCGCCCTTGCGGTCCTTGATCATCTTGTTGACCGCTTCGTTCTGCGTCTTCTCGTCGGCACCGACGAAGTCCTTGCACTTGGTGTCCCCGCCCTGAACTGCCGGCGAGCATCCGACCAGCATCAGTCCGGCAATGACACCCGACACCACCACGCCTGCTGACCGCTTCATCAAGGTCCTCCTGTTTCGGGCCGCAACCGGCCGCCAATTGTCTGCGATCTAGTACCCCTGGGTGGCGCGGGCCAAACACAGACAGCTCTAAGGTCGAGGCGTGAACGCAGAGAATCCGTTTGACCCGCAGCTCTGGCAGCCGGTGACCGAACTCGGTGAGCTCACCGACATCACCTACCACCGCCACGTGCTGGACGGTAAGCCGCAGCCGACGGTCCGGATCGCCTTCGACCGGCCCGATGTCCGCAATGCCTTCCGGCCGCACACCGTCGACGAGCTGTACCGCGCGCTCGACCATGCCCGGATGAGCCCCGACGTCGGCGTCATCCTGCTGACCGGCAACGGGCCGTCGCCCAAGGACGGCGGCTGGGCCTTCTGCTCTGGTGGCGACCAGCGCATCCGTGGCCGCAGCGGCTACCAGTACGCGTCCGGCGAGACCGCCGAGACCGTCGACCCGGCCCGCGCCGGGCGGCTGCACATCCTCGAGGTCCAGCGGCTCATCCGGTTCATGCCGAAGCCCGTGATCTGCCTGGTCAACGGCTGGGCGGCCGGCGGCGGCCACAGCCTGCACGTGGTGTGCGACCTGACCCTGGCCAGCCGGGAACACGCGCGGTTCAAGCAGACCGACGCCGACGTCGGCAGCTTCGACGGCGGCTACGGCTCCGCGTACCTGGCCCGGCAGGCCGGGCAGAAGTTCGCCCGCGAGATCTTCTTCCTGGGCCGCGCCTACGACGCCGAGGCCATGCACAAGATGGGTGCGGTGAACGAGGTCGTCGACCACAAGGACCTGGAAACCGTTGCGCTGCAATGGGCCGCCGAGATCAACGGCAAATCGCCGCAGGCCATCCGGATGCTGAAGTTCTCGTTCAACCTGATCGACGACGGCCTGGTGGGTCAGCAGATTTTCGCCGGTGAGGCCACGCGACTGGCGTACATGACCGACGAAGCCGTCGAGGGCCGGGACGCGTTCCTGCAGAAGCGCTACCCGGACTGGAGCGAGTTCCCGCGCTACTTCTGACCCGCCTCCGGCGACCAGTCGGTCAGTCGGACGACGCATCGCTGTGTGCTTTCCCATGAGTGCGCTGTGTATCCGCTTGGGCGCGTGTCGATGTGGGCCGCGGCGCGTCAGACTGAGCACGTGAAGGTCGGGACACGGGCGCGGATCGGCCGGTGGGCGCTGGGGGCCGAAGGCTTCGCGCTGGGCGTTTTCGGCGGCGCCGGCCTGGCCTGGTCCATGGCGAACCCACATTTCGGCGCCGCCGGTGCGCCGATCATGTGGCTGCGGGTGACTCCGCTGCACTGCTCGTTGCTGCTGGTGGTGGGCGTGCTCACCGTCTTCGCGTCGTTCGGCCAGAGCGCGGCGATGTTCAACCGGGTCGCCGCCGTCGGCTGGCTGGTCGTAACGGCGGTGTGCGTGGCGGCGACGTCGAGCCACAGTCCCGGACCGCTGGGCTTCGACTCGCGTGACACGGTGCTCTATGCGGTACTCACCGTCTACAACGTCGTCCTGCTGGCGTGGTTCGCGCTCGCGACCCGCCCCACGTCCGCGACTCCCTCGTCCCGCCGCTTCCACCGGGGCCACTCGGACGCGATCGGATCTCGCTGATCCCTGTTAGCCTCCCGGGGTGAGCGAGCCGAGTTACTCCGACGCCGAACGCGCAGCCGTCTACCGGGTTATGTCCGAGCGTCGGGACATGCGGCACTTCACGCCGAATTCCACAGTGCCCGAAGATGTTCTGCGTCGTCTCTTGGCGGCCGCGCACATGGCGCCGAGCGTGGGCTTGATGCAGCCGTGGCGCTTCCTGCGGATCACCGACCTGGCCATGCGGACCGCCATCAAGGAGCTGGTCGACGCCGAGCGGATCCAGACCGGGGAGGCCCTCGGGCCACGCGAGGCGGAGTTCCTGGCGCTCAAGGTCGAAGGCATCGGCGACTGTGCCGAATTGTTCGTGGTGGCGCTGGGCGAAGACCGCGAACGCCACATCTTCGGCCGGCGCACCATGCCGCACATGGATCTGGCGTCGGTGTCCTGCGCCATCCAGAACATGTGGCTGGCCGCGCGCGCGGAAGGCCTTGGACTGGGCTGGGTTTCGCTGTTCGAACCGGCAGAACTGGCCGCCCTGCTCGGCATGCCCGAGGGCGCCGACCCGATCGCGGTGCTGTGCGTCGGCCCGGTGCCGGAATTCCCGGACCGCCCCGAACTCGAGATCGTCGGTTGGACGACGGCCCGCCCGCTCGACGAGCTCGTATACACCGATCGCTGGCCCGTCACACCCTAAGCTCGAGGCGTGAGCAAGAGTCCGCTACAGCGCGTTACCGAGAGCCTGCTGCTCGCAGGCATGCGACCACCCCTGATCGAACGGTTGTCGGGCCGCGGCGACGTGGACCTGGCCGGGAAACGCATCGTGCTGACGGGGGCGTCGTCGGGCATCGGCGAGGCGGCCGCGGCCAAGCTCGCCCGGTTGGGGGCGACGGTCGTGATCGTGGCCCGCCGGGCCGATCTGCTGGACAAGGTGGCCGCCCGGATCACTCACAGCGGCGGCGACGCCATCGCGCGGCCGTGCGACCTGTCGGACCTGGACGCCATCGACAAACTGGTCACCGACGTGCAAGCCGAGCTGGGTGGCGTGGACATCCTGATCAACAACGCCGGCCGGTCCATCCGCCGGCCGCTGGCCGAGTCCCTGGACCGCTGGCACGACGTCGAACGCACCATGACACTGAACTACTACTCGCCGCTGCGGCTGGTCCGCGGTTTCGCCCCCGGCATGCTGGAGCGCGGCGACGGGCACATCATCAACGTGTCCACCTGGGGTGTGATGAACGAGTCGTCGCCGCTGTTCGCGGTGTACAACGCCTCAAAGGCAGCGCTGACCGCGGTCAGCCGGGTCATCGAAACCGAGTGGGGCGCAAGCGGAGTGCATTCCACGACGCTGTTCTACCCGCTGGTGAAGACGCCGATGATCGCACCGACCCGCGCCTACGACGGGCTGCCCGGCCTGTCCGCCGACGAAGCCGCCGACTGGATGGTCACCGCGGCCAAGACCCGCCCGGTGCGGATCGCGCCCCGGATGGCGGTGACGTCGCACGCGCTCAACAGTTTCGTGCCCGGCGTGGTCGACAAGATGATGAAACGCCAACGCGCACAACCGGCCGGGTGATCCGGTGGAGATCCTGGCCAGCCGTGTCCTGATCCGGCCCGTCGACTACCAGAAGTCGGTGGCGTTCTACCGCGATGCCATCGGCCTGGCGATTGCCCGCGAATACGGTGCCGGCACAGTGTTTTACGCCGGGCAGTCACTGATCGAACTCGCCGGCCACGGCCGCGACGGCGACGGACCCACAGCGCCGTTCCCGGGCGCGCTGTGGCTGCAGGTGCGCGACGTCTATCAGACGCAGGCCGAACTCGAGAGCCGTGGGGTGCCGATTGCCCGGGCGGCGAGGCAGGAACCGTGGGGCCTGCACGAACTACACGTCACCGATCCCGATGAGGTCACCTTGATCTTCGTGCAGGTGCCCGACACGCACCCACTACGACGCGACACCCGGAGTTAGCACTCCGGGTGTCGCGTGTGGTGAGTGTCTGTCAGCGGGCCGGCGTGGCGAGCGGCCAGCCGACCGATGCCAGGCGCGCGGACACCTGCTGGATGTCCTCGGGGCTGGGCGCCGAAGCGGTGACCTGCTCGATGGCGTGCTGGATCGCGGCCTCGGTGACCGGGGTCTCGCCGTCGTTGCTGCGCAGGATGGACCGGGCCGCCTCGACCACCTCGTCCTCGCTGAGCGAGCGCTTCAGCAGTGCCAGCACCGGGTAGTAGTCCTTCGGCGGCACGCCGTCGGGGTATCCGGCCCGCAGCCAGGTCAGGATGTTCTGAAACAGCGCGGCGGTGTTGTTGGGGGCGGGGACGACGATCGGGTCGTTCATTTATTTCAGCCCCAAGGGTGCGAACACGTGAACGCCGGTGTGGTGTGCGATCACATCTTTGGTGATCCACAGGACGGCGAGCAGCACGATGGATCCCACCAGAACGAACAGCAGCAACCCGAAGTACTTCAGCAGTGCGTTGGGCGCGTGCGTCGTGCCGTCGTCACCGACCCCGCCGGCGCCGTTGGAGTAGGCGACCAGACCGCCGGCGAACACCGCGGGCAGGCCGGCACCGAAGATCAGACCCACGACCAGAACTTTGAAGACGGCTTCCAAATAGTGCATCGAACTATTTCCTCAGTCTTTGCTAGAGATTCTTCGATACCGGCGTCAGACGGACGCGGTGTCCTTGGTCGACTTGGCGGCGCGGACATCGGCCGGAACCGTCGAGTTGGTCGATTCGTCCCAATCGGCGTTGACGTTGTTCTGGTCGACCTTCTGCTGCTGGGCGCGCCAGTACATGAAGCCCGACGCCGCGATCAGGATGGCGAAGATCACGATGTCACCGACGAGCGGGGAGCTGGCACTGGCGATGCCATTGGCGAGCAGGAACGACAGCGCACCGACGAGACCGGCAGCCGGAAGCGTGATGAGCCATGCGGCGGCCATGCGGCCAGCGACCGCCCAGCGCACCTGGGCGCCCGGCTTACCGACACCGCTACCCAGGATGGAGCCGGTCGCCACGTGGGTGGTCGACAGCGCCATGCCCGCGACGCTGGAGGTCAGGATGACCGCGGCCGACGAAGACTCAGCGGAGAAGCCCTGCGGCGATTCGATCTCGACCAGGCCCTTGCCCAGCGTGCGGATGACGCGCCAGCCACCGATGTAGGTGCCCGCGCCGATGGCCAGTGCACAGCTGGCGATGATCCAGAACGGCAGCCCGTCCTTCTTCACGTCGCCGGTGAGGTGGCCGCTGCTGATCAGCGCCAGCGCGATGACACCCATGGTCTTCTGTGCGTCACCGGTGCCGTGGGCGAGCGACAGCAGCGAAGCGGTGGCGATCTGGCCCCAGCGGAAGCCCTCTTCGCGGCGCTTACGCGTCACGCCCTTGGTGATCTTGTAGACCAGCCAGGTGCCGGACATCGCGACCACACCCGCGATGAACGGCGAGGCGACGGCCGGGATCAGGACCTTGTTGGTCAGGCCGTCCCAGTTGACGCCGGCGAAGCCTGCAGCGGCGATACCCGAGCCGATCAGGCCGCCGAAGAGCGCGTGCGAGGAGCTGGACGGGATGCCGAACAGCCAGGTGAGGAGGTTCCACAGGATGCCGCCGATGAGGCCGGCGAAGATCACCGTCAGTGCGACGCTCGCGTCGAGCTTGATGTGACCAGTCTTGGGGTCCTGAATCTTCAGGACGTTGGTGGCCACCGTGACGGCCACGTTGACCGAAAGGAAGGCGCCGACGAGGTTCAGGACGCCCGACAGGGTCACCGCCGCCTTCGGCTTGAGCGCCCCGGTCGCGATCGAGGTTGCCATGGCGTTGCCGGTGTCATGGAAGCCGTTCGTGAAGTCAAATGCCAGGGCTGTTGCGACCAACAACCCGAGGATGACCAGCTCTGCACTCATGGCGCTCATTCTGATGTAACGGTGGTGATTTTTCCTAGTTACGGAAGTCCCTAATTGAGGCGTCGACCTGGCACTTTGCCAAGCCGGCAAAGGTGTTCATGCAGTGTTCACCTGTTAGCTTCGTCTAATTAGTTTGGCGAAGTGTTCCGCGCAACGCTGCGGGTTACCGTGGCGATATGTCCACGTCACAGCCTGGGCATAGGATTTGGTCGCGCATTTGGGGCAACGAGGCGCAGAGCTGCGCCCCTTCCCGAGATCTGGAGGTGACGCCGTGAACGCTTTTCTGACCAAGATCGTGGCGTGGCTGCAGGCCGGATATCCCGAGGGCGTTCCCGGACCGGACCGCGTGCCACTGTTGGCTCTGCTGTCGCGACGTCTGACCAATGACGAGGTGAAGTCGGTCGCGCGGGGATTGATGAACCGCGGCGAGTTCGACCACATCGACATCGGGGTATTGATCACCCGCGTCACCGATGAGTTGCCCCGCGCCGAGGACGTCGAGCGCGTGCGAGCACGACTGGCCGCCAAGGGCTGGCCGCTCGACGACCCCCGCGATCCGGCCGACGGCGGGCCCGGCGACGGCGGGCCCGGCAATGGAGGCCCGGCATAGGCGTCCTCCGTGCGGTCGCCGTCGGCTCCGGCGGGACGGCCCTTGCCCTTCTCCCCGCATTGCGCCAAGCGCTGGCCGGCGGCGGAGCCTTGCTGCCCGTCCCGGCCGATGATGACCGCCAGGCCGCGCTGCTGACCGCGACATTGCGCGCCGGCGAATCCGTCGACGACGACGTGACGCTGGTCGTCTCGACGTCCGGTTCCACCGGAACCCCCAAGGGCGCCTTGCTTTCCGCGGCGGCATTGCATGCCAGCGCCGACGCCACGCATGAGCGGCTCGGCGGCCCCGGCCGATGGTTGCTGGCCCTGCCCGCCTACCACGTCGCCGGATTGCAGGTCCTGGTGCGGAGTCTGCGGGCCGGCACCACGCCGATTGCCCTGGACCCGGGATTCGACGTCAATGAATTGCCTTCTACGGTAAGCGCTTTAGGACCGGGCCGCCGCTACACGTCCCTGGTTTCGGTGCAGCTGGCCAAGATTCTGGCCGATCCCGCCGCGACCGAGGCACTGGCCGAATTCGACGCCGTCCTGATCGGGGGCGGTCCGATGCCCGCGGACCTCGGCGAAAAAGCCGCGGCCGCAGGGGTTTCCGTGGTGCGCACCTATGGCATGAGCGAAACCTGCGGCGGCTGCGTATATGACGGAAAGCCGCTGACCGGTGTCGAGCTGCAGATCGACGACGCCGGCCGGATCGCGCTGGGCGGCCCCACGCTGGCGTCGGGCTACCGGAATCCCGTCGACCCGTCCCCGTTCGTGGACGGCTGGTTCGTCACCGATGACATTGGCGCGGTGGATGATTCGGGCGTCCTGCGGGTGCTGGGCCGGATCGACGACGCCATTGCCACCGGTGGGCTGAAAGTTCTGCCCGCCCTTGTCGAGTCGGCGTTGGCGGACCATCCGGCCATCGCCGAATGCGCGGTGTTCGGCGTGCCGGACGAACGGCTGGGCCAGCGGGTGGCCGTCGCTGTCGTGCTCCATCGGGACGCAGCCGCGCCCACCATCGCTGACCTGCGGGAACAGGTGAGCGCCACGCTGGCCGCCACCGCTGCACCTCGCGAGGTGCATGTGGTGGACGAACTACCCCGCCGTGGGATCGGCAAGCTGGACCGCCGAGCCCTGACGCGCAAATATCAGAAGAACGCCTGATCGTTCCGTGATGCCGGTCACAGCATCGGCGCTTGATTCGGTGACGGGCCCGGCTCTCTGGGACCCTGGAACGCGGACCGGAAGAGTTGGAGTTCCATGCCTGCCCACAGACAGCCTGACAACCATCCTGCGGTGACCGCCCTGACCTGGTCAGGAGGCGTGCTGGCCTGGCTCGTCGCAGCTGCCGTCGCGACCCCGTCCACCGGCCTGCCACTGGCCGTCGTGCTGCCCGTGACCCTGGTTTTCGGCGCGCTCGTCGTCGTCGCGATCCGCAGCACCGTCGCCAGCGCCCGCGGTACCGCCGGCCGGGTGGCCCTGGCCGTGGCGATCGGTCTCCTGGTCGGCGAACTTGCCGCGATGACTCTGTTCAGCAACGCCATCTCCCAGCGCATGGCCGCCGACGCCATGGCCCGCGCCGCGACGACACCGGCGGTGGCCACCGCGCAGGGGCAGCTGACCGCGCTGCGCGCCGACCGTGGCACGCTCGACGCCGCCGTCGACTCCGCCCGGCAGCGGCGTGACGACGCCCAGGTCGTGGCCCGCTGCGAGTACCACCCGACACCGTCCTGCGCCCAGCAGCCGGTCACCGGCGTGCCCGGTGACGGTCAGATCACCCAGAACACCCAGGACACCCTCGCGCAGGACCAGCGCGAGCTCGACGCCGCTCTGGCCGCCCGCAACGAGCAGGCCCCGGCCCTCGACGCACGGATCGCCGGCGCCGAGCACGCGGTCACCGCGGCCCGCGACGCCGCCGGTGTCGGCGCCGACCGCGGCTTCGGCGCCCGCTGGGTCGCGATGAACGGCTACACCATCGAGACGCCGGCGGCCCTGGTGGCGCGGATCGCCGTCATCGGGGTCTGCGTGCTGCTATACCTGCTGCCGATGCTGCTGCACGCGCGCCAGGACCGGACCCTGCGCGAGCGCCACGACGAGTCCCGGCTGCGGGCCGAGCTGCGCGCCGAGACCGCGATCGCCGTCAAGCAGGCCGAGGTGCGGGCCGAAGCCGAGATTCTGAAGGCCGAACACCAGCTGGCCGCCATGCGTCTGGCGCTGGAAGCCGACGCCGAGATCAACCGGGAATACCACCGCCAGCGGGTGGCCGGCCTCAATACCTCGGCGCTCACCGGCGAGCCCGTGCCACCTGCGCTCGCGGCGTCCACCGCCGAAGTGCTGCGGCCGGCCGATTCGCAGCCGGTGTACTCGGACTGGGATGAGCTCATGGCGTTCCCCGACCCGCACCGACGGTCGCTGAGCGCAGGCGCGGCACCCGCGCCCGAATCCGACACCGCCCCAGCCGAACCTGTCGTCACCGCCGAACTCGTCCCGGTGCACGACGAACCCGCGGCCGAGAACCTGCCGGTGCCCGCGACCTCGCAGCCCACCGGTGGCTTGACGCTGCCGCAGCTACCCGACCTCACGAAGGTCGCGGCCCGCCTGCTGCGTCCGCTGATGGCGCCGGTGGCGCCGGTCGTCGACCGCGTCATCGACACGTCGGTGCAGCAGCTGCGGTCGGCACAGAAGGTCATCGAGGAATTCGAGGAGATCACCTTCACGCTGCGGCGGACGTCCCGCACGACCGTCAGCGACACCGAGCAGGAGCAGTCGTCGGGTCCGCGCGCCGCGGACCGGGCCCAGGCGCTCGGACACGGGCAGGGTGTTCCGCCGCGCGCCGAACCGCAGTGGGCCGCACCTCAGATGAACGCGACGTTCGCGCCGACCGCTCCACTGCGGGGCGTCGACCACACCGCGCTCAGCGGCACCGAGACCACCATCATCGACGCCGCCGACGAGCGCCGTCAGCTCAAGGAAGGCCGCCGCGCCATCGAGCCGTAACTCGCGGCATTGACTGCGAACCCACGCAGGTGGTCACTCGACCCTTTGTGACGTCAGTTCGCAGTCAGAGCGAAGGGCCGCCCACCCGGCACCTTCGAGCCAGAGCTGTCACCGTCGCTCAGCGTCTACGGCAGCGATCGGTTCAAGCGCTCCGTGGCGGCCAGATAGTCCTCGATGAATTCGCGGACCACCTCGCGGGCGGGCTTGACCTTGTTCATCAGGCCGACGCCCTGGCCGACGAAGTAGGTCGCCAGCTGCTGCGCACCGGGATGCCCCTGGGCGGCAAGCCGATCGATGCGACGGATCACCGGCTCACTGAGCATGTTCTGCAGCGGCAACGGAAGTGGCTTGCGGCCACCGTCTTTCGGCGCCCAGGCGTCGGTCCAGTCCGAAACCAGTTGGCGGGCAGGCTTGCCGGTGCGTCCCGCCGACCGCACGGTGTCCCGCGAGGTGGCGGTGAGCATCTTCTGCTTGGTGGCCGGCGCGGTCTCGGCCTCCTCGGTGGTCAGCCACACCGAACCGGTCCACGCCCCGGCGGCACCGAGCGCGACCACCGCTGCCATCTGCCGACCGGTGACGATGCCGCCCGCGGCCAGCACGGGCACCGCATCATCAATGGCCTCAATCACTTCCGGCACCACGACAAGCGTCGACACCTCGCCGCAGTGGCCGCCGGCCTCGGTGCCCTGCGCGACGATGATGTCCACCCCGGCCGCGACCTGCTTGACGGCGTGCTCCTTGGCCCCGACCAGCGCCGCCACCGGAATCCCCCGCTCGCGGCCCGCGTCGATCAGGTAATCCGGCGGCACCCCAAGGGCATTCGCGATCAGCTTGATGGGGTGGCTCATCGCCACGTCGAGCAATTCGTGCCCGGTGCTGCCGGACA
>Ga0265327_10004592_pt1 | contig 12145 bp, 8 predicted proteins | sample 41621metaG_FD_202089 | JGI IMG/M metagenome (GOLD analysis project Ga0265327, IMG submission 202089) | Rhizosphere microbial communities from Carex aquatilis grown in University of Washington, Seatle, WA, United States - 4-16-21 metaG | ecosystem: Host-associated > Plants > Roots > Rhizosphere >...
TTAAAAATCGGCATTGATTGTGCGCTGACGAACGGCGGTTTCTGAAAAAATCGGCTTTTCTGCAATTGTGGTTGGAAGGCGATTTGTTCAGCGCTTCCCTAGAAGAGATTTGCATTGGTAAGTTTTTTTTTCGCCAGAAAATGGCTTGAGAATTAATATAGCGACTACAGCTGGAGCTTTTTGATTGCTTACTTGACGCCCGTAGTAATACTGAGCCTCTCCTGGCCACTATATATTTGTGGCAGCTTAGCTTCATCACCGTTCAAAGGTGCTTCTTTGGTAAGGGAGGTAACTACGTAACACATCATTAAAAGAAACAAAATATGCATATAAGCCCTGTATAACTAAGGTGCGTTCTCAATTAAGCCAAATGACAGTCGACACGAGGCTGAGCATCGCCAGATAGTTTCTTGCCAAACGCTCATATCGGGTTGCAATGCGGCGAAAGTGCTTCAATTTTTGAAAAAATCGTTCAACCCAATTCCGTTCCTTATAAAGCTCCTGGTCACACTCTCGGGGTGCTATCCGGTTCTTTTTCGAGGGAATCACCGGTACGGCCTGACTGCTTTCTATCGCGGAGACAAACTGGTCCGAATCATAGCCTTTGTCAGCTAATACATAATCGGCCTCAAAGCCTTCAATCAATGCTTCAGCTTGAGTGTATTCGGACGTTTGCCGGCTGTGAGCAGTAAGCGAACCGGGTTGCCCAAGGCATCAACGGCCGCATGAATCTTGGTGCTCAAGCCACCGCGTGATCTGCCCATCGCCTCGTTATTTTGTTGTTGTTTTTTTTGCTGCGCCATGTTGATGGACCCGCACAATGCTGCCATCCATCATGAGGTATCAAGGTCAGGATCATCAGCAATAGCTTCAAATAGCTTGCGCCAGGTGCCTTTATGAGACACACATAAACCCGATGCTAATGGCCAAAGGATTCCGGTAAATCTCGCCAAGGTGAACCCGTTCGAGCTATCCATAAGACCGCTTCAATAAATTTCTGGTTATCGGCGGCTGTCACACCTCAATCTCCGGTTTTACCGGGCAAAAAATATTTTATTCGCTCCCATGTGTTATCTCTCAAAACAGTACGTGTCATAGTCCACCCGCCAAATACTCAATAAAATACTCTATTTCGTGTATTTAACTAAATCTGATTGAGAACACTCCCTAATCATGAAATAGGTGATTTAAGAATATCATATTTTTCATTAAATCTAGCCAGCTCACAACAGTCGACAAGATTGCAATTACACTACTGGTGTATATGAAGTAGAGGGGAAGGGGGCCAGGAAATAACCAGGGCAAATTTCGGGCATAAAAAAACCGACTCATTGGCCGGTTATTTTAAAGCTATTCATGGTGCCCAGGGGCGGAATCGAACCGTCGACACGAGGATTTTCAGTCCTCTGCTCTACCGACTGAGCTACCTGGGCGTTTTGAACTAGTGCTGATTTTTGCAGTGGTGCCCAGGGGCGGAATCGAACCGTCGACACGAGGATTTTCAGTCCTCTGCTCTACCGACTGAGCTACCTGGGCGGCCCTACAAAAGAGCGCCATTAGACTCGATTATCCGCCGTGAGTCAATAAATAATGTTGTGCTGATGCAAGATATATTCGCTTAAGGGACTGGCCGGTGGAAGACGAGTAACGCTCTGGCCCAATAAAAAACGCAATAACACTATCAGCCTGTTTACGGCTTCAGCAAAAACAGACGATTTCGTTACAAAACTCAAACACATCACTCAGCATGAAAAGCAATGGCTGAGCGCCTCTTAAAGATCAAAATAGTTAATGGCCCCTATTAAAGGTGTGCGCGGGTTTAACGACAATTTCACCGAGACTTTATCAAGCAACGGAACAAACCGGCCTTTCGCTTTAAACGCGCGGATAAATTGACCGTCTTGCATAGCCGATAAGATTTTTGGCGCTATGCCGCCGCCGATAAAAACGCCGCCGGTTGCAAATGACTTTAAGGCCAAGTTGCCTGCCTCGGCGCCATAGAGCTCAACAAAAAGCCTGACAACTTCGGCACAGAGAGGATCTTCACCCGAAGCGCCGAGCCGGGAAATCACCGCATTCCGGTCAATATCGCTATTGATATCGGGAACAGCCGGGCAAGCCGGTGCAAAACCTTGTTCGCAGAGAAAGTCATAGAGATGACTGAAACCGATACCCGATAGGATGCGTTCGTAACTGACATGCTCAGCGTAACTTTTCCTGAGATACGCCAGCAATAAATCCTGTTGCGCGTTTTGAGCGGCAAAGTCAGTATGTCCGCCTTCGGTCGCCAGCGCATGGTGCTTATCGCCGTCCCAATACAGAATAGCTTCGCCCAAGCCGGTTCCGGCCGCGATTACCGCGCTGTTACCGACCAACGTTTCCGCATTCGGATTTAGCTCGACCAAGTCATGTTCAGGCAGGGACAACATGCCCAACGCCATCGCCTCCAAATCATTCAGGAGTTTTACTTTAGCCGTGCCCAATTTTATTTTCAAGGCCGCTCCATCCAACAACCACGGCAAATTAGTGGTTTGGCAGCGTTCGTTGACCACTGGACCGGCAACACCGAAACAGGCTGAGCGGATAGTCACGTCAGCGGGTAAAAAGGCCGTCAAAATATCATCGAATTCCGCAAACTGTTGGCTTGCGTAGGTTTGCTCCTGTACGCAGGTTAATGATCCGTCGGTATCCCGACTCAAAATAGACAATACCGTTTTTGTTCCACCTATATCGCCGGCTAGTATCACGATAAGTTCCTTCAATTATTGTTAAGTAAATGTATCAACGCATCGAGGATGCGGTTGGCCGCTTGATGCGGCGGTAATTGGCAAAAAACCTGCCACGCTAATGCCGCATAATTTTCGTAATTTTCTTTATTCTCAGGGTGTAATTGTAGCCAGTTAAGTCTTACCGCATGGTCAATAATAACCTCTAACAATAAAGTATCGTCAATATATAAAGACGGGTATTCACGAAAAATAGAGGCCATCGCTTTTAGCGTTTCCACGGTCAATTGGCGATAAACCGGGGCTTGGATTTTGTTCAGCAAATGGCTGACGTGCAGCTTAAAGCTTTGTTCTCCAGGGGTCATCTGCGACAGGGTGGTTTCGCTATCCAAGCGATTTTTACTGCTGAGCTTTTCACCGATCATCAAGCCTTTGCAATGATGCAGGATATCCCAGACACTGGCAAAAAAGGCATTATTATCTCTACCGATACTGCCTTGCTGTTCGCGCCAATGATACCAATCCTCGATTTCCGCACGATCTTCCGGGTCCATGTTTTTGGGAAAGCGCGCCCCGGTTAGTTCCCGGCAATCGCCTTCGTAATGTAATGTTTCGGCTAAACCCAATTGATCTTCGGTGTTATTGTAGTCTTTCAACGTTTCTTTGACTTTTCCCGACAATCGGTAAGGCGATAAGGAAAGAATCTCGTTGAAAGCCTGGTCCACCGTCTCGCAAGCGGATTCGCGTTTTTGTCTGACCACGATCAATTGCAGGATATGCCCGACCCGCACCGTGTGCATATCGGTAAACAGTTCCGGGTCGGATTTGATCAGCATGCCCAAATAGATAACCAACTCCTGAATAATGATCTGCTCACTGGCATCGTCATTATAAGTGCGAATAGTGTGCAAAATTTCCGAAGAGTCGGCGGGACGCACTAAGGTGGCCTTGCCGCTGTAAGCCCGGCCCAAGGTCAGTGCGTGTTGACGCGCCAATATTTCGGTGGCCGCTTGCTCCAGATTTATATCGTATTTACCGAGCAAACCGGCACAGCGCCTGACAATGTACCAAGCATGGCGATCGCCGGCGCGTTCATAGATCTCATCGAGCAAATCGCGCACATAACCGGCTCCGCCATCCATGGCTTGCAAGCCGGTATCGTAATCCAGACCGTGACGAAGACTCAGTAAACTTAATACTTCAAGTTGAGCGTAAAGATTGGCGTTGGTTTTTAGCTGTTCAATGAGTATTTCATCGGCGCCGATTCCCCACTCCGTTAAGGTTTGACTGTCTAAAGGTTCCGGCGGATCGGTATCTATCGGTAATACCTGAAAAAACGGGCGCTCGGCTTCCTGCCAAGAGGCTTTAGAAAATTGAAAATCATGCAGGTAATTAATTTTTTCCTGACTTGAGGTGTCGGCAAAATCCAACACCGTACCCAGCTGCAAGGAAATGCCTTGAGTGGAACCTTGTTGCAGCTCTTTGAGAAATTCAATCAGAATTTCACGATGATGGCTGCCCAACATATTGTGCTTTATGTTGATGACCAGCAATGGGTTACCCGGCCTATCCCAATGATTATGAATATACGAGAGCTCCAAGCGCAAACGCTGAATCAGCAAACGGTTGTCCATCGCCAGGTAAAAACCTTTTTGATTAAGGCACTGCGGCAAAAAAAGCAAGCGCTCGCCGGCCAATATGTACATCTTGGATGTCGCCAGAGTGCGCAACTGCCGCATAGGTCTGCCGGTCAAGCCGATAAGATCGTTTCTGCCTACATGCGTATAGGCCTCGGCTAACTCATTAGCCTCTCTTATCTGAATAGGCGCTATTTCGGCGAGCGTCTGCGTGGGAATGCCGTATCCGCTTAAGCTGTCTTGTACCGCTTCGTCCTGCGCCAATAACTGGATTTGCAGTTTGCAATCCTGCCGATTGATCGCTTTGTGCCGCCCCAAGGGATCTATGTCGTCGCAGCACAGCAAACCGTCCTGAATAAGGCTGCCCAATATAAAAAGGCTTTGCGCCCAAACCAACGGCACATTTTCATTAGGAACGCGCGACTGGCTGCGCGGCTGGGCTTTTTCCGCGGCAATCGAGTCGATAGGCACGGCGTACAGTTCCGGCAATAATTGCTGACCGTTTTGTTCAACCAGCAAGTCTTCCAATTTAGTACGATAGCGCAACGCGGCTTCGTTATTACCCGAGAACAGATTGTTCAGCAATAAGTAGGTAAAAAACAACGGCCATTCGCATTCAATGTCCATGAATTGCTTGAGCTCATGCGGATCGTAATAGAGGCGATGGCTGTCTTCTATCGCTGTTTGGTGGCCGTCCAATAAAAAACGTTTACAGCCGTAACGGCCTTCCAGTTTGTTGCAAATAATGGTTTCCGTTTTTGTTCGGAGGGCCGGGCTATCAACCGCGAAGGCCGGAAATCCGGTGATGCTGAGCACGGCCGAATCAGCTTCTTTGGAAATAGATTCCCTGGGTAAAAGCGATTCCAGCGTAATCCGGGTTCTGGCGATGTCGTCGCTAATCACGTGCACAACCGATGCTTGCCCGCCGTCTTTGCCGAACAGGTTAAAACCCGACAATGCTTCCAATGCCGCTTTTGCCATGCCGATTGAGCTGGCGTTTAACTCGGCGATACCGTGATTGATTTTGTGGCCTCGCTCCCAGATACCGTAATCCGGGGTGCGATAAGTCCGGCTGATATAGTGGACCAGGTTTTGCACAAAATTCACTTCGTCTATAGTAAACACGATGCGCAATCCGGATGCCGTCATTTGAGCCAGCATCAACAAAAACAAAGACGTCGCATCCAGTTGCAAATGCCCCCATTCATGATCGCCGACCACGACGGTGCCGGTTTTTGTATGGTATTTGGCATGCAAGGCATCCAGCGGATTTTGCGACTGCTTGAACTTTTCGACTTTGTCCGCTTGGCGCATCATCGCCGTCAGCAATCCGCGCATCAACTTAACCGTACTTTGCTCCAGCAGGTAGATGCGCTCGTTTTTAGCATCAATGCGCCGGTAAGCAAGCCCGAGCCCCCATGCCGCGAGGATGCTGTAGACGTTATCCCTTACCCAAGCATCGGTATAGTTGCCGTGCACATTAACGGCGGTACTCGCCGGCAGCAGGCCGGTTACCCAATCCTGTCGACGCAGAATAATGCTCTGTACTTGCTGAAAATAAGCGTCTAATTCGTCGAGTTGAGTCGTTTTCATAGTGAGTTAATGCATTAATTTTAAAATAGACTCTTGAGATAGCCGGTCATCCGCTACCCATTCCTGGAATCCATAATAGCAAGCAATTAGCGCGCCATGATACATTTGAATTAACCGATAGCGAATTCAGGTCATATCCTTAGAATGCGCACGAAATAACTTCAATAACCGGCTTCCTGTCTCTTCGAGAAGAGTTGGGAAGAGACGATATAAAAATGCTCAAGTATTTCGTGCGCATTTCTTGTGTATTGGATACCGGCACTCCCTGCCGATGACAGGCAATGTCAACAAAGTGGCAGCCAACTCGCATACACGCCGTATGATTCAAATGGTTTGCACCAATTTGAACGGAAAACTTATTTTTCGCACCGGAAAGACCCAAGAATGTTATTGAGCTATCGCAATAATGTAGTACTTCCGCTATTGACCGCACGGACTAAGGATCGACTACAATTAAAGCGACTATTGGTTTGATTATTGCTTGTGCTGATTAAATATATAGCGTCCGAAGCGAATAAAGCGACATCGTTCCCACGCCGGAGAGACGGTGAAAGTATTCTCAAAATGAGTTTAAAAAACTATTCACCACGAAGACACGAAGGACACGAAGTTTTCAATAGATTGAGTTTAAACAATTATTTTTTCTTCGTGCCTTCGTGGTGAATGCTTTTACTTTTGCTCTAAGAAGACTTTCACAGTTTCTCCGGTGCGGGAGCGATAGCCGGCCTTTCCCAGACCGCTATATTAATTCCGGGCTCCGTAGTTATAGAACCCGGTTGGCGCTGAGCTGTTATAGATTGAACGGTCATGTTTTCGGTTTTTACCCTTCAGCGCAGAGTACGCTATACGTACATTTACCTTGATTCCGGTGATAATTTCTCAAGGCGCGCACAGCGCCCTACCTAATTACATAAGCAAACCTACATTAACTTAATGGAGAAATAATGAGCGCTATTCATTTTATCGGCGGTGAAAAAGGCGGCGTAGGCAAATCCGTTGTCGCGCGTGTACTGGCTCAATACATGATAGACCATGACATACCGTTTATCGGTTTTGATACGGACCGCTCGCACGGCGCCTTGCTGCGTTTTTACACGGACTACGCATCGCCGACCGTCATCGACGACTATCAAAGCCTGGATGCGATTATGGAAACCGCTTTAGCCAACCCCGAGCAACGGATTTTGGTCGATCTCGCCGCTCAAACCCATCATCCGCTGGCGAAATGGATAGCGGAATCCGGCGTGTTGGACTTGGCTGAGGAACTGGGCATTGCCTTGTATTACTGGAATGTCATGGACTCCGGTAAAGATTGCGCGGATTTGCTGGGCACACTGCTCGACCAATTCGGTTCGCGATTGCATTACAGACTGGTGCAAAACCAGCTGCGCGATGACAACTTTACTATTTTAGAGTCCTCAGGCGTTAAAGATCGCGCCTTAGCCTTAGATGCTAAAGTGATCACATTGAAGCGCCTGCATGCTCCGGTCATGACCAAGATTGACGGTAACAGCTACAGTTTTTGGGCGGCAAAAAACAAGGATGCCGAAAACCCGAACGCACTGGGTTTACTGGAGCGGCAACGGGTCAAAATCTGGCTAAACCATGCCTATAACCAGATTCAAGCGGTGGACTTTTAATGTCGGCAACAAGTCTACTCGTATGAAACTGAAGGTTAGCTGCAATCTTCGTTTCCAGATAGACGATTCGGCCGCTTTAATTCTAATGCTGCGCCCATTGAGCGGTGCGCAGCAATGGATTTCAAAATCCAGCTATATTGTTGAACCCGACGTACCGATAACGGAAAGCAAAGACAGCTACGGCAATCTCTACCAGCGTCTGGTTGCGCCTCCGGGAGAGTTTTTTATTTATACCTCTTCCGAGGTTGTTGTCGCGGAATATATTGATCAAGCACCGGGAGCCTGTTTTATCGAGATCCAAAACCTTCCCGACCCCGTTTTGCCTTACCTGCTGCCGAGCCGCTATTGCGAATCCGACAGGTTCGGCGATCTTGCCCGGGAGATCGTGGCCGATGCATTGCCGGGTTACGATCAGGTCAGCAAAATTGTTAATTGGGTTCGCCATTCCGTCGAATACATACCGGGCTCCAGCGATTCTCCGTTATCCGCGATAGAGGTTAATAACCGTGGCTATGGCGTATGCAGAGATCTTGCGCAACTGGCTATCGCCTTATGCCGAAGCATCAGTATTCCGGCCCGGCTGGTGGCGGGTTATTTGTACCGGCTTGAGCCCATGGATTTACATGCCTGGTTTGAAGCTTATGTCGGCGGTCGCTGGTATGCTTTCGATCCCAGCCAAAGCGATTTACAAGGCGGCCGAGTGATTATTGCGTTTGGCCGCGATGCGGCCGATGTATCGATATTTCATCAATTCGGCTTGGGTTGCGTCTTACACAGCATGGATGTTCAGGCGAATAAAATCGGCTAAAAACCGGCAACTCAAGTCAAACGAATGTGTTTGACGCCAAAGCCAATGTTAATTTCCCGCGCCTTCGCTACTTCTGCGAATTCCCTATCTATGCCATCATAGCCATCATTATCAGCTTTTTAGGAAACATCCGAATGCAAGGACAATTAAGAAAAATGCGCAGCCGGCTGAAGTCGGACACCTCACAACAGGTTCAATACGAGCTTCCGCTAAGCGAGCAGTCGGTCAGTTTAAACCCACTGATCGGCAAGCCGATTAAACTGATTTATACCGGTAAAATCTTTTGCGTGCATTGCAACCGATCAATTAAAAAAGCCTTTAATCAGGGCTATTGTTACCCTTGCTTTACCTCGCTAGCGCAATGCGACATGTGCATTATGAAACCGGAAACCTGTCATTATGAGGCCGGCACCTGCCGGGAGCCGTCATGGGGCGAACAGTTCTGTTTTCAGCCGCATGTGGTTTATCTGGCTAATTCCAGCGCCATTAAGGTCGGCATTACCCGGCAAACGCAAGTCCCAACACGCTGGATAGACCAAGGCGCGGTGCAGGCGCTGCCGATTTTTAAAGTGCCCTCGCGCTATATTTCAGGGCTGATTGAAATTGCCATCGCCAAACACGTCAGCGACAAAACCAGCTGGCAACAAATGCTCAAGAGCAAAGCCGAGCCTATCGATTTGATGGCAAGACGGGATGAATTAGTCGCTATTTGCGACGCCGAGCTGGCCGACATTAGCCGACGCTTTGGACAACAGGCCATCGAATTTTTAACCGATGAGCCGGTTGTAGATATTCATTTCCCGGTCGATAGTTATCCGCTTAAAGTCAAATCCTTCAATCTCGATAAAAACGCGGAAGTCTCCGGCGTACTGCACGGTATTAAAGGGCAATATCTCTTGCTGGATACCGGCGTCATTAATATCCGCAAATTTGCCGGTTATGAGCTTGAGTTTTTAGCCTAATGAGCTACCCGGTCAATTAGCTTAGTAAAAATAGGAAATCGCGGGTTACACAGGAATGAAAAAGGACGAAGAGATGCATGTACAATTTGCCCGAAAACCTAGTAAAATGTTTTGATTAGGCTGCTAAAAAAGGCGGCTATCAGCAGCTGTCTATATGACGCTCTTTAAAATACACCGGTATTTAGGCCTTGAATTTTTAAAAGCGCATATAATCGGCTTAATTCGAAAGTCTATTTGAGGGTATTAGCGTGGAGCTAAACGGCGCACAAATTGTAATTCAGAGTCTTAAGGACGAAGGCGTAGAATATATTTTTGGCTATCCCGGCGGAGCGGTATTGCATTTATACGATGCTCTTTTCCAGCAGGATGATGTCAAGCACATTCTGGTTCGGCACGAACAGGGCGCCACCCATGCGGCGGACGGTTATGCCCGCGCCACCGGCAAACCGGGGGTAGTTTTGGTCACTTCCGGGCCGGGTGCTACCAATGCGGTCACCGGTATTGCCACCGCTTATATGGATTCCATCCCGATGGTGGTTATTTCCGGACAAGTACCGTCGCCGGTTATCGGCAGCGATGCATTCCAGGAAGTCGACATGGTCGGCATTACCCGCCCCTGCGTAAAGCATAATTTCTTGGTTAAAGACGTTACCAAGCTGGCTGAGACCCTGAAAAAGGCATTTTATATTGCCACCACTGGCCGCCCCGGCCCTGTTGTGGTCGACATCCCTAAAGACATCACCGACCCCAAAATAAAAGTCCCTTATAAATACCCTAAAAAAGTATCTATCCGTTCTTACAATCCGGCCGTTCTCGGCCATAAAGGACAGATTAAGAAAGCTGTGGACTTATTATTAACCGCGCAAAAACCGATTATTTATTCCGGCGGCGGCGTAATTTTAGGTGAGGCCGACAAGAAGTTGATTGAATTCGCTCAAGTACTGGGCTTTCCAATCACCAATACCTTGATGGGACTCGGTGCTTATCCTGCGACCGACAAGCAGTTTGTCGGCATGTTGGGCATGCACGGCACTTATGAAGCCAATATGGCAATGCATGACAGCGATGTGATTATTGCTATCGGCGCACGTTTTGACGACCGCGTTACCGGCAAATTGGATCAGTTTTGTCCGCACGCCCAAATTATCCATATCGACGTTGATCCTGCGTCTATTTCCAAAACCGTTAAAGTCGCTATTCCTATCGTCGGTGAAGTTAAGCCGGTATTGGAGCAAATGCTTGAAATGCTCAGAGAAAGCAAAAAGAAACCGTCTAAAAAAGCGTTGGAAAGCTGGTGGAATCAAATCGAACAATGGCGCGCCATCAAATGCATGGAGTACGATCGCGGTAGCGAGTTGATCAAGCCGCAATATGTGATTGAGCAGTTGTACGAAGTCACCCAAGGCGAAGCCTATATCACTTCGGATGTCGGCCAACACCAGATGTGGGCTGCCCAATATTATCCGTTCAACAAGCCGCGGCATTGGATTAATTCCGGGGGGTTGGGCACGATGGGCTTTGGCTTGCCTGCGGCCATCGGCGTTAAATTGGCGTTTCCCGATTCCGAAGTGGCCTGCGTGACCGGCGACGGCAGCATCCAGATGTGCATTCAGGAGTTATCGACCGCATTGCAATACAATGCGCCGGTAAAAATCATCAACCTGAACAACAGTTATTTGGGCATGGTTCGCCAATGGCAGGAATTCACCTACGAAAGCCGTTACTCGCATTCGTATATGGATACCATCCCTGACTTCGTTAAGTTGGCAGAGGCTTACGGTCATGTTGGCATACGTATCAGCAAACCCGAAGAAGTCAGACCGGCGTTGGAACAAGCTTTTGCGATGAAAAACCGCACCGTATTTTTAGACATCCTGACTGACCGAACCGAAAACGTTTACCCAATGATAGAAGCCGGCAAAGCCCATAACGATATGACTTTACGAGTTGCGAACGGCACATCGACCGACAGGGAATTGGCATAATGAGACATATTATTTCTATCCTGATTGAAAACGAATCCGGAGCCTTATCGCGGGTAGCCGGCTTGTTTTCCGCGCGCGGTTACAATATTGAGTCCTTAACCGTAGCGCCTACAGAAGATCCCAGCCTGTCGAGAATGACCTTAGTCACTCGCGGCAGCGACGACATTATCGAGCAAATCACCAAGCAGCTGAATAAACTGGTTGATGTGGTTAAACTAATCGACTTAGCCGACTCCGTTCATATCGAACGGGAGCTGATGATGGTTAAAATCAGAACCACCGAGCAGTCGCGTGAAGAAATCAGGGGCATGGCGGATATATTTCGCGGCAAGATTATCGATGTAACGCCAAGCACTTATGTCGTGGAAATGACCGGCCCGTCCAGTAAACTGGATGCCTTTATCGCGGCTATTGACGGCGATAGCATTATCGAAGTTGTTCGCTCCGGACCGACCGGTATTTCAAGAGGCGAAAAAGGACTGCATTTGTAAGACTAAGAGTCTTAATCTTTCTCCCAATTAATTTTAAACACCCAGAAACAGGAAAAACCATGCACGTTTATTACGACAAAGATGCCGATCTCTCAATCATCAAAGCTAAAAAAGTAGCTATTATCGGTTACGGCTCGCAAGGCCATGCCCACGCTCTTAATCTAAAAGACTCCGGCGTTTCAGTTGTCGTGGGCCTGCGCACAGGATCACCTTCAGTGGCTAAGGCTGAAGCACATGGATTAACCGTACAAGACGTTGCACAAGCGGTTGCCGGCGCGGACATCGTCATGATTTTGACGCCCG
>Ga0265327_10004593_pt1 | contig 12143 bp, 9 predicted proteins | sample 41621metaG_FD_202089 | JGI IMG/M metagenome (GOLD analysis project Ga0265327, IMG submission 202089) | Rhizosphere microbial communities from Carex aquatilis grown in University of Washington, Seatle, WA, United States - 4-16-21 metaG | ecosystem: Host-associated > Plants > Roots > Rhizosphere >...
GCTACCGCCGTGATCTCAATCTAACGACCGGCGTCGTGACCACCGCCTACACCCGGAGCGGCGTCGCCTTCACGCGTGAGCTGGTGATTCCGAAAAAGGAGGAAGTGATCGCCGTCCACTTCAAGGCGGACAAACCCGGTGCCCTCACCTTCCTCGCCACCCTGGCGCGGCCGACCCAGGTCAAGACGCGGAAGGACGGCGATCATTTCGTCATGGAGGGCCAGCTCACCTTCGACTGGCCGGACAAGCAGGCCGTCCGCTACCAGACCCTACTCGGGGCCACCGCCAAGGGTGGCAAGGTGGTCATCGCCGACGAAGGCATTCAGGTGACCGCCGCGGATGATGTGGTGCTCTACGTTTCCGCAGGCACCGACATGAAGCAGAAGGACTACACCGCCCTCGCCAAGTCCCGCCTGGAGGCCGCGCTGAAGTCGGACTTCAATACCGTGCGCGAAGCCGCTGCCGCCGACCACAAGCGCTACATCGATCGCTGCCTTCTCACCTTTCCACCCACGGAAACCGCGTCCCTGCCCACCGCCCAGCGCGTGAAGGCTGCGCAAAAGACGCCCGATCCGGGCCTCGATGCGATCTATTTCCAATTCGGCCGCCACCTGCTCATCTCCGGTTCGCGTCCCGACTCGGCCCTGCCGAACAACCTCCAGGGCATCTGGGCCGAGGAAACAAAGGCCCCGTGGAACGGTGACTTCCATAGCAACATCAACCTCCAGATGAACTACTGGCCGGCCGAGATCACCAATCTCTCGGATTGCCATCTTCCCCTCTTCGACCTCCTCCGTCTCACGGCGAAACAGGGCACGCGTTCCGCCAAGGCCTACTACGATGCCCCCGGCTGGCTGTGCTTCCATACCCAGAATCCCTGGGGCTACTCCTCACCCTCGAACCTCAGCGCCGGCTCCGGCTCCACCTGCGGGGCCTGGCTCGCCCAGCACATCTGGCTGCACTACGACTTCACCCGCGACGAGAAGTTCCTGCGTGAAAACTACCCGGTCATGCGCGAGGCCTGCCGCTTCTTCCTAGCCACCCTGGTTGAGGAACCGAAGAACCACTGGCTGGTCACCTCGCCGTCGAACTCACCGGAAAACGCCTACGTTATTCCCGGCCAATCGGGCAAAAAGGCCACTCTCACCTACGGAGCGACCTATGACATGCAGATCATCCGCGACCTCTTCGCCAACACCGTGGCCGCCGCCCGCGTGCTGAAGACCGATGCCGACCTCATCCCGAAAATCGAGGCCGCCCGCTCCAGGCTCGCCCCCACCCGCGTGAATGCCGAAGGCCGCATCATGGAGTGGATCGAAGATTTCCAGGAGTCCGAAGTCCACCACCGCCACTGCTCGCCGCTGTGGGGCCTCCATCCCGGCAACCAGATCACCCAGGCCACGCCCGAACTCTACAAGGGGGCCAAGCTTCTCCTCGAACGACGCGGCGATGCCTCCACCGGCTGGTCGATGGCATGGAAGGCGAACTTCTGGGCCCGACTGCACGATGGCGACCACAGCTACAAGCTGCTCTCGCTGCTGATCTCGCACGGCGCCTCCAATCTCTTCTGCGAATGCCCGCCATTCCAGATCGATGGAAATTTCGGCGGCACCTCCGCCGTGGCCGAGATGCTCCTCCAAAGCCAGCAGATGGATGACCAGGGCCTGCCCGTCGTCGATCTCCTCCCCGCCCTGCCGAGCGCGTGGAGCGAAGGCAAGGTCACCGGCCTGCGGGCCCGTGGCGGATTCACCATCGATATGGAATGGAAAGCCGGCAAGCTGGTGCGGACCACCGTCACCGCCGATCGGGATGGAAAGCTCACCCTCAAGTCCGGCGATGCCCGGCATCCCGTGACCATCTCCGCCGGAAAACCGCTTTCCTTCGACGCCACTCTCAAGCCTCTTTGAACCGTGGCTGGAGCGAACTGCCTCAGCCACAATCATCCGCATGAAAACTCTCCTCTTCTCGCTTCTTCTCAGCCTTCCCACCTTCGCGAGTCCCGTTCAACTCTTCGACGGCAAGACCTTCACCGGCTGGGAAGGTGACACCGCAAAGACCTGGCGCATCGAGGATGGAGCGATTCTCGGCGGCTCGATGGACGGCAACCGTCGCAACGAGTTCCTGATGACGACGAAGTCCTACAAGAACTTCACCCTCAAGTTCGAATACAAGCTCGTCGGCACGGAGGGCTTCGTAAATGGGGGCGTCCAGTTCCACAGCATCCGGGTTCCCGAATCCGAGAACGAGGCCCGCGGTTTCCAGGCCGACATCGGCGCGGGCTACACCGGCTTCCTCCAGGATGAATCACGCCGCAGCAAATGTCCTGCTCCGGCCGACCGGGACCTGGTGAAGAAGATCGAGAAGCCCGGCGAGTGGAATGCCTATGAGATCAAAACCGAGGGTGCCCACATCCAGTTGTTCGTCAATGGCACCAAAACCGTCGACTACACCGAAACCGACCCCGCGATTCCACTCGAAGGCAAGATCGGCCTTCAGATCCACGGCAACAACAAGGCCGTCGTTTCCTATCGCAATCTGGTGATCGACGAATCGCCTTGAACCCATGAAAGCCCTCGTTCTCACCACCCTCCTCTGCACGCCCGTCTTCGCCGCCGATCTCTACGTTTCCCCCACCGGCAAGGACAGCAACCCCGGCACCACGGCCGCACCACTCGCCTCCTTCGATGCCGCGCGGAAGGCCGCACGATCCAAGGCCGGGAAGGAAGCCGTGACCGTCCATTTCGCGAAGGGCATCTACTACCTTCCCGAGACGATCCACTTCACAGCGGAAGATTCCGGCTCACCTGGCAAACCGGTGATCTATGCCGGCGACGAAGGCGCGGTGATCAGCGGCGGCAGCCTGCTCAAGCTCGATTGGCAACCGGATGTCGGTGGTCGCTTCAAGGCCGCCACCCCGCCCGGTCTGGAAATGGACCAGCTCTGGATCAATGGCCGCCGTGAGCCGATGGCCCGCTTCCCGAACCGTGAGGAGGGAAAGAGCCTCTTCGATGCGTGGACGCTCGAGCATCGCGGCGACGCCGATCCTGCCAAGGATCCCCTCACCCCCGAGCGCATCGCCAAATGGAGCAACCCAGCCGGTGCCTATGTCCACGCCATGCATCCCTCGTTGTGGGGGGACATGCACTGGCTGGTGAAAGGCAAGAAGGCCGATGGCAGTCTCGAACTTGAAGGCGGTTGGCAGAACAACCGTCCCGCCGGCATGCACCGACGCTATCGCATGGTGGAGAATGTCTTCGAGGAACTCGATGCCCCGGGCGAGTGGTACCACAACCGCCAGACCAACACCCTCTATTACCTCCCCCCCGCGGGCACCGATCTGACCTCCGCCACCGTCGAGGGGGTGCGGCTTTCACGTCTGCTTTCCTTCGAGGGGGAGAAGGGCAAGCCGGTGAAGTTCATCGGCCTGCAAGGTCTCACCTTCCGCCAGGCGGCGCGCACGTTCATGGCGAACAAGGAGCAGCTTCTCCGCACCGACTGGACCATCTGCCGGGATGGCGCGGTGTTCTTCCAGGGTGCCGAGGATTGTGCCGTCACCGCTTGCACCTTCGACCAGGTCGGGGGAAATACGATTTTCGTTAACTACTACAATCGTCGTATCACCGTGCGCGGCTGCGACATCCACGACAGCGGTGCGAACGGAGTCGCCTTCGTCGGATCTCCCGATGCCGTCCGCAGCCCGCTGTTCCGCTACGGTGCCCAGGACTACGCGAAGATCGACCGCACCCCCGGCCCGAAGAACGACAACTACCCCGCCGACTGTCTCGTGGAGGACTGCCTGATCACCCGCACCGGACGCGATGAAAAGCAGACCGCGCCGGTGGAGATCGACATCGCCGCCCACATCACCGTCCGCCACTGCTCGATCTACGACGTTCCCCGTGCCGGCATCAACATCGGCGACGGCTGCTTCGGCGGCCACCTCATCGAGGACTGCGACATTTTCAACACCGTCCTCGAAACCGGCGATCACGGCTCGTTCAACTCGTGGGGCCGCGACCGCTACTGGGACCCGAATCTCGGCACCATCAACAAGGAAGTCGCCCAGGATCCGAAGCTGGTTTCACTCGACATCCTCGAACCGAACACCCTCCGCCACAACCGCTGGCGCTGTGACCACGGCTGGGATGTGGACCTCGATGACGGCTCCTCCCGCTACGTGATCGAAAACAACCTCCTCCTCAGTGGCGGACTCAAGCTCCGCGAGGGCTACAACCGCATCGCGCGCAACAATGTGATCGTGAACAATGGCCTGCATCCGCATTGCTGGCTGGAAGCAGGAGCCGATGTTTTCACCCGCAATATCGTTTTCGCCGCCTATCAACCGGCCGGTGGCATGCCGTCCGGCAAATGGGGCGAGCAGGTCGATGCGAATCTCTTCGCCAGCGGCGAAGCCGATCGCACCAAATTCGCCAAAAACGGCTGCGATGCCGCCTCGCTCAGTGGCGATCCGATGTTCGTCGATCCAGCGAAGGGGAACTTCCAGGTGAAGCCCGGCTCTCCGGCGCTGAAGCTCGGGTTCAAGAATTTCGCCATGGACAACTTCGGCGTCACCAGCCCGAAGCTGAAAGCGCTCGCCAGGACTCCCGTAATACCAGCGGTCAAAGGCACCGCCGCTGCAAAGCAGCAGGTCACCGCCACTTGGCAAGGACTCCGGCTGCACGACATCTCCGGCGAGGAGTTCTCCGCCTTCGGAGTCACTCCGGACAGCGGCGGAGTCGCGATTGACGAATCAACACCGGATAGCCCGGCTCTCAAGGAAAGCTTCAAAACCGGTGACCTGATTCAATCGGTCAATGGCAAGGCCGTCAAAACCATCGCCGATCTCACGAGCGCGCTCAGGACAGCCACCGCAGACACCACCTTCGGCATCATTCGCAACCAGTCGCCTTCCAAGGTCACGGTGAAAGGAAAGATGGAGCTTCCGAAGTAATCAAGGAGTGAGCGATGTGGACCCAGCCTCCGGCGACGAACTTTGTGACCGGTGCCACTTGAAGCGGGGCAGTTGCCACATCCTTGCCATCGTCAACGGCGAAAAATCAAAGCGGAATCTCTGTCCCGACTGCCTGGCGATAGAGTCCCCGTCATTGGCTGCCCTGACGAATGGAGCGCCCTGTGAATACTGTGGAGGCCCGGCATCTTCCGGCAGCATCGATACTCTTGGCAATTTGGTGGGCGAGCAACATCTCGTCTATCGGTGTTATCCCTGCACAATTGAGATGTCGGATTTCGTGCAGAAGGCGATGAAGGCCCTGCCGACCGACGTTACCCATGAGACGATGACCGAAAATTTCCGCAGGTTGCGCAAAACCGTGAACGAGCACATGCGCGAATGGGTCCGCCTCCGGCGGCTCGGCTCGAACTAGCCCGGATCACTCAGGAAGCCCGTGAGACCATAGGTCCTATGAGTCCTATAGGTCATATAGGTCCTACCGCCGGAAGTGGTTGCTCCCTCCCTCCTACTAAATCCACCGTAAAATCGGCGGAAGCGCCTCCATCCACACGGCGGCCTGGGCGCAGGCGGCCACCGCCGCTTCTTCTTCACTCCGCGCAAAAACGTGGCGCCGACGAATGTCCCTTACTGCGGCACCAACAACCCGCAACTCGGAACCCACGGACAACACCCCGGTCAAGGCCGCCAGCGCACTGGCTGCGAGAATCACGGCGAGCCCTCCGAAGAGTGGCAGCTTCGCCACAATCACCGCGAAAATGACCACCACCAGGGTCAGCGGCGGCACCGCCATGATGAAATGCCGGCCGCCCTCGTGGGTCGCGGCAGCCCGCGGATCCTCCTTTTTCAAACGCTGGAGGGCGGCCGCACGCAGGGCTTGCCCGCAAACCTCGGCCGGGATGCGCCCTTCCGGGGGCAGGCTGGCGGATTCGCCAAAGATCGCCTGCCAGGTGGCGGCATCGGCCCGACAGGAAACCGTCCCGTGACGGGCCAGCGGACGCTTGCCGAACCACGCACGGGCGATGACCGCGATCGCCACGATCACAAGGGATAGGATGAATAGAACTCGCCAGGCCATGAGCAATCGGTTCCGGTTTATTTCCTGCCACCCGCCGCCAGCCAGGCCTTCGGATCGTCCGGCCAGGGATGCCGCGGATAACGTCCGGCGACCTCCTTCTTCATCTGCGCATAGCCGCCTGCCCAGAAGTTTTTTAAATCCTTGGTCATCTGCCACGGTTTCTGCCCTGGTGTGAGGATGTGCACGACCAGCGGCACGCGCCCGTTGGCGATGGCCGGAGTCTCCCAGACACCGAAAAGATGCTGCACCCGCACGGCGATCCAAGGGTCCTTGCCGGCTTCATAGGCGATCTTGGCCGACTGGCCGTTGGCGAGGGTGATGCGCTCCGGCGCATAAGTATCCAAAGCGGCCCTCTGGGTATGGTTCAGCCAGTCCTTCAAGACCGGCCAGACGCTGCGTTCCTTGATGTCCTTGTAGGAGATCGCCCCGTGGCAGATCTGGGCCACGGCGGCGGCGCGGTCTTCCTCCGACCAGCCCGGCATCTCCAGTTCGGGCATCCACTTACCCAGACCGGCGAGTCGAACCGTCCATTGATCCACCTGGGCATCCCAGCTTTTGAGCACCAGTTCCCCGGAGAGAACCCGGGCGGCGAGAAGGTCCGCGGCGGCGTCCAAATTCACGCCTTGATCGCTTTCCTTGGTCTCGATCACCAGGTCACGGAATTTCGTTTCCTTCCGTGAGACCACCCGGCGGCGGGTCTCGTCGTAGGCGGCACCATCGACAATGGAAAAGTCCTCCGGAAACAGCTCGCGAAGCCACTCCGGGTCGATGCCGGTGGCCCGGCGCAGGTGGACGATCACCTCGCGCGCTTCGACCTCGGTGATCTCCCCGGCCACGAAGGCCGGGGAGTGCCGTGCGCAGGAATCCTCGTCGAGCTTGCCCTTGCGGCCGCCGACCACCTTGCACGCCAGGGTTCCCTGGCCGAGACGGATGCCCAGCCGGTCGCTGAAGGAGGCCAGCATCGCCTTCGCCACCTGCTCGCGATGAACCTGGAAATCAATGGGACGCCAGGACCACCCGGCGCGCTGGGCGAGCGACTGGAGGCGCTCGAATCCCTGGGCGATTTCACGGGCTCCGCGGCCATGGATGCCGAGCTGCGCACAGCGCTGCGGATCGAAATTCATGGCCGCGGCGGAGTCGAGGGCCCGCCATTCCCCGGCGAAATCGCTGCCGTCCTCAGCGAAGAGGAAGTCCTTCCGTCCCGCACTGCCGGGACGCGCCGCAAAGATCCCCTCCCCCTGCACCGCCGCCGCGATGAAGGCGGTTTCGGCCACGCAATCGTGCTCCGTCCCGGCAAGCATCAGTCGGGAAAAGCGGGGTTCCAGCGGCAGGGCGGCCATTTTCCGTCCTTCGAGCGTCAGCCCGCCATGGGCATCCAGGGCTCCGAGATCGTGGAGAAGCCGCTCGGCCCGGAGCAGGGATTCCTCAAGCGGCGCGTCGAGCCAGCGGAAATCCCGGATTTCCGAAACCCCCGCCGCTTTCAAAAGGAGAACGCATTCCCCGAGATCGACCCGGCGCACCTCGGCCGCCTCGAATGCCTCGCGGCGTGCATGGTCCGCCTCGCTCCAGAGACGGAAGCTGCGCCCCGGTGCGGTGCGTCCGGCGCGACCGCTGCGCTGCTCGGCGGAGGCGCGGGAGATTTTCCGAATGTGCAGGGTGTCGATCCCCCGGCGCGCGTCGAATGAGGCGACCCGGGCGAGACCGGAGTCGATGACCGTCCTGACGCCATCGATCGTCAGCGAGGTTTCGGCGACGTTGGTGGCGACGATGATTTTCGGGCGCTTGCCGGGGGCGATGGCCGCCTCCTGCGCGGCAGGCGGCAGGCTGCTGTAGAGCGGAAAGACATCCCATCCACGATCGATGCCCTCCACCATCTCGATGGTGCGGCGGATCTCGTGGGTGCCGGGAAGGAACATCAGAATATTTCCCGCATCCGGCATGGCCATGGCCTCACGGCAGACCGAAGCCATGCGCTCCCACACCGGAGTCTCGCGGGGCGGTCCACCACGACGGTCGTGCAGGTTCACCCGTTCCGGCCGCCAAAGCTGCTCGACGGGAAAGGTCCTGCCGCCCGCTTCCAAGGTCGTGGCAGGAGCCAGATAATCCGCCAGACCGGCGGTTTCGAGGGTGGCGGACATCACCAGCACCTTCAGATCCGGTCGCGGACCATCCTGAAGGTCCAGGCAGCGCGCCAGCGCGACATCCACCGCCAGGCGTCGCTCGTGAAACTCGTCGAAAATGACCGCCGCCACTCCCGCCAGCTCTGGGTCATCCTGCAACCAGCGCTGGAACACGCCATCGGTGACGTAAACGATCTGCGTGTCCCGGCCATAACGGCTGTCGAACCTGACGGAATACCCCACACCCGCTCCCAGCGGGATCCCGCGTTGTTTCGCCACCCAACCGGCCAGCAGCCGTGCCGCCATGCGACGCGGCTCGATGACGACGATGCGGCCGGTGATTCCCGCGTCCACCAGCATTCCAGGCACCGCAGTGGATTTTCCCGAGCCCGTGGGAGCCTTCAGCAGCAGGCGAGCCCGCCCCGGCACCGCGATGGCAGCGCGAAGAGCGGCTTCGATTTCAAAAACAGGCAACGACACAGGAAGGATTTGCCGGAAAAGAGCCGGAGTTGGTAATCCAAAAGTCGACCCGGCGTGAAAAACGGCTCGTCCCCGGTCCGCGGCCAAGCCTCTTCCAGCACAAATCCATTGCAAGCGGGGCCCTCCCGATTCATTTTGCCCCGCACCTTGCCACCGCCATGGGTCACGAACTGATATTCCTTTTTGTCATTGCCCTGCTCCTTTTCGGGGCGGACAAGCTGCCGGAAATCGCACGCGTGGTTGGCAAGAGCTTGGGCGAGTTCAAGCGGATGCGTGAGGACTTCGAGCGGGAAATCGCGCGGACCGTTCACAATGCACCCTCCCATGACGTGACCACCCGGAACGCCCATCCTGAGATCCCGCAGGCGGTCGTTCACGAGGAAACGAAAGTCATTGAGACCGAACCAAGTGCCCCGGTGGTGCGGGAAGCGACGCACAAGGAGCCTTACGACATTGGATAAATTTCGTAAATCCGGAAAAATAATCGGATTCCAAAATCGGATGAATGCTTTCCGCTTGCGGGCTCGTATGCTATCTTGGTTCCCTCCGGCAGGGCGATGACCCACCTGCCGGACAATCCGGGCACCGGCCACGGATCTTTTTCCTCGGGCCATGAAGCCCACCAAACCACAAAGCCGGGCATCAATAGCCCCTCAACTTTACGTTTCAAACCAATACCGCTCATGAATCCGACCCTTGCCATGCTCAATCCGCCGGAGCTTATCGGCATCTTCATCATTCTTCTCCTGCTTTTCGGTTCGAAGAAACTGCCCGAACTCGCGCGCGGCATGGGCAAAAGCATGGGTGAGTTCAAGAAAGCCCGTGACGAATTCGAGCGTGAACTTTCCGTCAGCCGTGACGACGCCCATCGGCAGGACCCGCCTCGTCAGGTGGAAGTGACTGCGACTCCGGTGGTTCCTGCAGCTTCGGCCACCCCCGCTGCTCCTGTCGCCCAGGACGCAACTCACAAGGAAACGCACGAAGCCTGAACAGCCCCGTGCATCTGCGGATGTCATTCAACTGCGCCTCGAGGCTGCTCGGGGCGTTTTTATGTACGGCGGTCCTGTTGACGGCCGGCTGTGGCAAAAAATCGGGCACGCCGGCTTGGAGCAAGGCTCCGGAAACCGCAGCGGCCGCCCCGGAAACCGCCTCAAAGCCGAAGTCCAAACCCAAGAGCAAGCCGGTCAAAGCGGCCGTGGGCGATCCAGCCACACCCGAAGCAGTCGGATCGCTGCGCTTTGTGGGCTATAACCTTGAAAACTGGCTGACGATGGAGCGCACGGCCAATGGCAAGGTCCAGAGCTCCCGGCCCAAGCCCGAATCCGAGAAACAGGCGGTGGTCGCGATGGTGGCCCGGGTCAAACCGGACATCTTGGGCGTCTGCGAAATCGGCACGCGGGAGGACCTGGCGGACCTCCAAAGCAGGCTCAAAGCGGCCGGGCTTGATCTTCCGAACATCCACTACACCGGCGGAGCCGACCCCACGCGCCATCTGGCCCTGCTGTCACGATTTCCGATCACGCGCACCGGAACCGTCGCGAAATCGGACTACCGGCTGGAGGGCCGCACCTTTCTGATCGAGCGCGGCATTCTCGATGCCACCATCGAGGCGAACGGGAAAAGTTACCATTTTCTTGGCGCTCATTTGAAATCAAAGCGTGAGGTCGAAATCGCCGATCAAGCCCAGATGCGGCAGAATGAAGCACGCCTGTTCCGCGACCACGTCGCGGCAGTCATGAAGGCTCAACCGGAGGAGAGGCTGATCGTCTACGGCGACTTGAACGACACAAAGGGCAGCCCGGCCCTGAAGGCGATCGAAGGAACCTATCGCGGAGAGGATTCCCTGACGGCTCTCAACCTCAAAGACCGCCAGGGACAGGCCTGGACCCACTACTGGGCCTACGAGGACCTCTACTCGCGGATCGACTGGATTCTCGTCAATCAGGTGCTCAAACCGGAAGTGGACACCGAGGGCAGCCGGGTGATCGACGACCCGATCTGGAACCAGGCATCCGATCACCGGCCGGTGACGATGTTGCTGAAGTAGGGGCCAGAGGAAAAGGGCCGCCGATTGGTAATCGGCGGCCCCTGCTCGTTAAGAAGTAGAAGAAAAAGGCGGGACGCCCGCGCTCCTTGATTACGGCTGGCTCACTTTCAGGCGGAGGAAGAGCTTGCCATTCACGGCGTTGGACGTCGGAACGGTGATGGTCATGTCGTCCGGGGCGGTGCCGTTGGCGTTGACCAAGACCGGCGTGACATCATGCCAAGTGACAAGGTCGGTACTCCATTGGCCGATCTGCGTGGTGTCGGTCTGCGAGTCGTCATTGCGCTTGTAGCTGAGCACGACGTTGCCGCCGACTATCGTCTGGGTGGGCAGGATCGAGGAACTCGAAACGCGTGGATCACCGCCGAGCACGTATTCGAGGAGGTTCTTGATGCCGTCATGGTCCGGATCGCCGCCGGGAGTCGCGTCCGTGAGTCCGGCGAAGCCACCCGCCCAAGCGGCGTAGCCGGATTTGACGAGCTTCACCTGGCCGGCGGTGGAGGTATCCAGAGTGTAGCCGGTGGGGATTCCGGTGATGGTCGGCAGGCTGCCGGTCAGAGTCCCACCGTAGCTGAGGATGGTGTAGCTGGCCGCGGTGGGAGTGCCGATGGTGCTAACGGTAATCGCCGCACCGCCGCTGATGGTGAGGGCACCGGTGACGGTGAGCCGGTCACCGGTGGAAACATCGAGCTGGCAGTTGTAGGTGCCCGCAAGCGTGGCGGTGGCCAGGGTGAGCGTGCCGGTGCCGGTGCCGCCAGGAGCGACGAAGCCGCCGCTGCTGATGGTGGTGGCGCCGGAGATGCTGCCGGTGCCGCCGAAGGTGGCAGTGGAGGCGACGCTGACTGCACCTGCCCCGTTCTTGGCTCCATTGATCAACAGCGTGCCGCCCGAGACGGTGGTGGTGCCGGAGTAGGTGTTGGTGCCGCCCAAAGTCTGGGTGCCTGAACCGTTCTTCGTGAAGCTCACGGCGCCAAAGGTGCTGCCGTTGGAGATCACGCCGGAGAAATTGCCGGTTCCGTTGTTGTTTCCGACCGAGAGGGTTGCGGTGTAAGTAGAGGTGGCGGAATTCGCGACCACCACGCCCGTGCCGTTGAGCGCATCGATCTGCGTGGTCAGGCCCGAGGCGGAAGGGCTGGCCCAACCCATGCCGGCGGCCTGACCGCCCAGTTCAACCGTGCCATTGACAGTGAGGGTCGCATTTTTCAAGCTGACGCCGGCAGTTTGGAGAGCCAGACCGCCGCCCGTGCCGTTGACCGCGCTGGCGGTGCCGTTGACGGTCATCGTGCCACTATAGTTGCCATTGGCATTACGGAGCACCAGACCCAGCCCGTTGGTGTGGCTGGTGACGGTGACATTCGCGCTGCCCTTCAACCCTCCATCGAGGTATAACCCTGCAGAGCTTACCCCGACGGAGGTGACGTCGATGGTCGCAGTTGCCGCGCTGATGGTGAC
>Ga0265327_10004594_pt1 | contig 12143 bp, 11 predicted proteins | sample 41621metaG_FD_202089 | JGI IMG/M metagenome (GOLD analysis project Ga0265327, IMG submission 202089) | Rhizosphere microbial communities from Carex aquatilis grown in University of Washington, Seatle, WA, United States - 4-16-21 metaG | ecosystem: Host-associated > Plants > Roots > Rhizosphere...
CCGCCAATTGCGTGCCGTCCGGCGCGGCGATGATCACAAAGGGCAGCGTGTTGCCGCTGATCTTGAATTTGGATCTGAAAACTTTCTGTGTGGCCGGGTCATCGCAGTTCACATCCGCATAGACGAACTTGCTTTCGGGCAGGGACACCTTGCTGGACTTGATCATGGCCTTGAGCGCCTGGCAGTTTCCGCAGGCTTCACGCCCGTATTGCAGGAAGAGCATTTTGTTCTCCGACTTGGCCTGTTCCAAAGCCGCGTTGATGTCCGTGACGGCGGCAGGCTTGCCTGCGAAGGTCAGGGTGGCGGTGAGAAGAATGCAGAGGGAAAGCAGTGTTTTCATGGCGAAGATGGTGCTTTAGGGAACGTCAGATTTGGGCGATTCCAACGATAATATTTCCATTTGACGGGGGAATCCGGGGCGCTACTCTAACCGCCCCATTTTTTTCAGTACACCGCAAACCCGTTCCTTCATCTCCATGCCCGAAGTCCAAGTCAAAAAAGGCGAACCTGTGGATCGCGCGCTCAAGCGCTTGAAGACCAAACTGGAAACTGAGGGCATTCTTGACGAAGTCCGCCGCCTTCGTGCGTTTGAGACCCCCAAGGAGCGTACCCGTCGCAAGGCGCGTGCCGCCGCGAAGCGTGGGAAAGTTCGTTTCCGCTTCCAGATGAACAAGCCGCAAGCCGCCGCCCAAGGCGAGCAGGCCACCACGGAAGCCGCGAGCTAAGCGCCGCAGTGTGTTGATTTTCAATGCAAAAAGGGCCACCCTTCACGGGTGGCCCTTTTTCGTTGGAGATTCAGGGTTTTAGGGGGAAGGTCAGATGCGGACAACCACGCCGACTCCGGGATGACGGTGCCAGCGACGGTGGCCGAACCACACGCGGTGACGGTAAGGGCGATGGCAGAGCACTGGACGGCAGCGGGGCGCATAGGCCACACGGACCACAGGGCGATGATGGACGACCACGTGACGGGGTCCGGTATCGAGAACGACGGTGCCCGCTTGGGCGGAATTGACGGGCAGGAAAGAAAACGCTCCAACGAGCGCGGCGAGAATGAGAAGCTTTTTCATAAATAAAGGGTAGAGGATGGTTTCATCAGATTCGACGGAGCACCCCCGCCGCCTATTCAAAGTTTTGGCCCCTTTTTTCTTCAGTGTGCGCCTGCAAAATGCAGCAGCCGCAGCAGCCAATAGCCCATGAATCCTGACACGGGAAGGGTGAGCACCCAGGCCCACACGATCCGCCCCACGATGCCCCATTTCACGGCGCTGAGGCGGCGCGTGGCGCCCACGCCCATGATGCTGGTACTGATGACGTGCGTCGTGGAAAGTGGAATGCCGATGCGCGTCGCGGACTCAATGATCACGGCCGCCGTGGTCTCGGCGGCGAAGCCGTTGACCGGCATAAGTTTCACCATCTTGTGACCCATGGTGGCGATGATGCGCCAGCCGCCCACGGCCGTGCCGGCGAACATGGTGAGCGCACACGTCACGATAACCCAGTCGGGAATGTCCTTGAACTCCGCGAGTTTGAGAAAGCTGAGCCACGGCGGCAGATGGTCAAACGCACCCTTGGAAGTGCCGGAAAACATGGCGAGGGCGATGATGCCCATGGTCTTTTGCGCATCGTTGCCCCCGTGGCTGTAACCCATGAGCGCGGCACTCCCGATTTGCAGTTTCCCGAAGAGATGGTTCACCTTCGAGGGGGTGGAGTTGCGGAAAATGGCGTTGAGCAAAGTCATCACCACAAACCCCAGCAGAAAGCCCACGACGGGTGAAATGAGCATGGGCTTCACCAGCTTTGGCCAGAGTCCCGTGCTCCAGTAAAGAACGTCCCAGCCTTTCGGAGAACTCGCAATGGCCGCGCCGCAGAGTCCGCCCGCCAGCGCGTGGCTGGAACTCGAAGGCAGTCCCAACCACCAGGTGGCCAGGTTCCAGATGATGGCCCCGAGCAGCGCCGCCAGGATGGTCACCATGTTGATGGCTTCCACGTTTACGTATTCTTTGCCGAAGGTCTTTGCCACCGCGGTGCCGGTGAGGGCGCCAAGCAAGTTTGTGCAGGCCGCCAGCAGGATGGCATTGCGCGGCGTCAGCACCTTGGTGGATACCACGGTCGCGATGGCATTCGCCGTATCGTGAAAGCCGTTGATGAATTCAAACACCAGCGCGGCCAGGAGCACGCAGAAGAACAGCGTCAGCATGGCACGCGGTCAGGAATACTTGAGCACCATTTGGAACACCACGTTTCCGGCGTCCCGGCAACGGTCGATGGCGCGCTCCAGGATCTCATAGAGGTCTTTGAGAATAATCACTTCCATGGGCTCGACCTGCTGCTGGTTGAAAAGGCCACGCAGGAGGTTGAGCAGCGTCTTGTCGCCATCGCCCTCGATGTGCTGAAGCTTGTCCTGATGATCCTGAATTTGCTCGACGCTCACTTTCTTGCGCAACCCGCCCACCATGAAGACCACTTCGCTGGTGGCCATGTCGAGCAGGGAGATTTGCTTGGAAACGATGTCCGCCACAAAGCGCGGCGGGCAAAGGGTCATGCGCTCCGCCACTTTTTCCACGGTCTTGGGAATCTTGTGCAGCACATTGGAGAGGGACTCGATGTCCTCGCGGTCCAGCGGCGTGATGAAGGTCCGGCAGAGACGTTCCGTGATTTCCTGGGCGAGTTTCTTGTGCTTGCGCCGGCTCTGGCGGATCGCCTCGAGCTGGGCGCTGGCATCGCCCCCCAGGTGGGGCGCCACATCCTTGAGCAGCGAGGCGCATTGGCGCGCTTCCGCTGCACTCGCCTCGAGCAGGTCAAAGAAGGTTTCGTCGCGTTTGAAAAGGGAGAACATGGGAAGTGCCTCTGGGCAAGGGTTCCAGTGCCACCGGCCCTGCCTGCCAGCAAGGACTTTCCCGCCGACTTCCCAGCACAAAATCGATTCCCAATGCATGGAGGGTGTTGACGCTTACCCGGCGTGGGACAGCATGCCAAGCATGCATGCCTCCGCTGGCCGCGACCTGATCTCCGATCCGGCACTCCTCACGCCGGAAACTGCCTGGAAGGAAACCGTTTGGGCATGGACGGCCGAGGAAGCGCTGGTGGACCACCATACTCCAGCCCGACTTTGCGTGGCCGCGCTGCTGCCCTTTGTAGACGAGAAGCCGGACTGGGACGGCTTTGAGCGGAGCATCGCGTGGATGCGCGACAGTGCGGCGCGGCAGGGCGTGGAGATCGCCTTCGTGCTCAATGCGGATACCGGCTACATTTTCGATCTGTCGCTCGAAGAATACCGCGAGGTGCTGCGACGCTTCCGCGTGGCGTTTCCGGATCAGCGTTTTATCGCCGGGGTCACGGGCCCGGATGCGGGCGCAGCGGACTTCAAGGTGGAGCGCTATCTGCCGATGCTGGAGGCTGTGCAGGAGCACAACAACTGCGAGGCCATGCTCATGAGTTCGCGCACCCTTAATGGTCTGCCACCGCGCGAAAGGCGCGATGCGTATTTTCAAATTGCGGAGCATCTCACCGTGCCGGGCATCGTGCATGCGCTGGAGCCCGCGTTTGTTTCCTGGGCCACGCCTTATGAACCGTGGCTGCTGCATGAGCTGGCGCTTCATCCCAAGTTCGTGGGCGGAAAAATCTCCACGCTGGATGAGCCGCATTTCCTTTATTGGGCTGCCATGTGCAAAGGCCTCAAGTTGGATTTCGCGCCGCACAGTGGGGATGACTTCGGCATCTGCACCGCCATTCGCCTGGGGCTGCCGCTGCTGATCGGCGCTGGCGTGAGTGCCTGTCCTCTGATCGCCGCCGCCAAAAAAATGTGGCTGGCGGATGAAGCGGGACGCTTTGACACGCAGGTGTACAAGTTGTTTGAGGCGATCCAATCCTTCGAGGACCTCGTGTTCCGGTTGGATGAAAACTTCAGCGCCTCCGCCTACAAGCACAGCACCGCGCACGTGCTGCACGCCTTGGGGCTGATCGCGTCGCCGGAAACGCATCCCATATGCCGTGATCGCCGCGGAGAGGATGAAGCACAGAGGATGGCGGAGGCGATGCGACGTCCGCTGCGGGCGGCAGAGAAGCTGGGCATACCGTCGTTTCCGCCTGGTCGCTGACAAACGATTGGTCGTGGCCGTGGTGTGGAGCAGGCCGAAAGGCCTGAGAATCTGAAGCGAATTTGATGCTCTTTGCTGCCGCCGATACTCACAGCCGCAAGCAAGCTTGCTGACGCAGAAAGCGGGAGCAAGCTCCGCGCACTCCAAGGCGTGCTGAGATTTTTTTGACGCAGTCATTCTTTGTGGGTTCCCTCACTTGTAGTGCCGCTACGCGACACCATGCGTATCTCGCCAACCCGTGGGTTACTGTTGTGGCGGCGCTCTGCGCCGGGTGAGGATGAAGCTTACATTGTCTAAATCCAACGAAGCGCTCTTCATTTCCCGATGTCATAGTTCTTCTCGCTCGCGATGTGGTCGTGGTCATAGACACGTTCGCGGAAGAGTTTGCCGGTTTGGGTCCATTCGGTGTTTTTGCCGACGCGCTCGCCTTTTTGAAATTCGGTCTCGGCACTCTTCTGGCCGTTGGGCCACCATTCGCGCACCGTGCCTTCGATGAGGCCGTTCTTGAACGGATATTCCGCCTTGGGCTTGCCGTCCTTGTAGGTGTCCTTGGCGATGCCGGTGAAAGGCTGGGAAGTGTCGGGGTCGGTGTAGAGATTGCTGTGATACTTCAGCTTCGCGTAGGGCAGTTCCTTCGGCTTGGCGCAGGAGCCGAGGGCCAGCGATGTGATGAGAAGTGCGGGAAGGAATCGGCCCATGGCGGATTTAGGCTTGGGAGACTTCACAGGCATTTTGCGGCGAATCGAGCAGGGGTTTTTCGAAGTCGGTCACGTCGATGAGTGGCTTTTGATATTTGTCCTGAACGAGGCCCGCTTGTCCGGCGGCTTGACGAATGAGAGGCTGAAGCTCGCGTACGTCGAAGAGCAGTCGCGTGAGCCGCAGCACTTGCAGGGCTGGCACGGATGCCTCCAGGAAAGTGAAGGTGCTTTCGCGGCCATGATATTCGGTGATGGTGCGCAGGTAGAATTGGCTGCCTCTCGCGGAGATCAGAGACAGGTCCCAACGATCCATGGTGTTGCCCTTATCCACCTGCCAACGCCCGGCAGCGCCATGCGCAATGGCTTCCAGCAACTCCAGGCGCGTGGAATCTTCCGAGCCGGTCCAGCGAAAACGCTGCAACCGCATAGGAGGCATCATGGGAACTTGAGTGATCCATCGCGGCAAGGCCCACTGCCATTTTCCACGGGGCCATGCGCGGAGCCGCAGAATCTCCCGCCAGCGGGCGGCGTCCCGCACCAGCGGCTGCAGCAGAGCCATCCACCAGAGCAGCGCACGATGCCGCCATGAGGTTAGGCGTGTCCTGCTGACCTGCCGCCATGCGCTGACGCATGAAATTGCCACCATCATGGCGCCGGCAAGAGAGATCGATTTGGAGAACAGGCCCAGCACCAAGAACAGCGTTGCTGCGATCCACCATCCAAGCCCGGCGACACGATGTCCCCACGCGGAGGCATCTTCCTGGCGCTGGTAAACACACTGAAAGGGCGCCAGGCCGAAGCGGCCGAAATGGATCTCCCCGTTTGAGGAACCAAGCGACCTGTCCTGTCCATAAATCGCGCCGCGCCACTGCGCGCCACCCACCCAGGCAAAGCGCTTTGGGTGATGCTGAATCAGCAAAGCCTCCGCGACGCCGTAGCCTGATTGCTGGCGAAGATAGGCACGTACCGTGGCGCGGCGGTGATGCCAGACAATCGCGGAGGGATTGAAGCGGAGCTTTCCGCCATGGGCCTGCAGGCGCCAGCACACATCCACGTCATCGCCCGCAGCGGTGAAGGCGTCGTGAAAACCACCGATGGCGAGAAGGGCGGATCGGCGGATTGCCAGATTGCATCCGGGAAGGTGTTCTGCTTCGTCGTCACTCAACAACACTTCGGAGGGCGCACCGGGGGCCATCGCGACGACGGCTTCTGCGGAAGTGCGTGGCGCGGGTGGGAGGTTGGGACCTCCCGCGGCGATGCAGCACGGATCTTCAAAAGCGCGGGTCAGGTGGACGAGCCAGTTCTCGTCGGGAATGCAGTCGTCATCCGTGTAGGCGATGATCTCACCGCCCGCGAGTTGGGCACCCCGATTGCGCGCGGCACTCAGGCCCGCGTGTTCCTGGCGTGCGTAACGCACCTGTGGAAACGCGCGGGCAATTTCCGCGGTGGCGTCGGTGGAACCGTCATCGATCACGAGCACTTCGTAGTCAGGGTGCGACTGCCGCTCCAGCGCGGCGAGGCATTCACGGAGCGTGGCGGCGCCGTTGCGCGTGCAGACCACCGCCGAGATTTTTGGCAGGCTCGCTGCAGGTTTGATGAAGACTTCTTTTCCGAGGCTGCCGCAGATGGCCTTGGGGATCCGATGCGCGGTGACGAGGCCGAACGACCAGTCGGTGACTTCGTCTCCGCCGCGATGCCACTCATCGGTATAGCTGAACCAGCAATTCCCCGCGATGCCGGTACGCTCGCATGCCTCGCGCTGCCAAAGCAGCGTCTCCCGTTGGGTGGCCTCTCCATGGGTTCGGGAATCGAGGCCGAATTCCGTAATCACGAGCGGCCGGCCCGAGGCGAGGATTTGCAGCCTTTGCAGGTAGCGTTCAAAATCTTCCCGCTGCTCCAGGAAGACGTTGAAGGCCACAAAGTCCGCATTGCGCGGGGTAAGATATTCCGTGGAAGGGTAGGTGGCGTAGCCCACAAGCTTTTCCGGCGCGGCTTGGCGGGCCGTTTCCACCAGTTCTTCAAGAAAGCGCAACACCCGCCTTGGTCCCATCCAGCGCACGAGGGTTTTTTCAATCTCATTGCCCACGAGCAATGCCGCCACGCAGGGTTCGTTCGCGAGACGAGTGGCTTCGCGCCGGACGCGCTCCAAGGCATCTTCGCGCACGGTCTGGTCTGCGATGAAATCCACATGCTGGCTCCATGGGATGCCGCAGAGCAGCCGCAACCCCGCAGATTCGCAGGCGCGCAACACGGCCTGCGTGGGAGCTTCATAAATGCGCACGGTGTTAAAGCCAAGCTGCCGGACGTGGGTGAGGTCGGCGTGGAGCTGCGCCTCCTCCGGCCAGGGCTCGCCGCGCGCGTTGGGAGCAAAGGGGCCGTAGGTGACCCCCTTGAGAATCATTTTGCGTCCTGCGTCATCGACCAGCCACGGCCCATGAGCGCGCAGAGGTCCCAGCCGGCCAGTGTCGGCAGCCATGGCGGGGATGGCGCGGGAGGACATGAGGAAAGAGCGGACTCTGACTTAACGCGAGTTTAGACGGAATCATCAGCACCTCCATTGAGAAAATGGGGGCAATTTTTCGCGGCGCACTATTCACCCTCCATGGTTGCAGGTGTAATGCACACTTGATCACTACATGAATCCGAAATATAATTTCTATATGCTGTTTGAACGCCAAAGAGTTCTCCTTACCCTGCTTCAAGCACTGGGAGGAAAAGCAGCGCCCACGGATTTCCAGAAGCTGCTTTTTCTTTATACCCGAGGAGAGAGAGTGCCGAGCTACGAATTCGTTCCTTACAAATTTGGCTGTTTTTCTTTCACTTCCTATGCTGACAAACGTCGGCTGGTGGAGCGTGGACTTCTCACCCATGACGAGAACTTTCTGCAACTGACTGAAGAGGGCCAAAAAGTGGCACGCGAACAAGCCGTGAATCCTCTCTTTGTTGGAACGTTTTGCCGCGAACATAAGGGACTGCGCGGAACTCCGCTGGTGGCAAAGGTCTACCGCCTTGATCCCTACTATGCGACTCGTAGCGAGATTTTGGACAAGGTTCTTACCGATGCGGCGGAGCGTGAAAGCGTGAACAAGGCCCGACCAGCTAAAGGAAAAGCGGGAATATGCACCATCGGATACGAGGGCAAATGCCTTGAGACATACCTCAACCAATTGCTGCGCGCCGGAGTCTCGTTGCTGTGCGACGTGAGAAAGAACCCACTCAGTCGGAAATACGGTTTTTCCAAGAGCACCTTGAAGAACGCATGCGACGGCGTAGGCATTCGATATGAGCACCTGCCCCAGTTGGGCATTGCCTCGGAAGAACGCCGGGAACTGAATTCGCAGGCTGACTACGATGCCCTTTTTGAAAACTATGAGCGGAAAAATTTACCGTTCCAGACAAAGCCCCTGTCACAGATTTCAGAATGGGTCAAAGCAGGGGAATGTGTGGCTCTTACCTGCTTTGAACTGCTTCCCCATCAGTGCCATCGCCACTGCGTAGCTGAGGCTGTAGAGAAGCAACTCGGCGGAGAGTTGACCGCCAGACATCTTTGAGCTGTTCGCCGGTCTCAATCTCTTCACATGCCGAAGGAACGGATACTCATTACTGTCAAAACGTATCCGACCCTCTCAAGGAAGCATGGTGAGACGGTTTGCACCGCGGGTATTCGGTCAGATGGTTCGTGGGTGCGTCTCTATCCCGTTCCCTTTCGCCGTTTAAACGAGGAGGAACAATACTCCAAGTTCGACTGGGTTGAACTGCAAATGCGCAAAGGCACCTCGGACCCGCGGCCGGAGACCTATCATCCTTTTGACCCGAAGGACATCGTCCAGGTCGGTCACATCGGAACAGAAAACAGCTGGCGGGAAAGAAGAAAAGTACTGAAAGCGGTAACGGTTTATGACCGCTTGCAGCCACTTCTTGATGGAGCAAAGGCGAATACCATGTCGCTGGCATTGTTCAGACCGACGCGCATCCTCGATTTTATATGGGAGGAATGTGAACGCGATTGGGATGCCGCAAAGGTGGAGGCCATGCGGAACAATGCACTTCAAGGAGAACTGTTCGCAGAGGAGCAATGGCGGCAGACTTTCAGATTGATGCCGAAGTTGCCTTATAACTTTTCTTACCGCTTTGCGGACGCGGAAGGAAAGGAGAGTGAATTGCAGGTGCTGGACTGGGAGGCTGGGCAACTCTTTCAGAATTGTCTCAGAGACGCTGGTGACGAAGCTGTCGCCTTGGCCAAGGTGAAACAGAAGTACCTTGATGCTTTTCTAAAGACAGACCTGCATTTCTTCATGGGCACCATGCAGCAGTATCACGGCTTCTCTCCGAATCCCTGGGTGATCGTTGGAGTGTTGCCAATGCCGCTTCCCCCAAGGGAGGAACAGATGGATTTGATCTAGACCACGACAGCCGAGGTGACATGTGGCCCGGAAGGCAACTGACAGTGATGAGAATTACTGCTGGGCATACTCCACCTTCCAACAGTCTCCCAAAGAATTTATTTGCCGCACCACGCAAAATGTGGGAAAAATGTGGTAGCTTCGTGAACAAGGCTCGAAGTCAATGAAACCAACAACAACAGCCATGAGACACAGCCACAACCTCAAAACAATTAACTATCACCCCTGAACTTCCGCCATGACGCCCGCCGGCCTCATTGATGTCGTGATTGGGGTACTCCCTGAAAATGGCATCGAAATTATCGACTTCCGATTCCCAGAATCATCGGTCAAACCAATCTGCCACCCGTGGCCACATTCCTGATTCGCTGGCGTATGTGCAACGCCTGCCAAACTGGAATGGCCTCTCAAATGTTGGGGAACTGCCCCACCAATGGACTTTGCGCGGATACGTCTGCGCGCTGCATATCCCAGCCATCGCGGCCACCGCGATCTGGGGTCCATGGTATGCACCTCTCTATTTGATTCCCACATTCGTCGCTGCGGTGGTGGTCTGCCTCAAATCCAAACTTGAAGAAAGCAAAACCAGAAAGCGAAAAAGTTCGCCTCAGCCTGGACGTCACTCCGGAGATCCGTGACCAATTGGAGAGCCTCAAGGCTCGCTCGAGCGCCACGAACCTCACCGAAGTGTTCAGACGTTCCTTGGCTCTGTTCGATCTCGTCACCGACCTGATCGCCAACAAAGGAAAGGTCATCTTGGAAAACCCAGATGGCACCCGGGAGAATCTACGGATTCTCTAGCCCTCATCGGACTTCGTCGAGCGCAAGTCTTGGCGGCTGGTGCCTCATTTTCTCCTTTCCGTGGGGAATGATGGACCTCGCGAGGGCCGCAACCACCTTCCGGGTTGTCGTTGATTGGGACGCTGCACCCAAGGGAGCGCGTTCCTCGCAACCACAGGGCTAAGGGGCGCAATCCTCCTCGGAATTGGGCGGCACCTTCATTTGGGCAACAGGCTTTGAAGACCCGACGCCCCTAGACTGGCACCCGCGCCCGCCCACCGGCACTCGATTACGGTGTAACGCAACGTCGCACCCCGCATCTGCCATGAACCTGATTCCCCCCACAGCGAGCCGAGTCGAAGAGAATACTCCCGATTCCCTGAACCAGGAGATCGAGGAGAACGCCCTGCGTGATATGATGAAAGTCATGGCACAGGGACCCGAAGGAATCGCGCGCCGGCTGGATGAGTTGGACCGCGAGTGGGACATCGAGCGTGCCTTGGAAGCCAATGCCGCCACGGTCTCCCTGATCGGCCTCGGACTCGGGCTCAAAGTTCACCGCGGCTGGTTGGCTGTGCCGATTGCCGTCGCAGGCTTTCTGTTGCAACACGCCATCCAAGGCTGGTGCCCGCCCCTTCCCCTGATGAGAAAGTTGGGCTTTCGCACCGCCACCGAAATCGATGCGGAGAAGACGGCCCTTCGCATGATGCGCGGCGACTTCGGTCTGCTCATGGATTCCCCGGTCGATGCCCTGCGCATGGCCGAGGACGGTGCCACCGCGAAATCCTCCGGAAGGACGAGGCGGCGGCGGAGTCAAAAGTGAGCCGGGCGGAGTTGATGGGGTTCAGTGTTGGGTGTTCACGCTTTAGCGTGTCAGGAGCGCCTGACCAACGAACGGCCCGAAACCGACAGCCGTAGCTGCACACAGGGCGCATAATCGTGGGCAAATCTTCCCGACAAACACCCCACCCCCGAAATTGTCCCGGCGATCCTCTCCCGGTACATTGGTCCAAAAACGCATGTACCATGGGGACGCGAGAAACCTCATCGACCAGCACAACTCTCCTCAACCGTGGGGAATGAAAGATTTAAACGCAAGTGTGTTGCAACAAGCCGTCCCCCAAGTCACATGGCGTTTACATCCAACAGAATGCAGATTCGAAAAAAGTGAAAAACAACGTTTCGAAACCACTTTTCTATCCCATTTTTGAACGAGTTACATCAAAGTTTTCGATGTTTTGAGGCCGTCTCACGAACGGTGGTGCACAACTCGTTGGAGGCAAAAGCATTACTGATCCACCCACCTCATCCTTGAGGTTTGATCCTTCCTTGGAGTTTGAGCGGTTGGAATTTGAACTTTCCTCTTCGCTGTCGTCGTCGTGGGTGATGAGGAGTCACTAAAAAAAGCCGCACCCTTGCGGGCGCGGCCCTGAAATGCGGATCTCATCGAACCGCGTGGGAAATGGTGATTACATGCGGTGCTTCACCACGTGCTCGAGGCGCTGGATACCGCGGCGGATGCGGGCCTTCACGGTGCCGAGGGGCTCCTTGAGCTTCTCCGCGATCTCACCCTGGGTGAGGCCGCCGAAGTAGGCGAGCTGGATGGCTTCGCGCTGGTCCGGGGTCAGCTCCATGACGGCGCTCTGAAGGACGCGGTCGTTTTCGCGCGCGATGGTGAGGTCACTGGTGTCCTCATCAAACTCGGGCTGGACGCTGCGGCTTTCATTTTCGAAGTCGTCGTTGAGACGGCTGCGGCGCTGTTTGGCGCGGATGCGGTCGATGGCACGGTTGCGCGCCATGGTGGTGACCCAGGTGAGGGGTTTGCCCTTGCTGGGTTCATAAAGGTGCGCCTTCTGCCAGATCTGCACGAGGACTTCCTGCATGATGTCCTCGCTGTCCTCGTGGTCGTTGAGGACGCGATGAATGGTGGTGTAGAGGAGGCCGTTGAATTTCTTGAAGAACTCCTGAAACGCGGCCACGTCACGCCGGCCAATGCGCTGAAGGAGGTTGATGTCGGCTTCGAGGTTCTGCGCCGCTTGGGGGTCGACGACAGCCGTGATGCGATTTGTGTGCCGACTACGGGGGGGTAGAAGAGTCGTTTTCACAGGAGTTAAGATACTGAGGTTGGCGTTTTGTCTAGGAAATTTTTGACTGTCTAATTT
>Ga0265327_10004595_pt1 | contig 12142 bp, 9 predicted proteins | sample 41621metaG_FD_202089 | JGI IMG/M metagenome (GOLD analysis project Ga0265327, IMG submission 202089) | Rhizosphere microbial communities from Carex aquatilis grown in University of Washington, Seatle, WA, United States - 4-16-21 metaG | ecosystem: Host-associated > Plants > Roots > Rhizosphere >...
TCGAGGGTCGCCCCGCGGCCGCCAGGGGACAATTCGTCAACCCGCTCGTTCTCGCGCATCTTCGGGCGGCCGCGCGCCGCCCGGCGAAGCGCATCGTCGACCGACCGGTGTTCGTGATCGGCATGGGTCGCAGCGGCACGACCGTGCTCGGTCTGGTGCTCGGGACACATCGCGACGTCGGGTTCCTCAACGAGCCGAAAGCTCTGTGGCACGTGATCCGCGGTGACGAGGACATCATCGGTACTTACTCGGGCACGCCCGGACGGCTCCGGCTCTCGGCCGTCGACGCCGACGCCGACTCGGGCCGGCGCGCGCACTCCCTGTACTCGTGGTACCTCGGTGTCACGCGCTCGAAGCGCGTCGTCGACAAGTACCCCGAGCTCATCTTCCGGACGGGATTCGTGCACGGCCTCTTCCCGGATGCGCAGATGGTCGTCGTCACTCGACAACCGTGGCCGACGATCGCGTCGGTCGGTCGCTGGACGGGCAGCCCGTCCGACACCGACGCCGACTGGTGGGGAGTGAACGACCGCAAGTGGCAGATCCTGTGGAAGGAAGGCGTCGAGGGTGAACCGACGAACTCCGACCTCGCGAACCTCGCGCTCGGCGCGCAGACCAACTCCCACGTGCGCGCCGCGGTCGAGTGGATCGTCACGATGCGCGCCGCGCTGATGCTCGACTGCAACCACGACGACCGCCTGACGATCGTCAACTACGAGAAGCTCACCGAGGAACCGGCCGCGACCGTCGGCGGTCTGCTCGAATGGCTCGGCCTCGAGCGCCGGAACGCGACCATCGACTACGCGGCGAACGGGCTGCGGCCGGGGCGTTGCAGCGAACCGATCCCCTTGGAGGCGCCGCTGCGGGATCTGGTCGACGCAACGGAGCGACGTCTGCGCGAGTACGCCTGAACATGCGCATCCTGCTCGTCAACAAGTTCTGGTATCCGAAGGGTGGGGTCGAGATCCACTGCTTCTGGGTCCAGGAGATGTTCGAGAAGCTCGGGCACGAGGTGATCCCGTTCGCGATGGCCGACGAGCAGAACGTGCCGTCACCGGCGTCGGACTACTTCCCGAGCACCGTGGAGTTCCGGGGCGGCGGTATCTCCGAACGTCTGCGTTCGGCGGGCCGGGCGACGTTCGGGATGCAAACGGTCCGCAACCTCGATCGGCTGTTGCGCGACCAGCACATCGACGCCGCGCACGTCGTGCACGGCTATCACCAACTCGGTACGTCGTTCTTGCGCCTGCTCGAGCGGCGCGGTGTTCCCACGGTGTTGAGCCTGCACGACTACAAGCTCGGTTGCCCGTCCTACCGGCTCTTCGACGATCACCGCCAGGTGATCTGCACGAAGTGCATCGATCACCGCACCGGTTTCTTGTGGGCGCCGGCCGCGACCGGATGTTGGGACGACTCCCGCGCCGGGGGACTGCTCCTCGGGGCCGAGGCGCTCGTGACGAAGATGACGCGTGCCTATGTGCGCGGACCCGGTGCGGTCATCATCCTCAACGAGGTCCAACGCCGGGTGGTGCAGAGCGCGGGCGTCGATCCCGCCAAGGTGCACAAGGTCATCCACGCGGTCGAGGTCGAGGCACCGCCCACCGCGGCACGCGACGACCACGCGCTCTTCGTCGGCCGGCTGGCCGTCGAGAAGGGCGTCGCCGACGCGATCGAAGCGTGCGCGCGTGTCGGCATGCGTCTCGTCGTGCTCGGAGAAGGGCCACTGCGCGCCACGCTCGAAGAGCTCGCGCAAGAACGCGGCGCCGACGTCGAGTTCCGCGGCCAGGTCAGCCAGGACGAGGTCCTCGACGAGATGCGCCGCGCGCGGCTGTTGCTCGTTCCGTCGCTCTGGCACGAAGTGCTCGCGCTCGTGATCGTTCAGGCGATCGCCGCGAACCTGCCGGTCGTCGCGACCGAGGCGGGCGGCAACCCCGATCTTCTCGGCGACGGCCGCGGCTTCCTCTACCCGCCCGGTGACGTCGCCGCGCTGACCGCCACCCTGGCCGCGATCGCCGGCGATCCGGCTTGCGCGACCGCGGCCGCGCAGGCGGCGGCAACGTGGGCGAAGACCGAGCTCACCGAAGAGCGTTGGATCGACCGGATGCGCGCGGTCTACGCGACCGTCGGCTGCACGCTGTAGCGCTAGCCGGCACGCGCATCGAGCGCCGTGTGCCCGCTCTCCAGTTGCGGCGGGTAGGCGCTGACGGTCAACGGGAACACCTCGATATAGGCCGCGCCACTCGATTGACCGAGCTGCAGCGCTTGCGCCAGCGAATTGGGATCACAGGCCGCCTTGACCACGTTGTTGACCTGCTGCACACCCGCGCACGACGGGTTGCCGAAGAGATTCTCGGCCAGCTGATAGCCGATCGTCGCGCCCCGGCGACCGGCGTCCTGCACGAAGGCCGTCGTACCGGAAATGGCCTGCAGTGCCTGGGTCTGCACCGCGAACCGGGACCGGTACCGCGCGAGGCCGTCGTCGATCAGCTTGTTCGTCAACGCCGAGCCGGCACCCTTCGAGGTCTGGCCGTTCTCGCCGATGTCGGGGAACGACTGGTTGATGAAGTTGTTCCCGAGCGAGCGGCCCGGGAAGGCAGCCGCCCAGCTGTCGAGCATGTGGTTCCATGCCTGCTCGACGAGGGACGGGCGGTAGCCGTTGGCCATCCACACGGAGAGCGCGTCGGTCAACGGGCAGCCCCCCTTCGACTGGGTCGGGTTCTCGAGCGGCATCCGGGTCTCGTCGGTGTACTCACCGATGCCGGTCACCTTCACCTGGGTCATCGCGGCGAAGCGAGCCGCGTCGCCGGTGATGTGGGCGCCCACGGCGCTGATCATGCCGTCCAGCTCTTTCAGGTAGACGGGGTCCCAGGGGACGGGGATGTCGACCGCCCGGCAGTTGCCGTTCCCCCGGTGCGGTGAAACCGTGAACGCAAGGACGTGGGCGCCGGCGGTTGCGACCCATCCCGGGGTGTAGTTCCCGACAGTCACGGCCAGCGAGTACTTCTTCCCGGCTGCGGTGACGCTCGCGATGTCCTGGTCGAGCGCGGAGAAATCGAACTGGCCTTGATTCGGTTCGAGCGTCTTCCAGTAGAACCGCAACACGACGCCGTCGACACTCGGGGCGGACAGGACGGACGCCGGGATCGGCTTGCCGACGTCCGCGTTGACGTAGATCCCGTGAATCACGGACCCTACGGCCGGTGCCGCCGCCCCGCCCGGTATCGTCGTCTGGGTCGTGGGGTTCGCCTGCTTGTTGCTCGAGCGATTCACGACGAGCACGCTCACGACGGCCGCGGCAATCACCACCACGGCAACCGCGATCACCACACCGACAGTCCGGCGCGGGCGACCGCCGACGGCCTTGGGCGTCTCCGGCGAGCTGTAGGTCACACGATCCTTTGAGCGTTCGAGCCGGCCTCTGAGCGTTCGAGCCGGGTCAGGGGTGGCGGGGGGGCGGCGTGGGGACAGGCGGCGGGGGCAGGCGGCGCCGCTGCGGGTCGACCCGATCTCCATGCTCCCACCACGAACTGTGAGATTCCCTGGAGTCCTACCCGGATGAGCGGGCACGACGTGCGTCGGACTTGTGAACTTCCAGTTTCGACCCTTGCGCGCGACACGCAGAGCGAGTAGCAAGGTACTCACCGGGGCGAAGGAGAACCGCCGCGGCCTCCAGGCGTGTGACGGGGCGGGGGCGAGTGGTTACTCAGCTATCGGGGAGCGAGCAAGACGCGAGACCCGTGGCGACGCCGCTCGTCATGCCGCTGGTGCCCCGAGCCGTCATGCAGGGCGCCGGGCGCCGCAAGCTCCTGTTGGTCGCCAGCGACCTCGGCTGCGTCGTCGCCGCCATGAGCCTGGCCCTGTTGCTGGCCAACTCCAACGAACGCATCTCCCTGCACCGCCACATCGCGGCGGCACTGCTGAGCGGACCGTGTTGGATCTTCATCTTCGCCCAGTACCGCCTCTACAACACCCGCTCGGTCGCAACCCGGCTCGAGGAGCTCGTCCGCCTCGCGCACGCGGTCGTCGCGAGCGCCGCGCTGACCGCGCTGGTCGGACTGGCGTTCCACTGGCAGCTCAGCCGCGTCTGGCTGGTCACCGCCAGCGCCGGCTGCTTCGTCATGCTCGTGATCGAACGGGAGGCATACCGGCGCTGGTTCACGCGCCGGCGCCAGCGCCGCCAGTTGCTGCGGCCCACGGTGATCGTCGGCGACAACGCCGAAGCTGTGGCGTTGTCGCGCTCGCTCGTCGACCACCCCGAGCTCGGCTACGAGGTCATCGCGCGGGTGACGGCACGGGCCCGCCCGGACGCGCGGGGCGGGCAGTCCGAGCTCGAGCAGACCTCGGACGTCGTCGACGCGATCCTGCGCAGCGGCGGGAACACCGCGATCCTGGTCACGACGGGCATGACCGCGTCGACCGTCAACCGGCTGGCACGCGATCTGCACGACCGCGGCTTGCACGTCGAGATGACGTCGGGGCTCGAAGACATCGCGCCCGGCCGCCTCACCGTGCGCTCCGTCGGACGCTACCCCGTCTTCTACATCGAACCGACCGAGCTGTCGGGTTGGCGCGCGGTCGCCAAACGCATCTTCGACGTGATCGTCGCGGGCGTGATGTTGCTCGTCACGTTGCCGATGTGGATCGTCATATCGCTCGCGATCAAGCTCACGTCGCGCGGTCCGATCTTCTTCCGCCAGGTCCGCGCCGGGCGCGACGGCAAGCCGTTCGTCATCTACAAGTTCCGCACGATGGTCAGCGGCGCGCACGAGATGCTCGCGGATCTCACCGAGCAGAACGAGAGCGACGGACCGCTGTTCAAGATCAAGGACGACCCGCGGGTCACCAAGGTGGGGGCGATCCTGCGGTCGTACTCGCTCGACGAGATCCCGCAGGTGCTCAACGTCTTGAAGGGCGACATGAGCATCGTCGGTCCTCGTCCCGCGTTGTTCTCGGAGATGACGAGCTGGAGCTCCGAGCAGCACAACCGGCTCCGGGTCAAGCCCGGCATCACCGGCATGTGGCAGGTGAGCGGCCGCAGCGACCTGTCGTTCGCCGACTACGTCCGCCTCGACCTCTACTACGTCGACAACTGGAGCCTCGCCTCCGACCTCGCCATCCTCGCCAAGACCATTCCGACGGTCATGTGGCGGCGGGGCGCGTACTAGCGCCGTGATTCGGCCTCGGTGGGGTGCGGTGCTCGCGGCTTGTGTCGTCGGCGGATTGCTCCTGCCCACACTCCCCGCGCCCACAGCAGCCGATCCCGCGCTGAGCATCACGTGGTCACCGCTCGCGCCGGCTCTCGTGAAGCGCACGGAAGCCGGGTCCGCGGTCGTGAACGGCTTCATGTACCTGTTCGGCGGATACATCACGGGCTTCGTCCCGCAGCCGCGTGTCGACGCCTATGACATCGCGACGAACACCTGGCACCGTCTCCCGGACATGCCCGACGGGCTCACGCACATGGGTGTCGCGACCGACGGCGTCTACGTGTTCATCGCCGGCGGCTACTTACCGAAGTCCCCGTCGGGCCAGATCTTCGCGAGCGACCACGTGTGGCGCTTCGATCCGGCGGCCGACTCGTGGACGGCCATGCCGCCGTTGCCCTCGCCGCGGGGCGCCGGCGCGCTGGTGTTGGTCGGGCGCACCCTGCATTACTTCGGCGGGTCCACGATCCATCGCAAGGACTCGGCGAGTCACTGGACGTTCGAGCTCGACACGGACACCGCCTGGCACAAGGCCGCCCCGCTCCCGAACCCGCGCAACCACATCGGGGGCGCGCAGCTCGGCGGGCTCGTATACGCGGTCGGCGGCCAGCACGGACAAGACGCGGCGGCGGTCGCGCAGGACGAGGTCGACGCGTTCAATCCGGCGACGAAGAAATGGACGACCGTCGCGCCGATGCCCACGGCTCGTTCTCACGTCAACGCGTCCACCCTCACGTTCCAGGGTCTCCTCGTCGTGGCCGGTGGCGACCCGACGCCGAACGCTCCGACCAACGAAGTGGACGCATACGACCCCGGCGCCGGCACCTGGACCACCCTGGCCAGCCTCCCCCAGAAGAACTACGCGGGCGTCGCGGTCGACCTCGGGCCCGTGATGATGTCGACGACCGGGGCCACGCCGAAGAAGACCGCCCTCAGCTACGAGGCGACTCCAAGTTCCTGAGGGCGCGGGCTCCTGAGGGTCCTGGCTCCTGAGGGCACCGGCTTGCGAGCAGGCCCGCCCGATGTCCGTTTTGATCGGTTCGGCGGCCCAATGTGACACATGTCTCTCGGGACGCCGCGCAACACGCGCAGTGAACGGACCTTTTCCAGGTCCGGCGCCGGTCGGTCTTCCGGTACGATCGCACGAACCAGGCGGGAACGGGCTTCGCCACGGTAACGGGCGGACGACCATTCCGAGAACGCTGCGTCAAATGGGATATCCGCCACTAGTAGTGGCCGCCGCGGCAGTGCACAATAGAGGCATCACCACTGCGGGGCGAACGGTGCGAGTGCTCTCGGGTCCGGGAATTCTGGACGGGCGCTGAAGAGCAAGGGCGCTGAACAGCAAGTTTCGTCTCGGTCGGGGGCTTTTGTGCACGGATGGCGGCAGATTTACGCGAGGAGAGGCCCGATGGCCGGGCGTAGTTGCGCGAGCGCGATGGTCGGGGGTCGACGATGAGCATCTCGCCGATCGTCGACCCGGAGACCATGGCCGGCCGCGCATCGCTCCAGATCACCGAGAACGGCGGGTCGGGCCACTCGCGCTGGCTACGGACCATGCTCCTCGTCCTCGACCTCGCGTCGGTCGCGTTGGCGTGGAGCATCGTGCTCGCGCTGCCCGGCCGGTTCGGCGGCGCGTTCGCCGGCCGACCCGGCGCACTGCTGCTCGCCGAAGCAACGATCATCTTCGCCTCCATCGTCGCGATCGCGTCGCAACGTCTGTATCTCGCGCGCGTCTCGGGCGTCCGTTCGGTCGAGATCGCGAGGCTGGCCCGCGCCGCCACGCTGTCGGCGGTCTCGGCGTTCATCGTCGGCAACCTCATCGATGCCCATATCTCGGGCTGGCGCGCCTTCGCGGGCGGCGCACTCTCGTTCCTGCTTCTCGCCTGGTTCCGCGCGCTGTACTCGGCCTGGCTCGCATGGGCGCGGGCGCTCGGCCGCTACTGCCGGCCCGTGCTGCTCATCGGTTCGAACGAACAGGGCCACGAGCTCTACCGGCTGATCGACAACCACCCCGAGCTCGGCCTCGACGTCGTCGGCGTGGTCGGTCAGGCATCAGACGTTGCGCACTGGTCCGAACCCGCGCGCTACGTCGGCCCGCTGGCCGACGGCCTCAGCTCCGCTTCGGCCGCCGGCGTCACCGGTGTGGTGATCGCCGCGAGCGCGGTGCCCCGAGAGGAGCTCGACGAGCTCACGCGCGGCCTCCTGCACGCCGGCATCCACGTGCACCTGCATCTCTCGAGCGGCCTCGAAGGGATCTCCAACCGCCGGCTGCGGCCACTGCCGCTCGCGCACGAGCCGCTCTTCTACCTCGAGCCGCTGCAACTCTCGAACTGGCAACTGCTGCTCAAGCGGGTGCTCGATGTCGCGCTCTCGACCGCGCTCCTGATCGCGACGGCTCCGGTGTTCGCCGCCGCCGCGCTGATGATCAAGCTGGAGGACCGCGGACCGGTCTTCTTCCGCCAGCAACGCGTCGGTCGTCACGGCGAGCTCTTCACGATGATCAAGCTGCGCACGATGATCCCCGACGCCGAGAAGGCGCGCGAGACACTCGCGCACTCCAACGAACGCGCCGGCGGGCCGTTGTTCAAGCTCGACCGCGACCCGCGCCGCACCCGGATCGGACGGTTGCTGGAAGCGGCGAGCATCGACGAGCTCCCGAACCTCTTCAACGTGCTGCGCGGCGAGATGAGCCTCGTGGGCCCGCGGCCGGCGTTGGCGTCCGAAGTGGCCGAGTTCGACGACGACCTCATGGCCCGCCAGTCGGTTCCGCCGGGCATCACCGGTCTGTGGCAGGTGGAGGCCCGCGACAACCCGTCGTTCTACGCCTACAAGCGGCTCGACATCTTCTACGTCGAGAACTGGTCGCTGACCCTCGACATCGCGATCATCGTCGCTACCGCCAAGAGCGTGCTGTTCAGATTCTTGAAGAAGCCGATGATGTCGTGGTCGCAACGCAAGCACGACGCGGGGGACTTCTTGCACGCACCCATGCCCGGGGCCGACCCCGCCGAGTTCAGCACCGACCGCTCCTCCTGATCCTCGGTCACGCGCGGTTCGGCCAGAGATCGACCGGGCCGCCGACGTAGCCGCCCGCCGCGCGCATCGCGTCGCCCCACGGCTTCATGAGCGTCACCAGCTCGTCGACGTCGTCGCCCAACGCCTCGATCGCGGGTGTCATCGAGCGATCCGTCGAGCGCTCCATCGCCTCTCGTTCCGCACGCCCCGTCTCGGTGAGCGTCTCCGCCGCGTCGAACCACCCGCGGGCGCGCAAGCGCGCCGCGGCGTCGTCGAGCTCGCCGTCGCTCCAGCCGCGCGTCCGTATGTACGTACGCAACGGCAGGCCCATGTAGAGCTCGGTGAGCAAACCGATCTCGACCGCGTCGACCCCGGCCGCGGACCACGCGCACACGTGCGCATCGCCGCGGAACTCGCGCAGCATGTCGCCGAGGTGGAACAGCCGCGTCCACGGGTCGGCCGGATCGTCCCACTGCGCGCGCAACCCCGAGAAGAGTGGCCTACCCGGCTCCGCGAGCGGGCCGACGGCGCGTTCGAGCAGGGAGGCTACGCGCGTCATCTCCGGACCCGCCGGCCCGCAGACGCGCTCGAGCTGTGCAACCGCGCCCGCGCGCCGCGCCGCGAAGATCGCCGGTGCGTCCGTGCGCAGCCATCCGAAGCGCACGCCCGCGACGACGACCGCCGGCTTGAACACACCGAACGCGGAGGCGACGACCTCGGGCTCGACCTGACCCATGAGCGAACCGCGGCTGGTGAAGTACGCCGGTCCGTCGGGCGCGGCGACACCCGCGCCGAACACGCCCGGACTCGGGGCGAAGCCGAGCTTCTCGTACGCCGCGTGACATTCGGACGAGAAGAACACCTGGCCGATGACGGGCTCGAGGGTGGCCGCAAGCGTTCGAGCGCGCCGGCGGAGTGTCTCGTCGTTCATCGCCCGGAGTCTCGCCGCGCGTCGATCACCGGCGCCAGGCGAGGCATCACCGGGCGCCGGGCGAGGAGCCCGACCTACGCTGCGCGACCGTGAGCGACGACCTTGCACTCCTCGACGCCACCGCCCAGGCCGCGCTCGTCGCGCGCGGAGAGGTCACCGCACGCGAGCTCGTCGACGCCGCGATCGAACGCATCGATCGGGTCGACGGCCGCCTCAACTCCGTCATCCATCGTCGATTCGAACGCGCGCGCGACGAGGCGCCCGCCGCGCGCGGCCCGTTCGCCGGCGTTCCCTTTCTCGTGAAGGACGCGGTCTGTCACACCGCGGGCGACCCGTTCCACGCCGGGATGCAGGTGCTCAAGGACGCGAAGTGGACCGAGCCCGAGGACACCTGGCTCGCGGCGCGCTTCCGGGCCGCCGGCTTCGTGTTCGTCGGCAAGACCAATACCCCCGAGCTCGCGACCAGCGTCACGACCGAGCCCGTCGCGTACGGACCGACCCACAACCCGTGGGACGAGACGCGCAGCCCCGGCGGCTCGAGCGGTGGATCCGCGGCCGCCGTCGCCGCCGGCCTCGTTCCCGTCGCCCACGGCAACGACATGGGCGGCTCCATCCGGTTCCCGGCGAGCATGTGCGGCATCGTCGGTCTCAAACCGACGCGCGCTCGCACCACCCTCGGCCCCGACTTCGGCGAGTACTGGGGTCCGCTCACCCACGAGTTCGTGCTGACGCGCTCGGTGCGCGACACGGCCGCGGTGCTCGACGCGGTGGCCGGCGCGGGGCCCGGCGACCCGTACACCGCCCCTCCACCCCTCCGTCCGTACCGCGACGAGCTCGACGCGGGCGACGGTGAACAACTGCGCATCGGCTTTCGGACCGAGACGCCCGCCGGCGAGGCCTCGGGGCCCGACGCGGTGCGCGCGGTCGAGTCGGCGGCGCGGCTCCTGGCCGATCTCGGTCACGCCGTCGAACCCGCGGCGATCCCCGCGCTCGACGACAGCTTCAACCACGGGTTCGTCACCGTCTTGTCGACCGCGGTGGCGCGCGACGTCGCGCGGTGGAGTGCGCGCCTGGGCCGGGACATCACGAACGAGCTCGAGCCGCCGAACGCGTTCTTCGCGACCATGGGCTCGCAACTCTCGAGCGTCGACTACCTCGGCGCGCTGGAAGACATGCAGGCGTGGACGCGGCGAGTTGCGCAGTGGTGGGTGGACCACGACGTCCTCGTGGTGCCGACCAGCCCGGAGCCGCCGGCGCGTTTGGGCGAGTTCGCCCCGACGAACACCGACCCCGCCGTCGGCGCGCGCATGGGTCGCCTCGTTGCGTTCTGCTCGCCGTTCGACGTCACGGGCCAGCCGGCGATGTCCCTCCCGCTGCACTGGAACGACGACGGGCTCCCGATCGGTGTGCAGCTCGTCGCCGCCTACGGGCGCGAGGACGTTCTGTTGCGCGTCGCCGCGCAACTCGAGCGGGCCCGGCCGTGGGCCGATCGCCGTCCCCCGGTGCACGCGTAGCGGCTCCGCGGCGCGTCAGCGGTTGATCAGCGCGCCGAGCCCCGCCACCATCACGACGAATCCGATCAGGAGATAGGTGACCGTTCGCACGAGCGGGGCCTGCGGCAGGTCGCGGTCGTCCGTGCGCCGGTAGCCGCGGACCGGGCTCCCCGGTCGATTGCGCGCCACGGTGCGTTTGGCCGCGGCCTCGCCGTCGGCACGACGCCGGTAGAGCGCGAACGCGTTGGCGACGAACAGGGCGGCGCCCAGCCCGAACACCAGCTCGCGGAGCACCTCGTCGTAGAAGCTGCCGGACGACCCGACGATCGGAAGCATCGGCGCCGAGGCTACCGGGACGTGTCGGGCGCGGGCGGAGCGGGTGACAGACTCCGAGGATGCGATTGCTGGTCGCGCGCTGCTCGGTCACCTACGAAGGTCGCCTCGGCGCGCGCCTCGCGCCGGCCATCCGGCTCGTGCTGTGCAAGGCCGACGGTTCGATCGCCATCCACTCCGATGCCAAGGCGTTCAAGCCGTTGAACTGGATGAACCCGCCGTGTCGTATCGACATCTCCGACGACGCGATCGTCGCCCGCACACCCAAGGGCGAGACACTGCACATCGACCTGCACGAGATCATCTCCGACGTGACCATCGAGCTCGGCGTCGATCCCGGCCTGGAGAAGGACGGCGTCGAGGCGGAGCTGCAGCAGCTGATCGCGGCGCGGGTCGCGGCGCTGCGCGAAGACCTGACCCTGGTGCGACGCGAATACCCGACCGACATCGGGCCGGTCGACCTGCTGTGCCGCGACGGCGACGGTCGCGCCATCGTGGTCGAGGTGAAGCGCGTCGGCGAGATCGCCGGCGTCGACCAGCTGTTGCGCTACCAGGAACGCCTCGATCGCGACCCCGGGCTCGCGCCGACGAGTGGGCTGTTCGTGGCGCAGCAGATCAAGCCGCAGGCCAAGGTCTACGCCGAGAGCAAGGGTGTCGCCTACATCGAGGTCGACATCGACCGCCTGCGGGGCGACATCGATCCCGATCTCACGCTCTTCTGACCCGACGCCCGCCGTCTTCTACTCGCGCGCGGCGTTCTCGAAGGTCGTGTAGTCGGCGTGGAAGACGAGCTTCGTGGAACCGACCGGACCGTTGCGGTGCTTGGCGACGATGATCTCCGCCAACCCGCGCTGGTCGGACTCGGGGTTGTAGTACTCGTCGCGGTAGATGAAGAGCACGACGTCGGCGTCCTGTTCGATGCTGTTGTGCACGACGATGTCGTCGGCGACGAAGTTGTGCGTGCCGTTGACCGTCGCGTCGAACACCGGCCGTTCGCCGAGTGGTTCGACGGCAACGATCTCGTCCCACAGCACGTCGCTCACACCGAGATCGGAAAGGAACTGGTCGGGGAGCGCCTCGGCGATGCGGCACATCAGCGAGCGCGACACACCCTGCTCGTAGACGCGGTACGCGCCACCGGCCGACTCGCCGAGTCGCTCGAC
>Ga0265327_10004596_pt1 | contig 12137 bp, 8 predicted proteins | sample 41621metaG_FD_202089 | JGI IMG/M metagenome (GOLD analysis project Ga0265327, IMG submission 202089) | Rhizosphere microbial communities from Carex aquatilis grown in University of Washington, Seatle, WA, United States - 4-16-21 metaG | ecosystem: Host-associated > Plants > Roots > Rhizosphere >...
TGCCATTTGCGTCTCGATCAGCCGGAACAGTCCGCGCGTCGAGTCGATACAGGCCTGCAAATCAAGAGCGAGGCTTTCTGCCATCGCGATTTCCAAGGGACCGTTTCATGTCAGCTTTACGTCGTCATCTTGTAACCGTTCACGGGCAAGCGAGGGGGACAGACCCGTTTTCACGGACAAACGGCGCTTCGGTGTCTGATCGCGTCCATGGAAGTTGTGTGTTTTTCGCCGTGAAAATGCGTCAGTCCCCAACCCGTGAACGGTTACGTCATCTTCGCAGCGGATTTACGCTGATTGAATTACTTGTTGTGATCGCCATTATCGCCGTTCTGATCGCGCTGCTGCTGCCGGCAGTCCAGCAGGCTCGCGAGGCCGCTCGTCGGTCTCAATGCATCAATAACTTGAAGCAACTCGGGCTGGCTCTGCATACCTACCATGATTCCATGAACGTCTTTCCGCCGGGCTGGCTGGGCGTTCAGGGGGGCATTCCCAACATGGACGGACCGTCGGGGTTTGCCTGGGGAAGCCACATTCTTCCGTACATTGACCAGGGACCGCTGTACAACCAGATCAACTTCAACCTGTCCTGCCTGGACGCCAGTAATGCCACCGCGCGGCAGACGGTGCTTGCCGCATTTCGATGTCCGACGGATCCCTCATCGAACACCTGGCAATTGCCGCAAGAGGGCAACCCCGCGGTGATTGTCGCGACACTGCCGACGGCCAATTATGTCGGCAGTTTCGGAAACCAGGGGTTCGAGGACATTTGTGCGAGTCCCCCCTTCCCCGCGGCCCAATGTGTCAGCAACGGAATGTTCTTCCACAATAGCTCCACCCGCATGCGCGATGTCGTGGATGGGACCAGCAACACCATATTCCTGGGGGAACATCGCACGAATGTCGCTTTGAACTGGCACAGTACCTGGGTGGGGGTCATTCCCCAGGGAGACGAGCGAGTCGCTCGTATTCTCGCCGTGTCCGACCATACTCCCAATCATCCCGCTCTGCACATCGATGACTACAGCAGCTGGCACACGGGGGGAGTCCACATGCTTTTCGGGGATGGGCGAGTGAAGTTTATCACTCAAAACATCGATACCGGGGTCTTTAAGGCGCTTGCCACGCGTTTTGGGGGCGAGGTCATCAGCGAGTTTTAGCATCCAGGGATCCTGGATGCGCAAGTCACACAAATCATAGCCGGTTCCAATGGCACGAAATGTTCTGCGACTTCCCGCAGTGAGGAATCTCGACGGGTTGACCTGACTCTGCAAAATGAGGGATTATCTGGCCACATTTGATTTTCGACAACGATCCACACTTCCAGGAATGACCTCGATGAGAATGATTCTGCGCACGCTTCTGCTATTCAGTGGACTCGGGTTGCTGGCCCTGCAGGCTGGAGCGGACGAACCTCGAATTGCCCCGGTGTTGCAGCCGTTCGTCGACAGCCATTCGCTGGCGGGGGCGGTCACGCTGGTCGCATCGAAGGACAAGGTGCTCAGCCTGGAAGCCGTCGGCTATGCCGACATCGCCGCGAACCGCAAGATGACGACGGACTCGGTGTTCTGGATCGCTTCGATGTCCAAGCCGATCACGGGAACAGCGCTGATGCTGCTGGTCGATGAAGGGAAGGTCAATGTCGACGATCCTGTGGAAAAATACCTGCCCGAATTCCGGCGTCAGATGGTGACGGTCTATCGAGATGATTCCACGCGGTTGCTGAAAACTCCCAAGCATCCGATCACCGTTCGGAATGTGCTGGCCCATACCAGCGGGCTCCCGTTCCAGTCCGCGGTGGAACAGCCGACCCTGGATCTGCTGCCGCTGCGTGAGGCGACCCGAAGCTATGCGCTGACGCCACTCGATTTCGAGCCGGACACCAAATACCAGTACAGCAATGCCGGGATCAACACGGCGGGGCGGATCATTGAAGTGGTGAGCGGTGTGTCGTTCGAACAGTTCCTGGAAGATCGCCTGTTCAAGCCGCTGGGAATGAAGGACACCACCTTCTGGCCCAATGAAGAACAGGTCGCCCGTCTGGCCAAGTCGTATCGGCCGAATGCGGCGAAGACCGATCTGGAGGAATTCCCGATCGGGCAACTGCTGTATCCACTTTCCGATCGGACCCGGCGTTTTCCGATGCCTGCGGGTGGTTATTTTTCGACAGCAGCAGACTGTGGCCGGTTTTGTCAGATGCTGTTGAACGGTGGAACATTGGATGGTCGCAAGTATCTGTCCGAAGCGGCTGTGAAACAGATGACCAGCAAGCAGACGGGAGATGCGCTCAAAGAGGGGTACGGTTTTGGATTCCAGGTCAGTCCCACCACGTTCGGACATGGCGGGGCTCATGCCACGAACATGACGGTCGATACGGCGCGAGGTCTGGTCACTGTCTGGATGATCCAGCATGCGGGCTTCCCGGGTGAGGGAGGAAAGGCGCAGGGTGAGTTCCAGAAGGCCGCATTCGCGGCGTTCTCGAAATGAGGTTTCTCGGATAAGGATGGTTCAGGGCGGCGAAGAATGAATTGCGATCCCAAGTTTCAGGCACTGCTGGCAAATTACGACCTTCAGAAACTGAATGTCAGTCAGGCGACCATCTACGGTTGCTGGGCCGATTCACGGCTGGCGTATTTCAATCAGGGGTGGTCGCAGTTTTCACGGCTGAATGGTGGCGAACCGCAGATTTCCACGGACTGGACGGTGGGACGACCTACGATCGAATGCGTTGCCGACGTCCTGAAGCCCTTTTTTACCCGGAACATCGAGCGCTGCCTGCGAGAATCTCGACCATGGGAACATCTCTACGAATGCTCCTCGGCATCCCTGTTTCGTACCTTCCACATGATCACGTTTCCGCTCGGGAAGCAGGACGGCTACCTGGTCTTCAATTCCCTGAGATTCCAACATGAGATGCGACGACCCTCGATGGCGCCCCGCGAGGAACTGTATCGTTCCCCGGAAGGGATCCTCACGCAGTGTTGTCACTGTCGCAGGGTTCGCCGCGCAAACAGTCCGACGACCTGGGACTGGGTTTCGGAGTGGGTGACCAACCAACCGATGGATACCAGCCACGGGATCTGTGATCCCTGTCTTGGATTTCACTACCATGAGTGGAATCCGGTAAGCGACGAGGTCCGGGACTCATTCCGAACGTCTGACGGGTGACACTGATTTACGTCATGGCGGGCGCCAGATTCACGAATCGCTGACAGTCCAGATATGAATCGTCCTGTCAAAGCCCGCGGTTGCCAACTGGCTTCCATCCGGGCTGAAGGCCAGCCCATAGACCGTGTTTCGATGAGCGGGAAGCGAGAACAAGGGCTTGCCTGTCACGTCCCAGACTCGAACCGCTCCATCGGCCCCGCCCGAAACCAGCCAGCGGCCGTTGGGTGAAAAAACGACCGATTTGACTCGACCGGAATTGGTTTCCAGCGTCGTGACGGCGTCACCGGCAATGGTCCAGATTCGAATGGCGCCATCGGCGCTCGCGGAGGCCAGCAGTTTGTCATTCGGTGAAAATGCCAGTCCCTCAACCGCACGTGAATGGCCGGTGATGGTCTTGATGAGCGACTTCGCATCGACGTCCCAGAGTCGGATCGAAGTGTCATCGCCACCTGAGGCAACCAGTTTCTGACCACCGTGGATCGCCACACATTGCAGATTCGCGTCGTGTCCGGTCAGGACGGCAATTCCCAGGTTCGAATGGGCATCCCAGAGACGCACGGTCTTGTCGAATCCGCCGGACGCCAGCAGGGTTCCGGTTCGAGCGGACGCGGCGCACGAGAGGTAATCCTGGTGTCCGTTGAATGTCGTCTGAGCGACCCCACCCTCGGCCGGCCACACCTTCAAGGTTCGATCCAGACTGGCGGTGACAATCCGGCCATCGGCCAGAAACCCCACATAGGCCACGCCATCGCCGTGCCCCTTCAGCGTTCCAACCTGTTCGCCAGTCGCGGAGTTCCAGAGTCGGACCGTGTTATCCAGACTGGCGGTCGCCAGACGCTTGCCATCGGGCGAGTACGCGACCGAAAATACGGCATTCCCATGCGACAGGGATCGAACGCGCTCCAATCGCAGATTGTCCGGCATTGGTCGCTCCCACAGCCAGGCTCAATGTCCCACACGATCACACGATTCTGCCAGGCCTAAGCGAGTTCCGGCAACGGCTCGTAGATCGGATCCACCAGGTACTGCGGGCGCCCGGAAACGTCAGGCAGCATGGTCCGGCTGACGTCGATTCCCAGGCAGCGGTAGAGCGTGGCAAAGACTTCCTGGAAGTGAACCGGACGTTCCTTCGGATGTTCGCCAAGTCGGTTGGTTGAGCCGATGACCTGGCCGGTCCGCATGCCACCTCCGGCAAGCATGGCACAGGCCACCTGAGGCCAGTGATCTCGTCCCCCGTTCTTGTTGATCACGGGTGTTCGACCAAACTCGCCCCAGACAATCACCGAAACGTCGCGGTCAAGTCCCCGGTCGCGCAGGTCGTCCAGCAGTGCCGTCAATCCCTGGTCCAGCACGGGGAAATGATCGCGGGCATTTTCGAAGTTGGTTCCATGCGGGCGGCCATGCCAGTCCCAGCGGCCATAGGCCAGCGTGACGACTCGAGCCCCCGCCTCGACCAGGCGACGCGACGCCAGCAGGTAGTCGTTCATCAGCGGACCTGCATCGCCGTACCCCGCATTCTCGGGGGCGCCGCGACCATATCGCTCGCGAACGCGTGGATCTTCCTGTTCCAGGTCGAGTGCATCGACCAGTTTGCTCGACGTCAGGATGCCGAAGGCCGCCTGGTACTGCGATTCCAAACCATCGACCGCGCCGCTCAGTTCCGCATCGCGCTTCAGACGGTCGATTTCGTTCAGAAGTTGGCGGCGATTGCGCAGGCTTTCCACGCTGATCCCCGTCAAACCCAGTCGCGCCTGCTCGGCATTGGGTGAGAACGGCGCATGGGCCTGCCCGGCAAATCCTGCCTGGCCGGGATCTCCCCACGCAGCCCCCTTCATCCGTGGTGAGAGTCCAATGAAGGGCAATGTCCCCGGTTCAACCGGCCCCTGGATTTTCGAAACGGCCGCTCCCAGTGACGGCCAGCCTCCCGCCGGTTGACCGTTGACGCTGTGGCCCGTCATGCACTGAAACGCCGCATGACGACCTTCCGAGCCGACAAGAGACCGAATGATCGACAACCGGTCGGTCCGCTGGGCCAGCATCGGCAGCAGTTCGCAGATCTCGATTCCCGGCACTTTGGTGGCGATCGGCCGGAATTCACCCCGGATCTCGACCGGCGCATCCATCTTCAGATCGACCATGTCCTGGTGCGGGGGACCGCCCGACAGAAAGACCATGATCACGGCTTTGTGCGATTTCCGGCCGGTTGCCGCTTCCACGCGCAACAGGTCCGGCAGCGACAGTCCCCCCATCGCCAGCCCACCGATTTTCAGCAGTGACCGGCGGCTGAGCCCGTCACAAAATCGATGCCGCGTCCCAAGCACATTCAGCATGAAAGCTCTCCACTCATCGCATCAGCGAACGCCAACGTGAAGAGTATGCGAGATTTCGTGGGTTTGTCCATCCTGAATCGGGCGAATCAGCGGCCCGAGCCTTGAGCGGCATCCAGGAAAATGCCGGGGGCGGGCTTTCCGTAGAAATACCCCTGAGCATGGGTGAACCCAATCTGGCCGCAGACGTCGGCTTCCTCGCTGTTCTCGATTCCCTCGGCCAGCGGTTGGATATTCAGTTCCAGGGCGAGTCGGACAAGGCCTGCCACGATCTGTTGGCGCTGAGTCGATCGATGGATGTCGCGAATCAGGCTCATGTCGAATTTCAGGTACTCGGGCGCGACCTCGGCCAGTTCCTGCAGTCGCGACTGCCCGGCGCCGAAATCGTCGTAGGCCAGTTCAATATCCAGATCCAGCAGCGCGGCCCGGAAGTGACTGATTTCGCGCGGATGCGTAATCGCCGATTCATGCAGTTCAAGGACCATCGGTTGAGATGGTGCGGCCAGCCGCAGTTCTTTCAGCGATTCCAGCAATCCGTTTTCGGCATGTTCGCTGGGATGAGTGTTCAGGAACATGGTCGTTTTGGGCGCCAACCGCTGGGCTGCTTCGATCCCGGTCTGACGGCACATGACGCTGAGACGTTCTGCCTGGTTGGTCCGCTCGGCTGCTTCAAACATTTCCCGTGGACTGACCATCCCGGGCAGCACACTGCGCGCGAGCACTTCGTACCCGACGGATTGGCCATCCGACAGTCGCACAATCGGTTGAAAGTGAGGGACCAGGGCTCGCTCGGTCAGCAATCGCTGAAACTGGGCCAGCGACTGCATCCAGTCGGCAATGCAGTGGACCTGGGTTTGAGTCGATTGGTCCACATGCAGTTGTCCTACGATGAATTCGAAACCGGCGAACTGCACGACATCGCACTCGTCGACAGTGACTTCGTGAAAGATCCGGATTCCGTTGACATAGGTTCCGTTTGTGCTTCCCAGGTCGCGAACAAACAGCGCCGCGTCCGAGGCGACGAATTCCGCGTGCAGTTTGGAAACGCTTGGATCCGGAATGCAGAAGTTGAGATCGGGACGCCGCCCGACTTGAAATCGCCCGTTGGGGATCGGGATTCGTACGGGATGGCCATTCGGCGGCAGCGTTCCCTGCAGGAACCAGCCAATCGTCGTTTCAGATTCGTGATCCGTGAATTCGGTGATCATGGCAAACTAATCTTTCGTCTTCAGTGGGGACTTCGTCGAATTGGCCCGCTTGAAATTCAGAGTCAGCTGCCGAAGAGTTCGATCAGACCCGTCGCCTGAAGCGAGGTCCACGAGTTCGGCGTCGGCAAATTCGGTCTGTGTCGCAATGCCCGGTTCCGACCAGGCTTCTTGTGTCAGGAGCAGACAACCTTCGGGGGCCTGCCCGGCCAGTCGAACCGTTTCATGGACGGCCGAGCCAAAGTAACTGATCCCCTGTCGTTCGCTGGTGACCAGAGCGGACCCGCGATGCAGCGCGCCCGACAGTGACCACGAGTGCTGGGGATGGGCGCCCGCCAATTCGGCCACCAGGCTACGGGCCGACTCGATGGCAGCGGTCGCTTCGGCAAAGCTCGCCAGGACCAATCCTGTTTGTTCTTCGATCGTTGCACCGCCCCCGGCAGACAGGCGGCGGGTTGTGATTTGCTGGAAATCGCGAATCAGCGGATAGGCCCCTGCATCCCCCAGTTCCTCGAGAATCTGATCCAGACCGTCCAGCCGCAGTGCCAGGAAATTCGTCGTCGCCAGTTGAACCAGTTGTCCCGGCGCCAGAGTCTCTTGCGGAAACAACTGGCGAAACACAGGGAGCGAAGTCGCTTCGGCGGCCGTCAAGGCATCGGAACGGCGCACATCGCGCTCGATTCGAACAAGCTGGCGATCAGAGAACGAGTTCTCAATTGTCAGTTGCTGATGTCCTGCAAGCAGCGTTGTCACCGGCTGTCGCCCTGTCCCGGGGAGACATCTCAGCCCTGCATGACGAGCACCGCTGCGAGAATCGACGACGATTGGAATCGCATAAGGCAGCCGCGGGCCGCGAAGAACGTAGCTTCCCGCGTCCAGATTCATGTTCAGCAGCAGTTGCTCGCCCGGTTCCAGCCGGACCTGTGCGGCCACGTGCGGAAAATTCCCCGGTCCGCCATTGCAGTACAATCGGGAATCGGATTGACGAACTTCCGGATGAGCCCGAAAAACGAGTTCAATCGAACTGCCGAACTCGACTTTGAAATCCAGCTGGCAGGCCGCGCAATGGGCATGTTGGTTGATTTCGCGCAGCGTCTGGCGGGCATCGGCCGCCCGTCGACAACTGGGGCAGATCAGGTCCCAGTGCATTGTCAGCAAACCGTGTCGAACCCCCTGCAGACAGGCATCCACGACACTGCGCTCGGGAAGTCCGAACCGGCGCGCGATGGCATACGGCCGAATCCGGGCCAGATCCTGAGGCGCCGAGTTGGTCATCAGATCTTCGAGCACGGCCGTGACATCGCCACCCGTCCCGGCTTCGCGCAACTGCTGCAGGCATCGCTGAAGGCGCAGACGTTGGACCCGCGCGATCCCCGTTGGCGGCTGAAAATGATCGACGACATGGTCTGCGTGCGTGCTGACCGTGGCATCAATCCGGCGGTAAATGCGGTCGAGATTGCGCTTCCCCTTGACCCCCACTTCCAGTGTCGCCAGCAGTCGGCCGGTCATGCCGCGGGGCAGGATCTTGACGTGATGCTTCAGTAATGTCCCCCCTTCGGGGCGTTCCGCGAATTCGATGGTACTCAGGAACCAGACGAACGGTCCGGCCGGGAATTCTCGCAGGATGCTGAATCGTCGACCCTCAACCCATTCAAACGGATGTTCCTCCCAGCGGATGTTCATCCCCGCCATTCGGAAGGTTCCGTACTTGCGAGTCTGCTCCTGTTCGTCGCGAACCATTTCGTAAGTGACGGCCGGAATTCCCGCCGCCTGATTGAAGCGATCCGTATTGCTGATGTACGGCCAGAGGGCTTCCGGAGAGGATTCCAGCAGCCATTCGAAATTGGCAACCAGCAGCTTCGCGGGATCATGCTCTGGCAGTGTCGGATGCAGGACAAGTTGGGCCGCGCGACCGCTTTGCAGTCGCACGATTTCTTCCAGCAGGCAGGCGGCATCGGGAGGACGATTTGCAGGATTTTTGGCGAGTGTTCGTCTGACAAGATCGGACGCTCCGTCGCTGAGATGAGGGCAGAGTTGTCGCAGGTCGGGTGGAGCGTCGAAGCAATGGGCTGTCGCCAGCTTGATGGGATCGCTTCCCTGGAACGGGCGACGTCCCGCCAGCAATTCAAACAGGGTGATGCCGAGCGCATAGACGTCGGTGGCGGCGGAAAGTTCCCCGGTCCCTTTGAACTGTTCGGGCGCCATGTAGTAGGGCGTTCCAAGCAACGCGCCGGTCTGAGTCAGCTTCAGGGATTCAGACTGGTCAATATGGCGGGCCAGGCCGAAGTCGGTCAGTTTGACCAGGGGACGACTGTCCCCTTCCACGTCGCTCAGCAACACATTTTCAGGCTTGATGTCGCGGTGAACCATCCCGCGCGAATGGACCGAGGCGAGGGCGCGACAAAGGTCGCCGACAATCTCAAGAGCCGTCGCTTCGTCGAGAGACCCCCTCCGGGCCAGCCACTTGCGGAGATCGCATCCATCGACATATTCCATCACCAGGAACCGTGTTTCTCCTTCGGTTCCCAGGTCCAGCATGTTGGCGATATGCGGGTTGTGAGCCTCTTCGAGCAGCCGCGCTTCCTTTTCGAAGCGAGAAAACGCATCCGGATGGACGCGGCATTTGTCGGACAACACTTTCAGTGCCACTTGCTGTCCGGTGGCGGTGTCCCGTGCCAGATAGACAGCCCCCATCCCCCCTTCGCCCAATTTTCTGACGACTTCGTACCGTCCATAACAGGTCACGGACGTGGATGTGCTGGCAGGAGACGGAACGGACAGGACATTGACGCAGGTCTTGTCGAGCAGGTCGCCAAAGACGGCGGGGTCCATGCTGTGGGCAACAAGATCTTCAAACGGATCCTGGGGAATCGGTGACCCCTTCAGGAGAGATGTGGCAATCGTCATGACTCGAGACCTGTCGTTCTACATTCGTGGGCAGGCTAAATACTGTCCAGGAAACCATTTCAGCAGAGTTTCCATCCGAAGCCTCTCCAAACCTTGCTCGTGACCGGGTGTCGATCAAATGCAACATTTCCGGATCGGGGATTTCTGCGAGACAGGCCGCCGAAGGCAAGTGCCTCTGCTGAATCTGCGGGTGCTGCGGCGCGTGCGCGGATTACGATTCAATCCGCTTGTTTCAGTTGGTCGCATTGTGCCGTCAGCGCACTCACCTGCTGATTTCCATGGGACGGTGAATGTCGGTCGCCGATGAGATTCCGCCGTCGAAGTTCCACCCCGCCAGGGGCCATGACTTCCCGATCTGGTGGCCGCGCATTTTCATTCAGAATCGCATTGGCTGTTTGCCGGGTGCGTCAACTCGATACACGGAGGGTTTCGATGAGGACTCGATGGTCTCATCATCTCTGCTGGGCGCTGATCGTCGCTGCGTCAATCGCGTCGCAGGCGGTACAATCGTGCCAGGCAGGCGCTTCCCCTCAATCCCTTCGTTCCACACGCGCGGATTCCTCGGCGCTGTTTCACGAAGAACTGGATCATCCGCTGCCAGCCACCCTGGTCGGCAGCCGGAATCAGGATTCGATTCAACTGCTGATTCGAGATCCGGGGGGGGCCAAGGACATTGTGCTGCCGGTCAGCGTCGACGATGGGAACGGCTTTGATGATTCCGGGATCGCGGGGCTGTCGTCGGGGCATACCAACTTCGAGTCGGATTCCACGTTTGATGGCGGTTGCGATTGCTCACCACCCGCCTGGCGACCGCTGGACACGCTGACTTTGTTCGGGGGCCTGGAAGGTTCAAAGCAGCCTCAGGACTTCGGAGTCAACGCCAATTTCGGCAGTCGCTGGGCCGCCAACTGGGGCTTTCCCCTGATCGCCGAATATGGAATCGGCGGTCAGATTGGAACGTCAATGAATTACACCGACAACGCCGTGCAGGTGTTTGAACGCGTCGGGGCTTCGACACATCGAACACAGAACTTTTCCACGGCCGGTCTGTTTCAGCGGACTGAAACCTGGCGTTGGGGCCTGGCTTACGACTTCCTTTACGAAGATTACTACGATCAGTTCACGATGAGCCAGTGGCGGGGCCGGGTCGGATATGCCACGTCCTATAAGGATGAATTCGGAGTCTGGTTTGCCATCCCTCAAATGCAGGGACATGGGCATTTCCTGACGATTCCAGTTCAGTTGACGCCACTGGAACAGGGAAGCCTGTACTGGCAGCATCAGTTTTCCGCGGGACCCAGGGTCATGACGTGGGCCGGCGCCGCACAAGGCCATGCGCAAACAAATCTTGCCCTGGGAGATCTGTCTCGAACAGGGCCTCAGTTCGTGTTCGGCGCGGAAATTGACATGCCGCTCAACGATCGGTTTTCGATCTACGGACAGGCTAACTTCATCGGCCCGGCCGACACGGGGACTGTCGATTCGTTCCTGGGATTGACCTACTACCCGGGTGGCCAGGCGTTCCCCGCCGCCCGCAACATGTTCACGCCGTTCCAGGCCCTGGCCAACAGCACCATGTTCGCCGCGGATCTGCGCCGATAGTTCGTGGCGTGCCTGACTCAGTTTCCACTACTCGACGACGATGATGATGTGGAGACCGAACCGTTGCTGGACCGTTCGGTTTTGGTTTCCGTGGTGTTCCTGGACGTCGATCCATCCGGTTGAATCACGGTGACTTTCACCGTTTCCAACGTCGTCGACCGGCCATCGTCAAATGTTGTCGTCGTCGTGTCTGTTTCGTGAGTCGTCTTCGCCCCTTCCAAAGTCTCTTTGGTATCGCGAACCAGTGAATGGTCGACCGACGGACGTCCTGCCGGTGCAGGACCGAACCCCGCACGAAAATGACAACCTCCCTGGCTCAGCAGGACAAGCGCGCCCATTCGAAGCCAGGACTGTCGCCTGACGGTCAGACACACGATCTGATTCGTGAACATGTGCAGACTCGAGTCTGAGTTCAGGGGCCAGGGGACCGCCGAAGTCTCCTCAGGGATGACGGGACAGACCCGATTGTCATCCGTGGTTCGGAAGATTACTCGATTTCTCCGGAAGCGATCAACGTGAGATTGCTCGATGTGACCCTGACTCAGGAGTATCCGCGTTCCCCCGGGGGGATGACTTCAATGGCCAGCAATGTGAATTGCGCGTCATATTGCTCCTGGTCAAGGTGTCGGGCATTCAGCTTCATCACCCGGCGACCGAGGGACGGGAGGCCGTGCGTGACTTCAAAATCGTCAAAACTCGAGTTCCCCGGCAGGATCTCTTCCAGGAGGTTGCGATGCCCGGGGATGTCCCACTTGTCATTACCCACATCTCGCTGCAACCGGTCCGCCCTCGCCCACCCCCTTTCCGTGCACACGGCTGGGTGGTCGGAACGGATGACTTTGCTTTCGCCTGCATTTACTCCGAAGGAGTTCCGCCTCATAGCCCGGGGTTGCCGCGCTTCGCGGCTACCCCGGGTCGCCGAAAAACCAAT
>Ga0265327_10004597_pt1 | contig 12134 bp, 10 predicted proteins | sample 41621metaG_FD_202089 | JGI IMG/M metagenome (GOLD analysis project Ga0265327, IMG submission 202089) | Rhizosphere microbial communities from Carex aquatilis grown in University of Washington, Seatle, WA, United States - 4-16-21 metaG | ecosystem: Host-associated > Plants > Roots > Rhizosphere...
TAGGTGAGATTGCCCAAGTCGTTTGTTACGCCGGGTTCAATGTCGCGCCAGGTTTGCATTACTGAACTCCATCCGCCACCCCGTCCGGACCGGACGATGCGTTCCACTTGCACTCGGCGAGGCGGAACGTTGGTGAAGATGAATGCGCCTTTGCTGTCTGTTGTGCAATTACCGTTGTAATGCAGCAGCGGCTGCGAGCCGTCGTAGTCTGATCCTTTGTATAAGGTCAGCCCGAGTTCGATTCCGGCTGCTGGAAGGCCGTTGCTCTGCAAGAGGACACCAGAGAGGCTAGCCCATGGTTTTAGTCGAACTTCAAGGCCTTGATTTTTTTCGCGCACGGGTTCTTCTGCGTAACCGCTTTGGTGCGAAAAATACAACAATTTGCCGTCCGCACGCGCCATGAATGTGAATGTTCCATCAGCCGCAGTGGCAATCAAAATATTGGTGTTGCGGCCATAGAGATCGAGTTTGCGACCGGATAATCCGTATTGCTCGGAGCCGGCGGCAAATAATACGAGAGCTTTGGCGGCGGGTTTACCATCGGGCAATAACACCGTTCCGCTAGGTCCATGGCCGCGACTCATTCGGATCACCAGGTTTGTGTTGGCTGGCATCGGCTCTGATACGAAAGGTTCGTAGCCGTCGGCTTCGATGCGCAGGACGGGAGTGCTGCCGCTTGGCAAGCGGGGAAACGGGATGGAAAAAGTTCCGTTGGTGGGTTGCTCTTTGCGGACAGACATCCAGTATGGTTTATCCCACCACGAGGTTTGCTTTTTTGCCAGCGGCTCGAGCAATTTTTGGAAAACATTCTTTTGTGGCTGACTCTGGGGTGCCATGCCCCATGCGGCTGCCGAAGGTTTGTAGCCGGGCACGATCTTGCAGGTCGCGACTGGTTTGCCTGTTTTTTCATCAAGGATCGAACCGGAGATCATGACGGCGTTTGCTTCGAGATTTTCCACGCCGGCAATTTCTCTCGAGGCGGGATCATCCTGCGTTGGCATGCTCCCGTTGTCGTTATCGTAACTATACTCGCGATTGCCCTTTTCGATCATGAGGACCAAATCGGTTTTATTCGTATCGAGGGTTCCGACCAGTTCCCAAGGATTCCAAAAGGGAAAGGCTGCGGTTCATTCCGGACAACTTCCAATTGTTGTTTTCCAGATTGATTTCGAGCGGCGCGGTGTAGAGGCCGGTGAATTCGAATTTCCCGTCTTGATCGATGGCAGCGGCTCCTCCGTCATCGGTGTCATTAATACCCAAATGCAGTTTTAGGTTTTTGGGCAGCGGTTCGCCGTTTCTGGTTTGCACTTTTCCAGCCAACCGCAGCGCGGTGATGACTTGGAGGTCCCCCAATTCACTGACGATTGCGTGTGCGCCGGACATGATTTTTCGCGAGGGGAGGGCTCCGAATTGCTTGAACGAATTTACGGTGCCGAAAAAATTCCACGAAATGCGAGGCATGACATGCTTGAATTCAAATGTGCCGTCGGCGTTTGCGGTTGTGTAATAATCGCCGGCAAAGACTTCTGAATTACGGTCGGTTCCTGCGATTCCAAGCTTTACGTTGCCGAGCGGTTTGCCGTTGATGTCCAGGACGCGTCCACGAAGCGTTGCGCCGACGCCCATCTCGAGCACGCTGGTCGTATTGGTGACCGGAATCCATTCGTGAAGGGGAGCGAGGCCTGGCGAATTAATTTTCACCTGCACGCGGCTGAACTCCTGGTCGCGCGATAAAACGAAATCTCCATTGGTGTCGGTCAGCACGTATTCTGGAAATCCTCCGTCTCCCCAACTCGTGGCGCCGGCGCCGTAAGAGACTCCATCGCGCTCGACGACGGCATGAGCAATGGGTTTTCCGTCTAGATCGACCACGCGTGCCCGCGCGGCAAACCTTCCAATGGAGTCCGTCTCGTTTTCCAGGCGGACTTGGACTGGATCGGATTTGGCATCGATGCCGTGATAGACATACGGTTGAAAACCAACCGCAGCGATGAGCACGCGATAGGCATAGTCATCGGGCAAATTGGCCAATGCGAAATGTCCGTTTCCGTCGGTTTTGGTTTCCGCGACGAAGTCGTTTTCATTCAACGTCCCGGTGGAATAGTTGCGCCCCGCGACAACTTTTGCGAGCGCACCGCTGATTGGTTTTCCTTCGCTCGTGTAGACAAATCCTTCGCCAGTCGCTAACTCACCGGAACGCGTACGCAAATCCGGGAAGGGCGCTTTCCCTAAATCTTCACTGGGCAGCGGCTGTGGATTTTCCGGGCCGACGGTGATTGCCGCGACCATTAGCGCTGCCGCTTTTTTCGTTGATTGTAGCGAGATGGCGCGAACTTCTTTGTCGGGGTGCGGGTTTTTGAGTGGCACATGGAATAATCGCAAATATTCGTCATTATTTGCTGAGGGCCCAAATTGCGCGTGCCATGCCTGATGAACGTTTTTGTTTTTCAGTGGCTTTTCTGGTCTGTGCCACGGTCCAATGTAGTTGTAGACGTGGTTGCCATACCGGATGTCCAACGTTGCTTCAGTGTCGTCGGCGTAATTGAGGTGCACTTTGGCGATGACCGTTCCGTTGGTCGAAGTCTGCTGCGCGCCGGCAAGCAAATGAAGCACGGCGAATTTACGGTTAACCGCAATGTCGGAGATGTTGGTGCGCGCTGGATTCTTTTTTTGCACGGAGTTGCTGCCATACAACAAAACGACGCCGTCGATTTTCCACGGCAGGCCGTCAAACGCGTGGTTTCCGCGCGGAAGGAGCCAATCGGCTTTGATGTTATCGAAGGGCGAGTGTCCGACGAACGGCTTCAAGTTGATTGTGGCGACGTCGTCCGCGAAGGCGGTTGATGAGATGCACACTGCCAGTGCGCAAACAAATGTCCTCAATTGCATAGATGGATTCTGCTGCGCGAAGTATCTCACGTGTCTTGTGTGTGTCAAAAACACATTCGTTTGTGGTTTGAGAATGTCGAAGGTTTGCGATACGCGGGATGTCCCTCACGGAAGAACCGGCTAAAGCCGAACTACAAACGGCTTGCTGGAAAAACTTTTTTCGTGGCACGCTCTGCGTATGACTTTGCGAAAACTACAACTCGCCTTCGGGCTCGCCCTCATCGCGCTCACGGCATGTGAATCCAATCCGCAGCGACTGCAATACGCGTACCCATCGAAATACAGCGAGGTCGGGCTGCCGAATATTTTCTCGGACAACATGGTTTTGCAACAAGGGATGGCGGTTCCGATCTGGGGTTGGGGCCCGGAAGGCGAAGTGGTCACCGTCACCTACGGCAATCACAGCGCAAAAGCGCGCGTGAAAAACGGGCGATGGATGGTGAAGTTGCACTGTCTGAAGCCCGATGACGGAGCGACCGTGCTGACGATTGTTTCAGGCGACGGCAAAACGCTCCAGTTCACAAATGTTGTCGTGGGCGAAGTCTGGCTGGCGAGCGGGCAATCGAACATGGAATTTAAGCTGAATCGCGCGTTCCAGGCCGAACAGGATATTGCCTCGGCCGCCGATTCGAACATTCGTTTTATCGACGTTCCGAATACACGGTTGAATTCTCCAACGAACAACATCAAAGCTACGTGGACGACGTGCACACCGGAAAGCGCAGCAAAGATTTCAGCGGTTGCTTATTATTTTGCGCGCAAGTTGCATCGGGATCGGCACGTGCCGGTGGGAATTATTGAATCGGATTGGGGTGGTACACCGGCGGAAGCGTGGACGCCGTGGAGCACGCTGGCGGCGAGTCCGACGCTAAAAGCGCATTACATCGATGAGTATTTGAAAGGTGGCGACAAAGCTCCGACGAATCTTGGTAAGCCCCGCAAAGCCTGGCGGCCGGGCGAGCTTTACAACGGTATGATTGCGCCTCTTGAGCCCTTCGCGTTCCGTGGCGCCATTTGGTATCAGGGTGAAGCCAACGCGCACGGGCAAAAGGCCAAAGAATATCGATTGCTGCTCTCGACCATGATCACGAAATGGCGCTATCAATTCGGCCATGACTTTCCGTTCCTGATTGTTCAACTCGCACCATTCAAAAACATTCAGCATCAACCGCAGGACAGCGATTGGGCGATGTTGCGGGAATCGCAATCGTTCATTACCCACGCACTGCCGAAGGTTGGCATCGCGGTCATCACGGATATTGGCGAAGAAAAAGACATTCATCCCAAGAAAAAACAGCCCGTCGGCCAGCGTCTCGAGCTCGCCGCGCAAAAAATCGCATACGGCGAGAATGTCGATTACTCCGGGCCAACGTTTGCAAGCATGCGCGTTCGCGGAGACAAAGCCGTGCTGACTTTTGACAACGTGGACGGTGGTTTGGTGGCGCGCGGCGGCGCGCTGAAAGGTTTCGCCATGTGCGGTCCCGATCACAAATTCATCTGGGCCGTTGCTGAAATCGATGGTGATGATCAAATTGTGGTGAGCAGTCCTGCGATTGAAAAGCCTGTGGCCGTTCGTTACGGATGGGCAGATTATCCTGTAGTGAATCTGTGGAACAAAGCCGGTTTGCCGGCATCGCCGTTCCGCACTGATGATTTCTGAGGCGTTGACTCAAGTGGCGGTCGCTCCGCGACCGCCCTATCTCTCTAAGGTTCGTCTCTAATCTTGCTGACGGGCCATTTTTTGGCCGGATCGTAATCAGGATTCGGTACCGGCATTTCTGCGTTCACGTTTTTCCGCCAGGTGTGCAGCAAGGAGGAAAGTTCCTGGACTTTGTCGGGCGCAGTGTGAGATAGGTCGTTCTGTTCGCCGGGATCGCTCTGCAGGTCAAATAATTGCACGGTGTTGTTTTCGTAATACTCGATCAACTTGTAATTCCCCACGCGAACTGCGCCGCCGGGGCTTTGCGCGCCGTGGTTGCTGTAGTGTGGCCAATGCCAGTAGATGGGGCGGCTGGAGAGTTTGTCCGTTTCTGCTTTGTCTCCCTTTAGCAAAGGTACGAGACTGACTCCGTCAGTGCCGTCATCACTGGGATGTGCAGGATGAACGCGAAGCATATCCAATATGGTCGCGTAAAAATCCGTTCCGATCACAGGAACATTGCAAACTGCGCCGTTTGCGGATTCGTGCGGCCAATAGATAAGCAGCGGTTCGCGAATGCCTCCCTCGTAGAGCCAGCCTTTTCCCCCGCGCAACGGAAGGTTTGAAGTGGAATACTGTTTGTCTAATTTGTACTTCGTAATGCTTTTCTGAGGATTGCCTAAATTCGCAGCGGACATGCCGCCGTTGTCGGAGAAAAAGATGATGATCGTTTTGTCGTCGAGGTTCAGGTCCTTAAGCTTCGCGCGGATTCGGCCCAGGCTTTCGTCCATGCTCTCCACCATCGCTGCGAACTGCGGGTTATCCTGCCATTGTTTGATTTTTACGGTGCGCTGCGGGAGCAAACCGAACCCGTCGTAGCGTTTGTCCTGCTGCAACAATGACTTCAGTTTTTCCGACGTCAAAGGGTTGGAATCATCCGGATTTCCTTCGAGAAGATAAGGTGGGCCGTTCGGACGTTGGAAGTGGTTCAATTCATGTTCGTATTTCACCACCAAATCGCCGCGGCCCATGATGGGGTCGTGCACGGCGAAGTGGGCGAGATAAAGATAGAATGGCTGGTCTTTGTTCGTTTCAACCCATTTCAACGCTTCTGTGGTCAGGCGATCGGTCAAATATTCGCCCTTGGGGCCGCCTTCCAATCCTTTCATTCCGAAAGGAGAAAAATAAGTATCGTTTGGCCAACCTCTGTTCCAATCGGGAACATGAAGGTCGAACCCTTGTCGTTGCGTGGAATCTGCTTCTTCGCCGAGATGCCACTTCCCAAAAATCGCGGTGTGATAGCCATTTTCCTTGAGCACTTGCGGTAACGTGGGCTGATCGTAGGGCAGGTGTTGAATCGTTTCGGCGTTTTTCAATTTTTGGAATGGAAAGTTTTTCCGGCCGGGCAGCCAGTCGGTTAGATGAAGTCGGGCCGGGTATTCTCCGGTTAGGATGCTGGCACGACTGGGGGAACAAACCGGACACGTAGAGTAAGCGTTCGAAAAACGGACAGCTTTTTTTGCAAATGTGTCGATATTCGGAGTGTGATAAAGGGAACTCCCTTCGAAGCCGAGGTCCGCCCAGCCGAGATCATCGACGAGGAAAAAAATAACGTTGAGCCGGGCTGCTTGCGCGGGCGGTTCGACTGCCTCAACAGTCCGGCAAACGGCGCAAATGCCGAGTCCTGCGGCGAGAAAAAGTGCAAATAGATGTTTCATATTCAGAGCGGTCGGCAAGACGGTATTGGCCACGATTTCCATCAAATAAGCCTTTGCTCAACCGTTTGCGCAAAGCTATCGCTTCGCGGCGGTTGTCGTCAACGCTCAAGGCTTAGCGCGCGAAAATCTGACGGATGACATCTTCGATTGGCAGGTCCTGGATGTCGATGTCGCTGACGGGGAGTTCGTCGAGGAGTTGCTTGCAAACGGCGATGACCTTGTCGCGTTTTACTTTTAACTCGATGCGCTGGCTGTTTTGGCTGACGACTTCGCCGTACCGCGCCATGTCGGCGGGGGGCTTGGCGCCGGTTTGCCACGCGATGGTGACGATTTTTACGTCGGCAAACCGATCGATGATTTCACTTAGCAATCCATCAAAGAATATTTTGCCGTGATCGATGATGACAACGCGTCGACAAAGTTCCTGGATGTCGGTCATGTAGTGACTGGTCAACAGAATCGTCGTCTTTTGCTTCGCGTTATATTCGCGAAGAAAATCGCGAACGGTTTTCTGTGAGATGACGTCGAGGCCAATCGTGGGCTCGTCGAGAAACAGCACGCGTGGTTTGTGGAGCAGTGACGCGATCAGTTCCATTTTCATGCGCTCGCCCAACGAGAGTTCGCGCACCATCACGTCCAGTTTTTCGCGGATGTTTAGCAGTTCCGTGAGTTCGGAAACCGTCCGTGAAAAATCTGCCGGGGCGATGCCGTAGATCTTTGCGTTCAACTCCAGTGATTCGCGCGCCGGTAAATCCCACCAGAGTTGGTTTTTTTGTCCGAGTAGCAACGCAAATTGGCGACGATAGCCGTCCTCGCGTTCCCACGGCGTGTATCCAAGGACGCGGGCCGTCCCTGCGGTCGGATACAACAGTCCCGAAAGCATCTTGAGCGTAGTCGTTTTACCGGCGCCGTTCGGTCCGAGAAATCCAACCAACTCGCCTTCTTCTACTTCAAAGTTAACATTGTCCACCGCGACGGTTTGTTCGTATTTACGATGGACCAATCCGCGAACTGCGCCCAAAAATCCGGGAGTCTTTTTGTAGGTGCGAAACGCCTTGGTCAGGCCGCGGACGGAAATGATTGGTTCTTTTGCAGTGCTCAAGTAGCTGAAACCTTTTTGTTAAACGCAACGGCGTCGGCGTATTTCACTCCGGTCCCGCCAAAAATATCCAGCGCGGATCCGATGGTCAGATCGACTTTGCCACCGCCGACGCGGGTGACGGTTTCCAGATCTTCAATCGATCTCGCCCCGCCTGCGTACGTCACCGGAATGGGCGAGCATTCGGCGAGCATTCGGATGAGGTCCAAATCGACACCTTTACACATGCCTTCCACGTCCACGGCGTGCACTAAAAATTCGTCGCAACACGCGGCCAATTTGGTGAGCCCTTCTTTTTCGATTCGGAACCCACTCGGCTTTTGCCAGCGATCCGTCATAACCATGTAACCATCGCCAAATTGTTTGCAGCTCAAGTCGACGACGAGACGTTCTTTGCCGATGGTGTCCGTAAGCGCCTTCAATTTATCCCAACTGAGTTGCCCGTCTGGGAAAAGCCACGACGTTACAATCACGTGCGATGCGCCGGCGTCGAGCCAGGTGCGCGCGTTGTCGACGGAAATGCCACCACCAATTTGTAACCCGCCACGATATGCTGCCAATGTCTGTTGGGCGGCAGTCTCGTTGCCTTTGCCGAGCATGATAACGTGCGCGCCACGCACGCCGTCGCGTTTGTAGAGTTCTGCGAACCATGACCCGGGCCGTTCCGAGACAAAGTTCGTCCGCAAAGTCGATGGGTCGTCGCTCAGCGTGCTGCCGACGATTTGTTTGACTTTGCCTTGGTGCAGATCAATGCAGGGCCGAAACATCGACTGCAAGTTAATCGGAATTCTGCGAAGTGGGTAGAATTTTCAGGCTAAGATCGGAATGCAAAGGGTCTCGAGCGTGGCTTTAACTTCTTCCGGATCGACCGGCTTGGTCAGGAAAGAACGCGCGCCAAGATGGTAAGCGCGATTGATTTGCTTGGTTTCACCCAACCCACTCATCACCACGACCGGGAACGTCGCGTATTGCGGATGTTGCTTGAGCCAGTCCAGGACGTGGAAACCATCGACGCTCGGCATTTTTAAATCCAGGAACAAAAGCAGCGGTTCGGGAAATCTGGCGCGATCGTGATAAAGACCGTCGCCCTTGATGTAAGAAATGGCCTGAGCGCCGTCCGAAACGATTTGCAGCCGGGTGAGCAATCGCCAGCGTTGCACGCTGCGTTCCAACTCGCGGGCTTCGTGCAAATTGTCATCCACGATCAGGATGACTTTATTTTCTGGAGCGCCATCGCGCGGATTTGAGGAAATGGATTTTTCCAGAGCGGCCAACAACTGCTGCATGCGTTCGAGCGTTCGCTGATTCTGTTCAATCACCGCGCGTAGCTGGGCGTTGTGCTCTTCCAATGGCATCCGGAAATAGACTATGAAATTCCCACGTAAAAGTCATTCAGGCGACTCCTGCTCTCATTGTGAGGGAAACGACTAGGACGAAATTGTCAGCGATAAAAATGCTCGCTCAGTGTCACGTTCAATTCATGGACCGCGACCGTAAGCAATCCGAAGTTCTCAACCTGTTCGGAGTCGGCCCGGGTGCGTTCCATCTTCTGGCGCATCGCCTGGAAACGCTTGCTTAACGCGAGACTCGACTCCTTGTCGCCGAGTTGTTCGAGAAGTTCCTGCACGCGCGCCGCTTGTTGGCGCGCATTTTTTATCACGCGTAACGCTTCGGATTCGGTGACGCGCCCTTCTTGAGCGTTCTTCAACAACAGACACTCGAACTGCTGACAATACTTCGGGCGTTCCGCGTAGATCCGGCACCGGCAACCATCGTGCATTGTGCAAGGTTGCGGGAACTTTTTAGCGTTGCTCTTCAAGACTCCCAGCTCACGCAACCGCGTCGCGTTATCGCCACGCTGCAACTGAACATCGGCAAAAATCACACCATTGCAACACAACCCACACGAGAGGCAGAGGTTTTCAGTGCTTTTGGATGTTATACGCACAGTAAACAATTTAAACGACAGCGCCGGTTTTCGCCATGTTCGACGATGCATCGTCCCCGGCTCGAAGCTGCATAATCCAACCGATGCACAGGATCGCAAAACAAATCATCGACGCGTATGGCATGACATGCAGAAGTTGGTCCGGGGTCTTGCCTACGGCAAGGAGCACCAGCCAATACGCCAGGCCAAGGACGCCGTAGAGAATCGCCAATTTGAACCATCGGCTCGCTAGACTCCACATCCCGATAGCCTGGCTTAATCCAAAAAACACCATCGCAATCGTATAGGGTATCATCATGCCTGAGATATGCGGGTTTTCGGTTTTCAGAAGCAGACGAATGAATGTTTCACGGAAGAACAAAATGCCCGCCGCACCGCACACGAGGCCGACGGCGTACAACACTAGAAGAATTGTTTGATCGGTTAACGCGTGCCCGCCTTTGTGTCCCGAGCGCGACGTAAAGAGCACCGTGAGCAACGGCCCCACGACCATGGGCAACGCCTGGCTCAACTTACTCGCTGCGGCGTAGGTGCCCGTTTCTTCGCCGGTGAAATATTTCTGGGCGATGAGTTGGTCCGCCTGGAAAAAGAAAGTGCCGCCAATGACACCTGCCGCTACCAACATGAAATTCCGGAATTCTTTGTCCCACGGCAAAATCTGTTTGACGGCGTGCTTGAAAATATCTTTACGCCAATAAAACAGCGCAAGATTTGCCAGCAACGAAAATGTCGTCGCTGAAACAGCCACTTCAGCAACGGAAAACTTTTTCGTCATCATCCAACCGAATGCGACCCGCATTCCAACAGCGATCAGGTTGATAATCGCCAATCGTTTGAACCAGGACATCCCCTGGCAGAGCGCTGCCGCATAACCTGCCCACATTCCCGTCAGCACACAAACCAGGGCCGCCAGCATCAGAGTCCACCGCGGAAAATCAAAATACCACGTCAACGGCGCTGCCAGGATAGCCGCCAGCACCGAACCTGCGATCGTCGCCTGTAATAAGTATTTTTGATACCCGCAGATTAGTCCCTGCAACCTGGCGGTATCATCGTTCGCGCGATAATGTGCGATGTAATGAATGAGCGAGTAACTGATGATCGCGAGTGGCAATCCCAACAGATCGATCAGCTTGAGCGTGCCGTTGGTATAGCCGCACTCCGCCCATGGCATCTGGCGGTAAATAATGCCTTGAAACCAATAATTCCCAAGACCTCCAACGAAGCCGACCGCGGAGATAAAAATGCCGCTACGCCATAATTTCACGGCATGGATATGGATGCAGTCTCGGGGGATGTCAACGAGAACCCTTTTGTAATCATCGTGCTGGTTCTGACCGTTGTGCTCGGGTTTCGTTCAGAAACAAAAAAGGCACCCTTTCGGGTGCCTTTGTGATTGTCAGTTAATTGGTTGTTAAATCAAGGGAACGCAGCGCGCAAGTATTGGGCGGTCGCGCCGTTTTGGGTGTCCAAGGCGTTCGTCAGATAGTCACTGCACAAACGAGCCGAGGAGCACTGTTGCACCGAGCCGTCACCCATCAGGAGGTTGCCGGCGCCAACGCTGTTACCAGCGGAGTGCAATTTCAGCGACCATGCAGCAGTCTTGCTGTTCGTGGCATAGGCGGCATTGTTATAAATGTCAGCAGGGCCAGAGAAACCGTAGTTCGGATCAGTCGAGCTGGAACCGAGGTTGCGGTCGCCACCGAGAAGTGACAGCGGATAGTTTTCGTTCGCGCCCATTCCTACGAAATAGGAAATGTTAGGGTTACCGAAGGTGCCGGCAACCGGCGTTCCGTTGGTGGTCTTGAAGTCGTTGGCTGGGGTGCGGTCGTCCGAAGGGCAGTTCAGAATCTTAGGAGATTGGCCCAATTCATTCTGCATAATGACCCAGTTCGTATATACGAACTTGCCGGCATTACCCAGACCCATTCCGGCCATATCGATCCAGCCGCCGCCTGAAGTGGACGCCTGTTGCGGATAGCGGTCCTGGTTATCACCGGACCAGATGCGGTAGCCGACGCCTTGTTGTTTTTCGTTGTTCACGCATGAAATGCGTTGAGCTTTTTGTTTCGCGCGCGCCAAAGCGGGCAAAAGCATGCTCGCCAGAATGGCGATAATCGCGATGACAACCAGCAGCTCAATCAAAGTGAAAGCTGCAAGCTTCTTGGTCCATTTATTTTTCATATCTATACTGTGGTTAATTTGGAAATGAGCGCGCACTGTAAATATTCACCTTCTGCAGTGTCAACTCGATTTCCCAGATTCTTAGCACTAACGATGCCATAGGCCAAAACCCAGCGAGTCCGAGGGTCTACGAGGGAGGATTTGGAGCTCAAACTGTCAAAAACACCCGGTGCGCAAAATTTCCACGCATAATGCGTGACTTGTACACGCGAAACTTGACCAAAACTAACTCATTTCCCCTCAGTTGCCTCCTTTGGTCAGCCCTTCGTCAAACATCTCTGACTCGCAGCCCTGTATCTACGAGGAAACTAGATTTTGTCGAATCCAATCAAGGGCTTCGTTCAGACTGGAAAGTTAAAAATGGATATGTGCGAATTAATGGCAAAAAACAATGCACGTTAACGATACAGAAAGCGGAATTCTGGCTAATTACGGTTCGCTTGACCAGATTTAGCCTTTTCCCGTGCCGCCAAGGCTTCGGTATCAGCTGGATCAATCGCCAAGTAGTTGTTGAAGTCGGGAAGGGCGAGATCGTATTTCTTCATTTCCAGATAAAGGATGCCGCGAGTGAAGAATGCTCCGGCATTCTTTGGTTGCAATGTCAGCGCTCTATTAAGGTCCGCCAACGCCAATTCCCGCTGGCCCAGCTTGGCATAG
>Ga0265327_10004599_pt1 | contig 12130 bp, 9 predicted proteins | sample 41621metaG_FD_202089 | JGI IMG/M metagenome (GOLD analysis project Ga0265327, IMG submission 202089) | Rhizosphere microbial communities from Carex aquatilis grown in University of Washington, Seatle, WA, United States - 4-16-21 metaG | ecosystem: Host-associated > Plants > Roots > Rhizosphere >...
AAATAACCGAATTTTTATTTAAGGATGGCTATTAGCCATATTTATTAAATGGTTATAATGTATGTGATGCTTCAATCTCAATTACATCCTTTACTACCTGAATTAACAACTTGGTCGAATACCCATCAAGCGGAATTTTTCTTTGCAATCTTAGATTCTATAGATGAAGAAATAGCTGTAATCCACAAAAATGGTCTCATATTGTTTGTCAATGACGCATGGATTCAATTTGGTAAGACTAATGGTTTATCAAATGAAGACTGGCTTCAGTCAAACTACTTAGATGTGTGTGCAATTGCTGATAAATTTGGCGAGCCTGAGGTTCATGAAATATACAGAGGTATACTTTCTGTAGTTAATGGACAAACTACTTCATTTTCTCATGACTACCCATGCCACAGTCCAACTGAAAAAAGATGGTTCAAAATGACGGTTGTGAACATGGTGGGTTATGAGAATCAACTTTTCGTTATTACCCACAGCAATATCACAGAACGGAAACTATTTGAAGAGCAGGTCGAATTACTATCGCTACATGATCCTCTTACAGGCTTGTCTAATCGTCGTCACTTTGAAAGCTTTATAAACACCGAATGGAATCGTAATGAGCGCGAGCAAACACCTGTCAGTTTAATTATTATCGATATAGATAATTTCAAAGCTCTTAATGATAAACACGGCCATATCAATGGGGATAATTGTATAAAGGCAATTGCTTCTATCGTTGGTAATGCTGCAAGAAGATCTGGTGATCTTGCAGTTAGATGGGGAGGAGAGGAGTTTATTTTGATTCTGGGAAATACGACGAACCAAGCTGCTGTAGAAATTGCCAATCATATTAGATTATCTGTCGAACAATTAAGGTCAAATGAATATGGTAATTGTTCAGTTAGCTTAGGATTGACCTCAATCATCCCTAATAATAAAGACCAAAACAGATTAATTAAAGAGGCTGATGCTGCCCTTTACTTTGCTAAAGAAACTGGAAGAAATAGGCTTGTAAACTTTAACTGTATTAGCAATATGCAAGCTGGTTTTTAGTTTTAATTTTCACTGAGTTTCTGGAAAAAGCTAGTGCCGTAGAAAAGAAAGATTATTAATTACCCCTTCAGACTTTTACTCACTACCTCAAATACATCGCTGGAAAGGTTGGGCGTGTCCAAAATGGCTTCTAAGGCAGCTTTCATCTGAAATTGAAGTGTTGATGTATAACGTTTCCATTCTCGCAATGGCGATACCTGACGAGCGGCAATTTGTGGATTGATAGGGTTCAATTCGATAATCGCATCCCTTAGGAGTGCATAACCTTGACCACTTGGATCATGGAACTTCACAGGGTTGTTGATCGCAAATGCTGAGTAAAGTGAACGTACTCGATTCGGATTTTTAATATTAAATTCTGGGTGGTAACGTAGTTTTGCAAAGTCATTGAAAAATTCATCTCGATTAGCGATTGCTTGCAGAGAGAACCACTTGTCGACGACAAGTGGGTATGCTTTAAATCGTTGATAGAAGTTAGCAAAAACCTCGTCTCTTTCAGGTTTTGTGCTGTCTGACAGGCAGGACAGGGCAGCAACCATGTCTGTCATATTGTCGGCTTGTTCATAATGTGTTCTGGCTCGAGCGGCGCAACCAGTGCCGTTGCTCACAGTTAGTAATTCAAGTACGGTATTTTGTAATGCTCTGCGCCCCATGGCCGCTGGGGATATAGAAAACTCACCTGAACTCCTGTTCGCTTCATACAAACTTACCAAGGCATCCTTATGCGCCCCTTTAATAGCCTTGAGGATATGCGTGCGTGCATCGTCTATGGCTGCTGGATCAATTACGACTTGAGCTTGTGAAATCACAGCGATAGCAGGTAGGCTGATTGCACGTGCAAGCAGCGCTTTATCGCCTTCGTCGCTAATGCCTTGCTCAATCAAAATACCAAAATCATCAACAAATTGAGTGATATCAGTCTGGCTGTCTGCCATGACACGCTCAATAGTACGTAAAGCCAGTGTTTGACCAGCCTCCCATTTATTGAAGCCATCGGTATCTTTTAACTGCAATAGACGCAGGTCATCGTCACTCAGGTCAGTTATTAATTTCACCGGGGCTGAAAAGCCACGCAAGAGGGACGGCACTGGACGTGAATTCACCTGATTAAAAGTGAAACTTTGCTCACGTTCTGTCATTTCGAGTATTTGCGTAGCATGCGTCTCATTGCCGGACTGGTCCAGCAAGCCAACCGCAATCGGGATGTGCAGCGGTTTTTTATCTGTCTGCCCTGGGGTCTCAGGCTGCGATTGCTTCAGGTTAAGAGTAAATGTCTGATCAGCAGGATTGTATTGGCGTGAAGCAATTAGGCTTGGTGTGCCAGCCTGTTTATACCATAAGAAGAATTGCGACATATCGCGGCCTGATGCATCTGCCATGCATTGCACAAAGTCATTACAGGTCACTGCATGTCCATCGTAGCGATCAAAGTAAAGGTCTGTCGCCTTCCGGTAATTATCATCACCCAGCAAGGTATGCTGCATTCGAATCAGCTCGGCACCTTTTTCATAGACCGTCATAGTATAGAAGTTGCTGATTTCAATAAAGTTGTCGGGTTGCACAGAATGGGCAAGTGGGCTCGCATCTTCCGAGAATTGAAAGCGACGCAAGTGATCGACATCATCGATGCGCTGTACGGAACGCGAATTCATATCAGAGCTGAACTCGTGATCACGGTAAACAGTAAGCCCCTCTTTTAGTGAAAGCTGAAACCAGTCACGGCAAGTAACGCGGTTGCCAGTCCAGTTATGAAAGTATTCATGCGCTATCACGCCTTCAACACTCATAAAATCAGTATCAGTGGCTGTTTCCTGATGTGCTAACACTAGTTTAGTGTTGAAGATATTGAGGGATGTGTTTTCCATCGCACCCATATTAAAGTCACTAACAGCTACAATATTGAACAAATCGAGTTCATATTCACGGCCATATTTATCTTCGTCCCATTTCATGGCTTTTTTCAGAGATTGCATGGCATGACCGCATTGACCTTCGTCACCAGAGCGTACGTAGATATGCAGGTCTACATTGCGGCCAGACATGGTTTTGAAAGTATCCTCTATACGAACAAGATCGCCAGCCACCAATGCGAAGAGATAGCAAGGCTTGGGGAAAGGGTCGTTCCAAGCGGTAAAATGACGTCCGTTTTCGAGCGCGCCTGAGTCTATCAGGTTGCCATTAGATAGAAGCACTGGGTATTTGCTTTTATCTCCTTCAATGCGCACGGTAAACGTGCTCAGTACATCTGGCCTATCCTGGAAAAATGTAATGCGGCGAAATCCTTCGGCCTCGCATTGTGTGCAGTAGGTGCCCTGCGATTTATATAACCCTTCAAGTGCGGTATTTGATGCTGGGTCAATTTCTGAGGTGATGGTTAGCGTGAACTTGTCGCCTGCATCCTTGATGGTCATTATATTGTCATCGACTTGATAAGCGCTAAATGCTGCGCCATCCATCTTCACGGATACGATAGTCTGATCCTGCCCATTGAGGAGCAAATCATTTGAGATACCGCTGGCATTTTTAATGTATTGCACCTCTGATGTGACAACCGTCTTGTCTTCAAACAATTCAAACGTGAGATTTACATGACCTACCTTATAAGGCGCAGGGGTGTAGTCTTTTAGGTAAATTGTTTTGGGTGCCAGGTCTGTTTTGAGATGCATGAGGAGGAATCTTTTTGATTAATTTGAGTTGGTAAACAGTATAAAAGAGATTGTCTTGAGTGGTTTTATTAAATGGCATTTAAAATGTTTGCAAGGTATTGCTCAAGGTCATCCATTAAGCAAGATGTTAATATTAGCTATGGATGGATAGTAGTTTCGCAAAGATCCAGAAGTCATTACTAATTTTCTGAAAGCATTTTTTGACCAGCTTCTTAGTATCAACTATCGCCTATTTGATTGCCCTTTGGCTCGCTAGCTACTGGCTGGTGACTAATGACATCGAGCTGCCACGATTCAGTCGCTGGATCATCATCAACACCTTTGCGTTTCTTGTTTCATATATCGTAGCTTTACCCTTTTAGCCGATCTTACTTTTGCTCATGCGTATTTTGAGGGTCATGGTTATGATCGTGATGGTGATTAGTGATCGGCCGATATGGGTAGTAGGGGATTTGATTGTAGATGATGCTGTCAGGTTCTTTTAGCCCACACTTGACACGCATCAGACTGGTTTTCGCTCCAATTGTGCTGGGGTCTGGATTGTTGTCATTAGTGAATTGATCTAGATCTTTTTGCGCAGTAATACATTCTTCTGAGCTGGCTTTTTCGGCGTTGATTTCAGCCTCAGTCTTGGGAGCCGATACTTTTGCAGCTTCGCTTCTCGCTTTTGCCACCCAGCCTTTTTGTTCATCCGTAGTTGCAAGTGCTTCAGCACGGTCCAGATCGTTATTGTTAATCGCGCTTTTGACAGCATCTCCCAATTGTTTCATCACGAGTGTCTTGTTGGTTTGGACAGTTGGCGTAGTTATATTTAGAGTACTTTGCCCATTTTCGGCTTGGCAGGGTTTGTCCGAGTAGACAGTTTTTCCCTTACCAGCTTCGCATTTGTAGATTTCTGCATGAGCTGAGCTGCTTATTATCATGAACAAAAGACTGAGGGTTAGGGTGACACGCATGATCAACTCCATAAAGTTATGGGTTATGACATGATGAACTGACTTAAATTCAAGAATAAGTCATTCAGATTATAATGGGCGCTTAAATCAAACAAGGTTCTCGTCATTGCAGGTCATACAGGTATCTGGTCACGCTGAGCAGACCATCAACAAATCCCGGTTTATCGCGGTTGCTGAACATTGCGTCACTGAGCGAGATGTTGCGCTGTGTTTGCGCAAACTGGCGAGTGCACATCCGGGCGCGCATCACTTGGCTTATGCTTTTCGCATCAAGACTACCCATGGCATCGTGCAGCGCTTCTCGGATGCTGGTGAGCCTTCTGGCACAGCGGGCAAGCCTATATTGCAGTTTTTGGATGGCCGTGAGCTGATCAATGTTTGTGTGGGTGTTATCAGGTATTACGGTGGCGTCAATCTGGGTACTGGCGGCCTTGCGCGCGCTTACGGCGGCACTGGCAAGATGGCACTGGATGCAGCGAAGATCGTGCCTTATGTGGAGATGCAGCAGATCAAGCTGGTGATCGACTACAAAGAGCTGGATACGCTGACGCGCGACTTGGGTAAGCTCAACGGGCAGATTGTTGATAAGGGCTTTGCTGAGCGAGTGACTGTGCTAGTTTCATTGCCGGTAGAGAATGCCAGAGAGATATTGGCGAAGTACTCGTAGTTTCCATGCTTCTCTCACTACGAGAGAAGCATGGCATCAGTCTACAGCAATACCAGAATCTCACCTTTGCCATCATTGGCGATATCACCCGCATAACGCTGCACGCGATTTTTGTTAATCGTGGCGAACTTGCTAGGCAATACTTGAAATGATTTGAACATCAGGCTAAGGAAGGGCAGGGTATGGGTGCCGCAATCCTGAAGCGTGGCGTGCATCTTGGGCTTTTGCGTGAGTAGCAATGTGCCGCGGCGCATGCCGTAGCCTACATATTCACCTACTGTACCAAGTACGCCTATGGTGCCAGCCAGCATGCGTGAGGCGCAGTAGCTACCGACGTTGCCTTCGATCAGGATAATCCCACGACGCATCTGGTCACCAACGCGCTCACCAGCGTTGCCAGTAATAATCACCGTGCCACCTTTCATGCCTTTTTTGTCACCAACAATTGCTGAGGCCAGATAATCCCCGACATTGCCATGAATCTGTATGAGACCGCCGGCCATGCCGCTGGCGGCGAAGTCTGCCGCATTGCCATTGAGCACCAGTTCACCCTTGCGCATGTGGTAGCCAAAATATGAGCCGACATCGCCTTCTACCGTGATGCGTCCGGTTTTCATATTGTTGCCGATGTAATCCAGGCGGCTGGCGCTCTTCTCGATCACAATCTCATTGGCATCGTCACCGCTGATATCAAACAGGCTATCGATACGCAGATTATCCTTGCCAACAGGCAGTGTGATTGCGGCGATTTCAGAGATTGTTTTGCCAGCGAGGTTATCTGGTGTGATCGCAGTCATATCGACACGCTGCGAAGGTTGAGTTTTCAAACTAAAGGTAAGCGCACTCACTATGCTGCCCCTTTCAGAGATTCGTCGTTCATGATCTCATGCAGGTGGAATTGGAACTGCCCCAACTTGCCACCATAGTTACCTGCAGAGATGCGCTTGATGCCATTGGCTGAGCCTAATGCACAAGCGGCAGCGATACCGACATAGGTTGCCTTGCGTATATCTGCATCAGTGAGGCCATCAATCACGATTTCCATGACGGATTCGATCTCGGGTGACAGCTGGGTATTGGTAATACCTTTAAGCGTTGGGCAGAAAGCGTCGTTGGTGGACGCGAACAGCGCCTTGTATTTGGAGCCAACCTTGGAGCCCGATCGCACCACGCCACCGGGGAAGGGCATGATGACATTAGGTATTTCTTTCATCGCTTCAATCGCTGCTTCGCATGCTGCAAGGGCTTGTGGTTGCGACTCGGCCAGTACTAGAAAATTACCACCACCAACAGCGCGTACCATACCTGTGGACTCTTCAGTCATGAATTCACCATCCATCACTGGCACACGCCAGTAGCGTTTACCACCAAACTGTTTCGAGATTTGAAAACCATCACCGAAGAAGCGCAGATTCTTGCCGAGGTTGATGCGGTCGCCACCTTCAATCCCTGAGAATGCAGCAGCAGTAGGGCAGGTGAGTATACATTGCCCCATGCGGGTTTCCAGTTGCTTCATCAGCACCGCGCTACCCATGGCAAACATGAGGATAGCGACACCAGGCCTGCCATCGGGCGTTTCATCCGCAGTCAGTTCGCGCTCAATGCCAGCTTCAACACCACAACCAATCACCGAGGTTGCAAAGCCAGTCATGGCATTGGCGGCGTTGTAGGCCCATTTGTGGTTTTGTGCTGTGATAATGACGCGTGTGCCGCGCATATTGAAGGCTTCAGCGAAGGTATCATCGATTTGGACGCCGTTGATGATCATGCTGATTTCTCCCTGCGGCCTTTGCATTCCTGCACAACTACGCCGCCACGGCCACCTTCGGCAATTTCATCAGCGCCAATCTTGAAGTGTTCCATATTCATGGTGTGATATTTGTCGAAATATTTTTTGATGTCTTTTTCGATGCCACGATCAAACTCTGGTTTGACAGTGTGTGTCTTGCCCCAGGTGACTTTAACCACTTCACCGTTCCTAACGACTAACTCGCCATCCTTGAATACGTAGTCTGGCTTGCCGAACATCTTTTCGCGGTCTGCATCGTCGGTATAGACGGTAATGTCGGCACCAGCACCTACGCCCAGATGGCCTCTATCATGCAGGCCAACCAGCTTGGCAGCGCCAGCACGGGTCATGATCGCGATTTCATAGAGGCTGTATTCGCGGTCTATGGAAGCCAGTGTGCTCATGGCTTGTGCATCAAGATTGAGCTTGGCAAAAGTTTCGTTACGGAAGCTCTTGTCCATCAGTAACTTGATCAGGTGCGGGTAGCTAGTGAATGGGGCGCCATTCGGGTGATCTGTGGTCAGGAAGATGCGCCATGGGTCGTCGGAAAGCAGGAAGATTTCCAGACCGATTGCCCATTGCAGGGCGTTTACAAAGTTTTGATCCTTGTACTTGAATGGCACGACACCGCAGCCAGCATCGCACTCGATATCCATGATCACGGATTTATGCGGGCTACCGAAGCCGGCATTGGCATGCTGGCGCATATTTTCGCCAGAGCAGGTCACGGTTTGGCCAAACAGGATTTGCCCAACGTCTACCGAGATGTTTTTGTGCTTGTTCACTGCCTCGGCGATGGCTGCTGCGCCAGAGGAAAACTTGCGATCGCCCTCTGTGCCATAGGCGTGGAACTGAATGTGGGTCAAGTGTAGCGGATAGCCTTCTACAGCACCCATCGTATTCAGTGTGGTTTCGATGTTGCCAGGTACGCCAAGGTTGTTGCCATGCACGTGCAATGGATGTGGCACGCCTAGCTCGTGCACTGCGCGGCTGAGCGCTTTCAGCACTTCGCGTGGAGAAACCTGGTAGTGCGAGTTCATTTCATCCAGATCCAGCGTGCGCTGGTTGAACTTGAATGCGCTGATGCCGCCGGGGTTAACTACCTTGATGCCGATGGCCTGCGATGCATGAAGTGTCCATGCTACGTAATCGTTGATCGCGTTTTGATCCTGCTTGGCTGCAAGCATGCGCAGGAAGAAATCATCACTACCGAGCATGGCATAGCCGCCCTTGTCGATGATAGGCGTATCGCCCATCTCAAGGTGCGACTGACGTGCGTTGACTGGTAGCAATGCTGGCTCGAACCCAGCTGTATAGCCCATTTCGGCGTAGCGATAGCCAGTGGTTAGCGTCGATGGCGCTGCATGGCCACAGCCAGCACGACATAGGTCGCTATGTGCAAGCGGGTCTGCACGGTGATCTTCTGGCAGCATCATACGGGCGATATTTACTTTGCCGCCGCCGATGTGCGTATGCATGTCGATTGCACCTGCCATGACGACTTTGCCACGCAAGTCGTATTCCTGATGGATGGTTTCATCAGCGCGAGGGCGCTCAACGATGCGGCCATCGCGGACGTAGATATCCATGACCTTGCCATCTACCTGATGAGCCGGGTCGTAAACTCTGCCACCTGTTAATTTGATCAACATGATTAATTATCTTTCAGATTCGTAGCTGCGCTTCTGACGCTGGCCTCAATCGCCGCAATCACTGATTGCAGGCTAGGTAGCGCGGTATTGCGTAGTTGTGAGAGTGGCAGTGAAACGACGTTGTCACTACGAAACATGGTGCCTTTTTGGTCGATACCAGGGATGCCAACTGGGATGAACACATCTGGCTCGGATGTCAGTTGCAGGTCAGGATGCCCGATGACAATTGTTGGTAGCTTACTTGTTGGCGGCAGTTTCTCAGGATTAAGGCTGCTGATCCACACCAGAACATCTGCTTCGTTATTGTCTAGCAACTGCTCTGTACCAAACTGATAGGGTGAATATTCAGGATAGCTGTGAATGAAAGAATTGCGCACTGGATAACCGCTGGTCCAGGTAGAAACCTGATTGGCTGTGAGATCGGCTTCATTCCCGGCTAATGGTAAACCTGAACTACGCGTCTTTTTGTTCAGAGTGACAACAGTTTCAGCAATATTTTGTACGGTAAGTTCGGCATGCGGGAAATCAAGCGCTGCTGCTGCCCAAGCGATGACGCTATATTTTGCTGCGTGCAGACGTTCTGCCAGTTTGGCCAGATCACTCACTGCGATACCTGCAACTTCTTCAGCGACTAGCTTCTTGCCGGCCACTAGTGCGCGCAAGGTGGCAACTACTTCTGGCAATCGAGCCTGATCGCAAGGTAATACGGTAGGCTTTCTGCCATCTGGCGAAATGCCGGGTGCAGTGTTGATGTTGCTGCCACCAAGGTAGACGATTTCACGGCTAGATGTATCCTGATCAAACATGGACTCCTTGTTCCATACCACGCGCTCAAAGAAGCGTGGGAACAGGCTTACAACATCGGTGCCGATGATGACCAGCAGATCAACGCGGTTTCTGACTTCAGTGAGGGTGCATACTTGCCAGCCGGAGTTTTGTATAACCAGAGTATTGCGAAGGCTAGCTGTTGAATTCATGTGATCGAGCGAAGCGCCGATATGGTCGGCGAGGCTCATGATGGCGCGCATGCCTTGGACTTCAGCACCTAAGCCGGCAATCAGCGGATGTGCTGATCTGGCTAGCAGCTCGCTTGCTTTTGCAATCGCAGCGTCAGGACTGACAGTTTTGCCAGCTATCTTGGGTTCGCTTAGCCTGATAGGGCGTTCAAAGAACTGAATGCTTTTCGCACATGCATTTTGACTGACTTTGAGATTGCCATCAGCAAGCGCCTTGATGCTGATGTCGTCGCAAAGCAGACCACACGCAGGGCAGGTGACTGCCTCGAATTCGGTTTGCTCTATTTTGCCTGGAGCAATATTTGCCATGGGGTAAGCCTTAAAATAGGTTATCTAATTGAGTATCGGATAATCTTTAGATAAATTCAGTTAAGGTCGCGTGAAAACATGATTAACACGACCTAGGTTGCAGTTGGCCGCAAGTGCTGCAAGATAGTGGTTGAAAGTTCTTCAATAGAACGGCTGGTTGAGTCTATCCACCTGACACCACCACGTTGCATCAATGCTTCGGCCTTTTTGACTTCCTGTTTGCAGTTGTCCAGTGAAGCATAGAAGCTATTTGGCCTGCGCTCACTGCGCACTGAATGCAAGCGATCCGGGCTGATGGTCAGGCCAAATAACTTGTCAGGGTAGTGGCCCAGTACTTCTGGCAGTGTGCCGCGCTCGAAATCTTCAGGAATTAATGGGTAATTGGCTGCTTTGATACCAAACTGCATAGCCAGATAGAGGCTGGTCGGTGTTTTGCCGCAGCGTGAGACACCAAGCAGAATCACCTGAGCTTCTTCAAGACCTGAGTTTGTCATGCCGTCATCATGGCCTAGCGTGAAGTTAATCGCTTCCATACGCTCATGGTAGCTGGTACCCATGACGCTGTGCGCAATGCCAGCACCTGTGAGCGGCTCCTGCTGTAGTTCTTCACCGAGTGGATCGATGAAAGATGAAAACAGATCGATATAGAAAGCTGAAGTTTGCTTGAGCAGGACGCGCAATTCCAGATTGCCCAGCGACATCACAACAATAGGCCGTGCGCCGTCGGCGTCACCTGCTTTATTCACTTGAACAATGGCATCTTGCACCTTTTGCACAGAGTTTGTGTATGGCAGGCGTATCTGATTAAAGTTGGTTTCAGGAAAGTGTGCAAGCAACTGGCCCAGTGACTGGGCCGTGATGCCTGTGCCATCAGAAATAAAGAATGCAGTGCGTTTTTGCATGATAGCCAGCGATTCTTTAAGTCTTGGTGTTGCTAGTGATGCGTTTCCATGTATTAACCACGGTGTCCGGGTTCAACGAGACAGACTGTATGCCTTCCTGAACCAGCCACTCGGCAAAGTCAGGATGATCTGACGGGCCTTGGCCACAGATACCTACATATTTGTTCAAGCGGTTAGCTGTGGTGATTGCCATTTTGAGCAGTACCTTAACAGCAGGGTTGCGCTCATCAAATCCATCCGCTAGCAAGCCAGAGTCACGATCCATACCCAGGGTTAGTTGAGTCAAATCGTTGGAGCCGATAGAGAAGCCGTCAAAGTATTGCAGGAACTCTTCTGCCAGCAATGCGTTGGATGGGATTTCGCACATCATAATCAGACGCAGGCCATTCTCGCCGCGCTTGAGGCCATAGCTGGCGAGGATATCGACAACTGCTTTGGCTTCTTCCAGCGTACGAACGAATGGAATCATCAGTTCAATGTTAGTGAGGCCCAGTTCTTCGCGAACCTTCTTCATTGCCAGACATTCCAGCTCGAAACAGTCGCGGAAGTCTTCAGCGATATAGCGTGCTGCACCACGGAAGCCAAGCATTGGGTTTTCTTCATCAGGCTCGTAGATGTCGCCGCCAATCAGTTTTTTGTATTCGTTAGACTTGAAGTCTGACATACGTGCAATCACAGGTTTAGGCCAGAATGCTGCGCCGATGGTTGCAACACCTTCAGCCAGTTTGTCGATATAGAACTGACGAGGGCTGTCATAACCCTTTGTGCGATCTAGTATCTGGTTCTGCATGGTCATCGGCAGTTTGTTGATATTCAGAATGGCTTTAGGGTGTATGCCTATCATGTTGTTAATCACGAATTCCAGACGGGCCAGACCTACGCCTGCATTAGGAATTTGTGAGAAGCTGAATGCCAAGTCTGGATTGCCAACGTTCATCATAATCTTGACTGGCGATGGTGGTAAAACGGAAGCTGCTTCCTGTGTGACTTCGAAATTAATCGCGCCATCATAAACAAAACCAGTTTCGCCTTCTGCACATGAGACCGTCACAATCTGGCCTTCTTTTAGCAAGTCAGTTGCGTTACCACTACCTACAATCGCTGGGATACCAAGTTCACGAGCAATAATCGC
>Ga0265327_10004600_pt1 | contig 12129 bp, 8 predicted proteins | sample 41621metaG_FD_202089 | JGI IMG/M metagenome (GOLD analysis project Ga0265327, IMG submission 202089) | Rhizosphere microbial communities from Carex aquatilis grown in University of Washington, Seatle, WA, United States - 4-16-21 metaG | ecosystem: Host-associated > Plants > Roots > Rhizosphere >...
GAAACAGCATCCTGGCAATTGAACTTAAAAACCGTAGTGGGGATGCTTGCCAGCTTTCGGCATTTAGAAAAATAGCCAACGGATAGCGCGGGTTTGCCGGATAAACGGCTATAGCCGTGCTCCGCGTATGTCAATGCTTCACAAACACCTCGTCCTTCAATACATCAAACGCGTTGAAAGCACTATTCAAGCTGAGTTTCAGGTTAACGACGGCGGCGATGGCGTTGCCGGTGAAGATGCAAATCATGATCGCGATTTGATATTTCACCGCCAGCCACGGTTCGCTACCGCCTAGAATCTGCCCGGTCATCATGCCCGGCAAAGACACCAAGCCCATGGTCGCCATGCCGGCAATGGTCGGGTTCAGCGCCGCCTTGACCGCATCCCGAAAATACGGACGCACGGCTTCCCAGCGGGTCGCGCCCAACATTAAAAAGGTCGTGTATTCGTTTTCGTTGCGGCGCAATGCGGAATAGAAGCGCTCCAAAGCGATGACGTTGCCTTGCAGACAATTGCCCAAAATCATACCGGCCAAAGGCACGATGTAACGGGCATCGTAATAGTGAGTCGGTTGGATGACCAAGATCACCAGGTAGCCGGTGGAAAACAGTATGCTGGAAGCAATCGCGGTAAAAGTGGCCAGCGCAAAATAACGCGCTTTAAGTCCCGCACGGCGCAGAATGCTGAAATCGGCGACGACTAACATCATCAGTATCCACAAGCCGTTGAGCCAAGGCTGGTTAAGCTCGAACAGCATTTTCAGATAAATGCCGACCAATGCCAACTGAATGCTCATGCGCAGAATGCTGATGCCGATATCCCGATTCAAGCGTAAACCGAGCAGCCACAACAGCAAACAGGGCAGTAAACAGAGGACGTAAAGCAGCGCCATCCGAGGCAGCTCAATATCAAGTGTTTCCATTGCGCCTTACCTGAGTCAATCGACCCGCTTCAAGTTCAAAAACAAGGCCGCAACGTTCCAACCATTCGGGATCGTGTGCGACCGAAACAACCGTCAACTGCGGATCGGAGAAAACATCGAACACGGCGTGTTTGCTTTTTGCGTCCAGTGCGCTGGTTACCTCATCCAGCAAATACAGTTTTTTACCCAATAACAGACCTCGAGCCAGTGCAATCCGCTGCTTTTCGCCGCCTGAAATACGGTTGCTGTTTTGGCTTAAAATATCTGCGGGCAGTTGCAGCCGTTGCAAGACTTCAATAATTTGAGCTTCCGTAGGCCGATGCTCGCGATGCGTTTTGAACTGAAAAGGCAATAGCAAAGCGTCCCTTACGCTTTCCGCGGCCAATACCGGTTCTTGTCCGATGTAAGCGCTACAGCTTCGAATGCTGTGAACGGATGCCGGTGTTAGCGGCTTTTCCTGAAAGTAAACAGTACCTTGTTTTATTACGTGAAGCCCCAGTAAGGTTTTCAGCATAGTGCTTTTGCCGGAGCCGGATTTGCCGCATACCGCCGCTTTTTGTCCTGGATACAGTGAAAAGCTGATGTCGGATAGAATCGTTTTTTCGCGGCTAATGACCGTTACGCGGTCTAATCGAATCAGAGGGGACATTGAGAACTTGTAGACCGGACAGTGTTTATTTATTCACCACGAAGACACCAAGTCCTATGTTTTTCTTCGTGGTGAAAATTTTTAGCCGGTGAGTTCAACCGCTGAGGCTACCGGCTAAGCCGCTCTTTTTATTTTAATAAATGCTTCACCGCATCCCTTTCTTCTTTTAACTCAGCCTCGGTAGTGCGCATTCTTTGTCTGCTGAAATCGTTAATCTCCAAGCCCCTGACAATATTAACTTCGCCGTCAACGACCGTAACCGGAAAAGAATAAACCAGACCGGATTCAATGCCGTAAACGCCGTCCGATAACACCGCCATGCTGACCCAATCGCCCGGTTCGGTGCCGAAAGCCCAGCTTTTCATCTGGTCTATCGCCGCATTTGCCGCCGACGCCGCGCTGGATTGACCGCGGGCTTTAATGACTTCCGCGCCCCGCTGCTGAACGATAGGAATAAATTCATTGACATACCAATCATTGTCCACCAACGACAAGGCGTCCTGTCCCTTGACCTTAGCATGGTAAATGTCGGGATATTGCGTCGTGGAGTGATTGCCCCAAATAATCATATTCTTAACGTCAACCGGTAAAACGCCGCATTTGTCAGCCAATTGGCTGAGCGCCCGGTTATGATCCAAACGGGTCATCGCGGAAAAATTTTCCGGTCTTAAGTCGGGCGCATTGCGTAAGGCAATCAAGGCATTGGTATTGGCCGGATTACCGGTCACCAACACCTTGACATCTCTGCTCGCGACATCGTTCAAAGCTCTGCCTTGAACTGAAAAAATCTCTGCGTTAACCTCTAATAAATCCTTACGTTCCATACCCGGCCCTCTTGGCCGCGCGCCAACTAAAAAGGCATAGTCGACATTTTTGAACGCCACTCGGGGATCGTCTGTGACTTTAATGCGATGCAGCAAGGGGAATGCACAATCTTTCAACTCCATGACTACGCCTTGCAGGGCATTCAGTGCCGGCGTTATTTCAAGCAAATGCAATATGATCGGCTGGTCGGGACCCAGCAATGCGCCGGCCGCCAACCGGAACAGCAAAGAATAACTGATTTGTCCTGCGGCGCCTGTTACGGCTATATGAACGGGTGTTTTCATCTGTTTTTTCCTTTGGTTTTTATGTTTTTTCCCAAGCTTCTTCGATAAAGCTATCAGGATAAGGGGCAAATATTACATTAACCCGCTTTCCCGATAACGCCTAACAACCACAGTAATAATGCTTTTTTTTACAGATAATAACGAAGATAAGCCCGCACAGGCAAGCATATCGAAAAACATGTTCAAGATGGCAAGCGGCGCCTAAGGCTATTGGCAAAAAATAAACTAGCTTATCCTTAACTTAATGGCAGTGAGGCGTCTGAGTCGCTTCGATTCCGAACGCTGTCCGTCGGTAATTAAATTGCCGGGGGCTAAATAAAGCACTGTTGAGTTTATTGGGTATAATATCCGGTTTTGAATCCTATTGCGCAGACCCGCAACCCATCACGAGTAACACATGAAAAAACTGCTATTCCAATTCGATACAGACACTCACCCTTCAGTTTTCGATACTGTTGTAGCCTATGACGGCGGTGCGGATCATGTCATCGGACACGGCGGATTAACCCCCGAAAACATCTCGGCTTTGGTAGAAGGCACCATGTTTACCCGTGCGCCCAAAGACAAAAAAAATACCGCCATTTTTGTCGGCGGCAGCGATATGATTGCCGGTCAGGCATTATTTGCGGCCGTGCAAAAACACTTTTTTCCGGGTTTTCAGGTTTCGGTTATGCTCGACAGTAACGGCAGTAATACCACCGCTGCGGCCGCGGTTGCCAAGCTGGCGTCCAGCGGCGTTCTCGCCGGTAAAAAAGCGGTGGTGCTGGCCGGTACCGGCCCGGTAGGGCAGCGCGCTGCGGCGATGCTGGCTAAAGAAGGCGCGGACGTCACCTTGACCGGCCGAAAAATGGAGCGCGCCGTGCAAGCTTGCGACAACATGAAAGCCCGCTTCGGCGTCAACCTGACGCCTGTTGAAGCCTTCGATAACGAGGCCCGAGCCCAAGCCATCGAATACGCCAATATCGTTTTCGCAACCGGTGCGGCAGGCGTGGAACTGCTTTCGGCCGATCAATGGCAACATAATACTCACATTGAAATGATGGCCGACGCCAACGCGACGCCCCCAATCGGCATCGGCGGTATCGAGGTCATGGATAAAGGCACGGTGCGCAACGGCAAAATCATTTGGGGCGCTATCGGTTTCGGTGCGCTGAAACTGGCCTTGCACCGCGCTTGTATTGCCAAACTGTTTGAAGATAACAAGCAGGTTTTCGATGCCGAAAATATCTTTGCGTTGGCTAAGGAAATGGCGTAAGACCATCCGAAATAGAACGCAGGTCACGCGGATAGTTATGATGAACGCGAATTTTCATAGTTTATCCGCGTTCATCATAAGCCATTTGCCCCCTTAGCCTTCCCTAAACAGAAATTGACATGCGTTCTTTAGCCGATCAAGCCGATTTGAGCTCAATAAGACAAGATGCCCTCAGCCTTTTTAAGGCAGGCATAGCCGCCGCCGATCCTTATCAAGCGGTTAAACATCACCTTGTTCCTGAGTTGTTTGATAACTTCTCGAAAGTCCACCTGATTGCATTCGGCAAGGCCGCGTGTGCGATGGCAAAAGCGGCTGCGGAAATCATTCCGGCGACAAGGCTGGCGGGTAGAGGCCTAGCCGTCACCAATTACGAAAATGTAATGGCTATCGACAATGTCGACGTCATAGGGGCAGCGCACCCTTTACCGGATGCCGCCGGGCTTAACGCGGCGCAAATCCTTGCCGAACGGCTGGATAATGCCAAAGCGGATGAATTAGTGCTGGTATTGGTCAGCGGCGGCGGTTCGGCGTTGATTCCGTACCCGGCGGGCCGGATCACCTTGGCGGAAAAGATTGCCACTACCGATTTGCTGTTGGCTTGCGGCGCGACCATCAATCAGATTAACTGCGTCCGCAAACATTTGTCGCGGCTAAAAGGCGGCTGTTTGACTCGCATAGCAGCGCCCGCCCATGTCCATGCGCTGATTTTATCCGATGTATTGGGCGACGATTTAAGCGCCATTGCCAGCGGCCCCACCGTAGCCGACGACAGCACTTATGCCGATGCCATTGAAGTTTTTCAAAGCCGAGGCATTTGGCAACAAGTACCGGCTAATGTTCGCGCGCATCTCGAACAAGGCGAACGGGGGAAGGTTGCCGAAACGCCTAAACCGGGCGACGCTATATTCAAAAATACCGGACAATCCCTGATCGGCAGCAATACCCTCAGCGTCAACGCGATGCTGCACGCTGCTGCACAATTGGGTTATGAAACCCACCTGTACAGCGATCATTTATGCGGCGAAGCCAGTGAAGAAGCCGAAAAATGGGTTCTTTATGCGAAAACGCTCAGCGTCAACACACCCATTGCTTTGTTGGCAGGCGGCGAAACCACGGTCACCTTACGAGGTGACGGACGCGGCGGTCGTAATCAGGAAATGGCGCTGGCTTTTGCGCTTGCCGCAGAGCATCATGGCTTGACCGGCACTTGGACTTTTCTTAGCGGCGGTACCGACGGTCGCGACGGGCCTACCGATGCGGCAGGCGGCATTGTTGATAGAAACACGATAAAACGCATGCATCAAGCCGGTGTAAATCCCAGCGCATTGCTTGAAAATAACGATTCATACACGGCTTTAAAAGCGTCTAATGACTTAGTCACGACCGGCGCAACAGGCACCAACGTCGCCGATCTGCAAATAGTGCTGATTCGGCCCGAACTTTAAAATAGCAGCTATTAAATAGTATTAATCCAGGAGAAAACATGTTTAAAAAATCAATGACCATCCAAGGCTTCGACGATGAATTATTCCAGGCCATCGAAGAAGAACGTCAACGCCAGGAAGATCACATCGAACTGATCGCCTCTGAAAACTACGCCAGCCCTCGGGTGTTGGAAGCGCAAGGCTCGCAATTAACCAACAAATACGCCGAAGGCTACCCCGGCAAACGTTATTACGGCGGCTGCGAGTTCGTCGATAAAGCCGAGCAATTGGCTATCGACCGCGCCAAAGCCTTGTTCGGCGCCGATTACGCCAACGTGCAACCGCATTCGGGTTCGCAAGCTAACATGGCGGTATTCATGGCCTTGGTTCAACCGGGCGACACCATATTGGGTTTAAGTCTTGCCGATGGCGGTCATTTAACCCACGGCGCAAAACCGAACTTCTCGGGCAAAATTTACAACGCCATTCAATACGGCTTGCATCCTGAAACCGGTGAAATCGATTATGCGCAAGTGGAAGCTTTGGCGCTGGAGCACAAACCTAAAGTCATCGTTGCCGGTTTTTCCGCCTATTCGCGCATTTGGGATTGGCAACGTTTCCGCGATATCGCCGATAAAGTCGGCGCTTACTTTTTTGTCGATATGGCGCATGTTGCAGGTTTGGTCGCAGCCGGTTTATACCCCAACCCCGTGCCTATTGCGGACGTGGTCACCAGCACCACCCATAAATCTTTACGCGGCCCACGCGGCGGTCTGATTTTGTGCAAAAGCAACCCGGAACTGGAGAAAAAATTCGACTCCAACATCTTCCCCGGCATTCAGGGCGGTCCGTTAATGCATGTGATTGCGGCCAAAGCCGTGGCCTTTAAAGAAGCCATGCAACCGGAGTTTCGTGTTTATCAGCAGCAAGTGATTAAAAACGCCCAAGCCATGGCCGCCGTGTTTATGAAGCGCGGCTTTGACGTCGTTTCCGGCGGCACCGACGATCATTTAATGTTGGTTTCGTTGATCGCCAAGGGCATTACCGGCAAAGCGGCCGACGCAGCTTTAGGCAAAGCCCATATCACCGTTAACAAAAACGCCGTGCCGAACGACCCGCAGTCACCGTTTGTGACCAGCGGCATTCGTGTCGGTACGCCTGCGCCAACTACGCGCGGTTTTAAAGAGCCGGAAATGATCGAAATCGCCAATATGATGTGCGATGTGATGGAAAATATGGAAGACGAAAATGTAATTGCAGCGGTACGCGAGAAAGTCAGCAATCTTTGTGCGCGGTTTCCGGTTTATAGTTAAGGTTCTTTAGGTGCAACATAACCGGAATATCGGATGTTGCGCCGTATTGTTGGGGACGGAGTATGTTTTGTTCTGTCTCCATTAGCTAAACCAAGCTAAAGTTAATGGGCAGACCTCGATTAAGGCTCAAACTCATAGCTCAGCCTATATGCCGCATGAATACTGGGTTTGCTTAAATACTTGTACAATTTTTATCCAACTCGTATAAAATATGCATCAAGGGGGCGACATGGCTTCGACGTGGGTAGCGAAACCTTAAGTGCATGCCGAGGACAGTACACCTCGTAAAATCTACTGAAACTAAAGTATTCGCAAATGACGAAAACTACTCAATGGCTCTAGCTGCTTAAAACCAGCACCATTCCTTTGACCATCTGTGCTTATGCGGGTGGAGTCTCAAGTACTTCGGTATGAGGGACGCTCAGAGGTCATCTACATAAGATCGCGCTGAAATCTGTCCGGTGTGGATGCGCTAAAACCTTACGGAATCGCTGGTGATTTTCTTGGCCCGACGGGTAGTCACTAGCTAAATCAAAAGAGCGGGATAAGCATGTAGACCTTGTGGCGGAGTACTTGCGGACGCGGGTTCAATCCCCGCCGCCTCCACCAAAAAATAGATTTTTATCATAACTTATCAATGAGTTGTGATAAGTCAAAAATCAGAAAAAGTCACTGTGTGTTACACAGGTATGATACAGTGGCTTATTCTCCCTCATATATAATGAAAAATAGGTATGGAGTTTTTTATTTCCAATACCGAATTCCTAAAAAAATTCTTGAATTCTCAAATGGTAAGAAACTGTTTCGTGTATCTCTTCGTACTAAAATACGTAGAGATGCTCTTAAGCGGTCAAGGATGTTGTGGATTCTAATGGATAAACTAGCTCGACAGTTTTTCAATAGCCCTGAGTCTTTTGGTAAAGGGATGGAGCTATTGATGAAATATAATGAATTGCTTTCCTGTGATTGGGAAACAGTAGAAAATTTCTTGATGGGTTTTGACGAATGGGATGATTATGCTCTTGAGCGGGCGATCAAATACAGCGAAGCAAAATCTATAGAATCGCAAAATATTCAGCAAGAAAATGATTTTTTAAAGAAAACAATACAGCTTCTTCAGAATAAATCACAACCATACCAAGAAACTGAATCATCACCAAAGCTAAATTCCGAAAACACATTAATATCGGAATTAGTAGAAAAGTACATAAGTGAATGTCGAAATCATTGGTCAAAGAGGCATTATGGCGGGAATGAACGCGATATTATTCCAAAATTAAAATTATTTATTGAGATAATTGGCGATAAGTCTATACATGACGTTAGAAAAGAAGATATATTTCGATATAAAGAATTAATATCCCGATACCCTGCCCATAAAAGCAAAAAATTAGCTTATAAAAATTTATCAATTCAAGACATTTCTGATCTTACGATTCCTGATGAAGATAGGTTGTCAGTAACTACAATTGGCAATCATTTTATTAAAATAAACTCTTTTCTAGCGTGGTGTGAAAATAATATTTCATTAACTGAAAAAGGCTTAAGAAAGCCATTAAGTAATATACCTAAAAGCACTGTGCCTGCTGATGAGCAAAGAGATGCATTTTCTGCTGAGGATTTGAAAAAACTTTTTGAAAGTAAAGAATATATTCAAGGTACTCATTCCTGCTTATCGCATTTCTGGGTTCCTCTTTTAGGATTGTTTACTGGAGCTAGAGAAAATGAACTTTGTCAGCTCTACAAAAAAGATATATATGAAGATAAAGACTCCAATATATGGGTTATAGACATCAATGAAACTGAAAAAGATAAAAAACTTAAAAATCCATCTCATAAAAGAATTATTCCAGTACATAAGCAACTTATAAGCTTAGGATTTATTGATTTTGTGGAATCCGTTACCACAGAAAGATTATTTAGTGATTTACCGCGTAAACGAGATGGATATGGAGATATATTCTCGAAATGGTTTAATAGAACCTATCGGAATGAAAGGAATTGCAACGTAGGTAACTTGCCGAATGAAAAAAAGAACTTTCATTCATTTCGTCATACTGTTATTACCCAGCTGCATAATGATCACCGTATAAGTCAGTCATTAATTGCGAGGTTAGTAGGGCATAAACCCAATGATCAAAGCGAGACTACGAACAGATATAGCAAGAAACAAAATATTGAAGAGAATAGTAAAATAATAAACAAATTAACATTTTCATCCATTGATTTCAAAAAGATCAGGAAATTAAACAAGAAAACACTATAAATAAATTCTACGCATTTATTGCAGAAGCGTTAGGTATCTCTCCAAAATGAAATCTTAGATTTATATAAGAGATTGAATTTATACGTCTCAAGATTGCTTATTTAACCAGTTCATACAAGTATCCTCTACTGATGTTAAACTTTTTGGCTAATTCCGCTTTATTCCGGCAAATTGAAAATTCCTCTTTGATTTGTCGAATGTCCTCCTCAGAAAATATTGATTTTCTGCCAAGATATTTTCCTTTTTCTTTAGCAATAACTATCCCTTCCTTCTGGCGCTCTAACATTAAGTCTCTTTCAAATTGTGAAATCGCGCCAAGCATAGTCAACATCAATGTTTGAAATGCATCATCTTTCTTGCTGCCGTCAAAACACAAATTTTCCTTATGAAATTTGATGGATGCTTTCCTCTGTAAAATCTCATCAACTAATTTAAGTAAATCTTGGGTATTTCTAGCTAAGCGGGATAATTCATGTACATTGATAACATCACCTTCCCTGATAATCATAAGCAGTTTTTGAAGCTCTTGGCGATTTGTATTTTTACCGGAAACCTTTTCCGTGAACTCTCTGTCACACGGAATATTCAATAGTTGCCGATCTGTATTCTGCTGAGCGGTTGAAACCCTGATGTAATTAAAGATCATAATAACTCCTAATGTGTCATGTATACATTATAGAGTTATAACTGAAAGTGTCAATTAAATCTTATTTCGATTTATAAATGACACACTTTTAACTGTCAGTTTTAACTGTGGTCAAAAATGACAGTAGAGATTGAACTATAGCCCTAGTACTCAGTCATTCTTGACATGTCGAATATCAGTCCTCATATACCCAGTTTGTATTGAGAGTTGGCAAAGAAATACAGAGTGCGCCTAACGGAAGATGAACGTACTTATTTGGAGAGTTTGGTTCATACAGGCAAAGTGGCAACCCATAAAAGACTGCATTCAGAAATATTGCTCAAAGCAGACATCAGTGCATTGGGTATCCATCATTCATCGTCTTATGGATTCGAATCAAACGATTGGGAAAAACCTTGAATCATTTGTTGCGCTATACTAATGATAGTATAGTTTTATGTATTAGCTGACACTATGGGGGACTGGTGAATTTACATGAAGGGCCGCACCGACTAACTAAACCGCAAGCTTACAGTGTAGCGGTCGGCATTTTTTTAATCGCACTCACGTTGCGTTACATGTTGCTTGCGGTCGAGGCAGGAGTTGCATTCCTGACCTTTTATCCAGCAATCGTACTGATTTTTTCGGTATGTGGCATAGGACCTGGAGTTCTATCAGCAATTCTTAGCGCGTTTGCCGGGTATTTCATTTTCACTCCGCCCTTTTTTTCATTTGATCATAACGTTGCTGGGGATATGCCAGTAACAATGTTCTTGTTATCGACCTACCTAATTGCCAAAGTAATAGAGCAACTCCGAGATACATCGTCCTACCTGCGCGAACTTATTCATCACTCGCCTACTGGCATTATCACGATTGATCCAAGGAGTGGAAAACTCATGAGTGCCAGTCCTGTTGCGTTAAAACTGTGGGGCTACAGCGAGAAAGAGATGCAATCTAAATCGATTGCCGATCTGACCCCCCCAGATGAATGGGAAGTATCACGCAAGCGTAACGAAGCCTTATTTACCGGAGAAGTAGATTGCCTGCATTTTGAAAATCGTTATCTAAGAAAAGACGGCAGTACCTTTTGGGCAGAGACTTATGTTTCCACACTGAAAGACGCGAGTGGTAAAGTCCGGTTGTTCATAGGCAACATAACCGACATTACTGAGCGCAAGAATATTCAAGCGGCACTGGAGGTCAGTGAGCAACAATATCACTCAGTGCTTGAAGATCAAACCGAATTGATTTGTCGATTCAAAGCAGATGGCACGATTTTGTATGTAAATAATGCCTATTGTCGATTTTTTGCGATTGACCAAGAGACTGTCGTAGGCACGCAGTGGCAACCCGCTGCGTTTGAGGACGACCTACCTTACATTCTGCAACAATTAAGCACACTCACTCCTGAACATTGCGTGGTCACTATAGAGAACCGCGTGTTGGCCGCTGGAGGAATAGTTCGGTGGGGGCAATTTGTCAATCGGGCTTTCTTCGATGATCAAAACCATTTATCTGAGATTCAATCCGTGGGTCGTGACATAACTACCCGTAAAGAGGCTGTAGCAAAAGCTAACCAGCTTTCTGATTTGCTGATTCAGGTTTCTAAACGGGTGCCTGGGGTCGTGTATCAATATAAGCTACGGCCAGACGGTAGCTCCTGCTTTCCGTTTGCCAGCGAAGCGCTAGTTGATATTTATGGGGTTAGGCCCGAACAGGTGCGAGAGGATGCTTCAGCAGTATTCGCCAGCCTTCATCCAGACGACCTGGAGGGTATTTTCAGGTCTATTCAGGCATCGGCAGATACGCTTACGCTCTGGCGCTATGAATATCGCGTCAAATCCAAAGATGGCACGATACGCTGGGTGATGGGTAATTCCATGCCCAATAAAGAAGCGGATGGCTCAATACTTTGGCATGGATATATCACCGACATCACTGAGCGGAAGGCGATCGAATTAGCACTCCAGATAGAAAACGAGAAGAACCTAGCCTTATTGCGTAATGCCAGTGACGGTATTCATATCCTGGATCGAAGTGGCTGCATCATTGAAGTGAGTGACTCATTTTGTACGATGCTGGGGTATATGCGTGAAGAGTTGATCGGAATGCACGTTTCCCAATGGGATGCCGGTTTTTCCAGTATCGAAGAACAAATGGCTGTCATCACACAGCAACTCGACAATCCAAACCGCTGTGAATTTGAGACGCAGCACCGGCGGAAGGACGGCAGTATTTTTGATGTTGAGGTAAGCGGCAAGGCGTTAGTGTTGGGTAGACAACAAGTAATTTTCAATTCCTCTAGGGATATTTCCCAACGAAAGCAATTATCTGCAAAACTCGCCAAATCGACCCAGGAAGTCGAAGACCTCTACGAGAATGCGCCCTGTGGTTATCACTCTATCGATGCCGATGGTAAATTCTTATTCATTAACACAACCGAGCTAGTATGGCTGGGTTGCACTAAAGAAGAGGTTATTGGTAAGAAGGGCCCTGTCGATTTCTTTACCCCTGAAGGAAAATCCTTATTTCAAAAATCTTTACCCAACTACCTTAAAAGCGG
>Ga0265327_10004601_pt1 | contig 12128 bp, 11 predicted proteins | sample 41621metaG_FD_202089 | JGI IMG/M metagenome (GOLD analysis project Ga0265327, IMG submission 202089) | Rhizosphere microbial communities from Carex aquatilis grown in University of Washington, Seatle, WA, United States - 4-16-21 metaG | ecosystem: Host-associated > Plants > Roots > Rhizosphere...
CCAAGGAAATGCCTGACAGTGCCGCTTCTAGTGCCAATGCCTTGCGCAAGTGACGATTTAAATGCACATTGACGTGTTCAACGGAGTTTCTTCTATCCGGTGCATTAGGCAGGGGTTCGCCTCGACGGGCGTAGCTTTCTTTTACGCCGTTCCAAGCGATGACCAATTCATCCAGCGCTAATTGTGGTGTATCGGCAAAAGCCGAGATATTTGGCATTTCTACAAAATGTGCCAAATAATCGCCTTCTTCATCCTGAAAAATGGCTACCGTGAAACCGTCGAATGGATCATTTTTTGCCATGTTCCACCTCATATTGCAAAAGAAATTGTTCCACCTGATACCTTTTCGCTTTGCCGGATTTGCCTTCTTGGATCGGGAGTCTGAAGCCGGATTGAGAATACCAAATTTGATGGCTACCGGTCTGATGGTCAAGTATCCAGCCTGTGTGGGATAAAAGCGTCGTAAATTCAGAGAATGAAAGCCCTTTAGGGTTATTTATCGCGTTGGCTAAAAGCTTTTCTCGTTTCGTCATGCCGAGCAACCCTGTTCAATCAGGAAACACACCCGTAGACAAATACCGATCCCCCCGGTCACAAATAATCACCACAATCACAGCGTTCTCGACTTCTTCAGACAAACGCAACGCCGCCGCGACCGCGCCGCCGGAGGAGACGCCGGCGAATATGCCTTCTCGGGCGGATAATAGCCGGGTGGTTTCCTCGGCGGTGTGCTGGTCGATGTCCATGATACGGTCGACCCGGGCGGCCTCGTAGATTTTCGGCAGGTATTCCTCGGGCCAGCGGCGGATGCCGGGGATTTTCGACTCGCCTTCAGGCTGCACGCCGATAATCTGCACCAAGGGGTTTTGCTCTTTCAAAAATTTCGAGGTGCCCATGATCGTCCCCGTCGTGCCCATGGAGCTGACGAAATGGGTGACCGCGCCTTGGGTGTCGCGCCAGATTTCCGGGCCGGTGCCTTGGTAGTGGGCCAGCGGGTTGTCAGGGTTGGCGAATTGGTCTAGCACCTTGCCCTCGCCGCTGGCCTCCATGGCGCGGGACAAGTCGATGGCCGCCTCCATGCTGCCTTTGGCCGGGGTCAGCAGGATTTCCGCGCCGAAGGCTTTCATCGTGGCGCGGCGCTCGGCGCTCATGTTGTCCGGCATGATGAGGGTCATTTTGTAGCCCTTGATCGCCGCCGCCATCGCCAGGGCGATGCCGGTGTTGCCGCTGGTGGCTTCGATCAGGCGGTCGCCGGGCTGGATGTCGCCCCGCGCCTCGGCTTCTTGGATCATGCTCAAAGCCGGGCGGTCTTTGACCGAGCCCGCCGGGTTGTTGCCTTCCAGCTTGGCGAGGATGACATTGGAGGTCTCGCCCGGCAGGCGTTGCAGGCGCACCAGCGGCGTGTTGCCGACGAAGGATTCGATGGTGGGATAGTTCATGGCGTGGCATTTAACGGGTTGTTCGAGAGTTGCCAGCGATTATACGTCCGCCGGGCGGCTTGTTGGACGATTTTGCCGGCGCGGCGGCGGCAATGCTGCGTTTGCCGGCAAACGGCCTAACCGGCTGCGTCAGTGCCCAGGCAGAGGCAAAGCACACAGCAGACGAAACCCGGCAAAGTAGTCGCAGCCACCCGGGGCCAGCGCAACGCCGGGCCGTTGCAGCCTGAGCCTGCCGCGTTGGCACGATAAAGTTCTCCTGCCCAGCCCGCCTGGCCTACAATAGCGTTTTTTCCTCATGCCCAAACCGCCCATGCCTCCCGTTGAACTGCTCTCCCCCGCCGGCACCTTGAAAAACATGCGTTACGCTTTCGCCTACGGCGCGGACGCGGTCTATGCCGGCCAGCCACGCTACAGCCTCAGGGTGCGCAACAACGATTTCCTGGAAGACAATCTAGCCATCGGCATCCAAGAGGCGCATGGATTGGGCAAGCAATTTTATCTGGCGGTCAACGTCTTGCCGCACAACAGCAAGCTGAAGACCTTCGTCAAAGACATCGGGCGCATCGTCGCGATGAAACCGGACGCGCTGATCATGGCCGACCCCGGACTGATCCTGATGGCGCGGGAGGCTTGGCCGGACATGCCGATCCACCTGTCGGTGCAGGCCAACACGATGAACTGGGCCTCGGTGAAATTTTGGCAGTCAGTCGGCTTGAGCCGGATCATCCTGTCGCGGGAGTTGTCGCTGGACGAGATCGCCGAAATCCGCCAGCAATGCCCGGACATGGAGCTGGAAACCTTCGTCCACGGCGCCTTGTGCATCGCCTATTCCGGCCGCTGCCTGTTGTCCGGTTATTTCAACCACAGAGACCCGAACCAAGGCACTTGCACGAATTCCTGCCGCTGGAAATACTCGACGACCGAAGCGCAGGAAAACGCCGAGGGGGATTTTACCGTCAAAAAACTGGACATTTCCCTGTCCGAGCTGAACAAAGCCGATTGCGGCGGGGCCGAGCGGCACCCCTTGGCCGACCAGGTTTATCTGTTGGAAGAGGAAAACCGCCCCGGCGAATTCATGCCGGTCATGGAAGACGAGCACGGCACCTATATCATGAACTCCAAAGACTTGCGCGCCGTGGAGCATGTGCGCCGTTTAATCGACATCGGCGTGAATAGCCTGAAGATCGAAGGCCGCACCAAATCCCATTATTATGTCGCCCGCACGGCGCAAGTTTATCGCCAGGCCATCAACGACGCGCTGGCTGGGCGGGCGTTTGATCCGCAGTTATTGGGCGTGTTGGAAAACCTCGCCCAGCGCGGCTACACCGACGGCTTTTATCAGCGCCACCATACCCACGAACAGCAAAACTACCTGCAAGGCTATTCGCAAAGCCACCGGCAGCAATTTGTCGGTGAAATCTTAGGCTTTGACCCGGCGACCGGCCGGGCCGATATTCTGGCGAAAAATAAATTCGCCGTGGGTGACAAGCTGGAATTGATCCTGCCGCAAGGCAACCGCGACATCGTGCTGGAAGAAATGACGGACAAACACGGCGCACCGCTGCAAGAGGCACCGGGCGGCGGCTGGGAAGTGAAAATACCGTTGCCGGTGCAAGCCGGGGACTGGGGTTTGTTGGCCAGATATTTATAAGCCCGAACTTCCCGCCAGGGCGGCTGTCCAGTCATCGTCCAGATTCAAGCATTCAACTTATAAGCCCCGGAACCAAAACCATGAGCTTCAAAACCCCCGACCTCTGCGACCAGTTCGCCGACACCCACCATCTGCAAATCGCCGACCCCATCTTCAAGCCCTTCGGCGGGGCGCATGCCTTTTGGGGCCGCATCAGCACGCTGAAAACCTTCGAGGACAATGTGCTACTGGAGCAAGTGTTGGCGGAAAGAGTGCAAGACCGGGTGCTGGTGGTGGACGGCGGCGGTTCCCACCGCGGCGCTTTGCTCGGCGGCGACCTGGCCCGGCTGGCTTGCGACAACGGCTGGCGCGGCATCATTCTCTATGGCTGCATCCGCGACAGCGTTGAAATCAGCCAGTTGCCCATCGGCATCCGCGCCTTGCACACCCATCCGATGAAACCGCGTAAGCGCGGCGGCGGCGACAAAGACTGCCTGATTACCTTCGCCGGGGTGAATTTCCGCACCGGGGGATATTTATACGCCGACGAGGACGGCGTGGTCGTCGCCGACGACAAGCTGGTTTGAGGCTTGCCATGGGACACCGGCTTTCCAAAATCTACACCCGCACCGGCGACGACGGCAGCACCGGCCTAGGCGACGGCAGCCGCGTCGGCAAAGACAGCTTGCGCGTCGAGGCTTATGGCACCATCGACGAACTCAACAGCCATCTGGGCCTGGTGCTGGCCTACGACATCCCGCCCGCCTTGCGCGAGACCTTGGCCGAAACACAGCATTTATTATTCGACCTAGGCAGCGAGCTGTGCATACCGGGCCATCGGCTCATCACCTCGGCCCAGGTGGGCTGGCTGGAGCGGGAGCTGGACGCGCTCAACGACAAGCTGCCCGCGCTCAAGGAATTCATCTTGCCCGGCGGCAACTTGCCGTCCGCCGCCTGCCAGATCAGCCGCACCGTTTGCCGCCGCGCCGAGCGCTTGATGGTCAGACTGGCGCGGGACGAGGACATAGCCACCCCGGCGCTGGCGTTCGTCAACCGCCTGTCCGACTACCTGTTCGTCGCCGCCCGCGTGCTGGCCCGCGCCGATGGCGGCGAGGTGCTCTGGCGCGGCGCGGCGCCGCATTGATTCGCCGCCGGCTAAGTGCCACAATGCCCTACCTTATTACTCTGAAATAGACTAGATAAACCCTATGGAAATCATCCTCGCCAACCCCCGTGGTTTTTGCGCCGGTGTAGACCGCGCCATCGAAATCGTCGAACGCGCCATCGAAGAGTTCGGCGCCCCCATCTATGTGCGCCACGAGGTTGTACACAACCGCTATGTGGTGGAGGGGCTGCGCGAACGCGGCGCGGTGTTCGTCGAGGAGCTGGACGAAGTGCCGGAAAATGCCACGGTGATTTTCTCAGCCCACGGCGTTTCCCAGGACGTGCAGGCGGAAGCCCGCGAGCGCGGCCTGAAAGTGTTCGACGCCACCTGCCCGCTGGTGACCAAGGTACACATCGAAGTCCACCACCATGCCAACCAAGGCCGCGAAATCGTCTTCATCGGCCATGCCGGGCACCCGGAAGTGGAAGGCACCATGGGCCAGTACATCAATCCTGAAGGCGGAATTTACCTGGTCGAGTCCCCCGCCGATGTCGCCAAGCTCGCCGTCAAAAACGCCGAGAGCCTGGCCTATGTGACGCAAACCACGCTGTCCATCGACGATACCCAGGCCGTGGTGCGGGCCTTGAAAGAACGCTTCCCGAGCATCATCGGCCCGAAAAAAGACGACATCTGCTATGCCACGCAGAACCGCCAGGACGCGGTCAAGACGCTGGCCGCCGAGTGCGACGTGATTTTAGTGGTCGGCTCGCCGAACAGCTCCAACTCCAACCGCCTGCGGGAAATCGCCGAGAAGCTGGGCAAAGGCGCCCACCTGATCGACGACGCCAGCGAGCTGAAGCGCGAATGGCTGAAAGGCGCCCGCAAAATCGGCGTCACAGCCGGCGCCTCCGCCCCGGAAATCCTGGTCAAAAAGGTCATCGCCCAACTGAACGACTGGGGCGGCAAGCTGGTGACGGAAAACGCCGGCATCGAGGAGAAAGTCATCTTCTCTTTGCCTAAGGAATTGCGGGCGAAATAAGCCACAGGTGCCGCGCCATGCCCAAACCACCCCAAGACGGACCCGCGCAGACAGAACGGATGCGGCTGGACAAATGGCTATGGGCGGCCCGCTTCTTCAAGACGCGGGCCTTGGCCACCGAAGCCATCAACGGCGGCAAGATCCATGTGAACGGCCAGCGCGCCAAGCCGGGCAAGGACATCGCCGTCGGCGCGCGCTTGGAAATCAGCAAAGACCAATACGCCTGGGACGTCACCGTCAAAGCCTTGAACGCGCAGCGCCGGCCGGCCGTCGAAGCCGCGCTGCTGTACGAGGAAACCCCGGAAAGCCACGCCAAGCGGCAGGCCGAAGTCGAGCGGCGGCGGCTGGAACACGAGCAAGGCGGATCGCCCGAGCAACGACCGGACAAGAAAGACCGGCGCATGATCCATCAGTTTAAGCGGGACATGGGCGAGGCTTGAAACTTTCTCTTGGCGGTTAAGTTGACAACCAACACCCAGCGCACCGTCTACACCGTCACCGAGCTGAACGGCTCGGTGCGCCTGCTGTTGAGCAGCCATTTCGGCACGGTCTGGGTCGAGGGCGAAATCTCCAACCTCGCCCAGCCCAGCTCCGGCCATCTCTATTTCACGCTGAAAGACCGCGACGCCCAAGTCCGCTGTGCCTTGTTCCGGGGTTCGGCGCGGTTTTTGACCTTCCGTCCGGCCAACGGCATGCAGGTGCTGGCGCGGGCGCAAGTGGGCCTGTACGAGCCGCGCGGCGAATACCAACTGACCGTGGATTACCTGGAAGAAGCCGGCGACGGCGCTTTGCGCCGGGCGTTTGACGCCTTGAAAGCCAAGCTGGCCGAGGAAGGCTTGTTCGATGCGGCGCGTAAAAAAACCATCCCCGTGCCGCCGCGCTGCCTGGGGGTCATCACCTCGCCGACCGGCGCGGCGGTGCGCGATATTCTCAGCGTGCTGAAACGCCGCTTCCCCGCCCTGCCGGTGATTGTGTTCCCGGTCAAGGTGCAAGGCGAGGAGGCCAAGCACGACATCGTCCGCGCGCTGGCGCTGGCCGGGCGGACGGGCCTGTGCGACGCGCTGATCCTGGCGCGGGGCGGCGGCTCGCTGGAGGATTTGTGGGCGTTCAACGAGGAAATCGTGGCGCGGGCCATCGCCGCCTGCCCGATTCCGGTCATCAGCGGCGTCGGCCATGAGACCGACTTCACCATCGCCGATTGGGTCGCGGATCTGCGCTGTCCGACACCCTCCGCCGCCGCCGAAGCGGCCAGCCCGGACGGGGCGGCGTGGCTGGCCCGCTTCGTCCGGCTAGAGGATCGTTTACGCCACCATCTGCGCGTGGTCATCGAGCGGCAGGCGCAAAGCCTGGCGTTTTTCAACAAACGCTTGCGGCAGGCCCACCCGGAAAAACACATGCATCGCCAGGCCCAGCGCCTGGACGAATGGGAACTGCGGCTGCGCCGGGCGGCACGCTCGGCCCTGGCGCGGCCGGAAGCGAGGCTACAAACCTTGGCGGCGAAACTGCGCAGCCGCCACCCGGCGCAGCGCCTCCAATTTCTACAGGCCCGGCAAGCGGAGCTGGAACGCCGGCTTGCCGCCGCGCTGGAAAAGCGCTTGGATCGGCATCGGCAAGCCGTCAAGGCCGCCGCCGCGAAACTCCACACCGTCAGCCCGCTGGCGACCTTGGAGCGCGGCTACGCCATCGCCAGCCGCGAACGCGACGGCAAAATTCTGCGTGACAGCGCCGAGGCGCTGATCGGCGAGACGATCAGAATACGGCTGGCGCAAGGCGTTTTGATCGGCCAGGTGCTGCAAAAAGACGAAGCCGGCTAAGAAGTTTGCAGATTCCCTGAGGCGGCCGGGCCCACCGCCCGCAACACCTCGTCCAAATTCGGCCCCAGCGCCGTGTTCAGGGACAGCACAAACGGCGCTTCCCGGCGCCCCAAGTCCTCCGCCTCGGCGATTTGCTGGGCCAACACCGCCTGGTTCGCTTCGGAAGGGTCGCCTCCCCGCGCCAGCCTTTGCGCGAGGCGCTCGCGCAGCAGCGCTTCAGGCGCGTGCAAATCCAAAATAAAAAATCGCGCGCCCAGCCGGTCGGCCAAGGCGCGGCACTCGTCGCGGTCGGCGGCACGCAAATATGTCGCATCCAGCAGCACGTTGTGCCCTTCCCGCAACAAGCGCTGCGCGTGGCCCAGCAGCACGGCATAGGTTTGCCGGGACATAGCCGGGGTGTAAATGCCGCCGCACACCGCCGCGCCGCTGCGGGCCAGAGGGTCGAGGCCCGCCAGACGCTTGCGCTCGATATCCGAGGCGATGCGGACGGCCGGCAGCCGCTCGGCCAAGGCGTAGGCCAAGCGCGATTTCCCGCTGCCGGAAAAACCCCGGGTAATCAGCAACACCGGCACCCGCGGCCGCGCCACCCGCTCCGCGTACTCCAAGTAGCGCAGGCACCAAGCCTCGCGATCCGAGCGTAATTGCGCGTCGGTCGCCTGCGCCAGGCTCAGGCCGACGACTTTGGCCCGCACCAGGGCGCGGTAGACACGGTAAAAGTCCAGCAGCGTCACGCCGGCATAGTCGCCGGTGATCTCCAGATAGCGGTTCAGCAAACGCCAGGCAAGATCGCCGCGCCCGCGCACCTCGATGTCCATGCACAGGAAGGCAAGCTCGCTGAGACAGTCAATCCAGCGCAAGTCTTCGCTGAACTCGATGCAGTCGAAAGGAACCAGCCGCCCGTCGATCAGCACCAGGTTGCCGCAGTGCAAATCGCCATGGCATTCGCGGACGAAGCCCGCCGCTTTCCGCGCCGCAAACGCCTCGCGCAACCGCCGGCATTCCGCCCGAGTCCAGGATTGCAAGGACGCCAGCCGCGCTTGTTTTTTCGCCGCCGCGCCAGGCAGGCGCAGCAGTTGTTCAAAATTGTGTTCGGCGGCGGCCAGGATGGTTTTCGGCAAGCCGTGGCTGTCACCTGCCGTGGCGCGCGCGGCCAAGCCGTGGAAGGCGGCCAGTTCGCGGGCCAGCGCGTCAAGATGCCTGGCGACCAGACGCCCTTCGCCGATCAAGCGCTCGGCCAGGCAGGCTTCGTCGAAGCGCTTCAGCTTGACCGCATACTCCAACACCGGCCCAGGGCCATCGACACTCGGGGCATCCGGCGCACCCGTGATGGCCGACACGCCCACATACAAATCCGCCGCCAGCCGCCGGTTAAGGCGCACCTCCTCCAGGCAGTAGCGCCGCCGCAACGCCAAGGTGGAAAAATCGAGAAAGCCGAAATCCACCGGCTTTTTAATTTTGTAAGCGTACTCCCCGGCCAGCAACACCCAGGAAATATGCGTTTCCACCAGTGCCACCTCCGCCTCGGCCGCGCCGCGCAGCGCTTGCTTAAGCGGCTGAAGCCAGGGCGGCCACTCAGCCATTGTCCGTGACGAACAGACGGCCCGCGTCAATTTTCACCGTCAACTCCCCGCGCAACACCGCCGCCAACTCATCCCCCACCATGGTTTTGCGCCAGCCGTGCGCCAAACGGGCCTGAGGGTCGGCGTCGAGCAATTGCTCCAGATCCTTGCGGCTGGCCAAAGTGGCGGGATTGAGGGTGTTTTGCGCGGCCCGCAGGCGCACCACCGCCATCAGCAAATCCAGCAGCGCCTCCTGCTCGACCAGCTTCTTGGAGGGCCGCGCCTTGCCGTCCAGCGCTTGCGGCGGGCGCGCGGCGGCCTCTTGGATCAGCTTGCAGATCGTCGCGCCGTGCCGCCTGGCCATGCGCTCGTCGATGCCGCGCACCAGCTTAAGCTGCTCGGCATCGACCGGTTGCTGGCGGGCCAGATCCAGCAAAGCGTCGTCTTTGAGTATCCAGCCACGCGGCAAGTCCTGGGCGCGGGCGGTCTGCTCGCGCCACGCCGCCAGGGTCTGCACGATGGAAAGCGCTTTAGACTTCAATTGATAAACCCCGCCGATGCGCTGCCAAGCCAGCGCCGGCGGATTCTCGTACAGCGCGGGATCGGCCAATTCGGCGAAATCCCCGTCCAGCCAGCCCAGCCGGTTCAAGCGTTCCAGGCGCGGCAGCATGGCGAGGTAAGCCTGGGCCAGATAAATCACATCGTCCGCCGCGTAGCGGATCTGCTCCGGGCTCAAGGGCCGGTGTGACCAGTCGGTGCGGCTGTGCGACTTGGTCAAATTGACGCCGAGCAACTCCGCGACCAGGCCGGCATAGCTGATCTGCTCGGCCAAGCCCAGCAAAGGCGCGGCAAGCTGGGTGTCGAACACCGGCCCGGGCAGCTTACCGCACAGATGGTAGAAAATTTCCATGTCCTGGCGACCGGAATGGAACACTTTGATGACGCCAGGATCGAGCAAGATCGCCAGCAGAGGACTGAGATCCTCGACCGCCAAGGGATCGACGCAGGCCACGACCTCCCCGGCGGCGATTTGCAGCAGGCAGAATTTGGGGAAATATGTCTTCTCGCGCAAGAACTCGGTGTCCAAGGCGATCCAGGGAGCGCCGGCTAGGCTTTCGCACAAGGCGCCGAGCTTGTCGGCGGTGTCGATGTACAAGGGGGGTGTTGGCATGGTCGGACTTCGGGGAAGGGGGACAAGTGCGCATGATTATAGACGCAAAGGCGCGGCGAACGTCGCCGTCTGCCACAACCGCCGCATCCGCAGCCGCAAGGTGTTCAAAAAAGTGGCCCGGCCGCAGCAGCCTGGTTCTACGGGTTCAAGCCGCAGCCGGTGGACAAACGCTCCCTGCGCCCGTTTTGCCAGTCAACCAAGCGGCTGTGGAGTAGTCCATTCGGACTATATAACCTTGTCGCGCCTACGAGCAACATTAACCCAAGTTTGATGCGTTGAACAGATGCGAAACTTGGCCACCCCGGGTGATGGGAATGCCACTAGGAACGCACCAGTTCAAATTCGAGCCTTACCCTAATCCACGCGTTTGCCGGTGCCGGTTCGGGCCTGCTTAGAAGTTGGGCCTGGGCAGACTACCCATTCACCATTTGTTTTCACAGCCAATTCTTAATTGACAGTGACAAGGAATGTAATGGGCTTTCACCGCCTTGTTGCAATGCAACATAACTTGTTGTTTCAATATTAGAGGTGTTTTATGAATTCTTTTGACGACACATCACGGTCTGCCCCGCTAGTAGGCGAACAGATTTGGCCATGCCCGGCGCTAGAGGCGGCCTACAAAGCCGGAACGCTTGCGGTGGGCCAATTTTCCGAACTGTTCAGCACGGAAGGGGTAACACTTCCTGTTGCGGAGGAATCCACCCTTGTCCTCATTCCGGATACACCTGCTCGGCGGGTAAAGCTCGCGCCAAACGCTCCTCCCCCAGCCCGGCAGCATGGGGAGGCTAAAGCCTTGCCTCTCTGGGAGGGCGCGGAACACACTTTCCTAGGCGACCATGCCATTCTCAATTTCGTGGAGGGAAGCGGGCCGGCTAAAAATTATCCACTCCATTTGGATAACGGGCTTGCCTTGACCTACGGCCAGGTCGTTGCCTTGGGCGGTGATTTCTACGGACTTCCACATGCCCCCATCTCCGACGACCCCACGCCGCCGCTACGCTTCTTCCAAGCCTACAATTCTCTGGCGGTGAATCCAGGCGCCTATGGGGAGGCCCCAAAGATCCTTAGTGTCATGCAAATTGAGATTGACGCGGTCAATCAGGCCATCCGGCAAGGACTCCAGCCTTCCACCGCCTACAAGGCATTGGGGGATACCCTGTCCGGCCAGTGGAACGTGATTACCGGGGGAGGCTCCCCTGCGACAGAGTTTTTTCCGCCTGGCCGTTACCTGGCGCTGGCGAGTACCAACTGGGATCATTTCGGCTGGCACGCCATTACCTGCTACAAGGTAGGACATGGCCTCGCTATGGAATATGCCATTAACGCCAAGAACAACAGTTCTCCCGGTCTCCGGCGCACCATGCTGGAGCGGGCTTACGCCATGAATGCCTTCGCGGATCACTACCTGACAGATATTTTTTCCGCAGGCCATATGCGCGCCCCCCGCAAGGAGCTTTACGACACGATCACTCCGTCCTTCGTAGGCTCTCTTCTCTCACGCTTTATGCACGATGAGGATTCGGCTTACGGCTTGAACGTCACCAACGCATACGGTGATCAATGGCTGGCCTACGGCGATAAGAGGCTTTTGGACAAGGCTAACAATGCCAATCTGCAAATGGTCCAAGCCGCCATCCAGGTTTCTGCGAACGAGATCTGGAATGCTTACCAAACCGGCGCACCGGGCCGTGGCCTAGCCCTGAACTTCGTGGCGGACTTGGCGGCACTTTCGAATAATCCCTCCGACAGCAGCAACCCGTCCCCTCTTTTCATATACAGGGACGGCACCACCGAACGGCGCGACGATCCCGCCAACCGCTTCGACTATTCTTGGACCAGCAACTGGTGGGGCTGGAGTACTCTCAGCCTCCTGAAGGACTTGCCTGAATTCGAGAATCTTGGAGATGGCAACATCCCCGTCACGCTGGATACGAATATACTCCAGTTATGGAATAACGGCGGCTATCTGAGCATGTGGCTATTCGGCTTAAACGCCAATAATCAATACGGCCTTATTTGGGGAGGATCTGTTGGCGGAACAGCAAACACACTGCAATGGCTTAAGGTGGATCGCAACGGCGACGACCAGACAGAGATTTTGCAGTTGTGGGATAATAACGGCATTTTAGCCATGACGCTATATTCGCCCAACCCGAATGGCCCTGGTTACGTCATTTCCTGGAGCAACCCCAATATGGGCGAGGGATCAGGTGCCGTGCAGTGGCTTACGGTGGACCGCAACGGCGACGGCAAGACAGAGGTCAGGGCAATCGCATGAAGGAAGTGTTTGATTTGTCTTGACAAGATGCAGTCTGCGGTGGTTTAACCCGGCGCTTTTTCAGCCGCCTGTTGAGAGCCATGGAACCCGAAG
>Ga0265327_10004603_pt1 | contig 12127 bp, 11 predicted proteins | sample 41621metaG_FD_202089 | JGI IMG/M metagenome (GOLD analysis project Ga0265327, IMG submission 202089) | Rhizosphere microbial communities from Carex aquatilis grown in University of Washington, Seatle, WA, United States - 4-16-21 metaG | ecosystem: Host-associated > Plants > Roots > Rhizosphere...
TTAACGGTAATGCGGCCGGACAGGGAGGGAGATCCCCGTCCGGCCGCACACCTCGACGCCTGCCGAGGGAAGCCGGCGCCGCCGCCGTGGGAGGGGGTTAGCTCATGCGCCCCAGCGGACCCGGATCGCGGGCAGTCCTTGCCGTCGCGATGTCCGCGCCGCCGAGACCTTCTCGCCGGCGACCCGCACCCAAGCCGACGCTTGTGAGCTGAAACCGGCGGATCCGGGGGCCGTGCCGCCCCCCGTCCGCCACTACCTCGGGCAGAAGAATGAACCGCCGAGGTGATGAAGCGTTGATTTCTGCTGTCCGGTTCATGCCAGCATATTTCCGCAACGCCGGCGCTGAGGCTTTGGCCGTCCGTCCAAAATGTCGAGGAGCTCGTGGGACGACTGAACCGGCCCCGCCGGGCGGGCCGGGAGGAGGCTCAGCCGCCGAGCTGCTCGTTGATCAGCCGCGCGACCTCGGTCCCGTCGGCTCGGCCTTTCGTCTCGCGCATCACATGCCCGACGATCGGCCCGATCGCCTTCGCGTTGCCGTCCCGCACGCGCTGTGCGGCATCCGGGTTGGCCTCCAGCGCCGCCGCGACGATCCCGGCCAGCTCGTCTCCGGAGTCCATCGCGGCGAGGCCCTCGGCCTGAACGATCGCCAGCGGGTCGCCACCCTCGGCGATCAGGCGCTCGAGAACCTGCCGGCCCGCCCCTGAGGTCACCTGCTTGGACGCCACAAGCCCCACCAGGGCCGCGATGGCCGCCGGGGTGACATGACTCTCGGCGGGATCCTCAACGTCCTCGAGTCGGCCCAGAAGCTCACCGGTGATCCAGTTGGCCAGCGTCTGAGGCGGCGCAGAAGGCTCGCCTCCACAGGCCAGGGCGGCCTCGTAGTAGTCGCCCAGCTCGCCGCGGAAGGCCAGCAGGCGGGCGCTCTCCTCGCTGAGCCCCTCACCCTCCAGGCGGGCTGCCCGCGCGGCCGGAAGCTCGGACATGGCGGCCCGGGCGGCCTCGAGCATCTGCTCGTCGATCGCCACGGGAACCAGGTCGGGCTCGGGGAAGTAACGGTAGTCGTGCGCCTCCTCCTTCGAGCGCAGCGAGGTGATCGCGCCGGAGGCCGGATCGAAATGGAGCGTCTCCTGCGAGACCTTCCCGCCGCCGGCGAGGATCTTCTCCTGTCTGGCGATCTCGGCCCTGATGCCCCGTTCGATGAAACGGAAGGAGTTCATGTTCTTCAGCTCCGTCTTCACACCGAGCTCCTCCGAGCCCACGGGACGCAGCGAGATGTTGGCGTCGCAGCGCAGCGAGCCCTCCTCCATGTTCACGTCGGAGACGCCCAGGCTGCGCATTGTCGTGCGCAGCAGCTTCAGCCAGTCCCCGGCCTGCTCGGCCGAGCGCAGGTCGGGCTCGGTGACGATCTCCGCCAGCGGGGTCCCTCCGCGGTTGAAGTCGACGATGCTGGCGTCGGAGCCGTGGATCCGGCCGCTGGCGCCCACATGGATCAGCTTGGCCGCGTCCTCCTCGAGGTGGACCCGGTGGATGCGCACCTCGCCCAGGTTCCCGCCCAGGCAGAGGGGCTCGTCGTACTGGGAGATCTGGTAGCCCTTGGGCAGGTCGGGATAGAAGTAGTTCTTCCGATGGAAGATCGACCGCGGCGCCAGCTCCGAGCCCAGAGCCAGGCCGATCATCAGGCCGAAGTGGACCGCCCTGGCGTTGGCGACCGGCAGGCTCCCCGGAAGACCGAGGCAGACGGGGCAGGTGCGCGTGTTGGGTGGCTCGCCAAAGGACAGCCCGCAGCTGCAGAACATCTTGGTGGCGGTCGCCAGCTGAACGTGTATCTCAAGGCCGATGACGGCCTCGAAGGGGCCTGCGCTCTCAGACACGGGCGGAGCTCCCGTCGAAGCCGAGGGCCTGCTCGAGCGCGTGGGCGGCGTCCAGCAGGCGGTTCTCGCTGAAGGCGGGGCCGGCCAGCTGCAATCCGACGGGGAGCCCCTGGCTGAGGCCGCTGGGGATCGAGATTGCCGGGATTCCCGCCAGCGACATGGGCACGGTGCAGAAGTCGTTCAGGTACATCGCCAGGGGATCGCCCGTCTTCTCGCCCAGGCCGAAGGCCACCGTCGGGGCGGTCGGGGTGACGATGAAGTCCACATCCGAGAACGCGCTGCGGAAGTCCTCTGCGATCTTGGTGCGGACGCGCTGAGCCCTGCCGTAGTAGGCGTCGTAGTAGCCCGAGGAGAGCGCATAGGTGCCGAGCATGATGCGGCGCTTGACCTCGGGGCCGAACCCGTCGTGGCGGGTGCGGGTGTACATGTCGAGCAGGTCTGGAGCGTCCTCGGCGCGCATGCCGTAGCGAACGCCGTCGAAGCGGGCCAGGTTCGACGATGCCTCCGCCGGCGCCAGGACGTAGTAGGCCGAGAGGGCGTGAGGGGCGTGCGGGAGCCGCACCTCGCTGATCTGCGCCCCGAGCCCCTCGGCCCTGGCCAGCGCCGCGCGGAATGACGCGAGGACGCCATCTTCGATCCCCTCGCCGGTCAGCTCCTCGGGCACACCGAGGCGCAGGCCGTCCAGGCGCTCGGCATGAGGGAGCATGATCTCCTCAGGGAATCGCAGTGATGTCGCATCGCAGGGGTCCTGCCCCGCCATCGAGCGGAGCATCAGCGCCGCGTCTCGCACGTCTCGCGTCAGCGGGCCGGCCTGGTCGAGTGAGGAGGCGAAGGCGATCATCCCGTAGCGCGAGACGGTCCCATAGGTCGGTTTCAGCCCGACGATCCCGCACAGGGCCGCCGGCTGGCGGATCGAGCCGCCCGTGTCGGTGCCCAGAGCCCAGGGCGCAAGGCCGGCCGCGACGGCTGCGGCGCTGCCGCCGGAGGAGCCACCGGGGACACGCGAGCGGTCCCAGGGATTGCGCACCGGGCCGTAGGCGGAGTTCTCGTTCGAGGAGCCCATTGCGAACTCGTCCTGGTTGGTCTTTGCGAGCAGGCTCGCCCCATCCTCGAACAGCCGGCCGACGGCCGTGGCGGTGTAGGGCGGCAGGTAGCCCTCGAGGATCTTCGAGCCGGACTGGCTGGGAACCCCCTCGGTGCAGAACAGGTCCTTGACGGCCAGCGGGACGCCGCAGAGCAGGCCCGTCCTCGCGGGCGCCGGCGCGTCCGGGGCGACCCAGGTGAAGCAGTTCAGGCCCTCATCGCCCGCGTCGCGGTCGGATGCGGCACGGTCGCGGTAGACCGTGAAAAGCTCCTCCGCCGAGAGTGCGCCCGCCCCGATCTCCTCGGCCGCCTCGGCGGCTGTCAGGTCCAGGATGCCCATCTCTACGCCTGGGGGCTCGGGACGAGGAAGCCCTCGTCGCTCGCATCGGGAGCCTGGGCCAGCGCCACCTCTCGAGGCAGGCTCGGCCGGGCCACGTCCTCGCGCAGCCCGCCGGTCACCTCGACGACGTGCGACGTGGGCGCGACGTCATCGAGGTCGAGCGACGAGATCGTGGCCACATGGTCCAGGACAGCCGAGAGCTCTCGGGCCATCGGCTCGATCTCATCGTCGCTCAGCGCAAGACGCGCCAGGCGAGCCACATGCAGAACCTCGTCACGGCTGATCACAGTGGCGCGCATTCTATGGACGCCCGGCTGAGCCCGCCGATCGGCGGGGGCGGCTAGGGCTGCGCGGGCGGGGCGGCGGGCGGCGGGATCGGAGGCCCGGCGGGCTCAGTTGGCTCGGCGGACGGGGCAGGCGGCGCGGGCCCGGGCTCCTCGGGGTGCACGGCCGGCGGCGCCGGCGGCGGGACGCGAGGGGTGTCCTGCGTCGCGGGCGCGGCGGGAGCCGCGGGAGCCGCGGGACCAGGGTCGGGATCACCGGGAGAGCTCGAGCCCATTCCGGCAACCGCCGAGCCGGCCTGGTTGCGCACGGCGCCCAGCGAGGTGCCCTCGTCCTGCATGGCGAGGTAGCCCCCGTAGGTCAGCGCGCCGGCGGCGATCAGACCCAGCCAGATGCCGATCTTGATGCCCGCGTGCGCGCCCGGGAGATCAAGGGTCGGGTGTTTGAAGATCCGGTAGAGGATCAGCAGAGTCGAGACCGCTCCCAGCACGGTCACCACGACGCTGAGCTGCACCGGGCTCTCGAAGTTGAGCGCTCCGCTCCGGATGGCCACGGCGAGGAGCGCCACGATGATCGTGATCAGCCAGATCCAGCGGCTGTTGGTGAACACCTGCCAGCCCGTCCCACCCGAGGAGATCTGGACCGGCCCGGCGCTGGCACTGACGCCGTACCAGTGGAAGAAGAAGACGAAGATGAACAGCGCGATCGCGCTGCCTCCGATGATCCGGTCGGATTTGCCCAGGCGCCTCATGTCGAAGTTCATATGGAGATCCCCCGGTTGTTTGTGCACGACCGATTGGCCGCCTGGGCGAACGGTTACCCGTTTAAGCAATGTTCACCTCGCCTGTGCGAGATCCTGCACGCAACCCGAAGGCGCCGGGCTCCGATCTAGGGACGTGGCCTCGGCTCGGGCGTGGCGGGGCTGTAGAGCGAGGGGCGTTCGTCACGCATCACCAGCCAGCTGCCCACCAGGATCAGCAGGGTTCCGGCGAGTCCCAGCCAGGGCCCCGCGCAGGTCGAGCCGGCGTTCTGAGGGCGCTCGAGCACCCTGACGACTGCCGAGATCGTCCCGGCCAGGCCCAGCACGAAGCACCACACCGATGAGGCGACAGCCATGGATGGGTTGCCCCGCTCGGTGAGGGCGGTCACCACGACCGCCAGGCCCGCGCAGAGCGAGGCCAGCATCAGCGCGACGGCCGGCCCGAAGGTGTCCCACATGTCCAGGTTGCCGATCGGCGAGGTGTACCAGGGGACGAACATCGAGACGATCAGGCAGATCGAGCCCGCAAGGACGAGAAGCTCGCCCGATCGAAGGCGCTTGATCACGATGCCTCACGGTTCAGCTCGCTGAACATGTGCTCCAACTCGGCCTGGTAGTGGGCGGCCTGCAGGGTGTTGGCCAACAGCATCGCGATCGTCATCGGCCCGACGCCGCCCGGGACCGGCGTGATCGCGGAGGCGATCTGGCTGACCGCTGCCTGATCGACGTCCCCCACGAGGCCGCTCTTGTTGCCCGCCTCCTCCGGCGAGATGCGGTTCATCCCCACGTCGATGACGGTCGCCCCCGGCTTGACGTGCTCTGCGCCGATCATCCGCGGCCTGCCGATCGCCGCGATGAGAATGTCCGCCCTCGAGCAGACGCCGGGCAGGTCGCGCGTGCGGGAGTGGCAGGTCGTGACCGTCGCGTTGGCTCCCAGCAGAAGCTGCGCCATCGGCTTGCCGAACAGGTTGGAGCGCCCCACGACGACAGCCTCGGCGCCCTCGACCTCCACCCCGGCGTCTGACAGCATCACCATCACCCCGGCCGGCGTGCAGGGCCTGAGCCCCGGGCTGGCAAGGGCCAGCAGGCCGGCGTTCACCGGCGTGAGGCCGTCCACGTCCTTCTCCGCCGCGACCATCCCCGTCAGGGCCGAGCCGTCCAGATGGTCGGGCACGGGGAGCTGGAGAAGGATCCCATTGACGGCGGGATCGTTGTTCAGGCGCTCGAGCTCGTCGGCCACATCCTCGAAGGAGGACTCCGCCGGAAGGCGCCTGTCGAAGGGCTCCATGCCGACCTCCCGACAGGCGCGCTGCTTGGCCGCGACGTAGACGGCAGAGGCGGGATCGCCGCCGACAAGCACCGTTGCCAGGCCGGGGGCCCTGCCATGGCGATCTACGAACTCCCGCGTCCGAGAGGCGACTTCGCCCCGGACGCGCGCCGCGATCGCCTTGCCGTCGATGATCGTTGCCGCCATAGGAGGGATGCTATGCCCTGGTGCGGTCCGAGTAGAGCCCGCTCAGCGACGGGTGACGGGGGCGTACTCGGCCATCAGCTTCCGTTCGGTGCCGTCGCCGGCAAAGCGCACGACGATCACCCCGCCCGGCTCGACGCCCGTCACGACGCCCTCGCCGAAGGCGGCATGGACGACGTCCTCGCCCAGACGGAAGGAAGCCCCTGCCTCCGCGACGGTTCCAACGCCCGCCGGCACGCTCGACGGCGATCCCCAGGTGCTCTCGGGTGAGCTCCGCCTGGCGCTCGGAGCGCCCAGCGGAAGGCCCGTGGACATGCCGGGCCTGAAGGCCGTTTCGCGGGGCTCCTCGAGCAGATCGGCGGGAATCTCCGAAAGGAAGCGGCTGGGCATCCCGTAGCTCTGTGCCCCGAACACCGCCCGGCGGCGGGCGTAGGTCAGGTAGAGGCGCCTCATGGCACGGGTGATGCCGACATAGAACAGGCGCCGCTCCTCCTCGAGGCCTCCCTCGTCGATCGCCCGCGAGTGCGGGAAGACGCCGTCCTCGCATCCCGCGATGAAGACGGTCGGGTACTCAAGGCCCTTGGCGTTGTGGAGGGTCATCAGCGTCACCAGCCCCTCATCGTCCGTCCGCGTGTCGGCGTCCGCGACGAGCGCCACCTCCTGGAGGAACACCTCGAGTGTCCCCTCCCCCTCCGGCGCGGCGAGGTCGAACTCGCGACCCACCTCGACCAGCTGCTCGAGGTTCTCGATCCTGCCCTGCGCCTCGATCGTCCGCTCGGCTTCGAGCGCCTCGATGTAGCCGCTCTGAGCCAGCAGCGCCTCGAGCAGCTCAGCGATCGGAGCGGGCGGAGCGCCGTCCTCGCCGAGGGTCATCCGGCGGAGGTCGCCCATGACGCTCATGAACCGCTCCAGCGCCTTGATCGCCGCGGAGCCCAGGCCCGGCACCTGATCGGCGCGGGCGGCGGCTTCCCAGATGGGCACGTCGATCGAAGCTGCATGGCCGGTCAGGCGCGCCAGCGAGGTCTGCCCGATTCCCCGGCGCGGCGAGTTGGCGATCCGGCTGAAGCTGACCACGTCGAACGGGTTGGCGATCAGCTGCAGGTAGGCGATCGCGTCCTTGATCTCGGCCCGCTCATAGAACTTCGTGCCGCCGATCACCTGGTAGGCGACCTCGTTGCGGACCAGGGCGTCCTCGATCACGCGCGACATGGCGTTGGTCCGGTAGAGGACGGCGATCTCCGAGCGGGAGGACCCCTCGTCCACCAGGCGCTGGATCTCCCCCACGACGAAGCGCGCCTCGGCATGCTCGTCCTGGAGGGGGCGCAGCTGGATCTGCTCGCCCTGGCCGTGCTCGCTCCAGAGCCGCTTGGCGATCCCGCCGCGGTTGTTGGAGATCACCGCGTTGGCCGCCGAGAGGATCGTCTCGGTCGAGCGGTAGTTCTGCTCGAGCTTGACGACGCGGGCGTCGGGGAAGTCGTCCTGGAAATCCAGGATGTTGCGCACGTCGGCCCCGCGGAATGAATAGATCGACTGCGAGTCATCCCCCACGACGGCAAGGTTCCGGTGCCCGATGGGTCCGGCGTAGGTCGGCCTGTCGCCCGTCTGCTCCCCTCCCCGCTGGGGTGGGCGCCCGCCACCCACGAGCAGCTGAAGCAGGCGGTACTGGGCGTGGTTGGTGTCCTGATACTCGTCGACCAAAACGTGGCGGAAGGTCTCGGAGTAGCGCTGGCGGACCTCTTCGAAGAGCTCGAGCAGGTTGACCGTCCTGAAGAGGAGGTCGTCGAAGTCCATCGCGTTCATCTTGTGCAGGTCCCGCTCGTAGATCTCGTAGACCTCGGCGACCATCTCCTCGAAGGGCGAGCCGACCATCTGGCGGTAGTCCGCGGCAGCCAGGAGCTTGTTCTTGGCCGCCGAGATCTGGTTTTGGATGGCGGCCGGCGTGAAGCGCTTGGGGTCGACCCCCACGGCGTCGGCGGAGCGCTTGGTCAGGCGCCTCGAGTCGGCCTGGTCATAGATCGTGAACTGCCGGGTGTAGCCCAGGCGCTCGGCCTCGGCGCGGAGGATCCTGGCGCAGGCGGCGTGGAAGGTCATCAGCCACATGCCCCTGGTGCCGTGCCCCAGGAGCTGCTCGACGCGCTCGCGCATCTCTTTGGCGGCCTTGTTGGTGAAGGTGATCGCCAGGATCTCGCCGGCCTGGGCCTGATCGGTGTAGATCAGGAAGGCGATCCGGTGCGCCAGGACCCGCGTCTTGCCCGAACCGGCCCCGGCGAGGATCAGCAGGGGCCCCTCGCCATGCGTGACGGCCTCCCGCTGGGGCTCGTTGAGCCCTTCCAAGAGCTCCTTGAGGTGCTCGGCGTGGGGGTTTTCCATCATCGCTCCTCAGAATAGATGCGGCCGCGGCTGCCCCACCGAGGGGCGGAAAAGAGCTGATCCGATTCCCGGAGAGGATCAGCCGCCGGCTGGATTGGGCCCGCGGACGGTGCGCAGCGGCCGGACCTCGGCGAGCGGCTGTGTCTCGCCGTCGTTCTGCTCGGCCAGCATCCGTTCGAGCGTGACGATTCGCGCAGAGAGGGCCTGAATCGCCTCGGCGATCGGGTCGGGCAGGTGGATCCAGTCCGCGTCTGGCCCCTCGACCCGTCTGCCATCCACCCGGACGGGATGCCCGGGGTTACCGACGACCGTGGAGTTGGGCGGGACGTCTGTGATCACGACGCTGTTGGCGCCGATCTTGGCGCCATGGCCGATCGTGATCGGGCCGAGCAGCTTCGCGCCCGAGCCGATCGTGACGTTGTCCTGAACGGTCGGGTGGCGCTTGCCGGTGGCAAAGCCGGTCCCGCCGAGGGTCACGCCCTGGTAGAGCGTCACGTTGCTGCCGATCTCGGCGGTCTCGCCGATCACCACGCCGGTGCCGTGGTCGATGAACAGGCCGTCGCCGATCTTCGCGGCGGGATGGATCTCGATGCCGGTCACAGCACGGACGATCAGCGAGATGGTCCGCGGCAGGACGGGCACCCGGGCGAGGTACATGGCGTGGGCCACGCGGTAGCCGAGCAGCGCGTGGATCCCAGGCCAGGTGGCGAGGATCTCAAGCTTTGCGACGCCCCGCGCGGCCGGATCGCGATCCTGCGCCGCAAGCAGGTCACGCCGGACCTCTTTCGCCACCCTGGCGAAGGCTCCGAAACCGGGCATTGACACAGCGTAGCGGGGATCCTTGCGCCCGCAACCGATATGGAGGCGATGGGCCGCGGCTCTCAGGGAGCGAAGAAGGCCTGCGAGATGTAGCGCTCTCCGGAGTCGGGCATCATCACGACGATCCGGCTTCCGGCGGCCTCGGGGCGCTTCGCGTGGATCAGCGCGCCGTGCAGGGCCGCCCCGCAGGAGATCCCCGCAAGCAGTCCGGCCCTTTTGGCGCAGCGCCAGGCGGCCTGGATCGCGTCGTCGTCTGAGATCGGGATGACCTCGTCGAGCAGCTCGCGGTTGAGGATCGGGGGCACGAAGCCCGCCCCGATCCCCTGGATGCGGTGGGGTCCGGCGGCGCGGCCCGAGAGGACGGCGGAGGACGCCGGCTCGACAGCGATCACCCGCAGCTTCGGGTTGACCCTCTCCCGCAGGTACTCACCGACACCCGTGATCGTCCCACCTGTTCCGACGCCCGCGACGAGCACGTCGACCTTGCCGTCCAGGGCCTTCTCGATCTCCGGTGCGGTGGTGCGCCGGTGGGCCTCCGGGTTGGCCGGGTTGGAGAACTGGTCGGGCAGGAAGACGTCGCCGTCCCGGGCCATCTCCTTGGCTGCCGCGACGGCCTCGCCCATCCCGCCCATCGACTCTGTGATGTCGACCCTGGCGCCGTAGAGGCGCAACAGGGCCTCGCGCTCGCGGCTCATCCCCTGCGGAAGCGTCAGGACGAGGTCGTAGCCCTTGGCGGCACAGACGAATGCCAGTGCGATGCCGGTGTTGCCGCTGGTCGCCTCGACGATCGTCGTGCGCCCCGGCTCGATGCGCCCTTCGCTCTCTGCCGCCTCGATCATCGCAACCCCGATCCGGTCCTTGACGCTGCCGCCGGGATTGAAAGCCTCGAGCTTCGCGAACAGCTGCACACCGGGTGCCGAGCCCTCGTCGAGCATCGCCGAGATGTCGAGGAGCGGAGTTTCCCCCACAAGTTCCGCAATGTTGATCGGGATTCGGGACATGCCCCGACAATAGTCGAGGCGCGGCGCGAGTTCAGGGCAGGTGCTTGGACATCAGGAGGTGCGGGCCGATGCCCGGGATCTCGAACTCATCTCCCTCGATCACCATGCCCCCGTCCAGGTAGAGATCTCGGGCGGCGATTCGCGCGTTGCACCAGAGGCGCGAGCCGCCTCGGACGCGTGCGTGGGCCTCACAGGCGGACAGCAGGGTTGTGCCGATTCCACGGCCCCGATGCGCCTCCGCGACGGCCATGCCCCGTATCCGCCAGTCGCCGCCGCGGGGGTCGCGCGGGTGGCCGCCGGGCATGACGCTGGCGATGCCCACGATCTCCCCCTCCCGGAAGCTCGCCAGGTGGAGGCTCGCGGGGTCCTCGTCACCCGGGTAGACGAGCTCGTCGGCGGCCTGCCCGGGACGGAGTATCGCCCGGCGCATCGGCCGGACATCGGAGGCGGAGACCGGTAGGGGGCGATGCTCGGTCGGGGTGGCGCTCACTGCGAGGCGGTGCTCTGCTCGATCGGCAGGCGAACCCTGAAGCAGGTTCCGCCCGGACCGGAATCGACGCTCAGGCTGCCCCGGTGGCGCTCGACCACGATCCGGCGGGCTGTGTCGAGTCCCAGGCCCGTCCCGCGCCCGACCTCCTTGGTGGTGAAGAAGGGGTCGAAGACCCGTTCGCGGATCTCCTCGGGGATCCCCGGGCCGTCGTCGGCGATGTCCACCTCGACGCAGTCGCCGTCGCGTCTGGTGGTGATCGTGATGGTCCCCTTATCCCCGAGCGCGTCGACGGCGTTGTCCAGCAGGTTGGTCCAGACCTGGTTGAGCTCGGCGCCGAAGGCGGTTATGTGCGGCAGATCGGCGTCATAGTCGCGGCGCACCTCGATGCTCGTGTGCTTGAGCTTGTGGCCCAGGATTGTCAGCGTGGTCTCGAGGTCCTCGTGGATGTTCGACTCGACCAGCCCGCCGCGATCCATGTAGGCGTAGCGCTTGACCGCGCCGACCAGGTGGCTCATCCGCTCGGTCGACTCGGCCAGCTCGCCGGCCAGGTCGCGTGCCAGCAGTGACGCCGCGATCCAGCGCAACGCCGCGCCGGATGCCGGACCGGCCAGGTCGCAGATCCTGTGCAGGAAGTCCTGGTCGACCCCTGCCCGGGAGAGCGGCTCGGCCAGGCGCCAGCCATCCTCCACGCCGGCGTCCTCGAGCGTGGTGGACACGGCCTCTTCGGCGTCTGAGGCCTCAAGCGCCGACATCGGCTGGCGCTCCCCCGCGCGCTGGAGCGCCTGGGCCTGCATCTTCACCAGCTCGGCTGCCTCGGCTCGCTCGACGCCAGACTCGACGAAGACCCCGATCGTCGAGCTGAGCACCTCCAGGGCATCGGCCAGATCCGATGAGGCCCGCCGGGCGGCCGCGGCGGGGTTGTTCAGCTCATGGGCGAGTCCGGCGGCCATCGTCCCGAGCGACTCGAGCCGCTCGCGGTTCTGCTCGATCGAGGTGATCCGCCCCACGACGGGCCTGACCCGGGCAAGGACCAGGCTCATGATCGAGCGGTTCTCCAGCGCCAGCTCGACGAAGTCGTCGGGAACGATCGCGGCGAGACGAAGATCTGTCGCGGCCTGCACCCGCACACCAAGGGGCGCGCCGGTCAGCGCCGCGATCGCCCCGAGCCACGTCGGCGCGACATGCTCGCCGGCCGGTTCATAGACCTCCCCCACCTTTGCGTAGGTCTCGGCCGTCCCGTCGAGCAGCAGATAGACGCCGTGGGACATCTCGCCGTCCTGGGCGATCAGCTCACCGGCGGCGTATTCGCTCACGGTCGCACGGGCGGCCACGTGGGCGAGGTGCTCGTCGTCGAGCCCCTCGAGCAGATCGAAGGGGCGCAGCTCCTCGATCGAGGGCGAGCTCATCCGCTGGCCAGATACTCGTGGATCAGCGAGACCGCCATCGAGCCCTCGCCGACGGCGCTGGCGACACGCTTGATCGAGCGCGAACGGACGTCCCCCGCGACGAAGACACCGGGGACGCTGGTCTCCAGCGGCAGGGGCTCGCGGGACAGGGGCCAGCCGTGCTCGCGGGCCTCGGCGCCGGCGAGGATGAAGCCCCGAGAGTCGCGCGCGAGCACCCCGTCGAGCCAGTCTGTC
>Ga0265327_10004604_pt1 | contig 12127 bp, 19 predicted proteins | sample 41621metaG_FD_202089 | JGI IMG/M metagenome (GOLD analysis project Ga0265327, IMG submission 202089) | Rhizosphere microbial communities from Carex aquatilis grown in University of Washington, Seatle, WA, United States - 4-16-21 metaG | ecosystem: Host-associated > Plants > Roots > Rhizosphere...
CTAACCACAGGCATGCCTTCCAACATCCTGAACCTCCCTGCCTATACCATTCTCGGCAGCAAGGAATCAGAACACGATTACCACATCAAGGCCGAGACGGCTTCACCACTGACGGTATGTTCCAACTGCCATAGCCGTGAAGTGGTTGGCTATGGCCGCGTCGAGGTTCTTGCTCATGACCTTCCCATGCATGGCAAACGGGTTGGCATCTACATTGATGCCAGACGCTTCAAGTGCAAGTCCTGCGGCAAGACCTTCATGGAGCGCTTGCCGGATATCAACGCGAATCGCTGGATGACTGAGCGCCTGGTGAATTGGATCGGCCAGCGCTCTATGACCAACACCTTCACCGGCATTGCCGAAGAGATCGGCGTGACAGAAGGCACTGTCCGCAACGTGTTCAGTGACTACGTGAACGAGTTGGAGCGCACCGTACGCTTTGAGACACCGAAGTGGATGGGTATTGATGAAATCCACATCATCCAGCGCCCGAGAGCCGTGATCTCGAACTTGGGCAACAATACCGCCGTCAACTTGCTGCCAAATCGCAACAAGAAGACCATTGCGACCTACCTGTCCGGCCTCAAGGACAGGGATATCGTTCAGTACGTTGCCATGGATATGTGGCGACCCTACCGCGAAGCCGTACAGGAAGTCATTCCGCAGGCCAAAGTGGTGGTGGACAAGTTCCACGTCGTCCGCATGGCCAACGACGCGATGGAGAGCGTCAGAAAGTCTCTGCGGGCTGATCTGTCGCCCCAGCAACGTCGCGGGCTGATGCATGACCGGTTCGTCCTGCTGCGCCGCGAACGTGAGTTGAATGATCAGCAACGCTTCAACCTTGATGGCTGGGCAAAGAACTACCCATTGCTGGGCGAAGGCTACAGGCTCAAGGAAGAATTCTTCAAAATTTACGATGCGTCCACCAAACAACAAGCGCAGATTCGCTACGAGGCTTGGGTCAAGAGCATTCCACCGGAACTGCGTGATCACTACCAGCCGATCGTGACGGCATGGTCGAACTGGCAGCCGTTCATTCTCGAATACTTCAATCACCCAATTACCAACGCTTACACAGAATCACTCAATTCGCTGATACAGGTTATTTGGAATAGAAAAGATGTTGGTGTGCGAGGGTATAGCTTTGAAGCTATAAGGGCATCGATTTTATTTGATCAGCGGTTGCACAACATTGAGGGTAAAAAGAATTACGGTGTCGATCTCCAAAGATTGGTTGCTTAAATGTCAGTAATAAGATGGGAGTTCTTTCCGTCTGTTCGGGAGCACGCCAGCGCCAAACAATGGCTGGAGTTGCAGTCAAACCGGCAACTAAGCCCGCGTACTGTCGAAGCCTACGGTCGCGGACTGGAGGACTGTCTGCTGAAATCTAAATACACATGATTTTACGCAGACCCGATATTTCTTGAAATTATTTTCCACGAAACTGCTGATGATATTTTGTGGGTGACTTTGGTTGGCGTCCCTTTGCTAATAATGACAGCATTTGCGGTTTCTTGTTATGGCTGCGCGATGGATGAATTGCCGTGGGAGAATGATCATGAAAACGGTTGAACGTCTTGAGGATATGAGTTCACGTGGAAGGCTGCGTATTCATCAACAAGATGATGGAGATATCATCGTGGCAGTGCAGTCCGAAAGTGATGGATTGTTGCAGCCTGGAGATTCTGTAGAGTTTTGCGCCCCTTTTAGTGGCGGTGGTCGCAGCCCTCGAACACTTGCTGCATTAAAAGCATTGATGGTGGCCATGGAAGAAGACAACATTAGAGCCGTGCCGCTCCCCTAAATTTAATAATGATTAATGATGGATTTGTTATGTCCTTAATTTCTGATTCAGAATTGGCAAAAATTACCCCCCAAGCAGAGCTTGAAGATTCATTTTCGGTTTTCTATTTTCTTGGTGGACATGCGGAACGTGGGAATGATGACGTGATTGATGATTTCCTTTCGCGTCACCCGGCGAATCCATCCATTGCAGCTGCGATCGCTGACGCCTTGTATGAGAAAGGTGATCGTCGTGAAAATATTGATAAATGGGTGGAGTTGTACACGATGTCGGCAGCAGCAGAGATAGATGGCTTAAGCAACAATACTTCTCTCTGGCTCGGTTTGCATTTTTACGAAAATGAACAGTATGACGATGCGCTCAAGTGGTGTTTGCGAGCGGCAGAGGTCTTTGCCGAACCTGAAGGTGCATTGGCCGTTGGTTCTATCTATGAAGCCGATGAATCTCGACTCGACTATGTTCAAGCTGCGAAGTATTACATCCTCGCTGGCAATCTGCTTGCGAAAAGCGATTCTGCACCAGATAACATGTATTTCAAAGATGATTCCTACCCTGTCAACGAAAAAGGACAGTGGGTTGATTTCGATCTTCTCGCCCAATGGATGAATGAATTGCCTTTAGATAAGAGGAATGAACTTCTTGACCTAATCAAGACTACTCCGGCGATCGCAGCTTAATCCCATGTCCGGCAAGCTAAACATCTACCAGATGTACGTGGCCAATGGGAACAAGGCAGGGTTCTGGATCACGAGAAACTCATGGTCTTGGCAAACAGCGCTGGTTACGTCTATTGGGGGCATCAGTGAAGGACCGCTCGAAGGCAATGCGCCCTATTTCATGAACCAGAAAGTCAAAGGGCTTATGGGTGGAGTTGGCCGAGAAGTTGAAATCACCAGCCCAGGCACCTTTGCTTATACGCGGATAGAAAGTTAGCTGTTAGATGTCCTTAAGCAGGCCATCCTTATCACATTACAAAACGGACAATCTCGCAAACTCTAGTGCTGGCGCGGCTTCCGTATGTGAGTAGTAAGAGTCACATTTTAACTACAGGAATGATTGATTATGCCGACCACGATTTTTAAATCCGCCGTGACAGATGCCAGCCCCCGGCCCAAGGCTGTCATGGTGTCCCCTAAACTGTTTAAGGCATTGGAGTCCGATGGATCAATTCAACGGAAAATCGGCACGCCAAACGGGCTGCCGCTGCCCTCGTTTGGAGATAAAGTCCCATTTTACGATGAGGACATTTATGTTGAGTGCAACCCATCACTTGAAGGCTTTTCCTTCAATCTGCCGCCTGCCAGCCCTTTAGGCCACCTCATCGCTACCGACACGCCAGAAAACATCTATTACGCAGACCTGTTTGAAATTAATGGTCTGAACTGGATGATCCAAGGTTTTGGTAAAACTGATGCGGCCAGCATTGCTTCAGGCAAGAAACCTGATGCGATGCATGCGACTGATGCTGTTGCCATTATCCGCGATGGAGACTATCTCTTCGGAAGATTTGACCCTGGTGCGTTATCAACCAAAAACACAGGCATAAGCGCTATGCACAAAATTGATGTCATAGCCTATTGCCTAAATGAAGAAGAAACCATCAAGGCATACGCACCTCGCGGAGGTGTTCGTGAGATCGTGGAAGCTGATGCATCTCTGCTGTCCGGTTTGTGTGCCACGTACCCCTGGCCAGCCTACATGGCCCCTCAATTCTTTACGCAAGATGAGATAGCCCATTTTGCCAATCCAATTCGGATGATAAAACGATTCCGGGATCTTACCGATGGAGCGATTGGAACAAGGTTTTTGATTGTCCCCTACATGCCATCTGTAGAGGATAAAGCCGATCTCTATCGTAACTTTGCTTAACGGAATCTCGCATGGCGGATCTGCATCTCAATCTAAAAGGCGAGTATTTTAAGCAGATCCTCGCCGGCGAGAAAAAATTTGAATACAGGCTTGCCTCCAAGTGGGGCAAGCGTCTTGAAGGAAAATCGTTCGATCGAATTTTCATCAAGCTCGGGTACCCAAAGGCCGATGATGCGTCTCGCATCGTCATCCGCCCCTGGAGAGGGTTTGAGCGCCAAACAATCACCCATCCCCATTTTGGTGATCAGGCCGTTGAGGTGCTGGCCATTATTGTGAATTAATCTTGATCAGCCGGTCACTGCTAGATCCATTTGGATGCATTGGAGTTCTCCTGCAATCTTAGAAAATCGTTCCCTTATGGAATCATGATGGCTTCCGGCCAATGAGGGTGAATTGGTTTGGGCTTTCGTCCACTCTGACAACAACCAAGCGATGTCTTGCAGTTCTGCCGCATCATTTGCAATGTATGGGGCGTTCAGTTTTACATTATTCATTTTTCATCTTCCGTGGTTAAGCGTAGCAAGGAGATAGTACGCCTACCCCGCCGTCTCCATTCCCCCTTGCCTCGGGCATTCAATTGCTCTATCCAAAGATATTCGCTCTCTCGCGCCAGGCTTTGAAGCTGCATAGACGCGGACTCGCCTCCTGTGCAGTGGTGCCGCCTCCAATCCTTCTGTGCTCTTGGCCAGTCGATTAGCAGCTCACCCGCCCCTTTCTTAAGCCAGGCTGCAAGAAAGCTATCCTTGAAGGTACTCCAATCACAACAGGCCATTATATTTTCCCAACAAGAGGTATAACGGTACCTGAAGGAGGCGCGTCGCCGTCGATGATTGTGAAATATCCAACCCCAGCATTTTCATCGTACTGATTTAGGTTGCAATCTACGATGTTGTCGTACAAAAGATCATACATTAACTCCCGGTTTGGTATTTCCCCAGAAGTAACTTTGAATGCAGCCCCATCACTCCCGCTGCCGGGGAACAAATGGCTTGGAAGATCAGGGTCGGCGGCAGCATTTACGTTTGTCACGGTAATGTAGCTTTTCGTGGCCAGCGCATTTTTTACAACGCATTTCTGACATAAGCAATACTGTACGTGCCCTGATCCATCGTAGGTTGGACGAATGTATATCCCGTGCTTTTGCCCGCACTTACAGGCAAACCCATCCTCTTTTCCGGGGATGTCCAGTCTCAATCCAGCACCCTGAATGTACTGGGCGACGTAACGGCCTCTTTCAGATTCTTTCCGTCCAGGTTTTGTACCATGTGCCGCCAAAAGTTCTTTTTCTTCACAATGGATTCAATGAGATTCATTCTTCATTTCCTAGCCAGTCGTTTCGTTAACTATTAGATGTCAACGCGTCAAAGTCAGCCGCATTTACCGCACGGGTTCCCCCCATGAAACACACCCCCCATTTTCGAGAATCTTGGTTAACAAAGCTTAGCTGTGACAATCGGTCCTTAACAACGACAGGCCGATCTAAAACCATTACATCTGAGAGCTTGAGTACGGAAAAAGGTATTCCATCCAGAACAAGCGGGTATTTCTTTGCGAATGCCGTAGACCATGGAACTACAGCCTCCACTTTTGCCGTGGCAAAAACTTCTGACTGCCCTGTACCGGACAAGTAAACAGCAACGACATCGCCGCCCGCGATCGCTTTACGGTTGCGGGTGTGATCCCATAATGGCCATGCCCCGTTGCGCAATAACGCCAGCGCTGAATCACGGGCCGTCATTTGATTACCATCCGCGCTATGCCCGGCGCTTTTAATGAGCAGGTAGTGTTTCATTCGTTCTCCAGAAATCATGTAATTCCTGAAATTTTGCCTACAGCGCCCCCAGACAGAACTTAAAAGACACCAATAAATCCGTCACTTTTGCCTATTCGTGCGCATTTGTTGCCCCGATACTTCCACGCTATTGATTGACCATCCATATCCGAATCTTCACCCAAAGGGAAATCGCAATGAACCACGTTGAACTTGAAGCAACCCGTCGCCTGCTGTTTTACAGCGTAGAAGAAGCGGCTCAGGTGATCGGCAATGTCACCCCTGAGAAATGGCTTAATTGGGAATCTGGAAAGGTTCCGATTCCAGGCAAGGTCGAAGACTTGATCTTAGATGTTCTCGAAGAATATCTATTCCATCTCGAAAGCCACATCGCCGAGTTCGAAGACAAAATCCATAATCAAGGCGCAAAGAGTGTGGCGCTTGTCTGGTATTCATTTGAAGATTACTTGTCGCGGCCTGACTCAAAGTTCAACCTATCCCCCGAGTTTTGGAGGCCTCAGCACGCCATATGTGCCCAATTAAAAATGGCTTACCCTGACTTTGTGCACATCGTTAAATTTGATGTGGTCAAATACAAAAAATGGCTGGGCACGCGGAATGATTCCGATGAATCGCGAGGCGAATGGTCCACTTTGCAGGTGCCTACTAACCTTCACTGATTGACCAAACCAACTTTCGTGCAATCCTTGGTTCATTCAATTGAGTTACCGGAGAGATAGATGTCCAAGATCGCGATGACGTTTGAGCAGTTCAAGAAAGAGTGGGCTGTCGATGGGATGCCAAAAGACAAGCAGCGCCTTGCTGAAGCTGCATGGGCTGCTGCAATCGCCAGCATGAATGTCGGTCAGGATGAGAATGGTGGCGCATTAGCAGATCTTGAAGATGCTGGGATGGTTGCCACCCGATTGCGCCGCTTAAGCCGTCTTCTTGGATTGAGTGTTCCAGAGTCGGACGAATCGCTGTTGCTGTGCGCAATTCCCGTTCTTGGCCTGGCCTGCCTGGCCGTTGAGGACATTTTCAATGCCAGCGCGAGTGGACAGGCTATTAGCATGGCACAAGTCTTCGAAGATAAAGCCGGTCACAAATCCATCAAAGCCACCCCTGAAAATTGGCTGAAACTCCAGGACAAGCAACTTCTCTACACCGCCGTACCAACTGGTGCGGCATTGATTGCCATGGCAGTGGCAGAGCGAGAACAGTTCCTGAAAATCCTTGATTACTACAGCGAGCATGGGATTCTGCCACCTGAACCCATCATTACTTAGTCCATCGTATGGATGCCAGAGATTGTAGTGTCCTAAAAAAAATGGCGGGACATTCAGAAGTGAATTCTGATTTTCTTGTTATTCGTAATAATTTGTGGGAATTGCATTGTGAATGTTCGCATAACGCAGATTGATGGCTCACTTCCAAACCTCGCTCTTATGAGGCTGGCTCACTGGCATAAGTCACAGGGCGATTACGTCAACGTGACTAGACAGATCGACCCGGACTTATTTGAGCCAAGGTATGACCGTGTTTACGCGAGCACCATCTTTTCGTTTTCCGAGGAACGGTATAAACGCTTCAAATTGCAATGGCCTGACGCGATCGTCGGAGGGACTGGAAGCGGAAGCGCCATCACTGTTGAGGATGTGATCGGTGAGGATTACGCCTCCTATGACTATTCTGGATGGCCTGACTTCGATGCTTCCATTGGATTCACGCAGCGCGGGTGCAGACTGAAATGCAAGTTCTGCGTTGTCCCCGATAAGGAGGGGAAGAACCGCTCCGTTAATACGATTTATGACATCTGGCGCGGTGATGGACATCCTAAGAAGCTGCACCTGCTTGATAACGACTTCTTTGGCCAAGCAAGGAATGATTGGCAGGCACGTATTTCTGAGATACGGGATGGCGCATTTAAGGTCTGTTTGAGCCAGGGGATAAATGTCAGACTGATTGACCAGGAGGCTGCGGAAGCGCTTGCCACGATTCAGTACAGAAATACCAAGTTCAATGAGCGAAAGCTCTATACCGCTTGGGACAATCTCAAAGACGAGAAAGTGTTTTTCAATGGAGTCGATACATTGAACAACGCCGGAATCCCGCCGAAGCATCTGATGGCTTACATGCTCATCGGATATGACCCGTTGGAGACGTGGGAGCGCATCTGGGATCGATTCAATAAAATGGTTGCGATCGGTATTGAGCCATACCCAATGGTTTACAACTCTAGAAGAAAGGACCTCAAACATTTCCAGAGATGGGTTATCACTGGTCTTTATCGAGCCGTACCTTTCGATGAGTACACGCCTTGGGTCGAATACAATAGCCAGCTTGCAAAGAGCCAGCGGGCCGCATGAACCATGGTTAGCGAAGTAATGCCCGGTTACATTCCAGCAAAATCCCCCTAATTTCCTCAATCTTTCATCGCTTGACCAATTCGGCATCCGTGAGACCCTAAGGTTTTCATATTCGCCGGATTCTTAAAATGAGCGACACTTCTTCACCACAAGACACCCCTCGATCACAAAAACGTGCATCAGAAGCAGCAGCAATCAAGCTCTTACCAAAGCTGGTAGAGGCTTTTGTTTGGAATAACCCACAGCGCATGGCTGAAGTCAGCAGTGCCGTTGCATCCTCAATAGATACTCATCATCCCGCAATCGCAAAAAAGATTCGTGACACTTTGAGCCGTAACCTTCGCCCAGTTCACGCGAGAGCGATCCCTGATGGCCTTATTTCGTATGAAGAGGCCCGTCACGGTTTTTCTAATGTTGTCCTTCCGGAATATCTTGAGGCGGAATGTGCGGCTATTGTCCAGGAGCACTCCAAGCATGATCAGTTGAAAGCGTTTGGTCTGGACCCCCGCCACAAGGTTCTTTTGCATGGAGAGCCTGGTAACGGTAAAACTCTGCTGGCCGAGGCCTTTGCTTATGAAATTGGCGTTCCCTTCCTACGGGTTAAATACGGCGGACTGGTGGACAGTTATATGGGCGGGACCAGCAAGAACATTGATTCCATCATGGAATACGTCAAGAACGGCCCTTGCCTTTTGTTTCTTGATGAATTTGACGGCATTGGTATCGACCGCAACGCAAAGGGTGACGTTGGAGAAATGCGTCGTGTTACCAATCAAATGTTGATTGCATTGGACAGGTTGCCGTCTACCTGCGTCTTTGTCGCCGCGACAAACTGCCTCGATTTGGTAGACAGCGCATTAAAGCGGCGATTTGACTTCATTTTTGAGATCCCCAAACCTTCTGTTGATCTGATGGCGAGGTGCGCAAGTAAAGAATTATCCCCTGCCCTCACTCCCGGTCATAACGTGTCTAATCTCGCCGTAAAGGTTGCTGATCTTGGACTAAAAAACCTTTCCGAGGTGGTCAATCTTTGTAAGCGCATCCGCAGAGATATTGTGCTCAATGATGGCAATGGCATCAGCCGATTGATTTCTTCTGAAGAGCTTCCCAGGTATTGATAAAACATGCCTCGGTGTTAACTTGATAAAGGTGGGTAAAAATAGGAATCTCATGGCAAAACGTAAATTTCACATGAAGCAGACTAATCTCCATGGGCATGATTGGAGGGGCCTGTCTTTTCTGTCGTATATGCGCGAGGTGAATGCCCCGCTTTGCCTATCAGATCCCGTCATTTCTAGCGTTTGTGGCGACGAGGTTGACTATGGAGCGTTGTTGGCCTATTGCTTCCGCCGTTTCGGCTACCCTGAGCGTGGCTGGGACGATTACAAGGAGCTTGTGACATATTATTTAACAACCCCTCATTCTGATATGGTGTTGAATATCACGCCATACGTTGGGAACACATCCTCTATCACTTTTGAATTTCTCGTTAAACGCCAAGCCTGCGTTGAAATCGAGTCCTATGCTCGACGTGATCGCCTTGCCTGGGAGCAGCGGCAATTTAACTGGGCTGAGAAGCAAGGACTTCCTGATTGGATGCCGGAATGGATGGATATCTACAATGACGAATATCGCGCAGCCTTTCCTAACATTCCGCATGCCGACAACTGGCGCCAAGTCATCAATTTTACATTTCCGATTGGTGATGAAGGCAGCCGTCCTTACGAACTGACTAGCCGTGTTTCAAAGTTTCGCGAGAAATTGCACAAAGATTACTCCGAAATTGAACCTTGGCCTGATTACTACATGCGCCCAGCCTGCGTGCAAGAGTTGAATGATGACGATCCGCTCAAGCCGTTTGCTCAAGCGGCGATCATTGCGCTGGAAGACTTGAGCACTTCTGTTGGGGTTCGTGATCAAGCCATCAATGCGTTTGGAAGCGTTGATTCTAGCCGCGTCGGTGTCAAAGTGTCACCGAGCGCAGGCTATCCATCTGGTTCTCTTGGAAATGCCGCAGCTAAAGAGTTTGCCGACCTTCATGGGCTTATTCTAAAACTTGGCAATGGTGACGCTAAGCGAGGAATCAAAAAAGCCTTATTGGCTATTACCCCTAATGCGGCTCAGGTGGAGTAATTCATGCGTAAATTCACTGAAAAACCTTGCCCTGGATGTGGCGTCGTCTCGGCAATCCAACCGGGATCTGTCTGCGGTTCGTGCGCAACCGCTATACGTGAGTATCCGAAGGCGCGAGTGGCGTTGGAGGTATGTGACAAGCCCAGCCTGAGACAATTTTACTTGGGAGAGCGTGCCGGCATCCCTTCGGCAATCTATAAATTCAAGACTGCACCATCTTTTGCCGAGGCGATGAGTGCCCTTCTTCGATGCGTTGGGTTTGCGACCGAGAATCCTGACCCTAATCCGAAAGTGTCTCCGGGAGCCAATTGCAACACCATTCATTACTCGCGGTTTGGCGTTTCGGAATGCGAGTACCTCGACATTAATCGCATGGATTGGCAGATTCATCTTCCAAAGGATGTTGAGCAGCATCTGGATGCCTTGTATCAGGCTATTCGCGATGTTGTTGGCGAGGCCGAAGCCAAGGGGCAGTCTAAGGGTCAAAGCTTGCTGTTTCAGCTTAACAGCGGAGCCTTGTCGATCGATGATTTCAATGATGCGGCAACCAAGGTTCGCCGTTAGTTGGCAATCGATATGGAACTCCTAAATACTTTTGGACTGCCTGATACTTTCCCGCCGTTTATGGTGCCGGAAAAAGCTGCTCGTTTTGTTGCGGCCACCCACAAAGGCATGACCAAGGAAGAACTCCTGGCGCTGGCTGAGTTGAACGGGTTTAGTCCAACATGGAAACCATTACCGCATATTGGAACCAGTATTTACGGCCTGGGGCTCGATGTGGATGGGCAGCAGGTGCCATTCATGGTTTCAATGACATTTAAGCCTGATCGACATTAACAGGGATAATTTATGGATGAAGAGCATAAGCGCGTTAAGGTAGTAAGACGGTGCCCTCGCTGCCATTCTCATGCTTATCACTGGGGGAATTTGAAGGGAGTAAAGCATCGAATTGGCTGTGCAAGCTGCGGACATGAATGGCATGGCCGGATCAGAAAGGATGAAATGCAATGAGCCTATACACGCCGTACATAGAAGATCGAAAAATGGCGATACTCTACTGGCGTAACCATGAGATCAAGATTTTTGCCGTGGACGTAACTGCCGGTCCGCAAAAACACCCATCCTATGCGAACACATGGTATGCAAGAGCGCGAACTCAAGAACGTGCTATCGAATGTATCAAGCGTCAGGCATTTGGCCTGCCTGCGAGAGCGCGATACCAGGTTAGGCTAGCTGGACCTCAAGAATTGGGCTGTGTGCCAGCAAATTCTGCTTAGTCTGACATTTAATAACTGCAATCCACATCACGCCCCCCGCATGTAGTTGAATGTTTGAGTTGGTAGTATGGCCGTTCAATGCTTGACCAAGATGAATTCCACGCTACTATTTTCCTAATATCCGCAATCATCAACGGAGTGCCGATGTCCGCTAAACGCGCAGCCACCGCATTACTTGAGCTTGATACAAATCTTGCTTCATTCGCATCCACCTTGGATGCTTGGCGATATGATCCTATGAAGCAAACAAAGGTTACTGACTTCGTGCGCGAAAGTGTCATGGGGACATGGACGCTTACGTTGGCATCGAGATCGTCAGGATTTTCTGAAGAGCAAGTTGTAGGGGCCTTGCTGGAGTTGGAACCTCTTCGTTGTGGGACACAAGGCCATGGACGTGCATTGGCGTCTCAATTATTCAGAAGCTAATATTTTTTAGGCATGAGTAGGAAATCATCATGACCCCAGGTCAAAATGCAGCGGCAAAGAAGCTGGAAGATGCGCTAAAGGCATGTGCTTCGGCTAAGCTTGGCGTTTACATCTTCGATGGGGACATTATGGTTTGCCCTACAGGATTGAAAGATCAGCGCTGGTTCGATCGCCCAGCCGAGGTGTGTGATGAACTTGGCAAGTCGTTTTTCATTCCAGGATTGGTGTGTGATGGCGGTGAAGGATAAATTGTGAAAAATATAGACTTATACAAAAGGATTTGGGATGGCCAAAATCGAAATTGAAGTGATCGCGACCAGCATTGGCCTAGCAGTCTGGGCCGCCGATCATTCAGAGGAATACTTCAGCGTTCCGACCGGAACGTCCATTGAAACTATTTTTCTGTGTCTGGATGCCTATCGCATGGGGAAGGCAAATGCTCTTGGGCAACAGTTCTCCCCTCAAGAATATCAGGTTATGC
>Ga0265327_10004605_pt1 | contig 12125 bp, 10 predicted proteins | sample 41621metaG_FD_202089 | JGI IMG/M metagenome (GOLD analysis project Ga0265327, IMG submission 202089) | Rhizosphere microbial communities from Carex aquatilis grown in University of Washington, Seatle, WA, United States - 4-16-21 metaG | ecosystem: Host-associated > Plants > Roots > Rhizosphere...
GATCTTTTCAACCAGAATTCAACGCACGTGCTGATCACCTCGCGCAAGCTTCCTGGTGAACTGCGTGACTTCTCCTCCCGCTGGATCAGTCGCTGCCATGGTGGATTCTGCACGACGATTCCCTCACTTGCCCCATCAAGCCGCATGGAACTTCTCGGACGGCTGGCCCAGATCAAGAATCTCCCCCTGACAGAGCCAATCCAACCGACCCTCGAATGGCTGGCGGATCGCCTGTCCGGTTCGCCACGCGAACTGGTTTCGCTCATTACCCGGCTCGTGGACCACTGTGCCCGGCGACCACACGTGATCGACATTCCCTTTCTGGAACGCTGGCTGGCCGAAGACGAACCCGCGGAAATCCTTTCATTGGACGCCATCGCCGCGGTGGTGGCCCGCGAGTTCGGGCTGGATGCTGACGACCTTCGCTCACGCTCGCGCCAGCAGGGTCTGATCATCCCACGGCAATGTGCCATGTATCTGGCCCGCGAGTTGACACGCCGGCCTCTGGAATTCATTGGCCACTACTTTGGCGAACGAACTCACACAACGGTTTCGCACAGTCTGAGTCGGCTCAAACAGTTGCTGCCGCACGCGCCAACACTTCGTCAACAGGTTCAGCGGTTGCAGAAGCGGATCACGGAAATGCAGCGGGAAGACTGTGCATAACTCGTGTGCTGCGAGTGACGCGTCAGGCGGTTTTCCACCACAAACGCAGCACTGCGAAATCGGACTGTGGACAACCAGGCGGTTCCATCACTCCTGTCCACACCTTGTCGCAGCGGTTTCACCAGATCTTCCACAACGCGTCATTGTGGATTCTCGGCGCAAACCACTGATCGTCAGAATGGTTGCGAGTTATCCACAATTGACATTCCACATTTTTCCGGCCCCTCTAATACCACTACTGCTGGAGAATTCCATTGAAGTAAGAACAAAGACAAGAAGACCGGGAACCCGAAACAAACCCCGATCTTCCGGGGATGGCAGCGACTTTTTTCTCACTCCTCGTCATGACGATCGCCAATTGCCCGTTACGTCATCCCGCTTGATTCGTCGTCAGTACATATTCCACACGTCAACCGGGTATGCTGGCGGACTGACCACAAAACGCAATCCACAGACACATAGAGGCAACCGATCTTGGCTCGTCAACGGACCTGGATGGAATGGCTGAACCCGTTTACACGCCTGCAACGTGCGTTCTCGATCTTTGCGTTCCTGTGGTTCATCGCCGCCGCGTATCTGTTGTACCGTGCCTTCACCCGTGAAGGGGTCCGTCTTCCTGCAACCCTGGCAATTTACCTGCTGGGGACGGTGGCCTGCAGTGTCATCGCCTTCATCGCGTATGGGATCGACAAGCGTTGTGCCGTCCAGAACCGGTCGCGAATTTCGGAACGGACCCTGCACCTGTTCAGCGTGTTTGGCGGCTGGCCCGGTGCCCACCTGGCCCGGGGATTCTTTCGTCACAAGACCCTGAAAGTCTCGTTTCGAATCGTCTTCTGGATCATTGTCGCGTGCCACCTGCTGTTTATCGGATATGGGATGTTTTTCGGCTGGTGGGTCGATGCGATTCGGGCATTGCTTTGACAATCACCAGACCGGATGAACGCCATTCGCATCACCGTTGACGGCAAGGCGGCGCTTCGGAGTCGCATCGTGTGCATGGAAGGTGTTTGTTTTCGCTGTGAAAATGCGTCAGTCCCCGACTCGTGAACGATTGCCATGGGCGCGCCACTTTATGTGAGCGACCAACGGGAGCGGCGGTCGCAGTTTCCGAGCGGTAGCTCGAACTGGGTTGAGGGCACCGCCCTCACTCTCCTCATCAGGGCTTGGGGGTGATCAACAATTCGGGCCGATCCAGGAACAGATAGTGCCCATGGTCTGCGGTCACGATCACCAGGGATTCGTCCCAGTTGCTGTGAGTCTCAACCCAGTCGGTAATGGCCCTGACAGCCGCATCGCCTGACAGAACGGCGCCAATCGAATTGTCGATGTTGTTGTCATGGTTGGCCCAGTCCACGTCACCCGCCTCGACCATCAGCCAGAACCCCTTGGGGTTTGTCTTCAGCACTTCGACGGCGGCCAGGGCCATGTCCGTCAGGCGTGGATTCTCTTCCAGATCGGCGGAATCGTAGACTTCGGTCTTCGTGGCTCCGCTGCGGCCGATCGGGGGATCGAACAATCCGTCTGCGGTGGCGAAGGGGAGGTGCTTGAACTTGGCGGTCCCATAGAAACCGAGCAACCGCTGTCGTTGTTTGGCGGCCTGGCTGGCGGCCTCTGCGAGGCGCTGACGACCATTGACCCCGGAGGTCCGGACGGCGGTGACATACCGGCCACCATTGCGGACATCGACCGCGGCCAGATCCGCGTCGGTCAGGTACATGTTGCCCGCTACAAAGTTGGTTCCCTGTGGGTTCTTGGCCGGTTCGGTTTCGGTGGCCGCGACCAGATCCGTCTTCCGGATGTCACCGAACCCGGTTCCGATCAGCACATCCAGTCCGGGGAGCGGTTCGTCGGGATGCATGATCGACTTGCGTCCAATCAAGTCGCGTGTCAGATCCTGGTAGTCATCACGTTCCACGTTATGCGCATAGGCCGCCGCCGGGGTCGCATGGCTGACCGGGACACTCGTCACCGCACCGACGGAATACCCCTGTTCCTGAGCCCAATGAGCAATTGTCCGAACCGGATGTCCCGCGGCGTCGATGTTGACGCCATCGTTAAACGTCTTGATGCCGCAGGTCATGCTCGTGGCGGAGCTTGATGAATCGGTATAGGCATGCTGGAACTTCTTGTCGGTGGACTTGCTGATCAGGTACAGCGGATCGTTTCCGGGTGTCCACGGATTCGGTCCCCCCAGCTCGACGTTGTAGCCGCCAAACAGCGTTCCCCCGGGATTCAAGACGGCCTGCGTATCCGGATTGGTCTTGGTTCCTGCATTGTGAGGGCTGGTGCACATGTAACCAAACTGGGTGGTTCCCCCGGCCAGGTAGTCCTGGAAATGCAGACCGGTTCCCCGGCCTGAGGTATAGACAATCGACTGCGTCTTGTAGATCGAGGCGGCCCGGGTGGTCTGCCAGTCCATGCCGTCAAAGATCACCAGGAAGACATACTTCTTTCCGGCAGCAAATCCCGCCATCTGCAGATCGTAAATATTGGTCTGGTCCAGGTACTCGGCGGTCGGATTGAGCGTATAGGGGGGAACGCGGCCATAGATCCGCTTCAACTGGTCTTCGCTGCGATAGGGACTTTGAGGCCCCGTGAAGTTCCTCAAGTCGACGGGTCCCTGCCGATCCGCGGTCGCAAGCGTGCCGAACGTGTAAACGGGGATCAGGCGGTTGCTGTGAGTCCCCCATTGTTTGTAGTTCGCGGGGTCCGCCCCCCAATGTCCAAAATCCGCACGATTGGCTTCGATCGCCCTGGTTTGCAATTCGCGGATATGGTCGGCGGTCGCGACCTGACAAACCATCAGGCAACAGTTCAGTGCGATTCCGACAGTACAAAAACGGGGGATGGCAAGGTTACTCATCGGTCTCTTTTTGTCGATGGGGTATGGACTGCAGCCAGTAATCGTTCAACGGGAAGCGAGGGGGACAGACCCATTTTCACGGGCAAGCGGCGATTCGGCGTCGCATCCTGTCAATGGAAGGTGTTTGTTTTCGCCGTGAAAATGCGTCAGTCCCCGACCCGTGAACGGTTACTGCAGCCAGTGGTGCAGGACCTGTCGCGCCGTAACGCCTGCGACAACTACTTCGTGGTCCACTCCGGTGGAGGAGCGATTTCCGGAGTGGGCACGTTGCCGGGTCCGGGACGACCGCTGCCTTCCAGCCGACTGATGCAGCGGACCTGCAGGTCATGATCGCAGACCATCTGGCAACTGAGCCGCACGCCGGTCAATCCGCGCGCTGCCAGCAGCGATTTCTCCGCAACGGTCATCTGTTCGGGTTCACCCGAAATCACTTCCACGCGGCACGTGGTACAGCGGGCATTCCCGCCGCACGCGTGCAGTTGATCGACGCCGGCATTTTCGGAAAGGGCCAGAACCAGTCGTTTTCCCTGGGGAACTTCGAACTCACCAACACCTTCAACAGTCAATTTTGGCATGACCTGACTCCCGATAAGCCGACAATTTCAGTCACCGTTCACCGGTCGGGGACTGACGCATTTTCACGGCGAAAACAAACACTTTTCCTGGCCGCGATACGACCTGGAAGTGCCGTAAATTGGTCTGTTCCCCTCGCTTGCCCGTGAATGGTGACACAATTCACAAACAACGATGTCTACAGCTACTCGAATTCGAGGTTTGGATGCAACCAGTCCGGGTGAACTTTTGACCAATGTTTCGGAGGGGACCAGGAGATCGATTTTTCGGGCGTGGAGCATTCGACTGGGCCGAATCCGGGATGCGGCCGGGATCTCGTTTGACATGGAACGGAAAACCCGGCTTGATATCCCCCCCGTTGAATTGCGATTCCTCCTGAGACCACCGTCGTGACGCCGTCGTTCGCAGTACTGGTTCTGGCAAGTTACCTGGCCGGATCGATTCCGTTTGGCCTGATGATTGGCAAATGGGTGAAGGGGGTCGACCTGCGCCAACACGGCAGTGGGAATATCGGCGCCACGAACGTCGGACGGGTCCTGGGGAAGAAGTGGGGGTTGATCTGTCTGTTCCTGGACGCGCTCAAGGGCGCGTTGCCGGTCGATTTCTTTCCTCGCTGGATCTGCGGCCTCGATCATCCCTGGTTCAACGATCTGGCTGTCGTGGCCGGTGTGACGACGATCGTCGGTCACATGTTTCCGTGCTGGCTTGGTTTTCGGGGCGGAAAAGGGGTTGCGACGTCGCTGGGCGTGGTCCTGATGCTCAGTCCCTGGGGACTGCTGGTCGGTGCGATCGGTTTCTTTTCCACGTTCGCAGCGACACGCATTGTCTCATTGAGTTCCATGGTGGCGGCCGTGGCCTTCGGGCTGTTTTATCTCACTCCCTGGTCACCGCATTCCCAGAGTCTTGCGGCCTTCAGCATCGCGGTTCCGCTGTTGATACTGATTCAGCATCGGTCCAACGTCCGTCGCCTGTTGCGCGGGGAAGAGGCTCGGTTCGGAGATCACTCGAAGTCGCAGTCCTCATCTCAAGCCGCGTCGGAAGTTGCGAATCCATAGGAACGCCTGATCTTCGACCGGAACGAAAAACGGGACAGGTCGACCTGTCCCGTTTTCTGGACGGGAGCCGTTTTTCCCATCAGCCGGAACGCGTTAGCGTCCGGTTTTTTCGATCGAATCAGGCCTGAATGGTAGATCCGGGAAACCGGACGCTAACGCGTTCCGGCTGATGGGTCGATACGCACTTCAGACGTCACCGTTCACGCGCAAGCGAGGGCGCAGAACGGCCTGCCGCTCGCTGGTCTGAACGGTTACGGTCACGGCAATTGGGCCACGACATTCGGCGGCCGTTTACAACGTGGTGTCTTGTGAGCCGCCGCGTCATAGCCACGTGATTTCAATGTGGCGACAAATTCTTCGATGTAACCGTGCGTCACCAGGATTCGCTGGGCCTGGGTCGCAGCGACCGCCGTCAGCAATTCCTGGTAGTCTGCGTGGTCAGAGAGCGGAAATCCCAGTTCGACTCCTCGCTTGCCGGGTTGATCAGGAAGAACCATCCAACCGGAAACAAATGCGGTTGCATAATGACCGTGGAAATGCAGACCCTTTTCCCAGCGGGACGCCGGGGGCATCAGAATCAGCGATCGCGACCAGTCTGCCGGGGTCATCGACCGGATGGGACAGGAGGCGGCAGGCAGGGGAATTCCGGATTGCCGGTACAACTCGTTCATTTCTTCCACGGTGGGATGTGCATGGATCGGACCAATCGCCGGATCCAGACCTGCCAGAAGTCGCTGGGCTTTGCCGAGTGAATACGCATAAAGCAGGCTGGCCCGTTGCTGAGCCTGATTGTTTCGCCACCATTCCTGGATCTTCGCCATCGTTACGGCCTGCGGATCCCAGTGAAAATGGGGATGGCCAAACGTCGATTCTGTGATGAAGGTATCGCACTTGACTGGCTCGAAAGGGGTGCACGTCGAATCGGGAGCCACCTTATAATCGCCCGAGACGACCCAGACTTCTCCCTTGTGTTCGACCCGAACCTGGGCGCTTCCCAGGATATGACCTGCGGGGTGAAGCGACACTCGAATCCCATCCAGATCGACACTCTCACCGTACTTCGCGGTCTGGATTTGAGCCCTGGGGCCCATTCGATGCTGCAGGATCAAGCGACCGGGTTCCGCAGCCAGATACGTCCGTGAACCTTTGACGGCATGGTCACCGTGGGCATGCGTGACGACGGCCCGAGCGACGGGACTCCAGGGATCGATGTGAAAGCCCCCGCGCGAACAATACAGTCCAGCGGAAGTCAGTCGCAGCAGCGGTTCTCGAGACATCGTCACTCCGTCGTCCAGAACCGTTCACGGGTCGGGGACTGACGCATTTTCACGGCGAAAACAAACACGTTCCATGGACGCGATGCGACTCCGAAGCGCGGTTTGCCCGTGAAAATGGGTCTGTCCCCCTCGCTTGTCCCGGCGATTCTAACCGGAATTCATTCTACTTCTGATTCGAGCACGCTGGGAGGTCGAATGGCTTCAGGAAGCTGACCCAGATTCCGATGCGCGATCAACTCAGCCAGAATGCTGATGGCGATCTCGGGAACGGTCTGCGATCCGATGTCGAAACCGAGCGGAGCATGCACCCGCGACAGGGCCTCGCGCGAGATCCCATCGCGTAGCAGATCCTCAAATATCAACTTGATCTTGCGGCGACTGCCGATCATGCCGACGTACCGTGCCGGGGTCTCGGCCAGGTGAAACAGCGCCTGCTCATCATGATTGTGTCCGCGCGTGACGATGATGCAGTAGGTGCTGGAGTCGATCTGCAAACCCCGCAGCGCCTGATCAAACGAATCGACGATCAATCGCCTGGCTCGAGGGAAACGATCGGCGTTGCAGTACTCCTGGCGATCATCGACCACCCAGACATCAAACCCGACATCCGTCGCCAGTTCGGCAACGCGCTGGCCGACATGTCCCGCGCCAATGATCAACAGTCTGCATCGTTTCAGATGCGGCAGATATGAAATCCCCGCGGCAATATACGGTCGTGGACGTTCGTTCAGCGGCTTCAGATTCGTCAGGACTCCCTGGGGCGGCGCAGACGGGGGAACCGGTGATGCGCTGTCCACCCGACTCGTGGGACGCGTCGCCAGGACCTGGCCCTGATCGTCGAGCAACCAGCGGTCGGCGTTGGTCCCGCCCCCCTTTTCCGCATCGATGACAATCGCCTCGGTGGCGCCGCGGCCTGCGGAAATGGTGTCGAGCAGCAAACGGTAATAGGTAGCGTCGTCCCCGGGGCGGACGGGGTCAACCAGCATCTTCATGCGACCGCCGCAGATCAGTCCATCGTCCCAGCCATAGTCGCTGTCGAGTTGAAATGTCAGCAGTTCCGTCGATCCGTCCGACAGCAGGTTCAGCGCCCGCTGTTTGACCTCCGCTTCGACACAACCACCTCCCAACGTGCCGACCTGGGACCCGTCGGGAAACACGAGCATGGCGGCACCCGCCTTCTGCGGTGTTGAGCCCCGGGTTTCCACGAGCGAGGTAAAGCAGACCGGCCGGTGCGACCGTACCGCCGCGTCAAGTTCCTGAATCAGCGACTGCATGGAGAGGAAATCTGGTTGAAGGTTCGAAGCGACAGTTCTGGATGGGCCTGGATGCAGATCCGCACCTGTTCCGGCTCAGCGGGTCTTGGGATGCAACATGACCTGCAACCCCTGAGACTTCGAGGTTCGCATGTATTCGGTCACTCGTTCGGTCTTGGCGTCGAGATGCCCATTTTCGAGCTTGGCCACGATCGTGATCGAACTGTCGATGGTCTGGCGGACCCCCGATGCCCGCTGAACCTCGGGGCGGCCCGTGCGATTGCCGATTTCGAGGATCCGGAAGGGCCCCACGATTTCGCTGTTCGCTGACGCCACCGTCGGTGTCTCTTCGCCACCAGGAGCCCCCACCAGTCCCCCGCCCGCGCGGGGCAGGATGAACGACACTTCATCGTCCGGATTGACGCGTGCTGAATTGAACGTTCTCAGGTCGATGGGAATCCAGATGGCGACTTCGTTCTTGCCGATCTTCTCATTCAAATCCTTGGCGCCGGGAGTCCGAATGTCCTGCTCCAGGACCAGTTCGCCTCCCCGATAGCTGCGATTGGACGGCCAGCCGACCACCAGCTTCAGATCGGACCAGTGAGGCGCCACCTGATCAAGATTCCCGGCCGCACTGCGGGGGATGTCGATCCTGACCAGGTGATCCTCGCGGAGAATGTCCCCCACGTTGATCTGCTGGTCCGCCTTGATCGCAATGAACGAAACGCGTGCCTCACGGCCCGCCAGCCGTTCCAGGTACATCCAGTTGCAGACAGCCCCCGCCAAACCCAGGCCCAGCGAGAGCAAGATTCCCTGGACACCCTTCATTGCGGTTCCCTTTCCTTCGCCGACCAGAGAACTCCGGTCAGGCGGCCATCCGGTTCAGTCCGAATCTGCACGTCTGTCACCACCTGGTCGCGTCGATACTTCAGGCTCGCCGTCTGATCGCCGACGACTCGTGAAACGACGGTCCCTGTTCCCACCTGATTCTCAAAATGTTGTACCCAGCCAGCGACGTTGCCGCGACCCTGGATCACCTGCCACCGACTGCCATCGGCCCCGCGCAGGCTGGTGACGTTCTGCCCCCCTTCCGGCAGCGACAGCAGGGGAAGAGACGACTTCTCGGCAGGTGTCGCCGAATCGGGATGAAATACATAAATCGTCCAGTCGACCGGCGACGAGGGAAATGCCAGGCCCCAGCCGACGATTCGTTGAGTGACCGGTTCCGCCTGGTTTCCCGCATCCTGGTTATCCGGCTCGAGGAAGCGGGTCGCGACAAACGAGGGGAGCGGTTCAAATCGACGATAGACGTTGCCGCGAGTGGAATCCCAGAACACCGGCGGCGCCTCATTCAGTGCGGCCAGCCATTCCTTTTCCGCCTCGTCCATCACGGATACGGAAGCATCCACGGTATTCACAATCGACTGCCCGATCTTTGTCAGTTCCTCTTCGAGCTGTTTGCGGTCGCCGTGGAACGGGACACGTTCCAGCGACATCGGAGCGTTGCCAAAGTGCAATGTAACCGGGGTGCGGTTCCAGTCGAGGTCATTCACGGCCAGGCCTGAAAGGTCCGGCAAAGTGGAATTCGGATCGGTCCGCCACCAGTCAATCAACTGCTGGCCGATGGATAATCCCACCACAATCAGGAACGCGATGACGACCAGATCAATGGTTCGTCGAGTCAATCGGCGCGCCAGCGGGACTGCGGGGGGCGGGGTGACAGGGGGTTGGGGAGCAGGCGGCACCGGGTTCAACGACCGACCCCCTCGGGCGATGGAGGACAGGGCGGCGGTATTTTGGGAGGCTTGCAGGGCGTCAGGTTCCCAGGTGTATTCGGACACCGCAGGGACTGCATGAACTGCTTCAAATCGTTGTAGCGCGATATCAAGCCTCCGTATTGTCCGGCGAACATGCACGATTCCAGCTCACAGATCCATCGCCGGTACATGCTCGTGAAGTTCCGCGACATCGAACAGGGAAGGTTGTCGATCCGGCTGAGGAGCGAGTTGGCATTGGGATGTCCATCGTTGTCGAGCCGCGAAACGGCACTCATGTAAACCTGCTGCGGATCCGCCATGCAGACGCGCGCCAGTCGCGGATAGAAGTCCGGCGCTGGCCAGCCGTAGTAGCGGATGTGCTCGTCGTCGTTGTCCAGCGGATACAGATCATCGTGCTGCGGGCTGGTCCGCAGTTGATCCAGCAACTGGTTCAGCATCTGCAGGCTTTCGGCAATTGTTCCATCGCGCCCGGCCAGGTCAGTATGCTTGATGTCCCACCAGATGTCGGCGCGGGTGTGATTGTTCCAGGGAATCCCCAGCGAATAAAACTGCCACTGGTTGTCGAACACGTCCTGTTTCAGGTTGAAGCGGAAGCGCCCTGTTCCTGGAATGGCGCTGCGCAGCAGTGGCAGCGGCTTGTCGAGCACCGCGTTCCCTTCCAGCACAAATCCGTCCAGTTCCAGCCGTCCCGGAACATTCACGGTGTTCTCGGCGGAAGGGGCTGTCAGTTGCGGACCACGAACGCAGGGGCACAGCAGTGCCTGCTGCGAGTCCCAGATCTGGCTGGCGGTCGGCAGATCGGCCCCCGCCTGAGTCGTGATCGGGGCGGTCGCAGGCCAATAGGGAGGGGGTGGATTGAATTCCCCCGTGCGGGCATTCACGGTTCGCCACGCGGCATATCTCGTGGCGGCCTGGGTGCGAACCTTCCAGGCGCCGACGACGCCGAAGTCGATCATCAGAGCCATCATGATGACCAGCATCGGCAGTGTCAGCGTCAGTTCCAGCGGCGCCAGTCCCTGCCGCCGATGCCATGTGGAATGACGCGCGCCGCGAAGGGGCACTGATCGAGTCCAGTCGTTCGATGTCCGTTGGCAACGCGTCATGATGGGGTGACTGTCAGTGGGTGTTCACAAGATGAAACGACTGCAATGAAACATTCTGCAGGTTGGGTGGCTGATATCCCATCAGGGCTCCGTTCAGGTAGGGCCCGGGATGCTGTGACAGGATTGTCGGGACATTCGCGGCCGTCGCAGGAACCAGCTTGGCCGTCCAGTTCTGATTGAAGGAATCCCATTGACCGAACTGCTCCCAGCGGGTGATCAAGGCGAAGGGGGGCAATTGAGTCACCACGCGCGGGTCCTGCGGACTGGTGTTCGACAATGTGTAAAGATCCCAGTTTCCGGGGGCCAGGTCATACAGGTTGGCGCAACAGATTCCATTGGGCGGGCAGGGGTACTGGTGGACCCATGGCGACGTTTCCGTCCAGGTCTGACCCCAGTTCACTCGCGAAAACCGTCCGCGCGGCGGAAAGATCGAGGCCTGCGCGAACGCCATGGCATACGAATGGGCATCGCGATCCTGGGGATTCTTGAACAGGCCCGGAAACATCGGCTTCTGGTGCGGCCAGTACACCGCCGACACGAAATTGTACGACGATTCCAGCGTCTGCTGGGTGATGGGATTTGCCGGCTGACAGGGTCGCTCCATGTGCATCGGTGTCTGCACGCAGCCATCATAGTCCCAGTTGGGATCCCACTGGTTGGGTGGGGGACCGCCGTTGTAAGGACGGGTCGGAGCGTCACGCATTACAAATGGCAGGTTGGTGTGCGGATATTCTTCGAGCAGCGCATTCAGGTTGGCGCAGGTGTAGACGCGCCAGAAATTGATGTAGTTGGACATCTTGGCGGATGAGGCCCCGTATTTGGGCGTTCCGTCGTCGGGATACTCGAAATAGGGACTCATCCAATAGCGGATCCAGTCATTCAGGTACTGGTGTGCCCGTTGCGATCGAATCTTGCGGCTGATGCATTCCGAACAACTGAAACAGGTCGGGCAGTCGGGGGGGACCATTTCGCCCACCTGGGCCAGGTCGATGCCGTACTTGGATGGATCGATGATCGGCAACGTCCGCGTTTGCGTGACCGATTCATCCCGCATGCCGACCACGGTGACGTTGGTCGCCCACAACAGGCCTCGCAGATCCTGGTTGCGGTGCTGCGCCCGAGTCAGGGTACCATATCGCGATGCGATCTCATCGGTCGCGACCGCGGCGATGTGCGGCACGGTCTGCAGCACGGCCCGCTGGAAGCGGGGAATGAAACCTCCTTCGGGGGACCGGTCGGGAATTCCATTGCTCTTTTCATAGTCGGGCCCCGCCAGGATGTACTCGAACAACGGCAGCGTCAGGCGCGATTCATGAAAGGCCATCGTGCTGAAACTGTTCACCATCTGCTGCTCGACCTGCACCTTGTTGACGATCGCCTGTCCCATCAGCTTGAACTTCTGGGAATTGGGCGCACCGGTCCCCTGGGCAAACTTGTTCCCGACCGTCTTCCAGGCCTCCAGGATCTCGGGGACAAACATCTGGGATTTGCGATCACGTCCTTCCCGCATGTAGGCGACGAGGGCAAAGGTCTCACACTCCAGGTGATTGCTGAAGG
>Ga0265327_10004606_pt1 | contig 12124 bp, 12 predicted proteins | sample 41621metaG_FD_202089 | JGI IMG/M metagenome (GOLD analysis project Ga0265327, IMG submission 202089) | Rhizosphere microbial communities from Carex aquatilis grown in University of Washington, Seatle, WA, United States - 4-16-21 metaG | ecosystem: Host-associated > Plants > Roots > Rhizosphere...
TCCCTCAATATAAACTTCAGACTGAGTCGCCAGCTGGCTGAAGGCAGTCGTAAATTTACCTTCAACACGTATACCAAGTTGTAGCATTCCGTCACCATTTGGCGTGTTGACTACTGAAAAACAGCGTGCCGGCGTTGGTCGGCCGTGTCGCTTGAAACGTACTGATACGTATTGGCCAGGATCGAAATCGATAGACGCACCGCCGCTGGGCTCAAGCGTCATAAGCATGCTAGTAGGACTGAGCTTCTGCTTGGACGATAAAATGTATTTTGCCATAGAAGTAGTATGCGGGCCGAAGCTTAACTTTTACTGAGACTACTGTAAGTTTATAAGCACGGTATTCGTGCTTATTTGACGCGCGTCATGAGACGCAAATTCGACATATAGTGGCGCGGATCAGTCGTCGGGTGAGAGCTTAAATAATTCATGTGCTTATCGACGAAAGGGATGAGATTGTCGGGATACAGTTCACTGTTAGCGCTATATGACGACTCCGTGTTGTACGTATCGTCAGATGCCATCTGCTCCAGAATCCGGGCGATTTCAATGCCCTCTTCTGATTCTATAAACTTAACCTTCTTATTGCTGGTGTGCATTATCACGCGTCCTTCACTTTAGCTTGTTTAGGTTTCTTGGTTTCTTTGCGCCCTTTGTCTTTCGACATAATTCCCCTTTTTATCGAGGTAAGCTCGTCCAGCTGCCTCGAACATCTTATCTGTTAGTATACGCCTATCAGGGGTATTTCCCTAATGAGCGTCAATGAATGTCAGCGCATGTCCGGTTCGTCCGGCCCTGCCGGCGCGTCCGATACGATGCACATAATCTTCGTAGGCCTGCGGGACCGAATAGTTGATGACGTGCGTAATATCGACCACGTCGATACCACGCGCCGCCACGTCGGTCGCCACCAGAACATTCACGTCATTATTCTTAAATCTGCTCAAGGCGCGCTGTCGCTGTCCCTGGCTTTTACCACCATGGATGGCATCGACGCTGAAACCGCGTTCGCTGAGCGTCTGACTGAGCCGCTCGACGCTGCGTTGCGTTTCATCGAACACCAGTATCTTGTCAACGCCATCGGCAACAAGTATGTCGTATAGTTTCTCAAGCTTCTGGGTATTGCCAGAGTACCGGATTACATCCTGGTGCACACTTTCACTAGTGTCAGCAGTCTTCACTGATATAGTGACCGGATCCGTCGTAAAGGTCTGGATAAGATCGTTTATCTTATGGCCGAGAGTCGCCGAGAAGAAGAATGACTGATGCTCACTGGCCAGTCCACTCAAGATCTCGCGGACATCGGTCACAAAACCCATATCGAGCATGCGATCGACTTCATCCAGCACTACCATGTCGAAACCAGACAAGTTGAGAGATTTGCGCTGTATGTGGTCCTTGATGCGTCCAGGGGTGCCGATGATGATACGCGGCCGACTTCGCAGATCTCGCAGCTGCGGAACCATAGAAGTACCGCCGATAAGCAACGTTCCGAACAATCCACTATTTTTGCCGAGACTGCGCATCTCCACTTCTATCTGCTGGGCTAGTTCGCGTGTCGGGGCTATGATAAGGGCACTCGAGCGCGGATTCTGCAGCAAACGATGCAGGACTGGAATCGCGAAAGCGATGGTCTTGCCGGTGCCGGTGTTAGCGATGCCGATGATATCTCTTCCCTCGAGGCCGAGCGGAATCGCTTGGTCCTGGATTGGTGACGGCGCAGTAAAGCCGCGTGCCTGCACATTTGTTTTGATAACTGGGTGAATCAAAAATTCATCAAACCGATGAGTCGGCTGATATTCTTCCTGCTCAATCGACTTGGCAGCCTTTACGAAACGGGCTGGGTCGATATACTCGCCGCGCGAGCGTTTCGCGGGTCGGTAGCTTTTGCTAGAACTGTAGGAGTAGCGCGAGCGCTGTCCTCTATTCGAAGATTTGTTTTGATATGACATTAAAAAGAATCCTGTCTTTTATAGTTATTACTCTGATTGCTAGCATGAAATCGAGTAATTCGGCGAACTATAAACCCGGATCCAATAAACAATTACTCATACATTAGCACGATAATTCTCCCCTGTCAATTTCGCGCACTGCTCGAGCTCATATAATTGACAATTCCACCTCTGTTTGATAGTATTACCGAGATACAAAAACTTATACAATTCCACCGACGACGCGGGGTGGAGCAGCGGCAGCTCGCGTGGCTCATAACCACGAGGTCGCAGGTTCGAGTCCTGCCCCCGCAACCAAGATAAAAGTCTCATCGAAAGATGGGGCTTTTTTCTTGGTCATGGAGCTGACTGGGTTCTGCGACGCTTGAGGTCGCAGGTGAGAACAGCCGGTGGCTGTTTGCAAGACAGACTACTCTTCAAAACTTGTTTTAAAAGATGTAGCTGCGGGCCTGCAGAATGTGGGCGAGTCCTGCCCCCGCAACCAAGTGGAAGTTCACAGATAGAGATTGTTTCCAAAACCAGTCTCTTTTTGATTTGTGCCTCTAATTACCCCTGTTATTGAGGTTCGAGTCCTGTTTGGGCTACCAAGAAAAATAGCCCTCCAAATGGAGAGGTATTTTTCTTTATAAGGCCACCCTCCTCAAAATCAATGTACGCTATATTACATTATTTAATCTTCGATGAGTATATGATTAGACTATGGATACAGACTTAATGGCGGGCATGCCTAACTCTCAGACGACTGACAAGAGTATTATCGCTCACTTTAGCGACGGGCTGCCTTTAAGTTACTCAAGCGGAGAAACAATAATTAACGATTTCGACACTCCAATGGGCGTATTTCTCATCAAATCGGGCTTTGTTAAGGCGTGTTCTGTATCACATGCTGGCTATGGGAACCTGCTATTTATCCATCAGTCGGGCGAGTTTATACCGCTCCCGTGGGCGTTAGATGGCGCGCATGTTACGGGGCTATCCTATGTTGCTATGTCAGACGTAACTATACTTCGCACCTCTAAAGCCAAGTTGCGTATGGCCATGGGGCATGATAGCTGGCTTTCCCAAGAAGTATTGAAACAATCAGTTGAAGTCATTGCTGTTTACACGCAGAGGATACAGACCCTAGAGTTTCGGTCTGCACGTGGAAGGATTATCTCCGAGCTTTTAAGCCTGTCTCAACGATTCGGTGACAAGCGAGGCAAAGTAGTTACTATTAATGCTCCGATAACCCATCAAGATATAGCCGATTCAATAAATATGACCCGCGAAACTGCAAGCAAGTCATTGGAGGAACTTTTTAAAGAAGGCCTCCTAGACCAAACAGATCATCTATTTACAATTTTAGATTTATCTCGACTGCAGGAAGCTCTAAGATAATCTATTGTTGTGGTTCCACTGTACGAGGACAACCAAGTAGGTTTTACAGATTGGGGTTGGTTGTATTCGCTAAACCAGTGAATTAATCTCTTCTGATTTACAAAAACAACCACCTCTGTTATTGAGATTAGAGTCCTTTTAAGTCTTCTTGCACTTTCAAGATTTTTTTCAATCTCACATTTTTGATATGCAGTGTTTCGCCTTTCAATCGATTTATGAAATACCCTTCATAGCGTCGTGCTAACCCGTCAGCCCAGCTAAGGGTTATGGCCCACCACATGATTGCCCAGCTAATGAGAATAGTGCTTCCGATCAAGACATCGATAATTGAGTTTACGTTAAATATTTTAAGTAACAACGCCGCGGGAATGGTTGCAAGCAACAATGCGGCTGTTGCCGAAATATAGGAGATAGTACCAAAGATTAATAACTCAAAGAGTCTCAACCGGTCGTGTCTGATTTTCCATAGAGACACAGGCTTGTATACCCATAAAACCGAGACAATATTACCGAGGCCTAGACCAATAATGACCGCTGTAAATGCCAGAATAATGGACAAGCCAAATCGAGACCAGTCATTCGCAATGCTGCATGCCACTACAATCAAAATTAAATCAATGGGCACTGCCAGTAAGAGCAAGGCTGTATTCTTGACAATAAAAAGTTCTTTGAGAGTGGTGTTTTTTGCTGAATGCTCGAGTACTTTGTCCGAGTCAGAACCCAGCTGAGATGCGTTGTATGAAGCCAGCGTCCATACAAAAAGCTCTGCTGCGACATAGGGCAAACCTTTATGAAATCTGTGCAACAATATGCTGATTGCGACGCCCATTAAGGTGACAACCCCAGACAACATCAAGTTAAATGGCAGGCGCCAGGGTCGCGAAAGTGCTTTCTTCATCTCGCGCTTGAGCATGGACACGTTGAGTTTAGCCATGTCTACATTATAGGTTACACTTAAATCTCGATGGTAGATATAGTATCTCCTCCGACCACAATTTTGCGTCTAACCAACACGGTGTGAAGATTTCAATTCAAATGAACTTGGGTACCTTGTAAGCACTACAATTCAAAAACTCTTTTACGATAAGGCTTTCGAAACTACAAGCCATCGGTTGGCTATTTTGATACTTCTTCTGGTGATCTTTTGCATAGCAGTTTGTTCTTTCTTGAGTTTCCTGTAGTTTTTCCAGGCGATGATTCGCCAGTAACGAATCGTATACATTGCGGGCCGGTAATACATAAACTGAAAGTGCCGCTTTAGCAAATCTACTATCTTATTTGTCTCATCAAATGTACCTATGATCTGTTTGCCGCTTTCCATAAGCAATTTATCTATCTTCACGATATCTGAGAGCAAATCCTCTGTATTTTCTTTCTCCATAAGTGTTTTTAGAACTTGTGGCAAGTCGTTATTGATATGGGCGTTGGCCCCGAGCAGGAGTGATACGAACTTGGGGGCAGACTTTTGTTTTGCATAGTCATTCAACTTAGACCATGGCACGCTTAATTCACTAGAGTCACTGACCGTATCATTAATAGCTGTAAAGTAGTAGCTCGCGAAGGTAACGATGAACTTCTCTATAAACTTTGGATTTTTAAAGTAATCCTCGGTTACCGAGCGTTGTACGGCAGAAGTAATCATGAAATACGCACCGTTGAATAGTTGGTATTGATGAAGGTCTGTGTCGGCCAATAACTTATCGAGCCGCTGTAATTCGTTTACAACATCTTTGATTGTGTCGAGGTGCGTTTCATGTATAAAAGCTGGTTTATGAACTGCCATCTATCAAGCATAGCAATGCACAGTGCCAATGTATAACGAGAAGGTTGCTCTGGCTCATTGGCGTCAAGGACGTGTCAAGTTATTGAGTTAGCCATAATCGTTTTGGCAAACAATAGTACAATGTGATCAGAGGAATCATGAAACAGCTTTCAGAACTACTTAATTTAGATGGCAAGGCGGCAATTGTAACCGGTGGAGCCAAAGGTATCGGACTGGGCATTGCGTATCGGCTGGCTGAAGCCGGCGCCAAGGTCGTGATTGCTGATATGGATGAGCCGACCACGCACCAGACAGCCCAGGAGCTAACCTACAAAGGCTGGTCATCACAGCCGTATGTGGTTGATGTATCGGACGAAGCCGCCGTGAAGGACATGATCGCCTTCTGCAAAGACAAATTTGGTTCCGTCGATATTCTTGTGAACAATGCAGGCATCTACCCGTCAGAACCAGTCTCGGAGATGACAGCCGCAGGTTTCGAGAAGGTTATGCACGTCAATTTGCGCAGCGTGTTCCTGACCACCAAATATGCCAGCGAAGTCATGAAACAACAAGGCGGCGGTAAGATCATCAACATCACATCTGTTGATGCGCTCCACCCCTCAATGGTCGGCTTAGCTCATTACGATGCTTCAAAGCACGGTGTTTGGGGATTTACAAAAAACTCAGCACTTGAATTATCCGAACACAAGATTTGGGTCAATGCTATCGCGCCGGGCGGGATTGCGACGCCGGGGGTGGCTGCTGGCAGCCAAGGAGTTTCAGGGGAGCAAATGGCAGCAGCCACCAAGGCTTTTATGGCGAAAATTCCGATGCATCGTATGGGCGAACCCGATGAAATAGCTACGGTTGCCCTATTTCTAGCCAGCGATATGTCCAGCTATATGACGGGAGCGCAAATAGTTGTGGACGGTGGAGTCTTATTAAGCTAACTTGGCGGTTCTATTTAGTTCAAATAGGCCCCGAACCACAGCGGGCGTAAAACTTTATGCGTCTATATCAAGATTAAGCATATACTTATATCTATAATAGGAGGTTTGTATGGTCAAATGGATTGTTGGGATAATAATAGTGGTGGTATTAGTGGGTGGCGGTTGGGCTTTTTATAATCACAATAAGTCTCATACCAGCACGACTAACGGAGCAAGTGCAAACAGCTCATCACAAAGCAGCACGAGTAACACAAGTTCTAACCAGACCGCAGCTGCAGGAACAGTAAATATAACAAACATGATGTTTACGCCTTCGCAAATAACTGTAAAGAAGGGCGACACGGTCACCTGGACTAATAACGATACTCTGACCCATACGGTAACTGACGACCTAAGCGATGTTGGAGGACCGGCCAGTGGTAATATCGCACCAGGCTCTTCCTACAGCTTTACCTTTACGAAAACAGGTTCGTTCCAATACCACTGCAACATCCACTCGTCTATGCACGGAACAATCGTCGTACAATAGCCCAAACCTGAAAAACTGACGCAACTCTTTGCATATATTTACAAAATCTCTACCTTACGAGATATTGACATAAGTTCTTTTTGATGTGAGAATAGAACTCTGTATCTACGGAATATCGAGAGGCCTACACTAAAGAAGCCCAGTCGGCTGCATCAACCGGCAGAAGCGAACATCACTTCGACGCACTATTCGACATTGACCCAAATGAGCGCATATTAGACCTAGGCTCGGGAGCCAGCGATTTCCCGCATTACCCAAATGTCATTCAGCTTGATTATGCATACAAACACGAAGACTCAAATGTCGTTCCCAAAAATGGGGTTACGGTTGCAGCATTATACGAAGAACTGCCATTTCCACAGAACACATTTGACAGGGTCACCGTACGGTTCGGCACTCGCTGGCTGTCGATCGAGGGAGCACAAGCAACGGTACGCGAATCATTGCGTGTTCTAGAGCCGGGCGGTATGCTCCAAGTCTTTCCTGTTCACTCAGGCAGGATAGTAAAACGAATCGTGACAGATCTCAACAAAAGAGGTCATGAAGTTTCATACAGCATACCGCCTGCTATGAGGCATCGCGCAGTGGGATTTACAGCACTCACTGCAAGTGCCATTGGTGCTGGTGTAGGGGCTTCTCAATTAGGATCTGAGCGCACCGGCATTTTTGTAGGTCTTGTGGCTGGCGGACTCAGTGCTATGCTAGCTAATTTTCACTATCGTTCAGGTGTGTTGGAAGTTACAAAGGATCGCAAACACAGGAATCCACGAGATCGCCAAGTGGTCGCTGAGCGAATTGCACCTCTCATGATTTCTCCTCAAAACTTTAGGATTTAGATACTTAAGTATTGCGGGCACAGTTTCAGCGAGAACCTGCTCTGAATGCTACTTTGAGGGTTGAGGTATGTGCTTTAATACATCTTATGAGTACAGAACACGATTCTAGCAAGCATCATACACCACTCCCGCCCTGGGCGACCTGGAGCCTGGTAATATGGGGAGTCTTTTTCTTCTTACTGTTTGTGACTATTGTGGATGGCACGGATAAGCGCGACGGAGGACAAGTCTCTGGAGTCGCCCTGCTTGTCTTTTCGCCAATCTTCATCACAACGTTCTGCGTCGATATTTATCGCATATATCTGCGAACGTTTAAGAAATAATTTTTGTATAAAGATAGCAAAGGCGTAATCTGTTTCGCTGGATAAACTAGCTTAATAAGCTATATACTGGCGCCACGTTTCGGTCTTAAGACCGCGCTGACGCTTGATGAATTGTAGTACGCTTTGTATCACCTCTGCTCCCCTCTCCTGCTAACAGTGTAGACAAACACCTCTCAGGAAGATGTAATCTATTGCACAGCTAATGTATGATATTTGTCACAAAATATGTGTTGTGGTGACTGTTATTGACTTATCGGGCGATGGAAAAAGAAGTTTATCCAGGCCTGGAAATTGCGCTGATAAGCAGGTTTTAGCACCACGTTGCCAGCTTTTGTGTCCGTTGCTTTGGGCGACAGATCAGTGGCGTGCATCAGGGCGACATTCTTCGGGATAAGTATCAAGGTCTCACCGGGAGCAGCTAGGCCGAATTGCCTGCGCGCGGCCAGCTCTAGGAATTGATCGGTGTTCAGATACTGGTTCTGTAGATCAAGATTCTGATTCTCTAGCTCCTGGACCTGTGTCTCCTGCTCTAGTACGGATATCTGCTTCTGTAGACCGTAGTTTGTCTGGACCGCTTTGATACCACTCCAGGTAACCAGGAGAGCGATGACCCCAAACGCAACCAACCCGAGAGTCCGGGGATCGTTCAGCTGCATCAGCCATGGTTTTAATTCGGTTTTTATTTTTTCAAACATTTACATAATCATTTTAGCAAGTTTCAATGGAGTATGGTGGACTTGAGTGGAACTTATTGGGACACAATGCTTAAGTATGTACGATTTGGCATTAATTAAAATCTTCCTTTTTCAAAGGTGAGCCACCATATATGGGCTTGGACAAAAGTAATTACAGTCTGAATAGATAAAGCTATTAGTGCGGTCATGGTATGACCGGCGCCAAATTGAAATCCAACATATGTCCCAAACGGTAACATCAATGTCGTTAAACAAATGGTGGTCAGGCGTAGGGTATTATATTCTTTTTGTTTCTTGGACATATCGTAAGAATTATACAACAGGCATAAACTTTTTGGTGGGGGCGCCTGGATTTGAACCAGGGACCAATCGGTTATGAGCCGACTGCTCTAACCACTGAGCTACGCCCCCATGGACATGTGTGATTATAACAGATACGGACGCAAGGCGACTTGATATTCACTGCGCGCCCTAATCAGGCTAGGATTTTACAGAAGTTTCGGCGCATACTAGCAGTATGTTTGGATTATTCTGTTTACTGGCATTACTTGGCCTATCTGCGATTGATCCCGTTGGCATTGCGGCCATGCCGATATTACTGCTGCAAAACCACCCGTACAAACGCAGCCTTACCTTCCTGGCTGGTAGCTTCACCGCACTCATGGTGATGGGTCTGCTTTTTGCCAAGGGCATCGGACTGCTTGTGTTACATTTTGATACAGCCCACACCGGGCTCATTAAAGTAGTTGAGGCAACCGCTGGTGTCGTACTTGTAGGAATAGCTGCTACGCTTTTGTGGCGAACTAAACGCAAAAAACCATCGATAGACCCGCCGGCGGCCATCAAAAAACGGCTGCGACTTGGGTACGCCGGGCTTTTTGCAACTGGGGCTCTACTAGTGTTACTCCAGTCCTTGGTTGATGTAGTGTTTATTATCGCCATGATCAGGGTCGGCAAGCTGCAGCTGAATTCAAACACACTTGTCGCGGCCGTGGCTACCTATGCAATCGCCGCACTGGTGCTACAGTTTGCAGTGGTGGCAGCGTATTGGATTACTCCCGCTACATATAGAACAAAAACACTGCAAAACGTCCGCCTGCTGCTGGCTAAGTACGCCAACCAAGCGCTCATCGGGGTAAGTTTACTGATTGGCTGCACACTGTTGGGCATGGCGATTCTTGGGTAGGTAATTGCCGGGGGTCAGGTCCGCGCACTGGTATACTGAGGTCAGCTATGAAGAAATACGTTATTTTGGGAATTGTCATCTTTGTCTTACTGGGTTTGGGCGTAGCTTTATTTATTGTGCGTAGTGACTCAACATCTAAATCAAGTACAACCAAGCCCAAGCAAAACTATGTTGCGCTCGGAGATTCGGTGGCCGCAGGCATAGGCCTACCTACCACCTCTGACTCAAGTGCCTGCGGCAGGACAAACGAATCATACCCCTACCAGCTAGCAAGTTTGCGCGGCGATACACTGAAAAATATTGCTTGTAGCGGTGCGACATTTCCCGAGGGTATTATCGGGACACAAACTGTGAACCAACTGGCGCTTCCCTCTCAGATCAACCAAATGTTCTCACTACCCCGTCCGGACATTATTACCCTTACAGCAGGAGCTAACGATATACACTGGTCCGATACTATCACCAAGTGCTACACGGGCGTGTGCGGCACGGCCGCACAAACAGCTTCAATCGATGCAGAATTAGTAACGGTCGGCGCTAACCTTGCGTCAGCACTGACGCAAATTCAGAATTACTACAAATCCTCACCTCCCAAAGTCCTCGTGACTGGCTATTACCAGGTATTTCCGGCGAGCACCCTGGGCTGTGTTGACCTGCTGGGCATCAGCTCGGATGAGCTGGCTTGGGGCCGCGCACAGCAATCCAAACTGAATGACACACTCAAAGCTACGGCTAGTAAGTTTTCGTTTGCCGTCTACGCACCAATAGATTTCAGTGGACACGAACTTTGCACATCTACCTCGTGGGTACAGGGACTTGCAGATACCGCGCCGTTCCATCCAACAGCAGCCGGTCAAACGACGATTGCCCAACAAATAGCAAAACTACTCACACAATAATACAGTTCAAGTAAGCTGGCCCGCCACGAGTGCCGCTATTGGCTTAACTAACTTCCAAACGTAAAGGTATAGAGATTGACGCCTTTTGGCACCGTCAACGTTACCGTGGTCGTGTCGAATTGTTTCAAGGCGGCGATATGGTAGAGGTGTGAACCGCTCACCGATACCGTACCATTTACCGCATCACTGCCATATTGACCTTCCCCGTCGCCCGATAGGCTGACACCGACAGATTTCGGCTGGTTATCGTGAGTGCCGGCCACCATATAAACGTCTTTGGAGCTGACACGGATGGTCAGCGTAGAGGTAGAAGATTGGCTGGTTATGGATTCCGGATCAATCTGCCACGCCCCGCTCAGTGTCCAGCTATTAGTTGGGGGCGAAACCGACTTGAATGTATTGCTACCGGCAGCCAAATCCGGGGTACCGATGTAGTTTTGGGCACGAGATGATCCAAAATATGTTTCCGGTGTTTGATTTTGAGTGATGGGAACGGCTGCTGGCTTCTGGATGGGTGCGTTTATACCGAGCAGTAGTTGGATCGCCCGCTCTGTTTTATCATAATCTCCTTCTCCTTTGCTGACATAGCGGATATTACCGTCTTTATCTATGAGATAGTCAGCTGGCCACGAATCATTCGTGTAGGCATTCCACGTCGCGTAGGCGTTATCCAGTGCCACTGGGTAGTGTATGCCAAAGTTCTTGACGGCTGCCGCTACGTTATCTGGATTATGCTCAAAGGCAAACTCGGGGGTATTCACTCCAACTACCTCAAAGCCCTTATCATGATAATCTTGGTACCACTTCTCTACATACGGTAGTGTGCGTATGCAGTTGATACAGGAGTATGTCCAAAAATCTACCAAAACTACCTTGCCTCTGAGCTGCTGCATAGTCAGTGGCGAACTATTTATCCAGTTTGTCAGCCCACTTAATTCTGGAGCCGGCGCTGGCTCAATGTTGAGTATTTTTGCATCCGAAACGCTCTGGCTCAGTTTGTGGATAATGGAAGTTTTTTGCTGTTTAGAAAGCAGTACTTGCTCTATTCTCGATTCATCAAATGGCAAACGATTCGCAACCCACGTTTCAACCCTTACTTCGTAACCCGCAAAAATCACCACACCGATGAGGATAAACAGCACACCCAGCGAACGCCGGAAGGTACTGTGCGTATCGATGGCCCATGTGAACCTATAGATCAGCCTTATGCCAATCAACGCAAAGATTAATAGTGTCAGCACCAACCCTAGCGCATAGGCTGCTAGGTATATGAGCCCGGCGGTAAAACTTTTTGGGAGTATCGAGGCCAAGATAAAAGCATAGGTGGGGCTGCAGCTGGCAAATACCGGACCGAGAGCCACACCGATAAGTACCGGGCCGATGAATTTGCTTTTGTTTTGTTGACCCTTGCCCAAGAAGCGCTGAGATGCTACTTCCCAATTAAGTTGAACCATTAGGTTTTCCCAAGTACTTGGAAAAAGCGACACGATACCTAGAGCTATTAGAATACCGCCAGAGATATAGTTCAAAGCCGTAGGCGGCAGACTGACCAGTACCGTACTGACCTTAAGAAGCAAAGTAAAAAATATAATCGACCCAGCCAGTGCGGTGACGATGA
>Ga0265327_10004607_pt1 | contig 12121 bp, 11 predicted proteins | sample 41621metaG_FD_202089 | JGI IMG/M metagenome (GOLD analysis project Ga0265327, IMG submission 202089) | Rhizosphere microbial communities from Carex aquatilis grown in University of Washington, Seatle, WA, United States - 4-16-21 metaG | ecosystem: Host-associated > Plants > Roots > Rhizosphere...
TCTGCCAGATAAGAAGAAGGGCGCCGCAAACCGCGCGCGCGCCTCTCCCTGATAAAAAGAAGGGCGCCGCGACATGCGGCGCGCCCCTCTCCCAGATAAAAAGAAGGGCGCCGCAACTTGCGGCGCCCGGGAAGTGGCAGGTTAGCTAAGGATGCTGGGAGGCGGGCCTTAGCGCTTGGCGACCTGCGAATCTGAACCGGCGTTGCAGAGGCCGAGCTTCTCGGCGTCGAGCTGGTGGTCGGAGCTGCCGAAGGAAGCGACCGCGCCCACCGACTTGGAGATGGTCTTGCAGGTGGACACGGCGAAGGTCTGCGAGGTCGGCGCGCCGGCCGCGCAGGTGTTGCCGATGCATTGGAACACGGCGCCCCCGGCGATCAGCTTGGTGCTGGCCGCGACCGGGGCCTGCAGCTTGACGATGACCGGGTTGGTGTCCGCGCCAACAGCCAGGGCGGACCCGGCGAAGGAGACGGTGACGATGGCCGCGCAGGCGGCCGCAAGGGATTGGAGCTTCATGTGAGCCCTCCAGCGTTTCGGGGAGTGACGGTCCTTTGGGGTCCGGCCGGTTAATTCCGTGATACCCGCAGCACGTATCCCCACGTGCTGCGCGAAATGAACTAAGCATCGCTAAGATAACACTGTTAAGATCGCGGGCAACAGCTTTTTTCGACTAGGGGCTATGCGCAATTGCAGACCTGCCCCGGAATCGCCGGAGCGGGGGCGAATTCATGCCCCGTCAATCTTGTCGCGTGTTTGCTTGGGCTGGGCTATCAGTCGCCCCCGCTGGGGGCGCGACGAGGCGGAAGCTAGGACGACTTCATGGCCAACGGGCAATCCGGCTCACGCGCGCCGCGCGCCGCGCGCACGCCGCTCCAGGCGACGCTCTACTGGAGCGCGGTGATCGGCGTCTGGGGCCTGATCTTTCTGGCCGCCTTCTTCGCGGTGTTCGCCTCCGACCTGCCCGACACCTCCAAGCTGAACCAGGTCAAGCGCCAGGCCTCCATCTCCTATCTGGACCGCTCCGGCGCCATGGTCGCCGTGCGCGGCAGCCAGTACTCGCCGCCCGTGGACCTGGACAAGCTCCCGAAATATGTCCCAGCCGCGTTCGTGGCCATTGAGGACCGCTGGTTCTATTGGCACTTCGGGTTCAACCCCTGGGGCATCGCCCGCAGCGGCGTCTATAACCTCACTCATCATGGCGGATCCCTGCGGGGCGGCTCCACCATCACCCAGCAGCTGGCCCGCAACCTCTTCCTCACCCCCAACCAGAATTACCGGCGCAAGATCCAGGAGCTGATCCTGGCAGTGTGGCTGGAGGCCAAGTTCTCCAAGAAGGAGATCCTGTCCCTTTATCTGAACCGGGTGAATTTCGGGGCCGGCGCCTATGGCATCGAGGCCGCCTCCCAGCGCTATTTCAACAAGCCGGCCGCCCAGCTCACCATCGGCGAGAGCGCCCTGCTGGCCGGCATGATGAAGGGGCCGTCGCGCTACAGCCCCGTGGCCTCCCCCGACCGCGCCGCCCGCCGGGCGACGGTGGTGCTGGACGAGATGGTCCGCACCCACGCCATCACGGCGGCGGATCGCACCGAGGCGTTCCGGATCCCGGTCAAGGTCAGCCCCACCCTGGCCAGCCAGAGGGCGCAGTACTTCACCGACTGGGTGGACGAGAAGGTCCGCGCCCTGGTGGGCGAACCCACTGAGGACCTGGTGGTGGAGACCACCCTGGACCTGCCGATCCAGGCCGCCGCGGAACAGGCCCTGGCCCACGGGGTCGAGACCGCCAAGGGCCAGGGCGTGCAGCAGGGGGCCCTGGTGGCCATGGACGGCGAAGGCCGGGTCCGCGCCTATGTTGGGGGCGAGAGCTATGCCGCGAGCCAGTTTGACCGGGCCACCATGGCCCGACGCCAGGCCGGGTCGGCCTTCAAGCCCTTCGTCTATCTCACCGCCATGGAGCAGGGCCGCACCCCCGACACCCCGGTGGTGGATGAGCCGGTGAAGATCGGAAACTGGGAGCCCAAGAACTATACGGGCCGCTTCCTCGGACCCATGACCCTGCAATCAGCCCTGCAGCAGTCCATCAACACCGTGGCCGCCCGGCTGGCCAATGAGGTCGGCACCGCCAATGTGGCCGCCACCGCCAAGCGGCTCGGCATCACCTCCCCCATCCAGCTGGACCCTTCCATGGCCCTGGGCGCGGTCGAGGTGAGCCCGCTGGAGATGGCCCAGGCCTTCGCCCCCTTCTCCAACGGGGGCTTTGCCGCCCACGCCTACGGGATCGAGCGGATCCGCACCGCCTCCGGCAAGGTGCTTTATGACCATGGGGTCGAGAAGATCGACCGCGCCGTGGTGATCCCCTCCCCCGGCCTGCAATATATGAATCAGATGCTGCGCCAGGTGCTGGTGGCGCCTGGCACCGGGACCCGCGCCAAGGTCGGAACCTACGACCTGGCCGGCAAGACCGGCACCACCAGCGATTATCGCGACGCCTGGTTCGTGGGCTATACCGGAGGCTTCGCGGCGGCTGTCTGGCTTGGCCGGGACGACAACACCCCGATGAAGCGGGTGGCCGGCGGCGGCGCTCCGGCCGGGATCTGGCATGATTTCATGGCCCAGGCCCTGCCGCGGCTGCGGACCCAGCCCATCCCCGGCGGCGTCGCCGATATCCCGCCGCCCGCGGCGGCGCCCACCGATCCGATCGGCGACCTGCTCAACACGCCGGGCCCCGTGGCCCGCCCGGCTCCGGCGGCTGGAGCCGCGCCCGAGCGCCCGCATACGGAGGATCCGCCGTTCTGAGCCGGCTCTAGCCCAAGGCGCGCGCGCTCAGGGCGATCACCAGGGCCAGGATCCAGATCTGCGACCTAAGCGGCGTCACGGCGAATGGCGCGGTCGAGGGCGGCGATGACCTGGCTGGGATGGAACGGCTTGGCGACGAACTCCGATCCGGGGACGCCTTCCGACGCCACCCGCGGGCCCATCTGGCCGGAAATAAACACCACCGGAATCAGGGGATCGACCTCCCGCGCCCGGCGGGCGATGTCGAATCCGTCCGGGCCGTCGCCGAGATCGATATCGGTCACCACGGCGGAGAACCAGTCGCGGCGGCCGATCATCTCCAGCGCGGCGGCGCCGCAATAGGCGGCTTCCACCAGCATGCCCTGGGCCCGCAGGAACTCCCGGGTCTCCAGGTTGCAGATGAAGTTGTCGTCCACGAAGAGGACGCGATGACCACTTAGCCTGTTCATGCCGAATCTAAGATGTCGATTCCCTGGGATTGAACCGGCCCAGAAGCGCAGTTGAGGCATTTGCTGAAAATGTCGCAGCCTTGACACAATTGGAAACGCCGCGAGGGCGGCCTCATGGGCCCACCGGGGGGCCAGCCAGGGTCAGCCGCCGAAGGCGTGCAGCCTCGCGCCTTCCGCCCGCAGCCAGGCGCGGAAGGGCTTCTCGTCCCCCACCAGCACCTTCACATGCGCCCAGAACCTCGGCCCGTGGTTCAGTTCCAGCAGGTGGGCGCATTCGTGGGCCACCACATAGTCGGCCACCTCGAACGGGGCGAGCGCCAGACGCCACGAATAGCGAATGGCCGCCGGCTTTCCCGGCAGTCCCGGACGGCAGGACCCCCAGCGGCCCTTGGCGTCCATCATGGTGACGCTGGGCAGGCGCGCGCCGAGCCGGGCGCAGTGATGGGCGGTGCGCTCGGAGAACACCCGCAGAGCCTCGCGCTTCAGCACGCGGATGACCGCCCGGCTATAGGTCTCGCCCTCGCCGCGCGCGGCGATCCGGGCCGGCGCACCAGCCTCGGCGGGAAAGTAGCGGGCCGAATGGGCGGCGGCTTCAAGCCGGCACGGCGCGCCGAACACCTCGATGGTGACCCCGGGGGCGATGGTCTGGGCGGCCGGCAGCTCCGCCAGGCGCGCAGCGATCCACTCGGCCCGGTCCCGGGCGAAGGCCGCGGCCTCCGCCAGGCGGCGGGAGGACGGGGCGGTGGCCACCACCTCGCGACGGGTGCGGTCGAGGCGCAGGGACACCCGCCGGGCGCGGGCATGGACTTTCAGGCGGACGATGGCGCCGGCCACTTCCAGGCGGTCACCATCGCTGAGGGCGCGGCCGAACAGGGACATGACCCCTATCTAGTGTGGGTCGGCCAGGATTGGACACCGGTTTTCACGCGATGGCCGCCCACGGCCGGCTCAGGCCGCTTTGCGGGCGCCATCGACCCCGGCTTCGAAGGCGCGAATGAATTCGCGGACCCGGGGATAGATTTCCTCACGGAACCGGCGGCCGTTGAACACGCCGTAATGGCCCACATGCGGCTGCACATAGTCGGCCTTGAAGGCGTCGGGCAGGCCGGAGCACAGGGTGTGGGCCGCCTGGGTCTGGCCGATGCCGGAAATGTCGTCGTTCTCGCCTTCCACGGTGAGCAGGCCGATATCGGTGATCAGCTCCGGTCGCACCGGCCGCCCGCGATGGACCAGTTCGCCCTTGGGCAGCAGGTACTGCTGGAACACATAGTCGACGGTCTGGAGGTAGAACTCCTCCGGAAGGTCCAGCACCGACAGGTACTCGTCATAGAACTCCAGATGCTTGTCGGCGGAGTCCCCGTCGCCATCCATCAGGTCCTGCAGGTACTGGCGATGGGCTTCCTGGTGCTTGTCGATGTTCATCGACATGAAGGAATAGAGCTGGACGAAGCCCGGATAGACGCGCCGGCCCATGCCGGGATAGGGCGCGGGAACGGCGTCGATCATGTTCGACTTGAACCAGGCGAAGGGCTTTTCCTCCGCCAGCTTGTTGGTGACCGTGGGCGAAAGCCGCGCGTCGATCGGCGAGCCCATGAAGGTCATGGTCCCCGGCCGGCACTCCTCGCCGTCCTCCGCCATCAAGGCCGCGGCGGCCAGGACCGGCGGGCCCGGCTGGCAGACCGCCACCACGTGCGGCCGCGGACCCAGGTGTCGCAGCATCTCGCGCACATGGTCCATATAATCGTGGAAGTCGAACCGGCCCTCCAGCATCGGGACGTCCCGCGCATTGCTCCATTCGGTGATGAACACCTCATGGTCCTGCAGGAAGGCCTGGACCGTCCCGCGCAGCAGGGTCGCATAGTGCCCTGACAACGGCGCCACGATCAGCACGGCGGGCTCCAGCTCGCGCCGGCCGGCCTTGCGCATGTCGGCCATGTCGCGGGTGAAGTGGGTGAGCTTGCACCAGGGGCTCGACCAGGCCTCGGTGGGCCGCACCCGCACCTGGCAGCCGTCGATCTCCACCGAATCGATGCCCCAGTCGGGGCGGCCATAGCGGCGGGTGAGATTGGCGAACAGGTCGGCGCCGGCGAACAGCCGCCGGCCGAGTTCGCTGTCCTTCGCCGGATTGAGCGGCGAGCTCCAGAAGTCCCGCGTCAGACGCGCCGCCGCCCGCAGGGGGGTGGAGGCGTAATATCCGGCCTCATACAGCGTATAGAGCATGGACGCGCATTCCTGTTTGTGCGGCGCAGCATAGCATTATCGTTGTTAAGGAAGTCCAGCACCTTCGGTTCCAGGTTGTCGCACCCGGAGCATTTTTGCGCCGCGGCGCCGCGCTTTGCGCCCTAGCCGCGCATAGCGTCGGCGATCTGCTTGGCGATCTCGTCCGGCCCGATGCCGAAAGGCAGCACCTTCTGGAACCGGCCCTTGGGGTCCATCAGATAGGTGGGGGTCGAGTGGTTCATCAGATAATCCCGGCCGGATCCGGCCTTCTCATAGAACACCCGATAGGCCTTGGCCGCGGCGGCCACCTGGGCCGGGGAGCCGGTGAGACCGATCGCGCCCTTCGGGAAGGCGTCGTTGGACAGGTAGGTGGTGAGCTGGGCCGGGGTGTCCCGTTCCGGGTCGATGGTGATGAACACCACCTGCAGGTCCTTGCCCTTGGGGCCCAGGCGATCCTGGGCCTGGGCCATGGCGGCCATGGTGGTGGGGCAGACGTCGGGGCAATAGGTGTAGCCGAAGAACACCGCGCTCCACTTTCCCTTGAGCACCTTCTCCGTCACCGGCCTGCCGGTCTGATCCACCAGTTGGAAGGGCCCTCCGGGTCCGGCGCTGGGGGCGGAGGCGAACACCCCGGCCCGCCAGGCGAGGCCCGCCAGCACCACCAGACCCACGAGACAGGCCGCGATCAGGATCAGATTGCGTCTCGGCATGCAGAAGAGGCCTCGTCAGGCGTTGCGATCTACGCGATGTTTCCCGCCAATGGCGTCAAAAGTGCAGCAGGCGCCGTCGAGGCCGCAGGATTCGCTGGACCTCGATAGGCAAAGCCCGATGGCGGCGCAAGGCGAGCTCGCCTGGCCTGGCCGCTCGATGCGTGGTCGTCTGCGCATGCGCACCCTGGTGACGCTGCGATGGGTGGTGATCCTGGGCGAGGTGGCCCTGCTGCTGGTGGCCGGGCTGCTGATGGGCTTCAAGGCCCCCTACGCCCTCTGTTTCGGCCTGATCGGCGCCGCCGCCTGGATCAATCTGCTCACCGGGGTGGCCTCCCCCGGCCAGCGCATGACCGGCGCCTGGGAAGCGACGGGGCAACTGGCCTTCGACATCGTCCAGATCACCGGCCTGCTCTATCTCACCGGCGGCATCGGCAATCCCTTTTCACTGATGCTGATCGCCCCGGTGACCCTGGCGGCGGCCACCCTGCCCATCGGACCGGTGGCGGTCCTGGGCGCTCTCGGCATCCTGGGCTCCTTCGGCCTGGTGTTCTTCCGCTTCCCCATGAAGCCCGACGGCGGCGGATTTGGCTTCCATGCGAGCTATATGCTGGGCTCGGCCTTCGCCAACACCGCCGGGATCGTGGTGATCGCCGGCTATGTCCGCCAGGCCGCCGAGGAATCCGCCCGCATGGCCCTGGCCCTGGACGTCACCCAGTCGGTGCTGTCGCGGGAGCAGAGGCTGTCGGCCCTGGGCGCCCTGGCCGCCGCCGCCGCCCACGAACTTGGCACCCCCCTGGCCACCATCTCCATCGTCGCCAAGGAGATGGCCCGGGAGGCGACCCTTCCCAATATCAAGGAGGACGCCGACCTGCTGGTGGCCCAGGCGGCCCGCTGTCGGGAGATCCTGCGCAGGCTCACCGACGCCCCCGACGCCGCCAAGGACGAGGTGCACGAGCGCCTCAGTCTGGTTCAGTTGCTGCACGAGGTGCTGGAGCCCCATGCCGATGTGAAGGGGGTGCGGGTGGAGGCGATCGTGACCGGCGCACCCGGCGTGACGGCGCCCGATATCCGCCGAATGCCCGAAGTGCTGCACGCCCTGACCTCATTTGTGGAGAACGCCGTCGACTTCGCCGCGTCGGAGGTGCTGGTCACGGCGCGTTTCGACGCTCAGAGTGTCGCAATGGAAGTGCGCGACGACGGCCCGGGCTTCGCCCCGGACATCCTGGCCAAGCTCGGCGAACCCTATGTCACCACCCGTCCGGGGGCGGAAGGGTCACGAACCGGCCATATTGGCATGGGTCTGGGCTTCTTTATCGCCAAAACGCTCCTGGAGCGCACCGGCGCCCAGGTGGCCTTCCAGAACGCACGGCCGCACGGCGCGGTGGTCTCGGCCCGGTGGGCCAGGGCCGCCATTGAGGTGAGCGCCGACGGATGAAACCCACACTGGGGACTTGCTTAGCACAGGCGGAGCGCGACATGATGCCGCACGAAGCGTACGAGACGAATACCTCTATCGGAGGTTGCCCATGACCGATCTCTCCGCAGACATCGCCGCCCTGCCGGACAGGAGCCTGTTGGTCCTGGACGACGACGCCCCCCTGCGAACCCGGCTCGGCCGCGCGCTCGAGCAGCGCGGGTTCGAGACCACCCTGGTGGGCAGCGTCGGCGAGGCCCTGGCCGCCGTCCGTGCCGCGCCACCAGCCTATGCCGTCCTGGACATGCGCCTGGAGGACGGCACGGGGCTGAAGGTGGTGGAGGCGGTGCGTGACGCCCGCCCCGACGCCAAGATCATCATGCTCACCGGCTACGGCAATATCGCCACCGCCGTGGCGGCGGTGAAGTCCGGCGCCATCGACTATCTGTCCAAGCCCGCAGACGCTGACGACGTGGCCCGCGCCCTCCTCGCCCGCAAGGACGAGAACCCGGCCCCGCCGGAAAATCCCATGAGCGCCGACCGGGTGCGCTGGGAACACATCCAGCGGGTCTATGAGCTCTGCGGCCACAATGTCTCGGAGACCGCACGCCGGCTGAACATGCACCGCCGCACCCTGCAGCGGATCCTGGCCAAGCGCGCGCCGCGGTAGGGCGGCCGACTCCCTGCGGGTGTCATCCCGGTTTCCGCAAGGCGGAAGACCGGGACCCCCAGACGCCGATCTATCCGGCGCGCCCTGCGCATATGGGTCCCGGACAAGCGCTGCGCGCTTTCCGGGATGACAGATTGGGGCGAGTCCCTATTCCTCCAGCACCGTCGTCACCACCCCCGCCGCCCGCATGGCCGCCATGCGCGCGAAGGCGATGGTAAGGGCCTTGCGCCGCGCCGGCGCCAGGGCCGCCAGGGGCGCCTCCCGCAGCACCGCGCCGCCGAACCCGTCGGCGACGATCAGGCCCGGCTCCTCCGGCAGGATCTCCCTTGGGAATTCCGGAGCCACCGCAAAGGCGAAACGATCGCAATAGGGGGCGTATTCATGCCACTTGCGATCGACGCGGAAGTCCTCGATCCCCGACTTCACCTCCACGATCACCAGCTCGCCCCGATGCGACAGGGCCATCAGGTCGGCGCGTCGGCCATTGGGCAGGGTCACTTCCGCCAGGGGCGCATAGCCCAGATCGATCAGCAGTCGCGCGGCCCCGCGGGTGACCGTGGCGGTGATTTCCGGGCGGGTGATGGTGACAATCACGTCCATGGCCCAGCATGTTCCGGCTTCGTTCCCAAGGCAAGAGGCGCGCGCACGGTCAGTCGCTGGCGGCGATCATCTCCAGGATCTCGGTGGCCGGACGCACATCGCCGAATGAGCGGTAGATGGTGTGCAGCGTCGCATTGTGCTCGGCGTCGGTGCGCGCGGCGTTGGCGTCGGCGGCCATGATCACCCGCAGGCCCAGGGCGCGGGCGTCACGGGCCGTGCTCTCGCAGCAGACATTGGTGACGGTCCCGGTGATGATCACCGTCTCGACGCCGGCGACCGCCAGAACCTCCGGCAAGGGGCAGCGGCCGGGGAACAGGGCGCTGGCTCCCGTCTTCTCGACGATCACGTCGCCGGACCGATAGTCGAGCTCCCGGCACAGGCGGTCTGCCAGCGCCCCGGTCCCGCCAGAGGTGCGATAGATCTCCGCCGCCTCCGCGCCGTGGAACTCCCGCGCCAGGTCCGGGAAGGGCTCGGCCTCAGACGGCAGCACCCAGGCCACCAGCCCGCCCGCCTCCCGAAGCGCCTGGGCAAGACCGTTGATGGGCGTGATCGCCCCCCGGCAATAGGGGTTCTGCTGGGCGAAGAACGGGACCATGTCCACCACCACCAGGGCGGTGGCGCCCGCGCGCAGGCGCTCATAGGCGTGCAGGCGACCGCGCCGGGCCAGCTGGCGGGCATATTCACGCTCGGCGATGGTCCAGGCATGGGTCATGCCGGTCATGTACGGATTCCGGAGGCTGGTGGCGGCAGACAGGCCCGCGTGACCCTATTCGGCGGCCACCGCCACGCCCGCGCGGTCACGGAAATTGATCGCCTGCAGGAAACGGATGCCGTCCTCGGCGATCTCGTCTCCCACCATCCGATCGCCCTCGGCGGCCAGCTCCTCCATGTCCACATACATGGCGTAGAAGCCGCGGGTGCGATCGGTGATCAGGCCGGCCTTGAGCAGGGTCTTGATCAACACCCGGAACACATTGGTCTCGCCGCGCATCTTGCGGTTCGGATCACGGGTCCGCCGGCGCGCCACCACATCGGCCATCACCCGCTCGGGGTCGAGCCCGAAGGTCCCGTAGATCACCTGCTGCTGCAGGGGCGAGCCCTGGTTGAACAGCAGCGACTGGGCGCAGTGGGCCGCCCAGTCCTCGACGATATTGCGTTCCGCCTCGGTCATCATCGGCACGGTGCGGTCGGCCCAGATCTTCCCGAACTTGTGGTGGAAAGCCTCGTCGGTCATCACCAGCTGGAACAGCCGCTTGGCCAGGGGATCGCGGTTGTGCTTGTAGCCGTTGGCGAAGGCGCCCATGGCCAGGCCCTCCACCAGCATCTGCATGCCGATGATCTTCTTATAGACCTCCGGCGCCTCGATGATCTCGGTCAGCAGGGATTTCAGGGCCGCGCCGCACTCCACCGGCCGGCCCCAGCGGGCCTTGATGTATTTCGCGAAGGCCGTGACGTGGCGCGCCTCCTCCCGGGTCTGATTGGCGGCGTATTCCTGCGCCCCCTGGTCCTTCAGCACGTGGCACAGGCTGGCCGACAGGTTCAGCGCGCCCTGTTCTCCGTGCAGGATCGAGGAGAAGTTCCACAGCTGCATGTGGTTGATGAAGGCGATCCGCTGTTTCGGGTCGGCCAGGGTCTCCGCCACATAGGGCAGCTTCAGCATCGGCTGCAGCTCCTCCGGCAGCATCGCCTCGTTCTCCATGTCGAACGGGGTGGCGAAGTCGATATATTTGGGATCCAGCGGATCCCAGAAATGGTCGTGGGTCGCCGAGATGATCTTGTCGAAGGCGGTGGAGCGGGCGCCGTAGCGGTCCAGCTCCAGCATGGACTCGAAGTCGTCCGGCGCCACTGCGCCATACATGAGGTCCTTGGTGATATCGCCATCGGCCATGGCCGCATCCTCCGAAATCACTGGGTCGCCGTCTGTGGGCGTTCAATGATCGGAGGGTCGCGCCGATAGGCCGTGGCGTCAAAGAGAATGACGGCGACGTCAGTATTCGAACAGAGTTCGGATCGCGCTCACCGCGTCATCCTCCGGTCGTCCGAAGGGCGATCCGGGGGGCCCAGACGGCTTCGCCACCCCCTGCAGGTCGGCTTGGGTCCCCCGGATCAGCCTGACGGCTGACCGGAGGGTGACGAAGCGGGGGAGGCCCGGCCCTATTCCGCCGCCAGTGTCAGGGTCTGGGCGATGCGGTCCTTGAAATTGATCTTCTGCAGGTAGGCGATGCCTTCCTCGGCGATGTCGTCCCCCACCATCCGGTCGCCCTCGGCCTTCAGCTCCTCCATGTCCACATACATGCCGTAGAAGGCCCGGGTGCGGTCGGTGATGATGCCGGCGTTGAGCAGGGTCTTGATGAGCACGCGGAAGATATTGGAAGCTTCCTTCATGTCCTCGCGGCGCACCTCGTCCGTGGCGATCAGCTGGATCTCCGCCAGCACCGTGGCCGGATCGAGCCCGAACTCCTCATAGAGCGCCACCTGTTCCGAGGGGGAGACCAGGTTGAACAGCAGGATCTGGAAGCAGTGCGCCGCCCAGTCCTCGACGATGTTGTGCTCGGTCTCGGTCAGCTTGGGGATGGTGCGGTCGGCCCAGATCTTCCCGAACTTGTGGTGGAAGGCCTCGTCGGTCATCACCAGCTGCATCAGCTGCCTGCCGAGCGGATCATTGAGCTTCTGATAGAAGGTGGCGAAGGCGCCCATGGCCAGGCCCTCCACCAGCATCTGCATGCCGATGATCTTCTTGTAGACCTCGGGCGAACCGATGATGTCCACCAGCAGGTCCTGCAGGACCTTGGAGCACTCGATCGGCCGGCCCCAGCGGGCCTTGATGTACTTGGCGAACGCCGTGACGTGGCGGGCTTCTTCCCGGGTCTGGTTGGCGGCGTATTCCTGGGCGCCCTGGTCCAGCAGCACGTGGCACAGGCTGGCCGAAAGGTTCAGCGCGCCCTGCTCGCCATGCAGGATCGAGGAGAAGGAATAGAGCAGGGACTTGTTGAGGAACTGGGCGCGCAGGGCCGGGGTGTTGAGCTTGGCCTTCACATAGTCGGTCTGCAGGGCGGCCGAGAGCTCCTCCCCCATCAGGGCGTCGTTCTCCATGTCCCAGGGTGTGTCGAAGTCGATGTATTTCTTGTCCAGAGGATCCCAGAAATGGTCGTGGGTGGCCGAGATGATTTTGTCGAAGGCCGTCGAGCGGTTGTTGTAGCGGTCGAGGTCCAGCATGGACTCGAAATCGTCCGGCGCCACGGCGTCGTAGATGAGGTCCTTGGTGATG
>Ga0265327_10004608_pt1 | contig 12117 bp, 8 predicted proteins | sample 41621metaG_FD_202089 | JGI IMG/M metagenome (GOLD analysis project Ga0265327, IMG submission 202089) | Rhizosphere microbial communities from Carex aquatilis grown in University of Washington, Seatle, WA, United States - 4-16-21 metaG | ecosystem: Host-associated > Plants > Roots > Rhizosphere >...
TGTCGAAAATGCGGAAGTCCCGGCCGTGTACTGCGGCATGGCCAAGCCGCAGCGGGCCGCGCATGCCAGCGAGCTGCTGCGGGAACTGGGTCTGGGCGATCGCCTGGATCACTATCCCAGCCAGCTCTCCGGGGGGCAGCAGCAGCGGGTGAGCATCGCCCGGGCCCTCATGAACGGCGGCCCCGTGATCCTGGCCGATGAACCCACCGGGGCCCTCGACAGTCAGGGCGGCAAGGATGTCATGGCCATCCTGGTGAAGCTGCATGGCCTCGGCCACACGATCATCCTGGTCACGCACGACAGCGACATCGCCGCCTATGCCCAGCGCGTCGTCCACATCGCGGATGGCCGCATCACCTCCGATGAGCCGCAGGCCAATGGGGAGATCAGCGCCCCGGCCCAGCTGGAAGGGCGGACCAAGGATGCCCAGCAGGGCACGGCGGTCCTGGGTGAGTCGTTGATGATGGCGCTCCGCTCCCTGCTGCACAACCGAATGAGGACCGCCCTCACCATGCTCGGCATCATCATCGGCGTGGCCTCGGTGGTCGCGCTGATGGCCATCGGCAACGGCGCCAAGCAGGATGTCCTGGAACGCATTCAGGCCATGGGCACCGATCTGCTGACGGTTCGGCGCGGGCCACCCAATGTTCGCGCCTCTGCGGGGATCGTAACCAGTTTCCTGCCCGAGGATCTGCCCTCCATCCACGCCCTTCCGGGTGTCGACATGGCCGTTCCGGAATCGACCATGTCCACCCTGCTGCGCTTCGGGGATCAGGACCAGACCATCGCGGTGGTCGGCACCGGCGAGGACTTCCCGGCGGTCCACGACTGGCCGCCCCAATCCGGCGTGTTCTTCACGGCGGAGCACGTGAACCGCTATGCGCAGGTGGTTGTCCTGGGACAGACCACGGCCAGGAATCTGTTTCCCGCCAATGTTCCGCCACTCGGCCAGTACGTGCTCATCGGCAATGCGCCCTTCCTGGTCATCGGCGTGCTCAGCAGCAAGGGCCTGACGCCCCGGGGCGACGACATGGACAATTCGGCCTGGCTGCCCTACACCACGGCCGGCGCGCGGGTCATCGGCCGGCGCTTCTTCGACAGCTTCGTCCTGCGGGTGAACCCCGCCGTGGACATGGGGCTGGTGCAGGCTGACCTCCACGCCCTGCTCATGAAGCGTCATGGCACGGAGGACTTCAACATCCGGAACATGGCCGACACCATTGCCACGGCCAACGAGACCCAGAACACGCTCACCTACCTGCTGGCGGCCATCGCGGTGATCTCACTCCTTGTCGGCGGCATCGGCGTGATGAACATCATGCTGGTCTCGGTTTCAGAACGGACGCGGGAGATCGGCATCCGCATGGCCATCGGGGCCCGAGGGTTCGACGTGCTGTTCCAGTTCCTTACGGAGGCGGTGATGGTCTGCTTCATCGGCGGCATCGCCGGCGTGCTCCTCGGCTTCATCGGGGGCTGGTCGACCTCCGCCCTGGCGGGCTGGCGCGTGATCTTCACCATCGCGCCAATCATCGTCGCCTTCAGCTGCGCCTTCCTCACGGGGATCATTTTCGGCTACCTCCCGGCGCGGAAGGCCGCCCGGCTCGATCCCATCGAGGCGCTGGCCCGCGACTAGCCACCCACCATCTTTTGAGGAGCACCCATGCCTGCCAACCGCCGAGCCGTCGCCGCGATCACTGTCGCGACCCTGCTGCTGGCGTTCGTCGGCGTGGCCACCTTCCAGGCGCTGGGGCAGATCCAGCACATCTCCGAGAGCCGGCGTCAGACCGCCGAGGTCATTGACGCGGCCAATGGCCTCTTGACGTCGCTTCGGGATGCGGAAACGGGGGAGCGGGGCTATGCCCTGACCGGCGATCCCGCGTTCTTGACGCCTTACTTGGCCGTCCGGGATCACATTCATGACGACCTGCTGCATCTGGAGCAGCTCGCCCAGGCCCGCCCCAGCCGACCGCACCTGAACCCCCTGCTACCTCTGGTGGACGCCAAGCTCAGCGAGCTGGCCCATGTGGTGGCGCTGCGGGAACGCCAGAATGTACCGGCGGTGCTCGCCGTGGTGAGTGGGGGTGAGGGCAAGCGCCTCATGGATGCCCTTCGCGTCCAGATGGGGATCTACATCGCTTCCGAAGGGGAGGCTCAGCAGCAGGGCGAAGCCGCTTTCCGCGCGAACATGCAGCGCCTTTTCGCCTTCATCGTGCTGGCCAGCGGTATGGGTGTGCTCCTTGCCCTGGCCTTCGCAGCCCTGGTGCATCGCAACGCCCGGCATCAGCAGGACGCGGCCACCCACCTCCGGACCCGGGGTCTGTTGAAGGCGCAGGAGGCCTTGACCAGCCGCCTGCAGGAGACCCTGAACACCCTCCAGGTCAGCGAGGAAAAACTCTTCGTGACGCTCAACTCCATCGGGGATGCCGTCATAGCCACGGATGCCGAGGGCGGTGTCGTGCTGCTCAACCCTCGCGCCGAACTGCTCACGGGCTGGACCCAGGTGGAGGCGGAAGGGCGGCCGGTCGGCGAGGTCTTCCGCATCATCAACCAGGGCACGCGGCTTCCCTCCGCCATCCCCGTCATCGCCACCCTGGCCCATGGCACCATGCAGTCCCTGGCCAACGACACCGTGCTCATCGCCCGCGACGGCAGTGAGTGTGCCATCGCCGACAGCTGCGCGCCCATCCGCGACCGCGAGGGGCGCGTGATCGGCGCCGTCCTGGTGTTCCGCGACGTCACGGCGGAGTACGCGGCCCATCAGGCTGTGAACGACAGCACCGCGCTGATCCAGACCATCCTCAACACCGTGGTGGACGGGATCATCACCTTGCGGGCGAGCGATACCATCATCGAGACCATCAATCCGGCGGCCGAGCGGATGTTCGGGTACAGCCACGGCGAGCTCATCGGCCAGCCCTTCAGCCTTCTGATCCCCGAGCTGGACCGGGCACGGAACCACGGCTTCCTCGAATACTACAGCGCCAGCCTGAAGGAACAGGCCGGTGGCGTGGGGCATGAGGTCGAAGGCCGCCGTCGGGATGGCAGCATCGTCCCCCTGGAGATCGCCATCACGGACATGCGGTTGGCGGGGGAACGCTATTTCACGGGCATCTTCCGGGACATCACCGCCCGCAAGCTGGCGGAAGAGGCGTTGCTGCAGGGCGGGGCGCTCCAGAATGCCATCTTCAACAGCGCGAACTTTTCAAGCATCGCCACGGATTCCGAAGGCGTCATCCAGATCTTCAACGTGGGCGCCGAGCGCATGCTGGGCTACCTGGCCACGGAAGTGGTCAACCGGATCACGCCGGCGGACATTTCGGATTCGCGGGAGCTCATCGCCCGGGCCAAGGCCCTCAGCCTGGAGCTGGAGACCACCATCACGCCCGGCTTTGAGGCACTGGTATTCAAGGCGTCGCGGGGCATCGAGGACATCTACGAACTCACCTACATCCGCAAAGACGGCAGCCGCTTTCCTGCCATCGTCTCGGTCACGGCCCTGCGCGATGCCCAGGGGTCCATCATCGGCTACCTGCTGATCGGCACGGACAACACGGCCCGCAAGGCGGTGGAGGCCGAGCAGATCCGGCTGGGACAGCGGCTACGCGACAGCCAGTTCTACGCCCGGTCGCTGTTCGAATCGAACGTGGACGCCCTGATGACGACGGACCCATCGGGGTTCATCACCGACATCAACAAGCAGATGGAATCCCTCACAGGCTGCACGCGGGACGAGCTCATCGGGGCACCCTTCAAGAGCTACTTCACCGATCCCGAGCGGGCCGAGGCCAGCATCCAGCTGGTGCTGAGCGAGAAGAAGATCACCAACTACGAACTCACCACGCGGGCTCGAAGCGGCAAGGAGACGGTGGTCTCCTTCAATGCCACGACCTTCTTCGACCGCGACCGGAACCTCCAGGGTGTGTTCGCCGCAGCGCGGGATGTGACCGAAGCCAAGCACCTGGACCTGGTCCTGCAGGAGAAGAACGTCGAGCTGGAGGGCGCCCGGTCGGTCGCCGAAAAGGCCAATCTTGCGAAGTCGGAGTTCCTGTCGAGCATGAGCCACGAGCTGCGCAGCCCCCTGAACGCCATCCTGGGCTTCGCCCAATTGATGGAATCCGATCCCCTGGCGCCGACCCCGCTCCAGCAGGAGAGCCTGAGCCAGATCCTGAGCGCGGGGTGGCATCTCCTCAGGCTGATCGACCAGATCCTGGATCTCGCCAAGATCGAGTCGGGACGGCTGCCCCTCTCGCAGGAGCCAGTCTCACTGGGTGAGGTGATGCTGGAGTGCCAGAGCCTCATCGAGCACCAGGCCCTGCAGCGCGAGGTGCAGGTCAGCTTCCCCGCCTTCGAGTCGCTCGGCTTCGTGCGGGCGGACCACACCCGCGTGAAGCAGGTGGTCGTCAATCTGCTCTCCAATGCCATCAAGTACAACGTCCTGCAGGGAACGGTGGACGTCCGCTGCACCGAAGTCCAGCCCGGACGCACGCGTGTGAGCATCCGCGACACGGGCATTGGCCTGCATCCGGAACAGCTCGGCCAGTTGTTCCAGGCTTTCAACCGGCTCGGGCAGGAGGCGGGCGGGGAGGAGGGCACCGGCATCGGCCTGGTGGTGGCCAAGCGCCTGGTTGAACTCATGGGCGGCGTGATCGGGGTGGAGAGTGTCGTGGGGAAGGGGAGCATCTTCTGGTTCGAGCTCCTCTCCGCCGAGGCACCGGAGCTGCCCATGGACGAACGGGATCAATCTGAGTCCATCCACCGTCCCGTGACACGGTGTGCCGGTCAGCACACCCTGCTCTATGTCGAGGACAACTCCGCCAACCTGAAGCTGGTTCAGCAGATCATCGCCCGCCACCCGGACCTTCAGCTCCTCACGGCCGAGACGGGCAACCACGGCATCGAGGTGGCCCACGAGCAGCTTCCGGATCTGATCCTCATGGACATCAACCTGCCGGACATCAACGGCTTCGACGTTCTGAAAGTCCTCCGCGCCGATCCAGCCACGGCACACATCCTGGTCATCGCGCTCAGTGCCAATGCCATGCCCCTGGACATCGAACGGGCCCGTCGTGCTGGGTTCTTCCGCTATCTCACAAAGCCCATCAACATCCATGACTTCATGTCGGCCCTGGATGAAGCGCTCGAATTCGCAGAACACCAGCCGTCCAACCTGCTCGCCCTTGAGGGGCTGCCATGATCCCAATCACCGAGATCCTCCAGGGCAAAATCCTGATCGTCGACGATCAGCAACCCAACGTCCTCCTGCTGGAGCGCATGCTCCGAGGGGCGGGGTATGGGGCCCTCAGCTCGACCCTGGATTCGACCTCGGTGCGGACCCTGCATACCGAGAACGCCTACGACCTCATCCTCCTGGACCTCCAGATGCCGGGGATGGACGGGTTCCAGGTGATGGAGGCACTCCAGCAGGACACCCCGGGCGGCTACCTGCCTGTGCTGGTCATCACCGCCCAGCCGGATCAGAAGCTGCGGGCCCTGAAGGCTGGAGCCAAGGATTTCGTGAGCAAGCCCTTCGACCTCGCCGAGGTCCTGGCCCGGGTGCACAACTTCCTGGAGGTGCGCCTGCTGCACAAGGCCCTCGGCCAACAGAACGAGGTGCTGGAGCAGCGGGTGGCCGAGCGCACCCGAGACCTTCAGCACAGCTACCTGGATGCCATCTTCTCCATGACCCGGGCCGCCGAGCATCGCGATGAGGAGACCGGCGCCCATGTCCAGCGCATCAGCTACTACTGCCGGGAGATGGCCGGTGTGCTGGGCATGGATGCCGCCTTCATCGACCAGATCTTCTTTGCCAGCCCCATGCACGACATCGGGAAGATCGGCGTTCCTGATCATGTGCTGCTCAAGCAGGGCAGCCTATCCCCGGACGAGTGGGCCATCATGCGCGAGCACCCCCGGATGGGCGCGGACATCCTGGGGAACAGTGCCTCACCCTACCTCCAGATGGGGGCCGAGATCGCGCTGAACCACCACGAGCGCTGGGATGGCGGAGGATACCCCGGTGGCACGGCCGGCGATGCGATCCCCCTGTCGGCACGCCTGATGAATCTCTGCGACATCTACGATGCCCTCCGCAGCCGCCGCCCCTACAAGCCCGCCCTCGACCATGCGACAGCCGTGTCGATCATCACGCAGGGGGATGGCCGAACCCTGCCGGGCCACTTCGATCCGATGGTTCTGGAGGCGTTTCGAAGCCACGACAGCCGCTTCCGGGACACCTTCCACGCCTATGCCGAGACCGAGGCTGGGCTTGGTGGTGAGGCCGCCCATCCCTCGCACCCGATTGCACTTCAGGAGTCGCCATGAGTCCCACACCCCAATCCACCCTGGAGCGAGCGGACCCCACCCGTGTGGCAGTGGTGGTGGCCCATCCCGATGACGAGACACTGTGGGCGGGTGGTCTTCTGCTGAGCCATCCGGAGTGGTCGACCTTCGTGGTGACCCTCTGCCGCGGGGAGGATGCAGATCGCGCCGCTAGGTTCCGCCAGGCCCTTCTCAGCCTGGGTGCCCACGGTGTCATGGGCAACCTCGATGATGGGGTGGATCAGTATCCGCTGTCCTCCAGACGGGTGCAGGAAGCCATCATGGGTCTGCTGCCCCGCTGGGATTTCGACCTGCTGCTGACCCACGCACCCCAGGGCGAGTACACCTGGCACCGACGGCATGGGGAAGTCTCCCTGGCCATGCGGGACCTCTGGCGGGATGGACAGCTGCAGGCCAAGGGCCTCTGGCAGTTCGCCTACGAAGACGGGGGCGGGACCTATGCCCCCCGGCCCCAGGCGAAGACCTCACTGCTGCTGCCCCTGACGGAATCCATCTGGGCGCGCAAACGGCAGATCATCACGGAGGTCTACGGGTTCGACGAAGCCAGCTGGGAGGTCCGTGCGACCTCCCGCACAGAAGCCTTCAACTGCTTCAGCGAGCCCGGAACCTGGTGCTCTGAGGTGGCGCAGGATCTGCAGGCGAACCCATGAAAGTGCTGGTGCTCTACCACCATCCCGCCGCCCCCGGCGGACTGGCCACCCAGGGCGACCTGCTCTACCGGGGCCTTCTGGAGATCGGCGTGGACGCCCATGCGGCCAACCTCAAGTCCGACTTGGAGAAAGAGTGGTACTACCGCTGGTTCAAGCCGGATGTGGTGGTGGGCATCGGCTTCTGGGGCGACGTGCCGGACATCGTCATCCATCCGCAGCGGTTCGGCCTGCGGGCGGTGCCGTGGATCCTCGCCGATGGCTACGTGGCGAACTACCGGAACGTGCTCGACCACCTGCCCCTGGTACTGGTGACCTCGGACTGGGTACGAGAGACCTTCGTCCGTGATGGCATCCGGGGCGACCACACGGTGACCCTGCCCGTGGGCTGCGACACCGATGCCTTCATCCCCAGGCCGCAGGACGATCCCAAGGTCCACGCCGTGCGCGAGGTCCTGGGCGTTGCCCCCGATGAGCGGTTCATTCTGACCGTGGGTGGCGACGCCGCCTCCAAGGGCGGGCGCGAAGTCATGGAAGCCCTGGCCAGCCTCGGCGATCAGGTGCCGCCCTGGCGCTATGTCTGCAAGGTGTGGCCCCAGGCGCGCACCGTGGTTCAAAATCAGCTCGACCTGGAACTCGCGGTCTCCCTGGGCATCCAGGATCGGATCTCATTCCCCACGCACCAGGTCTCGCGGAACCTCATGCCCTACCTCCTGGCGGCCTGCGACATCTACGCGGCGCCATCGCGCTTGGAGGGCTTCGGCATGCCCCAGGTGGAGGCCGGGGCCTGTGGCAAGCCTGTCATCGGCATCCGGGCCATGGCCATGCTCGACACGCTCGTGCACGGCGAGACGGCCTTCCTGGCGGGCGTGGCTCAGGAGATCCGCATCACGGAGACGATCCTGGGTCCCGAGTCGGGCTTTGACCCAGGCCACCGCGTGGTGTTCGAGAAGCCCCGGGTCGCGGACTACCGGGCGAGCGCACCGGAGATCGCCACCCACCTGAAGCGCCTGCTCAATGACCCGGACCTCTGCCAGCGCATGGGCGCCGCCGGTCGGAGGCGTGTGGTGGCGCGCTTCGACTACCGGCTGGTGGCCCAGCGCCTCGTCGAGATCCTGTCGTGAGCGGCCGGCCCCCGATGGAACCCGACGTCCAGGAGGCCCGACGGGCCGCCCTGCAGGTACTTCGCCACAATGCCGTGGGCCCCTTTGATGGCCTGCCGCGCACGGCGGGCTGGGGCTATCCCGAGCCCTACACCCGGGACCTCCTCATCGCCGGCCTGGGGATCATGGCCTCCGGTGATGCGGCCCTCGTGCATGACCTGCGCCGGGTGCTGGAGACGCTCGCGCATAACCAGAGCCCCCGGGGGCAGATGCCGTCCATGGTGCAGGACGGGGAGAACCGCGGCGCCAGTGACACCACACCGCTGTTCCTCCTGATCCTGGGCATGTACCGGCGGTTCACTGGCGAAGCCTCCTTCCTGGAAGCGGCCGCCGCCAAGGCCCTGCAGTGGATGGCCTACCAGACCATCGATGACCGTGAGCTGGTGGGGCAGCAGCCCACCAGTGACTGGCGCGACGAGCAGTGGGTGCTGGGCCACGGGCTTTTCGTCAACACGCTGGTGTACGGCTTCCTGAAAGCGCATGGGCTGTCCACCCAGGCCGCCGCCCTCCGTGAGGCCGCCCATCGGCCGGAGCATGGCGGTTTCGATACGGCGGGCCAGCCGGCCTACGCGCTGTGGTTCTACAAGGTGCTGCGCAACAAGCGCTGCGATGTGCTGGGCAATAGCCTGGCGATCCTCACCGGGTTGGCCGACCGCGAACGTGCCCGCGCCATCGTGGCCTGGATCGAAGCCCAATGTGCCGACCTGCATGCCCATGGGGAGCTCGCGTTGGATCTGCCACCCTGCCTGTTTCCGTATGTGCAGCCCACGGATCCGGACTGGCACGCCCGGTACGGGCTCTACAACCTGCCGGGCGACTACCACAATGGTGGCGTATGGCCCTTCGTCGCGGGCTTCTACGTCGCGGCCCTGGTGGCGGCGGGAGAGCCCGACCTGGCGATGGCGAAGCTGCGGGCGCTGACTTCGTTGGTGCGGCCGTCGCGCCAGCTGCCCCCCACCCACACGGGATCGTTCGGCTTCAACGAGTGGTGCCACGCCCAGGATGGAAGTCCCGCAGGCCAAGATTGGCAGACCTGGTCCGCGGCGATGTACCTCTATGCCGCGGCCTGCGTGGAGGCAGACGAGGCGCTGTTCTTCTGAGCGCCTTGGAGATCGCGAAGGGATCGATTTGATGGGTACGGCCAATCATCGCGATGCCATTCGGGATCGAGGAGATCGTTTCGTTGGGTCGCAACCCACTTGGCCGAGGGGACATGCGACCGGGGCACGGGACCTGCTTGGTTCAGGCCATGGTCGAGGAGGCCTTCATGACAAACCGATTCGCAAGATTGGCCCTGCCAGCCGTGTTCGCAGCGCTCTGCTGCCTGCCCGCCGTGGCGCAAATCCGCTTGGGCGTGGACCTGGGCGCAGTCCGCATCCGCATCGCGCCCGATGCGCCACCGCCCCTCCGGGTGGAAGCCCGTCCCCACCGTCCCAGCCGCAACCACGTCTGGATCGGCGGCTACTGGGATCGCCAGGATGACCGCTGGGCCTGGGCCCCCGGCCGCTGGGAAGAGCCCGGACAGCGCGGTTCCAGCTGGGTGAAGGCCCAGTATCGCCGCGAGGGCGGCGCTTACCGCTACGAGCCCGGCCACTGGTCCCACCAGCGCCTGGAGGAAGGCGAGGACTACACCCGCTGGCACAAGGAGCATGGTCGCGGGCCGGAAAAGCACGGCGGCAATGAGCGCGACCGCGGCGACGAGCGGCGAGACCACTGAGGCTTGGCCATCTCCATTGGCGGGGAACCGAGATCGGAAACGACCTCTGTTCCCCGCCACAAGCATGGCCTGATGCACAGCGGCTTTCTGAGGGTTTGAGCAGAGTGGCGGGTTGAGCCGAAGATCACTTACCTGGGGCCGGAACTGGCAGCCCGAGCATATCAAAGACAAGCATGTACCACTCGGCGGGAACGTCCATTCGCACGCCCGTCTGGAACGTGTGGTCTGAGTAGCTCTCTTGCCAGCTCGGGGTCCGCTTCACGCGTACCTGCTCGGTGGTTGCTGTTTCAGTCCTGACCAGGATTGATCCGTCGAGGACATTCACATGCCGTCTCGCCGGGATTGAATGCTCTTCAGATTGGTATCGGAACGTGATCAGGCCGAGCTGCGGATTGGCTGTGAGGATGAGGCAGTTGCCATTGAAGAGCCTCTCGACGAGCTTCTCCACGGTGGCATCAGGCGTGGCTGCAACCACCTCTGAAGGGGTTTCGGGCGTCTGCCCCGCAAAGGCGAGGGCAGGGCAGAGGAACCACAGGGCGAAAGCGCAAAGGGAAAGAGAAAGCAGCCTGTTCATGAATCCTCCGATGGAAGCGGGCAGAAGGCCCTACCCCTGAAGCCACCCTGCCCAGCCGATGAGGAGGAGTCTGAATGGGCTGGTGGGTTCCGTCATTGAAGGCGCCTGCGCTCTGTCACTCATAGCGCAGGGCCTCGATGGGGTTGAGCCGCGAGGCCTTGCGGGCGGGGAGGTAGCCGAAAGCCACGCCCACGGAGGCGGAGAAGAGGAAGGAGATGGCGATCATGTCCGGCACGAAGCTGAAGGGCAGGTGCAGGACCCGCGCCATGAAGAAGCTGACCACCAGGCCCAGGAGGATGCCGACGATCCCCCCAAGGCCCGACAGGGCCACCGCCTCCACCAGGAACTGGAAGAGCACTTCCCGACCCCGGGCGCCGATGGAGAGCCGGATGCCGATCTCCCGGGTCCGCTCCGTGACCGAGACCAGCATGATGTTCATGATGCCGATGCCGCCCACCAGCAGGCTCACGGCGGCGATGGCGCCGAGCAGGTCGATGAGGGCGCCGGTCACCGTGTTGAGGGTGGCCGTGATCTCCTCCATGCTCTGCACATTGAAATCCGGCGCGGCACCGGGGGCGATGCGCCGGCGCTCCGTGAGCAGGGCCAGGACGTCGGTTTTCACCCTGGAGATCTGCTTCTGCTGGTGGGCGCTGAGGAAGATGATCCCCACGTCTGTGCTGCCCGCAAGGCGGCGCTGGAAGGTGGCCAGGGGCACCAGTACGAAGTCGTCCTGGTCCATGCCGAAGGTGGACTGCCCCTTGGGGCGGGTGACCCCCACCACCTTGCAGTCCACCTTGGCGATCCGGATGGAGCTGCCCACGGGATCCTGGAGGCCGAAGAGCTTGGTGCGCACTGTGGCACCCAGCACGCAGACTGCGGCGCCGGTCTGGAGCTGGGCGTCCGAGAAGCCCTCTCCCAGCTCGAAGCCGAAGGCACGGATCCGGAAGTAGGCATTGGTGGAGCCCGTCACCGTGCTGCTCCAGTTCACATTCCCATTCACCAGCAGCACGCTCTTGCTGCCCGCGGGCGCGACGTCGGCGATGGGGCTCAGCTCGCGCACCACCACCCGGGCATCGTCCAGCTTGAAGGGTTGGGCCGTGCTGGCCACGGGGCCCTTGCGCTCGCTGCCCGGCGTGGCGATGAGCAGGTTGGTGCCCATGCCCGAGATGTCGGCGGTGATCTTGGCGGCGGCGCCCCGGCCCAGGGCCACCATGATGATCACGGAGGCCACGCCGATCACGATGCCCAGCATGGTTAGAGAGGACCGCATGGGATTGCGCCGGATCTCCCGGAAGGCCATGAGGATCGTCGTCCAGATCATGCGCCCGCCTTTCCGGAGACCACATCGCGTTCGATGAGGCCATCCTTGAAGTGGATGGTCCGGCTGGCGAACTCGGCCATGTCGGGCTCATGGGTGACCATGACGATGGTGATCTTCCGGTCGCGGTTCAGATCGCAGAGAAGCTTCATGATCTCGACCTTGCGGGCGGAATCCAGGTTGCCCGTGGGCTCATCGGCGAGGAGGATCTTCGGGCTGGTCACGATGGCGCGGGCGATGGCCACGCGCTGCTGCTGCCCGCCCGACAGCTCGCTGGGAATGTGCTTCATCCGATCGCTGAGGCCCACGTCCTGCAGGGCCTGAGTGGCCTTCTGACGGCGCTCCGCCGCGGGGACGCC
>Ga0265327_10004609_pt1 | contig 12115 bp, 9 predicted proteins | sample 41621metaG_FD_202089 | JGI IMG/M metagenome (GOLD analysis project Ga0265327, IMG submission 202089) | Rhizosphere microbial communities from Carex aquatilis grown in University of Washington, Seatle, WA, United States - 4-16-21 metaG | ecosystem: Host-associated > Plants > Roots > Rhizosphere >...
CGGGCGAACGTCACTTGCGACGCAGCAGCGCGGGATCTGCGGCAAAATGGATGGATCGAAACTGAATCGCGCGACAAACGTCATACACGTTCACCGCGTCACCCAGGGGAACATCCCCTTCGATCTCCAGGATGACCGGGATCTCAATGGCGGTTTCCGCCAGTCCCCTCAGCAAAACTGCCAGGTCATCCAGTTCGTAGAAATCACGGCCTTCGGCCTGGAAGATCGTGGTGTCAATCTCGCGTCGCAGCTTGATCCGGACTTCGCCGAGCGGTTTTTCAATCTCCCTGGGAGCTTTGTCACCCACCGCGCCGGCGGAGAAATCGGTTGGCAACAGCAGCTCGCGCAGGTGGCCTGTTGAAGCACAGATGAAGAAAATCAGCAGCTGGAACACAACGTCGATCAGCGGCGTCATCGCCCCCTGCAGGTCGATTGGCGTGCGGCGCGAATGGGATGAGGGAATGCGCATCCGGGCAAATCATCTGGCAGAAGTCGTTACAGTCCATGACACGCGCGAATCATATGCCAATCCGACAGGAAGTGAACATCCCGAATTCCGGGTCGAATGACGCTGGCCTGGTCGTCAATCGAATTGTGTCAAGATCGGTCACTGACAATTCGTGAAATTCCCGGGACTGAAGGTCGCGGCGCGCGGGAACCGGTCTTTTAAGACTTTCGATTTTCAGCAATTATCCCCGCCGCAAACCGCATCGGGGCGGGAAGTTGACGATCCAGGGCCGTCTCAGCCTGCCGGGCGGAAGACACAAGCCCCGGATTCCGACACGAACACCGCACACGATCACCATTCACGATTACTGAATACGAATTGCTGTTTCACGGTCAGGACCATCCATGGCTCATGAATCCCGGCGCCGGCGACGACGCTCGCATCAGCCGCTGCAGTTCACCGACTCGAGTTCACTCGCGGCGCGGGCGGAACAGCCATGGCTGGTCTCGTTGACGGATGTGTGTCTCGGACTCACCTTCCTGCTCGTGGCGGCGGGATTTGGCGGTCGTGCCGCGATTGGTCAACTGTTCCTGGTGGCGGGTGCGCTCGTCACGACCACCTGCTGGCTGCTGCACCAGTTGACCCGTTCGGACGCGAAATACACCTGGTCGGGCAGTGAGTGGCTCTGGTGCCTCGGGATTCTTGTCGCGGTGGCTCAAATTGCCCCCCTGCCACAGGCCTGGCTGTTGACCGCGGCGCCGCATTTGAAAGATCTGCTGCCGCTGCTGATCAGCTCGGCGGCAGCGGGGCCTTTACCAGCGGGCTGGAATCAGTTGTCTTTGGCCCCTGGTGAAACGGCGTCCGGTTTGGCGACATTCGGAGCCTATGGCATGTTGTTCCTGGTGGTCTTCCAGCGGGTTCAAAGCGTGGCGGATGTGGAACGGGTGTTGTGCGCCGTGGCGATGGCGGGCGTTGCCATGGGTTCATTCGCCCTGGCTCAACTGGCGCTCAGCAATGACAAGTTCTTCTGGATGATTGACCATCCGTTCATGACCACCAGCCATTGTGCCCTGGGCTGTTTCACGAATCGCAATCACCTGGCCCAGTTCCTGGCATTGTCGGTGGGACCGCTCGTCTGGTGGATCCTGCGGCGGTTTCACGATCAGGAACAGGGAGGCGAAGGAACGCTGGCGCCAAGCCTTCACACGACGGCGGTGATCATCCTGCTGCTGGGGTTGGGTGTCACCGTCCTGGCATCGCTGCTCTGTTTCTCGCGCGGTGGAGTGCTTTCCTTGAGCATCGCGGCCGGGGTCAGTTTCGGGCTGCTGTGCCGAATGGGACTCGCTTCCGCAAAACTGGCGATCGGGCTCGTTGTGGCGATCGTCGCCATCGGTGGCATCTTCATGCTGACGGGATTTGAAACGCTGGAAGAACGGCTGGAAGGGACGCTGTCCAACAATTCCAAGGAAGGCCGGTATATCATCTGGCAGTCGAACATCGAAGTCGCCCGCGATTTTCCGTGGCTCGGATCCGGGATCGGGACTCATGCCGATGCCTATCACCTGCACTTTGACCAGGCGCAGGAAGACAGCATGGAATACACGCATGCGGAAAGTGGTTACCTGCAGGTGACGTCCGAATCTGGAATCTGCGGGCTGGTCGTGGCGCTGGCCTTTATCGCGGCCAGCCTCAGGTCCTGTCTGAAGGCATTGTGGCAGTCGGACCTGCGGTATCGCGCGGCGGCCGCGGCTGTGCTGGCCAGTCTGCTCGCCAATGTCTGTCACGCGGTCTTCGATTTCTTCTGGTACACCCCTTCGTGCATGCTGCTGCTCGCCATTCAACTGGCGGCAATCCTGCGATTGAATCGTTCCTACCCCGGGGCTGAGGCCTCTGATACCCTGACCGCGCCGGGGATTCGCCTTCCCCGGGTTCTGACATTGCTCTCCGGCGGTTGTGTGGCCGCGGTCGGCTGCTGGATGTTGGGACACAAGATCCCCTCAGCCCAGGCCGAGCCGGATCGACTGCGCTACCTGTGCCTGATACAGCATCGCAGCGACCAGGAAGAGGGTGATGAGGAACTGCTTGAGGAACGGGGTGATCTGCTGTTGCGCGCCGCGAAGCTGGATCCCCACGATTCGCGTCTGCAGGAATCGGCGGGGATGGAATATCTGCGCCGCTTCGATCAACGGCAGCTGACCAGTGAGAATCCGCTGGCAGTCGGACAGATTCGCGACGTGGTGAAAGCGTCAGAATTCAAGTCGACTCAAGAGATGAAAGAGTGGCTGCAGCGGGCGGTTGGAAGCAATGCGCGACTGCTGCAACTGGCGGCACGCTCCTTCCGACGCGCGATCCATGCCTCGCCGCTGCGGGCGTATTCGTATGTGAAAGTCGCGGAACTCAGCTTCCTGCAGCTTGCGAGCGATGAAGACGAGATGACCGTGCTCAAGCAGGCTTTGAAGTTGCGACCGTATGACCCGCAGGTTCTCTTTCAGGTTGGACGCAACGTGATGCTGGCGGGCGACATTGATGGGGCCTTGTCGTACTGGCGTGAGGCGTTCTCGCGCAGCCGCCGCATTCAAAGCATCATCGTCCGTCAACTGGCTGCCCAGGTGGAACCCGACTTCTTCTTGAAGAATCTGAACCCCGACTGGGAAGCCCAGGGATTGATTGCCCGGGCCTATCACGAAATTGATCGTGACGACGAAGCTCGACGGATCTGGGAAATGCATATCAACGACGGCTTGAAGCGGTTGAAGTCGGACATGCCTCAAGCTCAGCTCGAACTGACCGCGCTGTCGCTGCATGATGCCTGCACGGCGATTGAAGACCGCGACCTGGCGATCAAGGTCCTGACCCGCGGACTGAAACGTGCTCCCCAAAGTTACCTGATCCGAAACCGCCTGGCGTGGGATCTGTATGCCGCGGGACGTTTCGCAGAGGCCGCTGAGCACCTGAAATGGTGCGCCTCCCGCCGCCCCGACGATCAACCCCTGCAGGATGCGGCGGCGGCCGCCCTGAAACAAAGCTTGAAGACCGCCAGCAATGATGGCGCCGGCAAGTTCGATTAAGCGCTCAGATCGCCGAGCCCCACTGTCACAGGCTCGGCGATCCCTGTCGGTGCATTCGTTCGTCGGCGAAATCGTTCGTCCCTGGCGAGGTCCCTACAGGCATCGCAGGAAGGCAACCAGGTCGGATTTCTCGGCAGCGGTCAGCTTGATTCCCAGGACCAGGTTGAAGAATTCGACCGTATCGTCCAGGGTCAGCAGCCGATCATCGTGCAGGTACGGAGGCGAATCCTTGATACCGCGCAGGGGAAAGGTCTTGATCGGACCATCGGCCGAGGCGAACCGGCCATTGATCAACTTGGGTTGGAAGAATCGTTCGACCTTCAGGTTGTGCATCAGGTTGTCGGTGTAATACGGCGCTGGGTGACAGACTGCACATTGAGCCTTCCCAAAGAACAACTCCTGCCCGCGAAGTTCACTCGGCGTTGCCAGCGCTGGGTCCAGCTTGCCGAAGACGTTCAGCTTCGGTGCGGGTGGGAAGTCGAGCAATTCCTGGAACTCGGCCATGACATGGACCTGGCTGGCTCGATCCAGTGTGTTGACCCCCTTCTTGGCAGCGGTGGTGGGATCGCCGTCGAAGTAGGCGCCGCGCTGTTCGAACTCCGTAAAGTCTTCGACCGTCTTCAAAGCCCGCTGTGATCCAAACAGACGCTGGATATTCACTCCGCGCAACGTCGGGGTGTCGATGCGATGCCGAAACTCGTTGGGGCGGATGTCGCCGACTGTGTGCGTCGCTGCATTGGTGTGGCCGTTGGCGTGACAGTCGAAGCAGGCGACGCCGACATGCGGATGCAGGGAGCGGCGATCATCCGTCAAGTTGAACTGCTGCTGCGCAAAGGGACTCACCAGCAGCCTGAGTCCATCCAGTTGCTTGGGGTTGAGCGCCTCTTTGAACAACTCGTAGAAGTTCGCCTGTGTGACGAGTTGCCCTTTTGAGACATCACCCAGGTCAGGGCGTGTCGTCAGGTAAATCGGCGGTGGGAACTCGGGAAGCAGATGCGCGGGAAGATCGTAGTTCAGATCAAACCGTGTCAGATCGCGCCCGGTTTGCTTCTTCAGCTCGTCAATCTGCTCCCTGGGAAAGACCATCCCTCCAGCTTCGTGATGAGGATGGGGGAGTGGAAAGAATCCCTGTGGCCAGGCCCCCGTGTTCCGGATCTCATCGGGCGTCATCGCAGCGAGCTTTTCCCAGGTCATCCCCTCGGGAAGTCGGACGCGAACTCGCTCCTGCAGCGGCTTGCCGCGCGACATCGTCGCTTGTGCCGCCTTGCGATCTGACAAGTCGTAGCGTTCGGTCAAGAGTTTCTGCTGGCGATCAGCAATCTTCTCCTGCTGCTGCTGAAGCCGTTTGACGAGCGATTGGAAATCGTCATCCTGTCCGAAGGTGGTGGCAGATGCGACGCCAAAGAGCATGGCGATCGTTCCCGCCAGACGTCGAGTTCCTTGCATGGTGTGATCTCCTTGGGCGATTTTTGACCCGATGACTCGAAGGTTTGCTCAGTCCTGAACTGCTGCAAAAGATATACCGGCCCGCTGATGACGGCCGTCGGTAACCGTTCACGGGTCGGGGACTGACGCATTTTCACGGCGTAAAACAAACATTTCCTTGGACGGGAAAAGACTCCGAAGCGCCGTTTGTCCGTGAAAATTGGTCTGTCCCCCTCACTTGTCCGTGAACGGTTACCGCCCGCCGTTCGCAGGCGGGCGAGCGATGGGTAGTCGCGAGCGAGCGTCAAAGCGGCTTGATGTCGGCGCCGGTCTGGTTTCGCAGCAGTTCCAGGTTCTTTTCGAAGTGCTGCTGGCTATATCCCTGCCAGACCACGAATTCACGACCGCGCGCGGTTTCCAGCCAGAGTTCGTACGGGCCGCCAATTGCCGGGATCAGGAAATCAAAGATCCAGCCACAAATCCATTGGATCGGACCGAAGAAGATATACGTCATAAAGCCGGGAGACGAACCACCATACCTGGTCCCAATGGCGATGACTCCCGCCAGCTTGCAGCGAACGCGTCGTACCGGAACGAACCCCAGATACAACCGTGAATCCATCCAGTCTCCGCGGATTCGCGAAATCCGGTAGGTTCCTGCCAGAACCACGGGCATCAGGCAGGCCATCACGCGTCCGAACAGACTCAGGCGGGACGCGAAAAAAATGGGTAGCAGCATGACGACCAGCACGGCGATACGGATCCGCATGTCGACGGGGGGCGTCAGTTTGTGATCCATGTCGTTTCCAGGATGGAGCAGCCATGACCCAGAGCAGTTCACAGTTCCCATGGCGACCCGTGGCACAAGACGGAAACGTCCGACCCACTTTTCAACGCGACACGGAACGATGACACGTACTAGAATGCCGGTCTTCCTGCCTGAACTCAAGGTCATGATTCTGGAGCGGTTTCATGCGTTCGATGCCAGTGGTGGTGTGCTGCCTGTTGCTGGGTCCGATCGGTTGCGGTCGGCCTGGACGTCCGCCGGGTCCCCCCGTCGCCAAAATGAGTGAGATTTCCGCCAGTCCGGCGACTGCGGATTCCTCGGCAGCCCCCTTGAAGTTTGCCGCCGAGGACTGGCCGATGTGGCGTGGGCCCCATGCCGATGGCGTTGCCGAAGGACCCGCGGTCCCCATGACATGGACGGAAACAGAGAACGTCGCCTGGAGCGTCAAGCTTCCCGGTCGGGGTCACTCATCCCCCATCATCGTGGGCGATCGCATTTACCTGGAAACCGCGGATGAGGGGAAAAAGACGCAATCCGTCCTCTGCCTGGATCGGGGCGACGGCAAACTGATCTGGGAAAAATCGTTGTTCGAACCGATGGAGCCATCGCCTGGCGAAAGCAACGGCCCGAGAAATCCAGCTATGCGACGCCGCGAGTCGTCACGATCGGAGGAAAGGATCAGTTCGTCATTTGCGGCTGCAACCTGGTTTCCAGCTATGACCCGCTGACAGGGGACAAACTCTGGTCGACTGAGGGGACGGCCGATGCCGGGGTCGGTTCCCCTGTAGTCTCGGGCGACCTGGTGATCGCGAGCGGCGGGTATCCCCAGAGCGATACCGTAGCCCTGAAAGCGGATGGGACAGCGGCGTGGCGGAAGAAAGGTGAACCGTCTTATGTTCCCTCGCTGATCGTCGTGAATGAGTATCTGTACATGGTGAACGACAAAGGGGTGGCGATCTGCATCGATGCAGCGTCCGGAAAGGAAAAGTGGAGGCACCGTGTTGGCGGCAACTTCCGCACGTCGCCCATTGCCTCCGGGGGAAACGTCATCACGACGAATATGGCGGGCAAGACGACGGTCTTCCGGGCGAATCCAGACAAGTACGAAATGGTGGCTGAGAATCAACTGGGTGACGAAGGTTTTTGCAGCCCTGCTGTCAGCCGGGGTCAACTGTTCCTGCGAATTGCGGATTCCACACAGGGCCCGCGCCAGGAATGGCTGTACTGCATCGGGAAGCCAAAAGAGACGGCTGGGCTGCAAGACGAGGGCGCCGCTGGGGCAACCAGGCAGTGATCTGGATCACAGGAAATTGCCGGGTTACTTCCAGGCGAAGGCCTCACCCGTCAGCTTCTCGAAGGCTTCGACATATTTCGAACGGGTCCGTTCAATCACCTCCTGCGGCAGAGCAGGGGGTGGGCTGTTCTTGTCCCAGGTCGTTGTTTCCAGCCAGTCGCGAACAAACTGCTTGTCGTAGCTCGGTTGACTGCCGCCGGGCGCGTATTGATCGGCCGGCCAGAACCGCGAACTGTCCGGTGTCAGCACTTCGTCAATCAGAATGATCTGACCATCCAGCAGTCCGAATTCGAACTTGGTGTCCGCGAGAATGATTCCGCGGGCCCGGGCGTATTCGGCCGCGGTGGTATAAATGTGCAGGCTCAGGTCTCGCAGCGCCGTCGCGGTTTCGTGTCCGACAATTTCGCACATCCGTTCGAACGGGATGTTTTCATCGTGGCCGGTTTCGGCCTTGGTGGCAGGAGTGAAAATCGGCGAGGGGAGTTGCTCGCTTTCGCGAAGCCCTGTGGGAAGCTTCAACCCGCAGACCGTCTGCGACGCCTTGTACTCTTTCCAGCCGGAGCCAGCCAGGTAGCCTCGAACCACGCATTCCACCGGAAAGACTTTTGTCTTGCGGACGACCATGCTGCGTCCGTCGAGTTCCTGCAGGTTGGTTCCCGCGGGCAGGTCCAGGTCGCGCGGATCCATGCTCAACAGATGATTGGTCACTTTCAGGTGTTGAAACCAGAAACGGCTGATTTGAGTCAGAACTCGCCCTTTGTCAGGGATCCCGCTGGGAAGGATCCAGTCGAACGCGCTGATGCGATCAGTGGCGATGAACAGCAATCGATCACCAAAATCGTACACATCGCGAACTTTGCCGCGGACCGGGACCCGACCTGGCAGATTGCTGTGCAGAAGGGGTGATGCAGAGGCGTGAAGAGACATCGTAATCAATCACGAGGCAGGGGAAGGTGGCCGAACCGGGACGGAACGCGTGCTAATCGAGGAGAGTCCCCTCAACCCAATTCGAGCGGTGGCTCGGAAACGGCAACCGCCGATTCCGTTGGTCGCCGAAGAAAAGAGGCGCGCCAATGACGCTTGTCCCAGGACGAAAGAATCTAACATCGTGGACATTGTTGAACAACCCGGGCGACAGAACTACACTTCCCCGATTGGACTGATTGGCCGGTTGCCAGGTTCCTCGCGGGCTGTTCTTGCGGGTGTGACGAAATGGCGATTTCCGGCGGTCAGGGACTTGGCCTCGGATTGCATGTGAACAGTCTGACCACATCACCGTTTCCCACTTTAGCACGCCGGGGCCGCGCATGGGCTTGATCCGTTTTGCCGTCCATCCGGCATCGATCATGGAGGATTGGCCCGAAGTCTATCGCGGCTATCTGACCGGCGCGGATGGCCGCGTGTTCCCCACGCGGATCGAAGTCGACGACCAGATTGTCGGCTGTCGTCGGACGACGTCCGAAAGCTGCAAGTTCCACGTGGCGTTTCCCGTTCCGGACTTTGGTCGACCGATCGTCACGACCGCGTCCCTACCCGAACGGGAACAGCCGTATCTGCTCGTAGTGGAACTGGCTCGCGGCAAGATCGTTCAGGTTCGCAATCAGGCCTCGAACTGGGAACTGGCCGGAATGCAGATTCCCGCCGCGTTCGCGGAACCCTCGCGAGCGGCTCACTTGGCATTTGGCAAAGCCGCCTCATCGCAGTGCAATCCCGCACTGGCCGCGGAACTCGCGACAGAAGCTCTGCGGCATGCCTTTCGCGCGGCGGAAGTCCTGACGATGGGCTACTCGGCCCAGGCACTGGCGGGACGACTGCAGCGATTTGGTGGATTGCCTGCGTCGGTCGGCTGCGAATTGCAGGGGGCGGTTCCCAATCCCGATGCGAATGAACTGTTCACCGCGGCGTTCAATGCCGCCACGATTGCCGTCCCCTGGCGCTCGATTGAAGCGGTCGAAGGAGAATATGACTGGGACCCGATTGACCGGCAGCTGGAATGGTGCGAGCAGCAGAAGTGTGAACAGCAGAAACTGATGGTTCGAGGCGGACCGTTGATTGATCTGGGGCCCGATGGTCTCCCCCCGTGGCTCGCGCGGTGGGATCACGACATTTTCAATTTGCGAAGTTTCGTCTGCGACTTTGTGGAAACCGCCATCTCGCGCTATGTGGGCCGGATCCGGATCTGGGAAGTGGTGGCGCGCGCCAACTCGGGCGGCGCCCTGACGTTGAACGAGGAAGGTCGGCTGATGCTGACCGCCGCCGTGCTGGGGGTCGCCAAGCAGATCGATGAAGAAGCGCAATTGATCATCCGCGTCGATCAGCCTTGGGGCGATTACCAGGCCCGCGGCCAGCATCGACTTTCCCCATTGCAGTTCGTCGATGCCCTGCATCGTTCGGGAGTGGGACTGGCGGGAGTCAACCTGGAACTGGCGATGGGATATCTTCCCCGCGGCAGCGCCCGGCGCGATCTGATGGACATCTCGCGCCTGATCGATTCCTGGAGCATCCTGAACCTGCCGATCCATGTGACACTCGCCTGTCCTTCCAGCAGCGACGATGATCCCCTGTCGTATCCCGACTGGGAAGTGGAATCCCGTCTATGGCCGGCCGAGTGCAGTGAAGAGAGCCAGGCGGTCTGCGTCGATCGAGTGATGGAACTGCTATTGGCCAAGCCATCCGTTGCGGGAGTCTTCCTGTCTCACTTCTCGGACGCCACGCCTCATCAGTTCCCCTTCGCCGGAGTCTTGCGTGCGGACGGGACACCGAAGTCCGCCCTGGAACGGATCATCACCCAGCGCCAGCGACACAAACGCCGTGATTGAGGCAGGGGTCAGGTGTTGAATCTTGCTAATTTGGCCGAGATGCAGTTCTGATTGTCGTCGACGCCCTGCTTCGGCCAAATCAGCAAGATTCAACACCTGACCCAAATCTGTTTTTGGCGACCAAAACCTCACCAGAGACACCCGCAAAGCGGCGCTGTCACGTGGAGGCTCTTTAACCGCCATGTAGAGCCGGACGGCTTGCGTGTGGCCCGGTCAATTGAACCTTCCACGGGCGACCCTGATCCTGCCTGTAGCCCACCTCGTTCAATGATCACAACCAGCGATCGATTGTCGCAAATACTTCGTCAACAGCCGTTTTGTACATGACGTCACGAAGCGAAACTTCGAAGAACGAATTCCAGTCTGTTCTGACAGGGTTCCATTCAAAAGATCGATTCCAGGAAGGGTTCGGCGCAATTTCGTCATTCAGTTTATAGCGTGGCATGACATTGTTCGAACGAGGTCGTGGATGCGAAGCGGAATACCCTGTAGACTGCTCGTGGTCATCAGCCGCCAATGCGAAACTGGTCGCCACTCCCAGGGCCGGCTGCGATCCTGTTCCTGCAGGGCTCGTCGGAAACTGGATCGGCCGGATGGTGACATCATCGAGATATGACCCTTGAGGGGCACTGATTTCATTCAAGAACTGGATGCTGTCGAGCTTCACAGGAGTGCCACGAAATCCGAGTGGGTCCGGTGAATTGTATTTCTGGCCATCCACCGCGAAGGTCCAGGTCCTTGAGACCGGATCGATGACCATCGTCACGAGTGCCCATTGGCCTGGTGTCAATTTGAGCCCCGTGTTCTCGAGGTAATTGACCGTATCTCCAATGCCATCCCCGACGGAAAAGGTGTAATCTGAACCAATCGACCATTGAACTCCAATCGCATTCACAATCCCCTGGACTCCACTGTCATAGACGCGGAAGATGACATCCCTGGAAATCGTTGACGGCACCATCACGCGAACGTCGATCTGAAATGGGACGTCCGGCGCCACGCTCATTTTCCGATCGGCTGCAGCCGTATTTTGAAAAAACGCGAGCGAGCCATCCCCTTCGTAAGACGCAGAACTGGTAACCACCGCCGAACCCGTGCTGATGAACCATGGAGCCACCCAGCCCGGCTCGCCATTTCCCTGCCCATTTACGGAAACATTTCCGGTGTTGAACGGTTGGTTCGCAACGCCATTGGAATTCATTCCGCTGGCGTCATTGAATCCGGATGTTGCCAGGAAATTGATATGTGACAGGACTTCATTGGTCGTTCCATCGGTGATCACGTCAGGGGAATCTGCCAGGAACCAGTCTTGCCCGCTATTTCCCGTCAGGTAGTCGGCGACGCTGTCGCTGGTGACCGTCAATGGGCTGAGCACATTGCTCGCATTGGCGCCACCCGCCGCAGTCCCAAGCAGATGATCGATGCGCGTCTGGTAGGGATTTGCCGATCCCCATTCGGCCAACATGGCCCGCAGGGCCGCTGGATTGGAATCAAACCTGGAAGATCCCGAGATCATGAGGTCTTCGTTGATTCCTCCAAGCAGCAGGTCCGTTCCTGTCCCACCGATCAGGATGTTATTGCCGCTGGTTCCCTTCAACGTATCATTACCATCACCACCCACCAGGATATCATTGCCGTCGTTGCCGTCGATCGTGTCGTTTCCAGAGCCACCCATCAACAAGTTGTTCAATGCATTCCCTGTAATCTGGTCATTGCCGCTTCCGCCGATGACATTTTCATACAGGTATGACGTCGCATTGATGATGCGATGCGGCATCGTACCGATCGTCATATTGGCTGAAAGGTTGATCGTGATGTCGGATGTGATTGCCGAGAAGTCAAGCGTGTCGGTTCCTCCATCTGAGGATTCGTAAAGGTTGTCCTGCTGGTTTCCGATGGCATTCGTAAATCGATAGACATCATTGCCGTCGCCACCTTGAAGTGCATCCTCGTCGCCTTCGCCTCCATCCAGAATGTCGTTCCCCGCATCGCCCCTCAAGTCATCGGAGCCGTCGCCCCCCAGCAAAGTGTCATTGCCCTCTTCGCCGTAGAGCGTGTCGTAGCTGTTGCCGCCTTGCAGGATGTCGTCTCCGGCGCGACCAAAGATTCGATTGTTGCCTCCGACATCCTTGATGTAGTTGTTGGCGTCATTGCCGTACACCAGATCATTTGCCGAGCCGCCGAAGTAGTTCTCGAAATTCACCGCTTGACCTGCCCCTGTCTGAACAATGTGCTGGGCGGATCGGACAAATCCCGAGTCATCTGTCATCGAGG
>Ga0265327_10004610_pt1 | contig 12113 bp, 11 predicted proteins | sample 41621metaG_FD_202089 | JGI IMG/M metagenome (GOLD analysis project Ga0265327, IMG submission 202089) | Rhizosphere microbial communities from Carex aquatilis grown in University of Washington, Seatle, WA, United States - 4-16-21 metaG | ecosystem: Host-associated > Plants > Roots > Rhizosphere...
CGCATCGGCCTGCCGGTGCGGGTGCAGTGGATGCGCGAGGACGAGATGTCGATGTCGCCGTTCGGCTCGGCCAGCGTGGTACAGCTCACGGCCGGCCTCGACGAGACCGGGCGCATCGCCGGCTGGGAAATGTCCCTGTGGAGCCACACCCACATGAACCGGCCCGGCTGGGGCGAGGGCATCAACCTGCTTGGCGCCTGGGAGGTCGACCCGCCGCTGCCAAGGCCGGCCGCGCGCGACCTGCCGCTGCCGATGGGTGGCGGAGACCGCAACGCGATCGCGTTGTACGAGCTGCCCCACCAGCAAGTCGACTATCACTTCATCCCCGCTTCGCCGGTGCGCGTGTCGGCCCTGCGCTCGCTCGGCTCCTACGCCAACCTGTATGCGATCGAGAGCTTCATGGACGAGCTGGCGCAACTGGCCGGCTGCGACCCGGTCGAATTCCGCCTGCGCCACCTGAGCGATCCCCGTGCACGCGCTGTGCTGGAGGCCGCCGCCGAGATGGCCGGCTGGAGCCGGCGCGGCGACAGCGGCAGTGGCAGCGGCCTGGGCATCGCGGTCGGCCGCTACAAGAACCAGGCGGCCTATTGCGCCATCGCCATGCAGGTCAGCGTCGAGGAGAAGGTCCGGGTCGAAAAGGTCTGGGCGGTGGTCGATGCCGGCGAGGTGGTCAATCCCGATGGCCTGGTGAACCAGATCGAAGGCGGCCTGTTGCAGTCGCTCAGCTGGACGCTGAAGGAAAGCGTGACCTGGGACCGCAGCGGCATCACCTCCTGCGACTGGGAGCACTACCCGATCCTGGGCTTCGACGAAATCCCGGAGATCGCCGTGCGCGTGATCGAGCGGCCGGGCGAACCCAGCCTGGGCGCCGGCGAGGCCGCCGCCGGCCCGGCCGCCGCGGCGGTGGCCAACGCCGTCGCGCATGCGCTCGACCTGCGCGCCCGGCAGTTGCCGCTGTCCGCCGAGCGGCTGGCGCAGCTCATCACTGCCGGTTGAGCGTCCCCCATCCGGTTCCCCCAATTCGAATCCCCTGTTCAAGGACTCACTCATGGCCATCCAGACCCTTGCCCACTATTCGGTGCGCACCACCCGGCTCGAGGCTTCGCGCCACTTCTATGTCGACGTGCTCGGCTTGCGCGAAGGCTTCCGGCCGCCCTTCGACTTTCCCGGCCTCTGGCTCTACAAGGGCGACGACGAGGCCCAGTTCGGCGTCGTGCACATCATCGGCATCGACCCCGACGCACCGCAGGGCCTGGTCGAGTACCTCGGCGACAAGAGCGAGACGTCGCTGCACGGCAGCGCGGCGATCGACCACCTCGCCTTCCTGGCAACCGACCTGCCCGACATGCGCCGGCGGCTGCAACAGGCCGGCCTGGGTTTTCGCGAGCGCACGGTGCCGAGCATCGGCCTGCACCAGGTGTTCGTCGAAGATCCGTCGGGCGTGACGATCGAGCTCAACTACCCGGCCGACGAAGCCCGCGAACACGGAGCGCAGGCATGAACGCGCCGCAAACCGCAAAGGTCGCGCGCAAGGCGCTGGTCATCGGCGGCTCCCTGGGCGGCCTGTTCGCGGCCAACCTGCTGCTGCGCGCCGGCTGGGACGTCCACGTCCATGAACGCGTGGCCGACGAACTGGAAAGCCGCGGCGCCGGCGTTGTGACGCATCCAGAGCTGATGGACGTGCTGAGCGCGGCGGGCGTCGATGTCACCGATGGCATTGGCGTCGAGGTCCGCGAGCGCATCACCCTGACGCGCGACGGCCAGGTCGAGGACTCGCGCCCGCTGCCGCAGTTGCTCACCGCCTGGGGCCGCCTTTATCAGGTGCTGCGCCGCGCCTTCCCGTCGGAGCGCTACCACAATGGCCGCCAGCTGGTCTCCTTCGACCAGGATGCAGCCGGCGTGCGTGCGACCTTCGCCGATGGGGATGTGGTGGCCGCCGACCTGCTGGTGGCGGCCGATGGCCTGCGCTCCACGGTGCGCCAGCTGCTGCAGCCCGAGACCCGCCCCCGCTATGCCGGCTACCTCGCATGGCGGGGCCTGGTCGAGGAAGCGAGCCTCTCGCCCCGTGCGCTGGCCGAACTCTTCCCGTACTTCGCCTTCGGCCTGCCGCCTCGTGAGCAGATGATTGCCTACCCGGTGGCGGGACAGGGCAACAGCGTGGAGCCCGGCAAGCGCCGCTACAACTTCGTCTGGTACCGGCCGGCCGACCACGACACCACGCTGCGCGAGATGTTGACCGATGCGACCGGCAAGACCTGGCCCGACGGCATCCCGCCGCCGCTGATCCGGCCCGAGGTGCTGGCCGCCGCGCGCCAGGCGGCGCACGAGGTGCTGGCGCCGCAGTTCGCGGAGGTGGTGCAGAAGACGCCGAACCTGTTCTTCCAGCCGATCTTCGATCTCGAAAGCTCGGCGCTGGCCTTCGGCCGGGTCGCGCTGCTGGGCGACGCGGCCTTTGTTGCCCGGCCGCATTGCGGCATGGGCGTCACCAAGGCCGGCAGCGATGCAGCGGCGCTGGTGCGTGCGCTCGCGGAAACGCCCGATGTGCCGTCCGCGCTGCAGGCGTATGAGGCTTCGCGCCTTGGCGCCGGCAGCTTCATCGTCAACCACGCCCGCGCGCTGGGCGCCTACATGCAGGCGCAGATCAGCACGCCGGCCGAACGCGAGATGGCCGAACGCTACCGGAGCACCGAGGCCGTGATGCGCGAAACCGCCGTTCCGCCCGTGCCGCACTGACCCCGCGTCCTCCATGCACCCATTCATGTCTTCATCGCCCTGCATCCACGTTCGCAACGCCCGACGAATCACGGCCTTGCTCGCCCTCGCGACCGCCTGCATTCTGGGCGCGCCCGCAGCAGCGCAACCGGCCTGGCCCAGCCGTCCGATCACCGTCGTCATCGGCTATCCACCCGGCGGCAGCGTCGATGCCGTCGGCCGCGCCGTCGTCGAGACGCTCGGCAAGAAGCTCGCAGCCACCGTCGTCGTCGACAACGCCGGCGGCGCCGCGGGCGCCATCGGCGTGCAGAAGGTGGTCAACGCGGCGCCCGACGGCTACACGCTGATCTTCGGATCGAGCAGCGAGTTCGTCGCCACGCGCTTCCTCAATCCGGCGCAGAAGTACGACGCCGCCAGGGACCTGGTGCCCGTCGGCTACGTCGGCGCCATCCCCCTGGTGCTGGTTGCATCGACGCAGAGCGGCGTGACGTCTCTGGCGCAGTTCGTCTCCGTCGCCCGCCAGAAGCCCGGCCAGTTGAGCTACGGCACCTCGGGCATCGGATCGATGCTGCACTTCTCGGGCGAACTCGTGAAGAAGCAGGCCGGCCTGTCGATCACCCACGTCCCCTACCGCGGTGCCGGCAACATCGGCAGCGACCTCGCGGGCGGCGCGATCGAGTTCGCATTCCTCGGGCCGGGAGCAGCCAAGCCCTTCATCGATGCCGGACGCATCGTTCCGATCGCGGTGACCAGTGCCCAGCGCATCGCGCTGATGCCGGATGTGCCGGCGCTGGGCGAGCATCCGGCACTCAAGGGCTACGACCTGGTGGCGTGGTATGCGCTGATGGCGCCCCGCGGCCTGTCACCCGACCCGCAGGCCAAGCTGCAGCGCGCGCTGCGCGAGACGCTGCAGGACGTCTCGGTGCGGCAGAAGCTCGAGCGCATCGGCGTGGTGGTCGGCCGCGGCGACGAGAACCTGCCCCAGTTGATGGCCCGGGACGCCGTGGAATACAAGCGCATCGTCGACTTCGCAGGCATGAGGGAGTAGGCCGCGGCACTTGCGGGGCCGGGAATCTTGCATCTGTAAGACGCCCGTGGGCCGTGAAATCGGCTCGAAACGCCGGCCATCGACAGTCGAGGCGTCGCACAAGTCGCGGCACACAAGGAGCAACGATGACGCCTCGCCACCTCGACCTTCACGCCCATCAGCCAGCCGCCGAGGGGCATTCCAAATGACCACGCCGGCACGTCCGCGCGCGGTCATCGCCGGCGGCTCGCTGAGCGGCCTGTTCGCGGCGACCACCTTGCGCGCCGTCGGCTGGGACGTCGCGGTCTTCGAGCGCTCGGCCGACGCACTCGACAGTCGCGGCGGAGGCATCGTGCTGCAGCCCGACGTGCTCGCCGCCTTCCGCTTCGCCGGTGTCCGGCACACCGACGCGCTGGGCGTGCGATCGGACGACCGCATCTACCTGAACGAAGCGGACGGCGTGATCCACCGGTCCTACATGCCGCAAACGCAGACCTCGTGGAACATGCTCTACGGCGCCATGCGAAGCGCGCTGCCGGCCGACTGCATCCATGCCGGCGAAAGGCTGGTGAGCTTCAAGCAGTCGGGCGACCGAGTGACGACGCTGTTCGCGAGCGGCCGGATGGAAAGGAGCGATCTGCTGATCGGTGCCGATGGCGCAGGGTCCACCGTGCGCAGCCAGCTGCTGCCCGGAATCAAGCCGGCCTATGCAGGCTATGTCGCCTGGCGCGGCCTGGTCCCCGAGGCAGCACTCGGAAGGGCCGCCGCCGCAAGGCTCGGCAGCGCCTTCGTGTTCCAGCAGGGACGCGATCACCTGTTGCTCGAGTACCGTGTTCCTGGCGAAGACGGCTCCGTGGCAGAAGGCTCGCGGCGCTGGAACTGGGTCTGGTACCGCAAGCTGCCCCCGGGCGCGCCGCTGGCCGAACTGCTCACCGATCGACGTGGCCTGGCCCACGCGTATTCGCTACCGCCCGACGCCGTCCGGGATGCGCCGATCGACGCGTTGCGGCGAGACGCTCGGCAACTGCTGGCCCCGAGCCTGCGCGAGCTCGTGCTCGCCACCGAGGCACCGTTCGTCCAGGCGATCCTCGACCTCGCGGTGCCGCGCATGGTGTTCGGACGGACCGTGCTGATCGGTGACGCGGCCTTCATACCGCGCCCGCACACGGCAGGCAGCACGGCCAAGGCGGCCGCGAACGCGCTGGCGCTGGCGAAAGCCATGGCGCCGGGCGGCGGCCGTATCGACAACCGTCTCGCGGCCTGGGAGGCCGAGCAGTCGAGCGCCGGGGCCACGATGGGCGCATGGGGCGTGTCAATCGGCAACCAGATCATGGGGATCGCATGACATCCACGATCTCCTCCCCGACGCCGCCGGCACACCCGGCTGCAGTCCGCCTGCTCGGGGCCCCGAACTCGCCGCAGGCCTTCGAGATCCGCGACTTCCTGAGCCGCAGCGTGGTCGCCTACGACTGGGTCGAGCTCGACGAGGCCTCGGCCCGCAGTCTCCCCGGCATCCGGGGGCTCGACGATCCAGCCCTGCCACTGTGCGAGTTCCCCGACGGCACGCGACTGCTGTCGGCGAGCGTGCCCGAGATCGCCCAGCGGCTCGGCTGGGTGAGCCGGCCGCGGCTGGCGCGCTACGACGTATCGATCTACGGCGCCGGGCCCGCCGGGCTGAGCGCCGCGGTGTATGCCGCATCCGAGGGCCTGAAGACCGTGCTGGTCGAGCGCCAGGCCATCGGAGGACAAGCGGGCAGTTCGTCGCTGATCGAAAACTACCTGGGCTTTCCGCACGGCATCAGCGGCGCCGAGCTCGCGGAGCGCGCTCGCCAGCAAGCGGTGCGCTTCGGTGCAGAGATCCTGCGCCTGCGCGAAGGGACGCATGCGATCTTCGTCGACGGCGGCATCCGCGTCGACCTGGCCGACGGCAGCCAACTGTCGGCCCGCACCAACATCTGCGCAACCGGCATCGAGTGGCGCCGCCTTGGTCTTCCGAATGAAGAGCGGCTGCTCGGCGCCGGCCTGTTCTACGGCGCCGGATCGAGCGAGGCCCCGATGTGCGCAGGCGAAACGGTCTATGTGGTCGGCGGCGGCAACTCGGCCGGTCAAGCGGCCATGAACCTGTCGCAGTACGCGCGCGAAGTGGTCCTGCTGGTGCGCGGCGAACGGCTCGCCGACACCTTGTCCGACTACCTGATGCGCAAGATCGTCGACTCGCCCGGGATCCGGGTCGTGACTTGCTGCGAAGTGATCGCGCTGGCCGGCGACCGCTTCCTCGAAGGCGTCACCGTCCGCGACCGCTCGACGGGGAAAGTGAATGCACTGCCCACGCGGCGCGTGTTCGTCTGCATCGGCGGATCGCCCAACACCGACTGGGCTCGCGACACAGCCATCGTCCGCGATGCCGCGGGCTACCTGGTGACCGGTCCCGACCTGCTTCTGACGCCCGACCACTGTCGGAGCTGGAACCTTCATCGTCCGCCTTTCCACCTTGAAACCAGCGTGCCGGGATCGTTCGCCGTCGGCGACGTGCGGCACGGCTCGGTCAAGCGGGTGGCCTCCGCAGTTGGCGAAGGCGCCATGGCGGTGGCCTTCGTCCATCGACATCTTTCCACTTCATGAGGAGTTCGACATGACCAAGACATGCACGCATACCGCCGGCATCCGCCACGTGGTGCCCAGCGCCAAAGGCTGCGAAGAGTGCCTCAAGAGCGGCAGCCCCTGGGTCCATCTCCGACTGTGCCGGACCTGCGGCCACGTGGGCTGCTGCGACGAGTCGCCGAACCGCCACGCGCGGGCGCATTTCCATGCCACCGCGCATCCCATCATCGAGGGCTACGACCCGCCGGAAGGCTGGGGCTGGTGCTTCGTCGATCGCGTCGGGCTCGAACTGGGCGACAACACCACGCCGCAGGTCGGGCCGATCCCGAGATACGTCTGATGCAGGGGCATCGCGTCGCATCGATTTCGTCTGAAACAGCCGCCGTTGCAAACGCATCCCGGCCGCGCTCCACGCAATCGCCGGGCAACGCCGCCCTCCGACAGTAGAGGCACCGAGACAGGACATCGCAACGCAAGGCCGAGGTCGAGCGAAGCAGGCCGGTCGAGGGATTCACCACGGGGTCGTCGATGCGCATCTGTCGACTCGACCCCTTCCGCTCCCAGATGCGCAAAGGAAAAGTCATGATCAAGTTCAATGCCACGATGGCCCTCGCGGCCGCAACCCTCGCCCTGTCGGCTGCCGCAGCCTCCGCCCAGAGCCTGTCTCGCGCGCAGGTGCAGGCCCAGCTCGCCGCCGCCCAGGCCAGCGGCCAGATCGCCGCCTTCGACGGCGAGGACAGCGGTTCGGCCTACCTGGCGGCCCGGTTCCATTCCAGCGAGCCGCGCACCGCAGTGAAGGCCGAGATGGCCCAGGCCCGCACCGACGGCACCCTCACCGCGCTCGACGGCTCCGACAGCGGATCGTTCTATCTGTCGCGCCACCAGTCGCTGACCGAACCCCGCTCGCTGGTCAAGTCCGAACTCGCCGCAGCCGAGAAGAGCGGCCAGCTGGATGCGCTCTACGGAGAAGACAGCGGCTCGTTCGAGCTCGCCGCCCTGCGCGCGCAGCCGGGCGTGCGCGGCGCCGTCGCCTCGGCGCACTGAGTCGACGCCATCCCATCCCAACCCTGAAGCTACTCACACAGGCAATTCAATGACCACCTCGCTCGAATCCACCCTCGCCCGCCGTCAGGCGCCCTTGCGCACCCCAACGGCCCTCGGCGCCGACGCCCGGCGCGACATCGGTGCCGGCCTCGCGGCCTTGCTGGCGGACAGCTTCGCGCTGTACCTGAAGACCAAGAACTTCCACTGGCACATGTCCGGCCCGCACTTTCGCGACTACCACCTGATGCTCGACGAGCAGTCGGACCAGATCTTCGCCACCACCGACCCGATCGCCGAGCGCGCCCGCAAGCTCGGTGGAACCACGCTGCACTCCATCGGCGACATCTCGCGCCACCAGCGCCTGTCGGACAACGATGCGCCCTTCGTCACGCCAGGCGACATGCTGGCCGAGTTGCGCGAGGACAACCTGCGCCTGGTCGATTACATGCGCGCCACCCACGCCTTGTGCGACGAACACGGCGACGTCGCCACCGCGAGCCTGCTGGAGAACTGGATCGACGAGGCCGAGCGCCGCGCCTGGTTCCTGTTCGAGACCGGCCGCGAGGCCTGAGCCGGCCACGGGATGCGAGCCCTCGCGCCGGGGGCTCGATTCAGTGCAGCACCTGCACCTGCGGCTCGAACACGTAGCCGGCACCGCGCTCTGTGCGGATCATCTTCGGCGCCGAGGCATCGACCTCGATCTTGCGCCGCAGCCGCAGGATCTGGACGTCGATCGAGCGGTCGTATACCTCCGCCCCATGCAGCCGCGACAGCTCCAGCAGCTGGTCGCGCGACAGCACGCGCTGCGGTTGCTCGCACAGCGCCAGCAGCAGGTTGAACTCGCCGTTGCTGAGCTCCACGCGCTGTCCCTCGGGCGAGGTCAGACGGCGCGCCAGCAGGTTGAGCTCCCAGCCCGCGAAGCGAAAGGCCCGGCGCTTGGTGCTGCGGCCCGCCGGGGCGGCGTCGGTCCTTGCCTGATAGCGCCGCAGTACCGCGCGGATCCGCGCCAGCATCTCGCGGTTGCTGAAGGGCTTGGTCACGTAGTCGTCGGCCGCGATCTCCAGGCCCATCACGCGATCGGCCTCGTCCTGCTTGCCGGTCACGATGATGACCGGCACCTCGCTGGTGTCGCGCAGGCCGCGCGCCAGCTGCATGCCGTCCTCGCGGCCCAGCCGCAGGTCGAGCATGACCAGGTCGATCACGTGCTCCTGGAGAACCGCGCTCATCTCGGCGCCGCTGGCCACGGCGGTGACCTGGAAGTCGTTCTCCGACAGGTAGATCGACAGCAGCTCGCGCAGTGCCGGATCGTCATCGACGACAAGGATGTGAGGGGATGCAGTGTTCATGGCGCACGAAGGGTAGTGCAAACGATCCTACGAGAGCCTACCGCCGGATTACAAGTGAAATCATTCGCCCTCGATCTGACATCGCGCCGGCACCCGGATCGGCGCCAATAGGCCCCAGGGGGCGCCCTGCCGCTCCATCAAAGGACTGGGACGGATTGCATGTCGAAGATCATTGTTATCGAGGAAGATAGCGCGATGCGCATGCTGATCTCCGAATGGCTGGCCGGCGAGGGACACGATGTCCGTTCGCTGCCGCGGCACGATGCCACTCCCGACGACACGGTCGAACTGGTCATCCTCGACCTGCCGCGCCCGCGCGCGCCCGGCACCGGCACCGTTCAAGCGGTGCAGGCGGTGCATGCGGCCTTTCCGCATTCGTCCGTGATCGGCATTTCCACGCGACTCGGCCGCAGCCTCGGCGGCGATTCGGACGTTGCCCGCGCCTTGGGCGTGAACCGCCTGCTGGCCAAGCCCTGCACTCGCGAAGAGCTGCTGGGCGCGGTGGCGGCGACGCTGTAGCCGCATGACGTCGGGTGAACGCCTGAGGCAGCGCATCATCGCCGCGGGCGTGATCCTGGTCGCTGCCTTCGCCGGCTCGGCGGTCTACGACGGCTGGCGGCTGCACCAGCAGATCATGCTGGCGAACGAGCGCGAGATCGGCAACCTGGCCAAGGCCTTGGCCGAACAGGGCGCCAGGACCCTGCAGGCCGTGGACGTCCTGCTGCGCGACACCGGCGAGTGGTGGGAGACGACCGGCCGCGATCTGCGGTCCGACGCGGTGGCCAGCGCCCTGGCCTCGCGGGTGGTCGGGGTGTCGCAGGTCAGCGTGCTGACCGTGGTCGACGCCCAGGGCATGCAGCGCCACCGTTCCCGCGTCACCGGGGAGCCGCTGGCCGACGTCTCCGACCGGCCCTATTTCCAGAGCCAGCGCGAGCGCCCCTCCGGCGGGTTCTACATCAACGAGCCCGTCGTGACCCGGACCGAACGGCAACCCGCACTGGTGGTGTCGCGACGGCTCAGCACGCCTGAGGGGGCCTTCGACGGCGTGGTCACCGCCATCGTCACGCTGCAGGAGATCCAGGCCGCGTATTCGGCGATCGACCTCGGCGAAGGCAGTGCCCTGCTGCTGACCCTGGACGACGGCACCCTGGTGGTGCGGCAGCCTGAAGCCGCCGGGCTGGATGCCGGTCGCCGCTTTCCCGAGCTGACCGCCTTCAAGGCGGCACCGCTGATCGATCGATCGGTCAGCCCGGTCGACGGCCGCACCAAGCTGCTGGCCGCGGTGGGCGTCGGGAAGCGGCCGTTGACGCTGACGATCACCCGCGACGAGGAGCACGCGCTACGGCCCTGGCACGACGAAATGCGCAGCGCCATCATCCGCACGCTGCTGCTCGCGACGCTGGTGGTGCTGACCATCGCGGGCCTGCTGCGTCAACTGCGACGGCTCGAGGCCGGCGAGGCCGAGAAGGCCGCCCTCCAGGCCCGGCTGCAGAAGGCCCAGCGGCTGGAATCGCTCGGCACCCTGGCCGGCGGCATCGCGCATGACTTCAACAACATCCTCGGTGCGATCCTCGGCTTCGGCGAGATGGCCCAGCAGCATGCCGCGCCGGGCAGCGACATGCGGCGCTACGTCGACCGCGTGATGCAGGCCGGCGCGCGGGCGCGGGTGCTGGTGCGCCGCATCCTCGATTTCAGCCGCAGCGGCGTCGCCGAGCGCGCGCCGGTCAACATCCAGGCGGTGGCCGAGGAGGCCATCGCCATGCTCAGGCCCACGCTGCCCGAGACCATCCGCTTCGAGGCGCGGCTCGAGGCCGGCACCGCGGCCGTGCTGGGCGACGGCACCCAGCTCTACCAGGTGGTCATGAACCTGTGCACCAACGCGGCCCAGGCGATCGGCGACGCCGGCACCATCGAGGTCCGGCTGGACCGCGTGCGGTCCGAGGTGCCGAAGCCGCTGCTGCACGGCGAACTCGGCGCCGGCACCTACGTCCGGCTGGTGGTCGCGGACAACGGGCACGGCATGTCGGCCGAGGTGCTCCAGCGGGCGTTCGATCCCTTCTTCACGACCAAGAAAGTGGGCGAAGGGACCGGGTTGGGGCTCTCGATGGTGCACGGCATCGTGACCGACCTCGGTGGCGCGATCGACATCGCGACCGAAACCGGGCGAGGCACCCGGGTCACGGTCTGGCTGCCGGTATCGGGCGAATCCGAGATCCCGCCCGTGCGGCCCGACCCGACCTGGCCGCGCGGCGCCGGCCAGGTCGTGATGGTGGTCGACGACGAGCGTCCGCTGGTCGAACTGGCCGAGGAACTGCTGGCCGAGCTGGGCTACGAGCCGGTCGGCTTCGAGTCGAGCGAGCGTGCGCTGGAGGCGTTCGCAGCCGATCCGCAGCGCTTCGACGCGGTGCTCACCGACGAGATGCTGCCGGGCCTCCCAGGCAGCGAGCTGGCGAGGCGGCTGCATGCGCTGCACCCCGGGCTGCCGGTGATCCTGGTCAGCGGCAACGTCGGCGCGGCACTGGAGCAGCAGGCGCGCGAGGCCGGCGTGGTGGCGCTGCTGCGCAAGCCGCTCGGCCTGCAGGAGCTGGCCGAAAGCCTGGCCCGGACACTCGATTGCAGGTGAAACAGTTCGCCCAGGCACTGCAATTCGCGCGACATCCGCGGCTCCGACATTGGAGGCTCCACTCACCCAAAAGGAACCTCCATGAGCACCCTCACCACCGCCGACGGCACCGAGATCTTCTACAAGGACTGGGGCAGCGGCCAGCCGATCGTCTTCAGCCACGGCTGGCCCCTGTCTTCGGACGCCTTCGAGGACCAGATGTTCTTCCTCGCCTCGCAGGGATTCCGCTGCATCGCGCACGACCGCCGGGGCCACGGCCGTTCGAGCCAACCGTGGCAGGGCAACGACATGGACACCTACGCCGACGACCTGGCGGCGCTGGTGAAGCATCTCGACCTGAAGGACGCGGTCCACGTGGGCCACTCGACCGGCGGCGGCGAGGTCGCACGCTACATCGGGCGCCACGGGACCGGGCGCGTCGCCAAGGCGGTACTGATCGGCGCCGTGCCGCCGCTGATGGTGAAGACGGCCGGCAACCCGGGCGGCACGCCGCTCGAGGCCTTCGACCAGATCCGTGCCAACGTGCTGGCCGACCGTTCGCAGTTCTGGAAGGACCTGAGCATGCCCTTCTATGGCTACAACCGGCCGGACGCCAAGCCGTCCGAAGGCGTGCGCGAGTCGTTCTGGCTGCAAGGCATGGCGGCCGGCATGCCAGCCTCGTACTTTTGCGTCAAGGCCTTCTCGGAAACCGACCTCACCGAGGATCTGAAGAAGTTCGACGTGCCGACGCTGATCCTGCATGGCGACGATGACCAGATCG
>Ga0265327_10004611_pt1 | contig 12112 bp, 13 predicted proteins | sample 41621metaG_FD_202089 | JGI IMG/M metagenome (GOLD analysis project Ga0265327, IMG submission 202089) | Rhizosphere microbial communities from Carex aquatilis grown in University of Washington, Seatle, WA, United States - 4-16-21 metaG | ecosystem: Host-associated > Plants > Roots > Rhizosphere...
TCTTGAGCGGCAAACCAAACAAAGGTCCTCTTTTCATACTCTCTGGTGAAGGTAGAGGAAGATAACGGTTGATCTCTTGTTTGGTTGCGAACGCAGGAAATGACTGCTGCGTTGGTGTTCTGATGATGCCAGTACCCATTATGGCACCAGTCGAGCCATCAGCTAATTGTTCATATAGTCCATCCGGTGTTTGGCCGTATGGGTATCCGCTGTCGTCTTGTCCATTATTACTCATTAGTTCCTCCCTCAGGTTTAGGTGTTGTCACCTTTGGCACTGAAGCTTGTTGCTTCTGACTAAACTTCTTAGCTTCAGAGGTAAGTTGTTGAGGAGTCTGTATTTGGTCTCTCATAGCTGTCTGCATAAGTCCAGAAATTTTGTTGCCTGCATGTGTAGCAAAGCTAGCTTTGCCAGGATTCTCGTGATCATAGTCGTTGATAGCCTGCATTAATCCGTGCATACCAGCCTCATGTAATATACCGAGATCTACGTTTTTCTTATCTAATCCTAATTTATTAAGCACCTTATGAGCATGCATGCTGATAAGTGGATGATACTTCTCGAAGAACTGATCTGACTTAGATTTAGCTTGTGACTGCTTCTGAGTCTTTCCAGCAGCATTCTTAAAGCTGTCAATTCTTTTCAATCTATCTTGAATTTCTGGAGAGTGCTTGCCGATCATTGACTTCAAATCACCATCTGAACCAAGTTTACTTGCATATTGCTGAGCCATCTCAGCATATTTCTTCTGCTTACCGCCCGCCGTATCTTCGTGCTTAGCGCCCATCTCATCCAAGAATTTCTTGTGATGTGTAGCAAAAGCTGTAGCTGGATCTTGTGCCATTGAGCCAGTTGTGCCTTCTTCACCCTTAGCACCGCCAGCGTGTTGCATACCCTCTTCAACAGACATTGGTGTCTCAGGTGAAGCACCACCTTGTCTGATATGCTGAATACTATCCTTCTTATTGCCGTAACCTTCACTTTGCCCCTGAAGACCTTCTATATGTGCTTGACCATGTAACTTAGCAGCGTTTGCTAAGTAATCTGGGTTCTGCTTATGAAAGTCACTCTCAAACTTATTATCCATCTCCATCTGGGTGATAGGATCCGCATTTTGATAGTCTGGCGAGTTTTGAAACTCAGCATATGCATCTTGGTGAGACTTATGTGCAGCATTTCTAGCTTCAATCATCTTGCCCTGGTGATGTAACACTGGGTTTTTATGCGCTTCAGCTTTTAAACGAGACTGCTCTCTGGCATTCTGCTCCCATGGACGAGTGTGCTGACGCATCTCAGCAATCTCTTCTCTAGAAGGCTGAGGAAACCTACTTTCGCCAGCTCCAGCTCCAGTAGTAGCCGATAAATCATCAGTAGGTCCATAACCTGCCTGATTTCTACTCTTAGCACTTCCTTCTTTGTTAGCAGCATGTGCATATTTTTCTGACGTGTTATACATCCCCGTCATTAAGTTGTCAATGCTCTTTGCATTATCAACCATGTCATGCGCTTTTTGCTTATTTGAGCCGAAAGCGGCCTTTTGACGATCAATCAAAAAACGAGCGTACTGTTTTGCTTCATCTAGTGATTTTGCTGACTTAATTTGACCTAAGTCGTCAAAACCAAACATCTGCGTAGCTTTATAGGGCGGAGCCTTAGATCCACGAACCCCTTCAGGAATCTTGGTTACTGGGGCTTCTTCGGGGACTTCTTCTTCATCCGACCCTTGATCTGGACCACCTTGTTCTTCACTACTTGCTCCTCCTTCTGTTCCAGGAGTTTCATCTTCTGCAATAGGCTCATCCCCAGGCTCTTCAGGCTCTGTATCTTGCTGATGAGACTCTTCATCTTCATCAGGGCCATACTCATCATATTCATCAGGTTCATCATCAGATTCATCATCAGATTCATCTTCATTTTCCTCGTCCTGCTTCTCAGGGTCATTTTCTTGCAACCACTTATCAGCGTCATCTTCGTCCGCGTCAGGGTCAAACTCACGGTAACCTTGATCTTCCAGCGAAGCCTCTTGTTCATCTGGATCTTCAGCCTCGTCAGACATGCGTCTACGTGCCTTGAGCAATATAGTTTCTAGTCTCTCGAGTTCATTGGACTTTGTTATGCTCTGATGTGTTGTAGTTTTCTTAGTAGACATGTTTAAACCTTAAACTCATCTTCTGGAAACATCTTCATTTCCTTAAAGTGCTTCTTCGCTTCATTATCTAAAGTACTCCAAATTTGCCTTCTCTTGTCCAAGTCAGCTTGTGCCTTGGTTACGTTTTTAGCAGGTTCAGCTTGTCGTTGAGGCACACTGGTCGGCGTAGCAGAAGTAATTTGCTCTGGTGCAGTTGCTGACGCCTCTGTCGGAGCAACACGCGGTTGATCCTTATGATGAGGCATCTCACCTAATTTAATATCGTCATAGATATGTGAAGGTTTCTTGGTTCCTCTAGCTTTGTAAGCATCTGGATTCTCAGCATGTTTAGCTTTCTGATCTGAGAGCCATTTTTTTTGATGTTCGCTATCTGCCCAACCAGCAAGTCCACTATTGATCATCTCATGGTGCTCAGGAAGAAGTTCATGTTGAGGCGTGTCGGCGTGTTTATGAACAGGGTGTGCGTCAAAGGGATGAGGAACGTAATCCTTGACGTCCTTGACATCTTCGATAGGAAGATATGCTTGACCTGTGTCGCGCTTACCAGGAGTTCCAAGTTGAATCTCTTCAAATGGATATCCGCCTTTGTGAGGCGACTTCTCCGAAGAAGCATGTCCTGGGTGTGGTGGCATCTCTAGGTATCTATAGTCAGGGACGGCTCTTGGATTCTTTGCGCGATTCGCGTTAGGTGAAGGTCTGCGACCAAGATCCTTGGTACCTTCCTTGAGCTTCCCATTGGGGAGCCTTTCAGTAGTTGTATAGTTAGTTTCCCAAGGGGTTGTACTTGGATAGTCGATGGTTAAGTTTCCACCAGAATGCTTGCTAGCTTTTCCAGCCAGATGCATCAATGGAACTATCTTGTTCAAGTGTTGGTCAGCAACACTGCGAAGCTTTGCCTTCTCTTTTGGATCCGTTGCCGCTTGATGAGCCTTCAACGCGCCCTTATAATGAGAGATGTGGTGTCCAAGAGCATCACGAAGTTGCTCTACATGTATAGGCTTCATACCAGCTGCATAACTTGTAACAGCATGGTTAGCTCCACGGCCCATAGCGGCACTAGGTTCGGCCATTTTTAACAAAGCTTCAAAGATTTCTTCCTCTAAAAGATCATCTTTCATGCACTTTATTAAAGTCTGTAAATATGGATTATCTGTCTTCTTAAGTAACAACTCTTTAAAGTTATTCATGTAAGACTCCTATTAAGGTGACTCACCAGAACCAACAGGCTCATTAAGAAGGTTATAAGGGTTTGGTTGTAATCTTTGGCGATCGCGTTCCTGTGCTACCTGTACAAATGCATTTGCTCCAGCTATAACAACAGCAACATAAGGAGAACTATCGTCTGGGTTTCCATGACCAGTATTTAGGATAGCAATTTCGCCAGAGCTCATAGTCATAGCAAGCAAGCCATCGATAGTGACAGTAGTGGCACCAGTTGCCCTTACTCTGAAAGTTTGAACTTCTGCTAATTGAAGCGTACCTTGGGCATTAGTAAGGACTTCAACCCAGCACAATCCGGTTTCTGCTTGACGTATGTTTTCTGAAACTATGTTTGCTGTTTTCACGGTATCTCCTAAAAGTTATAGGATAATTATACCGTGAGTTTAACCTAAAAACCCGAAGTTTTTACTTCAGGAAGACTTTCTGAAGATCTCGAATAGGCTCTTTTTAAGTCGATTCTTAGGTGTGATACCTAGTGGCTCCAACAGTCTCTCGTACTTGGCTATCTCGTCCCAGGCTTGCTGCTCGGTATCCCACTGAAGGTCCTCGTCAGCCTCGATCTCAACGAAACGTCTAAGTTCTTTGAGCTCCTTGTCATAGACCACGTAGTACACCAAAACCACCTTGTCGATCCAGTATATCTTACACGTTTTAAAGATTCCAAAATTGTGCTTATATCCCAGAAGGTCTACAAAGGCCGTAACAGTCTTTAGGTTGTCTCCAGCAGTAGGAACATTAACTTCGATACGCTCGTTGTTGTTCTTTTCACTAAGTTTACGCTTAATGGTGAGCTCACCGCGACCGTCCGTGTACCTGTATCTGATGAAATTGTTTGCAGCATCGACGAAGTAGTCGTCGTAAGAGCTCACCATCATCTTCTTCTTGATGGGAAACGTCTCCATGAGATCGGTGAACTTCTCCATCTGCATGGAAACTCCGTCGTACTTATACTCGATCTCTTTGAACTGCATAAAATTCCTATCTCACCGTGTTGGTTTGTAAAGAATCTCGTTTCTCTTTAGAAAGAAGATTTTTGCGATCACGGGTTTCAGCACCGCAGCCCTTACATTTGTATCTTTGGAATCTACTAACATTAGTGTAGTAAAAACCGTTTTTAATGAAGATTTGTCCACCGCATTTACACGTATTGACTTCATCGTCATTATACAGGTTGAAATTAACACCAGCATTGCCGTGCCAAGGAGCAAGAATGCCGTAAAGCTCTTCGAGAGCAAGAACGTCATACTTATTGTATTCTTCCATCTCTTTCCAAGCTTCAATGTTTCCCTTCAAGCATTCGGTCCACATCTCGTGACCTGGGAATTTTTTATGCTTTTGCTTCTTGTACTTGACACATAGCTTGTCGGTCATATACTCCAGCTTATTAGAAGTGAAGGCAAAATGTCTCTGGGCTATGATTTTTGTATCTTCATGCTTGTAGCTGCTGGGAGGATGGCGATCTTTAATTTTCTTGATGACAAAACGAGCGTTGAGCTTCTTCTGGTCAAATGACTTACCATTCTGGGTAATGACAACATCTGCTTCGTCTAAGAGTTCCCAGATGGCAATAAGAAGGTTTGTATCGTCGTCGACATGCTTAACACCGCGATTGTCCATGTACATGACTTCGCTATCAGGTGCACCCTTCCACTTAGCGCTCCAACTGAGAACATGCCAGTCACATTCAATCTGATTTAATCCAACGTTGTTCTCCCATAAAGTCCACACGTGGGCAATAATAGGAGCGGTTTCGATGTCAAACACTAGAATTTTCGGAGAACCTTTTGGTGCTGGATATCTCTTGTATTTAGCCGAGGTTTTCTTTGCCATCTAATTATTCTCCAATGTCGAGGGAGTGCAGAATCTCACTGAACACCTCTTCGATGTTTTTGCCGTCCACTGAGACGACACGTGTGTTGAACGCTTGAGACATATCGTCCATGTTGGAAGACACGGTCTGCATGAAGGAGTTTCCTTTTGCTTCTATAGCATCACCGGCTGCAAATTCTTGCTTCGATTGAAGTGCTTTCTTAAGGCCTGCAGAGGTATCTCCCTTAAGATATATTATACTGTCATATACGCCATCAACAAGGCTCGATAGTGCGGGTTGAGTGACGTAATTCGCTAAAATTGATAGCATTTCTACATCGTTTCCGCACGCTGTTCCGTATGCCAATCCAGAGAGTATACCGCGATCCTGGATGATAAAATCATACTCGGGGAGTGCAGGAATGATGACTTTCTCCATGTGAATGGATCTGATGGCTTGACTGATGAGTTCGCGGGCAGGGGCAGTGAGTTGCTCATCGTACTGCTTGTCTAGCATGATGGCACGCAATTGTAATGTGAGTGGAGCGTGTGATGTGCCTGGCTCTTTTGTCTGTAAGACCTTATAGCCCTTGGCTCTTAGGTAGTCAACCAACTTCTGGGTTTGAGTGGTTTTGCCAACACCTTCAGTACCCTCGAAACAGATATATGTTGCTCTTTTCATGGAGCAATTATACATATATCTATTTTGCAGCGTTCAGCAAAGTGAGCACGTTACCAGTAAGTGTGGCATTTGGATCAATTTGTGCTGAAATGGCATTATTGCTGGTAATAACACATCCTGTTGTAGAGGCACTAGTAACAATACCCTGAGTCGCTCCACACCTCTTGCAATGCGCTCCAGTAATTCCACTCCACATGTTTGGATACTCGTGAGGAGAACCATCTGGACATGTGTTGGAAATTGTAATTGTGCCGCTGCTAGGCGCACCAATAAACGGATTTGGGTTTATCTGTGGAGTGCCAAACCACGGTGTATTAGTGACGGTTGGTTGAAATGGGTACGTCATTTTCTCAGCCTGCAGTTTAGAGACTTGCTGCTCAAGTTCTTCAATAATAGCAGTTCTAAGTTGAAGAAGTTTTTCTAGCGCTTCTACTTGCTTTTCAAGAATTTGTTCGTTGGTCATAAAAGAAATTATACTTATTATTTAATTTTATTCTCACGACGCTTAGCTTTGTTAAGTATCTCGATGATATTGTCTGCAAGCTTTTCAGTCTTAGACATCTTGTCTTTGGTCTGTTTGTCATAGGAATTCTCTATAGTGATTATAACACAATCCAAGCTTCAAACAACCTTAGAAAGTTCATTCCTGAGGTAATCTAGGACCTCTTGAGAAGTGCCATGAAATACACCATACTTTATGGTACGTTTATCCATAGATTTAAGTCGATTATCCATTCCTTCGCGCCACTGACCGCCACGGGCGATTAAACGAGCCTTAATAACGTCTTTAGATTCCACGATAAATACAGGTTTCAAGTCAAATTTATCAGAGTTGTGTTTAATAAAAGACGATACTCCAATCGTGGGATCATAAAGCGATGTCTTTCCAAGTTTTCCAGCCTCAAGTAAAAGTTCAACTTGTTTGCTTTTGTCAGTATGATCAAATGATACATAATTGACTGAGGAAGCAATTTGCTCCCTATAGAAAAATAAAAAGGCCAGGTATTTCTACCCAGCCTTCTTAATCTAACTATTTGATTTTATTGTTTATTTGCCCATGTTGCGGAATACACAATTAAATCGAGGTGTGTAAACAAATAGCGCGCCGTACATCACGATAGCAAACTCTAAAGCAGTTGTGACTATCGCGAAGTTGATCTTCGACAGTGGCGCCAATTGTTTAAAACGCATACACTCAGCACTCATGTCGAGCAAGAATGCTTCGCCGAGACCTGGCAACTGTTGGTTACTGGAAACATAGTTACCAGCACCTTGATTTGCCCAGTTACCTGCGAACTTCTCAGTGCCTGCAGCTCCGCCTGGAGCAGAGATGTAGAGCTTCCAGTACTTAACAGCAGCTGGAGGAGAGCCGATGGCTAGTTGCATGTTCTGACCAGCAGTTAAGGTTACACCAGAAGCGGCTACTGGAGAAGATTCACCAGCATCGTTAACAGCGGTTACCTTGACCTGGTAGACGCCAGCTGCGAAGCTAGAGCCTGAACCAACACCCGTTGCAGCTGCCGTAAAGGTAGCTGCTGGAGCTTGAGCGTTCACAGCAAGGGAGCGAACTCCGCTACGTGGACGTAGGAACAAGTTTGGTTTGAGGTCGATAGCGCCAGCGGTGGTTTGCACCTTGCTGACGTCATAGCCAACCGTTTGGTTAGCAAGACCTGGAGCCGAACGGAATTGAGGATAGAATTGCTTAACGAAAGCTGATAGAGCAGCTGGTTCGATGTGCAATTGGTCTGGAGCACCGAAGTTCTCAAGAGCGATAACTGCAAGACGTTCGATATCGTCCTGAGCCATAACTTGACCAGCTAGATCAGTGATGATCGAGCTAGAATCACCATATCCAAGGAAGTCACCGGCTTGCATCTGTGCATCCGTGTCACCCTTTTGAAGCTGCTTTAACAAGCCGTTCATAGCGATTGAATTCACTGGAAGATCGGCATCAGAGCCAGTTTCCAAACCAGTGCTTTGATTTAAGAAGTGAGCATGGCCCCAATACATTTCACGTTCAATGTTTTTAAGAAGATGCATCGTGCCTTCTTTTGCCTGTTGAGCAACGATGTCACCAACAGTAACACGGACCAACGTCATCTGGTGCGAAACCCTACGACGTGTACCGAAGAACACGATCTTTTGACCGTCACGTACATATGTGCTGTCTTCTTCCTGAGGAGCGCCACCTTCACCGATGTAAGGAGCACTATCAGAACCATAACTGATCAAACGATTGTATTGTTCGAACAGGTTATAAGCCTTGTCAACCGAGATGGCTGGCCAGAACTTAAGGTTCTTCATGTCGAAAGTGATCGACTTGAGAGTTGCCTCGAGAGATTCAGCCTGCAACACACCACCATAAGTGAGGTCGGTAGGCTTACCAGCTCCGCCATAACCGGCGGTAATAGCCTTATTTAAGGCTTCGATATCTGCTGCAGAGATTAGACCTTGATCCACACCCTGCAAAACTTGATTAATTGCGTCGTTCATTTTCGTTCTCTCCTTTGATTACGAAATCTTGTATTTCTCAATGATCTTGCTTAGATCTTGTCCCATTTCAGCCCTAGTGATATCTAGAGAGTCAACCTTTGTTCCGGACTTCTTAAGTTCGAAAAGCTTGGAAGCTACTTCGCTCTTAGAAAGTTGTTCTCCGGCGTCTTCTGCACTCTTCATCAGAGGAACAGCACGACCGGTTAGGCCCTTAGGTGCAACTGGCTGATCTGCGATCTTATTCACTAGATCAAGAATTGTTGAAAGCTTATCTTCGAGAGGCTTAACCTTCTCGTCAACATAGCTCTTCATTAAACTCTCTGCTTCTTCTTGAGATTTCTTAAGTCCATGCATAACGAGCTTTTGCACGTTAGCATTTACTTTCTCAGGAGACTCAGCTTTATGAGTTTCTTCAATGTCTTTTGCTTCATCTTTGATCTTCTTCGCAGACTTAGCGGTTTTATCTTTGTTTGGATGCTTGAAATCTTCATCATCTTCGTCTTCATCGCCATCTTCATCCTTGGCAATTTTATGAGTTTCACCAGGATCAACTTCGCTGTTCTGGCCACTCATATCGCGAGACTTTCCACCATGTGAACCATGTTCAGGACCTTGTCCGTGTTCCATGCCTTCACCTGCGATTGGTTTATGACGACCGCCATTTGGATCGGACTGACGATTTTGACCTTCGGCCTTTTCAGCCTCTTCATCTTCGTCTTCATCGTCCTTCTTATCTTCTGCCTTAGCATGAAGATCGCCATTGGATGGCTTACCAGCGATTCCTTCGCCAGGACCTTTAACTTCTATCTCACTTGCTGAGAAACGGGACTTTTTAAGCTCTTCAAGCTCAAGTAGTGTCTCGTCAATCAGATCTGTAAGACTTTTTCTTAGTTCGTCTTTCATTTCATTAACTCCTAAAGTTAATTAAACCTAATTACTGACCCATTCCTAAGTTATCACTATCACCGCGTAGACGTGCAAGTTGAGTTGAGCCGTCAGACGAGAAGAGAACGATATCATTAGCGAAACCAGAGAGCAATTGAAGAACTTGAGCAGCGACAGCTGAATCAATAAGAGTTCCAATGGTCGTTCCAGTAGCGCCGAATAGACTTAGTTGACCTGGATTAGCGATGCCAATACCTAGGAAAGGCGAAACAGCAGGATCAACACCACCCATTGGAGGGAGGATTGCTGCTGCAACGTAGCCAATAGTGAGATTATTAGATCCGTTTGAAATAACAACATGACTAGCGTCTTGTGACACAACGGTGAGACCAATTGTCTGTGCGTTGCGTGCGAACTTGTTCATAATGGACGTGATGTTTGCCATCTTATTTTCTCCTTTAGAAAACTTAAACTTATACTATGATCCTACCAGACGTGCTTACTTAAACACGTTGTATGTACCTATTTACTACCCTATGTAGCTATTGCTCCTAGAAACAACTTATGTAGCTTTTCCATCGGAAATGACTTGCCACACTCGCGACACTTTACTTGATACTTAGAGTAAATCTGATCCTTACCACAATCATCACATACTATGTACTTAAAACTCTTATCTTTAATGCCCCTACCATCATCTAAGGCTTCACTTTGAAGTACGCCTCCACCGACGTTAGATGTTGGGACTCCAGCTCCGCCATAACCGGCAGTGAGTGCCTTCTTAAAATGCTTAACTGGTTTCTTAATAGACTGCAGTGCTATCTTTTTATGGGCTTCCATCACTTGCTTAACATAGTCAGCGTTTTTAATAGCGTCTGGACCTTCATTCTTATAGCGATCCCATGTGCCTTTAAGTCCATGATTCCACGAATGAATCAACATATTAATATCTTTTGTCTTGCCTTTGTTTCTCTTTATTAGAGCATCTGCAAATTCGAAAGCAGCTTTTGGATCAGAGTTAAAAGTTTCTGTGAAGACACTATGGTTCTTCTTCATATCCTTAGCAGCTTCGGCAAGTTTAGGATATTTAGCTGCAAGCTTTGGATTAGTTCTCAACGCATACTCAGCAGCATTCGGCATCATGCCAAACATGCCACCAGCTACGTGTCCAGCGTGCATACTCTTAGCATTACTGATAGGAGGGTGAGAATAATTGAGACCGCCACTTGACTCCACCATACCGATAGCACCAAGGACAGGGTTCTTTTTTGCGATATTCTGGTAGAAGGCTTGATGCTCTTTTGGCATCTTGGAAAGATTGACTTGATGCTGTTGAGGTTGTCCTTGTGGAGTAGACGGCGCTTGAGCAGCGTGTGGTGCGAGAGCTGCCGCACCCATCATAGCTGCACCTGCTATTTTGTCCTTAAAGCCTTTGCCAAGCTCTTCCTCAATCATCTGGTGTATTGCGGAAACGTTGTTCTGGATCTTAGCCTCTAGAGCGTATTGGAGTATCTCTTGCTTCGTAGGTATATCAATAGTATCGTCGCCTTTCATAAGGTGGACGATCTTTTCAATGTTACTGCGAACCTTAGACGCAGACGCATCACGGGCTATATGACGGAACGAAGGGACATTGGTTTCTGCAAGATGTATAACAGATTTGATGAGTTCCATATCGGCGTTTATATCGTACTGGGTCTTATCAAGATTCAATGGCTCTACGAGAGTGGCTTGGTTCGCAGGAACAAATGTAATTGCGCAACTATGTATCTTAGTACGAGCAAGTAATGTGGAATCCGATATACCACGACTAATAACTCCACCTTCGACACTTAGTTTTAACTTGAGAGGACAATCAGTTTTATGAATATTTCTTAGAATAGCTGCACATGCCTTGGCATTTTGATGTTCTTCGTCATCAAATAGAAAACCTCGACCATAAATATACGGAGCGCGTATCTTATTCCAATAATATCTTTGACGGTCGTCTTCACAATCTTCTTCTTTAAATATCTTTTTTGCTGTAGCAATTCGACCCACTATCGAACTAAAGGACTTACCGTGGTTGTCATTCCATCTGCCACGACCTGCTATAAGTTCACTAATATCTGCGCCCTCTACAGAAAGCATCTCACCTTGAGTATCTCGAATTTGCGATCCCAAAATCCCATCAATTTCTAAAGGTTTTCTATTTGCCATAATCACGCCAATTCAAAAGAAAGACCATTTGACTTTCTTTTACCAGTAAAGCTATCTCTTATCTTAACAACACTTACACTTAACGCCTTAGAAGCTTCTGCAATAGATTCAAACACCTGTCCAGTTTGAACACACTTGATCCTTTTTCGATGTGGAGATGTAAGTAGGCGGGTTTTAGCGTATTCTGCAAGCTTTACAGGGTCTGATTTGAGTTGTTTCCAGGCTTTCTTAACGTTATGCCTCCAAGAATCAGAATTACATATTTTCTTCATACGTTGGCTTTGCGCCTTTTTGGCACCAGGTTTTGCCCAGCGCTCGCGCATTCTTGCTGGATCTATATTAGATACGGTCCTAACGGCGTTATATCCAAAATCACTTTTATATGATTGATAATGATCAACCCAATATTGTTCACGAATCTCAAGCTGTGACAAATCATCAACAAACTCAATAATTTCATAAACAAAGTAAGAAGAGTCTATATTGTAGGATTTTTGGAGGTGATCGGAATGATGTTTGTTTAAGCGAAGACGACTTTGGTGAACGCGCCAACGATTGGAGATATTACGGGAAGATCCTATGTAACGTTTGTCACTAATAGTATTACGAATACAATAGATACCAGCATTTGCCATACCTATATAGTATCATAGTTTTAGCTAGGGTAAAAGTAACT
>Ga0265327_10004612_pt1 | contig 12109 bp, 9 predicted proteins | sample 41621metaG_FD_202089 | JGI IMG/M metagenome (GOLD analysis project Ga0265327, IMG submission 202089) | Rhizosphere microbial communities from Carex aquatilis grown in University of Washington, Seatle, WA, United States - 4-16-21 metaG | ecosystem: Host-associated > Plants > Roots > Rhizosphere >...
ATTTCAAAACGCATGTCAGAGGACTTGCTAAGCTAATCAAAGAAGACGCCGGTAACATCCAGCGTGAACTCAAAAGACTCGAAAAGATTGGTTTCCTGATTTCTGAAAAGCAAGGAAACACGAAGATCTATCACACCAATAAGCACTTCATCATCTTCAAAGAACTCCAAAGTATCGTACTTAAGTCGCAGCGCGCCAACCAGAAGCGCAACCAGGTCTAAATACCGCACCAACAAATAACAAAACAAGTTTGTTTTTTGCTGGTGCTTACGGCACGCTACTGGGTCATAAACTGCGTTGATCCCTCACTGCATTTAGATACGGCTCGATCTGCTACTTATTCATTCTTTGTATCGCACTCGCGTATTTAAATCTGGTTTAAACTTGCGGGTTGCAAATCCTTATCTGTTAGCGTATAATTTCGCGAATATGATTCAGGTAACCAAGAAAGACTCTAAAGAGTCAGTCGAAAACTTACTCCGCCGTTTTAACCGAAAGGTCCAGCAGTCTGGTGTTATCGCTGTCGCTAAACAAGGCCAGTACTTCGAAAAGCCGATTAGTAAGACCGAGCGTCGCAAGAAGGCTATCGTTCGTCGTGAGCGCAAGGCCATCAAGGTCAAGAAGCTTAAGCTCGGCCAGAAATAATGCGGCTTTGCCTACAAGGAAACCGCAAAGTTTCCTTGTAGAAATTGTCGGAATAAATACGACTAGCCGCTAAGGCTCGAACCATACCTACTCTTACTTATATGACATTATTTTTTGTAACAGAGGTTGATTCTGCTAAACTTGAGGTGAAATATGAGTTTAAAGGTAAAACTTGAAGAAGATATAAAGCAGGCTATGCTGGCCGGCGATAAGACGCTAGTAACCACACTGCGCGGACTGAAAAGTGCCATCTTAAACGTTGAAGTTGCCCAAGGTATCCGCGACAGCGGCCTGCCCGATGACGAAGTTATCCCTCTCTTTGCCAAGGAAGCGAAGAAGCGACAAGAAAGCGCCGATCTCTACGTCCAAGGTGGTAATAAGGAAAAGGCCGAAGCTGAATTAACCGAAAAAAAAGTTATCGAAGGCTATTTGCCAGAGCGGCTTTCCGAAGGAGATATCCAGAAACTGGTTGATAAAGCCATCGCAGCCACTGGCGCTAACAGTCCTGCCCAGATGGGTCAGGTCATCGGTATGGTCAAGCAAAAAGCTGGTGCTAGCGCTGATGGTGCGGTGATCGCACGACTGGCAAAGGAGAAATTGAACTAATGATTGTTTTCATGGGCGTAGCTGGGTCGGGCAAGAGTGTGCAGGGTCGGTTGATTGCAGATGAGCTCGGATTGCCCTGGCTGTCGACAGGAGAATTTCTGCGTATGCTTATCTCGGGCGAGCGTCGCAAAGACATGCAGGCTGGAAAACTGCTTGACGACCAAGAAATCATCGCATTGGTACGTAAGATATTCGGCGTTGTCGATACTGATCATGAATTTGTCTTGGATGGATTTCCGCGTACCGTCGCCCAAGCCGATTGGCTGCTCAGTCAGGTTAAGCATGGCCAACTCAATATGACTGGAGTAGTTCATATGACTGCCTCCAAGCAAGGGGTTAAGGACCGCCTGTTATCTCGTGGACGACCTGACGATACTGAGGAAGCGATTGATGAACGGTTCAGGGAATATGAGGAACAAGCGTTGCCTATAATAGCTGACTTCAAAAAAGCTGGCGTGCCAGTGTTTGATATTAATGCAGAGCAAGACATAAAACAGGTGCATGCTGACATCGTGAAGGCGCTGAATCTGTAGGTATGTACACAAAGGTTAAGACAAGAGACGAAATCGTCGCCATGCGAGAAGGCGGCAAGATGCTGGCGACTGTACTGGATGTTCTCAAAAAGCAGGCTGCGGCAGGCATGACCACCAAGGACTTATCAAATATCGCCGCTACCGAATTACGGTCTTTAGGTGGCAAACCGGCCTTCCTGGGCTATCAGGGCTACCCTGATATCCTATGCGTGTCTGTAAATGATGAAGTGGTCCACGGCATTCCAAGCTCTGATATGGTTCTAGAGAAGGGTGATATCGTCGGACTAGATTTCGGAGTTTTCCATAAAGGTATGACCACTGATGGAGCTATCAGTGTGATTATCGGTGGGACTTCGGACAAGCAGCTTGAGAAACTTCTTGCAGAGACTGAAAAAGCGCTCCTAAGCGCTATTGATACTGTCAAAGATGGCTGTCATGTCGGCGATATTGCGGCTGCCGCACAGGGTGTTATGGATGTGGCAGGTCTCGGGATTGTCCGTGATCTGGTTGGGCATGGTGTTGGCCATGACCTGCATGAGCAGCCGGATATCCCCAATTATGGCCACAAAGGCACTGGACCAATCCTGAAGAGCGGCATGACTATTGCTATCGAGCCGATGGCCACTCTCGGGGGGCATCAGGTCTATGTCGATAAGGACGGCTGGACTATCAAGACAGCTGACGGCTCCAAGTCGGCCCACTTCGAACATACAGTTCTGGTCACAGATCGCGGTGCAGAAATCCTTACTTGGCTCTAGTCTGTAAATATATATCAGACCACAATTATCACAGCGCCTCACTTCTTATGCTATACTCGGTTCATGCGCGAACAACCAACAACACCATATGTTGGTCTAGATATCGGTACGAGTACTGTACGTTGTGTTATTGGTGTTTTAGATGGAGAAGACAACCCTAAGCTATCCATCATTGGTCACGGCAGTGCGCCAAACCTCGGTATGCGCCGTGGAGTTGTGGTGCACGTCGATGATGTCGTCGAGGCTGTCACTCATGCCGTCTCTGAAGCTGAACGGGTATCGGGACTACAGATTACGAACGCGACTGTCAACATCAATGGCAGTCACGTCATCGGTATCAACTCTAAAGGCGTGGTAGCTATAAGTACGGCGAACAGGGAGATAACTACTGATGATCGATTGCGTGTCGAAGAAGCAGCCACTATCGTCAAATTGCCGCCTAATCGCGAAATCATCCAGGTCTTCGCCAAAAATTACCGCCTAGACGGTCAGGACAACATCAAAGATCCTGTTGGTATGCAAGGTGTCAGACTCGAGGTCGATACTCATATCGTGACCGCTAGTACACCGAATATTCGTAATCTTGATCTGGTGTTGGAACGAGCTCGTATCGCCGGCCAGCATCACACCGTTTCTAGTCTGGCGGCTGCCGAAGCGGTACTTAATCGTCAGCAAAAAGAGTCAGGCACAGTTCTCTTAGATATCGGTGCTGGTACGACCAATCTTGTAGTGCTTGAGGATGGTGAGGTTCAGCATGTGGCAGTTATCCCGATGGGCGGCATTCATGTGACGAACGATTTGGCTATCGGTCTCAAGACTGACCTCGACGTCGCTGAAGCCGTCAAGCTCCAACACGCCAGTCTTGATTCTAGCCGCAAGAAGACCTTCAAAGCTTCAGTCAATGTCGACGGCAAGCGTTACGATTTTGATAGCGACGATGTGCACATGATAGTTGAAGCTCGGGTCGAAGAACTCTTCGAGTTTGTTGATAAAGAACTTAAGAAAGTAGGCAAATCCCGCAAACTTCCTGGCGGAGCTGTGCTGGTTGGTGGGGGCGCCAAACTTCCTGGTATCGCTGACTTTGCCAAAGAAAAGCTCCAGCTTGCAGCCCGTATTGGCGCCTTGCAGCAGATCGGCGGCCTGCAGGACACGGTCGACGATCTGGCCTTTTCTACACCGGTGGGACTTATGATTCTCGACATGTTGCTTTTGCCGCCGGACGGCATGATTTCAAGTGCCTCAGGTGCGGGCGTACTCGGGATGGTAGAAGGCTTTACCAAGCGTTTCCGACGCTCGAAATAGTCTTAGCACACATATTGTATTCGCCCAGCTCAATGGGTCGAAAGGCTAATGATTAAAATTGTTCAGTCATCGTAGTATGAACAAAAATTGCTAAGCTGCGCATTGTTCTTCCGTAGTGTCTACGGTATACTGCAGACATAATTTGGTAAGGTAGAGGATACGAGGTTATGCCACAACAAGTCGCACCTGAAGTCGAAACATTTGCCCGGATTAAAGTTATTGGTGTTGGCGGTGCCGGTGGGGCGGCCATTAACCGCATGGTAGAAGCTGGTATAGATGCCGTTGAATTCATTGCCATCAATACCGACGCGCAGGCTTTGCACCACTCTAAAGCACAGACCAAAATCCATATCGGCAAGGACGCAACGCGCGGTCTCGGTACTGGTGCTGATCCGTCTACCGGCCAAGAAGCAGCAGAAGAGAGCAGAGAAGATATAAAGAAGGCTATCGAAGGTGCTGATATGGTGTTTGTAACCATCGGTGCTGGCGGTGGTACCGGCAGTGGCGCAGGCCCGATTGTGGCCCGTATTGCCAAAGACATGGGCATCCTGGTCATTGGCTTCGCCACTCGTCCGTTCGCCTTTGAAGGTGAAAAACGACGCCGCAATGCAGATACAGCTATTGAGAAGCTTCGCAGTGGCGTTGATACACTTATTATTATCCCAAATGACCGCTTGCTACAGACTATTGATCGCCAAACGCCGCTGCTCGAGGCCTTCAAGGTCGCTGATGACGTGCTGCGCCAGGGCGTTCAGGGCATATCAGACTTGATTACTGTACACGGCATGATCAATCTCGACTTTGCAGACGTCAAGACAGTCATGAGCAATGCCGGTTCAGCGCTTATGGGCATCGGCCGGGCCAGCGGCGAGAACCGTGCCGTCCAGGCGGCTCAACAGGCTATAGAATCGCCGCTGCTGGAAGTATCTATCGATGGAGCTCGCGGCATCCTCTTCAATGTTATTGGCGGTCATGATATGTCGATGCATGAGATCAACACTGCAGCTGAAGCTATTACTGCCGCTGCTGATCCAGATGCCAACATCATCTTCGGTGCTACCATCAATCCTGAGCTTGAAGGAGAAATGATCATCACAGTGGTGGCGACTGGCTTCGACGCGTCATATTATGCCAAGCGTCAGCAGACTACAAAACTCTTGGAAGAATCTGGCGAAGATGAAACCACAGAACAACCCAAGGAAGACGCCGGCATCAAAGACGAGACCGTCTCCGATCTCGATATGGACCTAGAAAATCACACTAGCGACCTGGCTACGGGCGCTGAAGAATTCCATAAAGAGCCGGCCATTCCGAACATCTGGTCGCTTGATAGCGACAGTGAAGATAAGAAGGATGGTGATGGTAAAAAAGACGATGATTCTGCTGATGACGATGAAGATAGTGAGCTCGAAAAGCCGTCATTTCTCCGCAGATTTAAGAAGCGTAAAGACGACAACGACAAGAGCGACGATTCTAAGAAGTAAACTGCCCGATTTCGTACTAAATAATACAGCATAATTATACTTGCAAAGCGCTATCCGTAGGGCTATGCTAGGTTGTATAGACACTATATATAGCGATACAGATATAGTGATGGCACATTCAGATTGAATAAAGGAGGTGCGCAACATGAAATGCAGCCGATGCCAACAGACAGAAACGAAAGTCATCGAATCTCGTGATGTCGCAGAAGGAGAATCCATCCGTCGGCGCCGAGAATGCACAAATTGCCACTATAGATTCACGACATATGAGCGCATTGAGCGGCCCCAGCTAGTTGTCATAAAGAACAACGGGACGCGCGAACTGTTCAATCGCGACAAACTGTTAGCCGGATTATATCGGGCAACCGAGAAGACACCGGTAACCACGCTCCAACTGGAGCAGTTGGTGGCAGATGTCGAGCAGGAACTCTATGATTGCGGAGATTCCGAAATCCAGTCTACCAAGATCGGCAACCTGGTCATGGACCACCTGGCTCGCCTTAACGAGGTAGCCTACGTCCGTTTCGCCAGCGTTTATCGCCGTTTCAAGGATATCGCCGGGTTCGAAAAGGAACTTTCGCAGATACGTGAACTGAAAGTAGAGAAGAGGACAGAGAAGTCAAAGGCAGGCGTATAGCATTTGCCTTTGACAGCTCCCCTGGGCTTTTTATACAGTATGAAGGCCAAGGGGAGCTGATCAGAAGCCCTGAAGAGAGACACAGGGTGGACCAACTCTAAACAAAAACTATCCGCTGTGAGGGCGGAAAAACAACATATAAATTAACTAACCGGCCTGGTTGGGACTGCGTCTGACTAGGCCGAAACAGTGAGGGTAAACTATGCGGCAAACAACAACGCTAGGGGTGCGAAGACTCTTTACAGCCCCTAAAACAAAAGGATATGATGCGCTGAAATGGGTGAAGCGTGACTCCGTTATTAATAATCCCATGACCAATCAGACAGTTTTTGAACAGCTGGGCGTCGAATTTCCCGAAGACTTCTCGCTCAATGCTATCAACATAGTTGCCCAAAAGTATTTCACCGGTACCCCTGGTACCGCTGGACGTGAACAGTCTCTGCGCAATTTGATTGACCGCGTTGCGGACACGATTACACGACAAGGCCTGCAAGAGGGCTACTTTGAAACCGACCAAGAAGCAGAAACGTTCCGTGAAGAACTGAAGTACATCTGCGCATCGCAGCGCGCAGCCTTCAACTCGCCAGTTTGGTTCAACATTGGCGTGCCAGAACGTTCGCAGCAGGCCAGCGCCTGTTTCATCTTGGCCGTCGATGACACTATGCCCTCAATCTTGAATTGGTACAAAGAAGAAGGAATGATTTTTAAAGGCGGCTCAGGCTCTGGTGTGAACATCAGTACTATCCGCTCGTCTGCTGAAGCACTCGGCAAGAGCGCCGGTACGGCTTCTGGCCCTCTGAGCTTTATGCGTGGTGCTGACGCATCAGCCGGCGCTATCAAAAGCGGCGGTAAGACTCGCCGCGCAGCTAAGATGGTTATCTTGAATGTCGATCATCCTGATGTTGAAGAATTCATCTGGGCTAAGGCCCGCGAAGAGCGCAAAGCGCGTGACCTCGAGAAAGCTGGCTGGGATATGAGCCTGGACGGTAAAGACATACACTCCATCCAATACCAGAATGCTAACAACTCAGTCCGTGTTACCGACGACTTTATGCTGGCCGTCATAGACGATGGGGACTGGGATCTTAAGGCAGTCACTACTGGCAAGACGGTCAAGACCGTCAAAGCCCGAGACCTTATGCGCCAGTTCGCAGAAGCCTCATGGGAGTGCGCCGACCCGGGCATGCAGTACGATACCACCATTAACCGTTGGCACACCACTCCTAACGCTGGACGCATCCAGGGTTCAAACCCCTGTAGCGAGTACATGCACCTCAACAACTCCGCCTGCAACCTATCTTCAATCAATCTGTTGAAGTATCTTCGTGACGATGGTTCTTTCGACATTGAAGCTTTCAAGCACACCGTCGAGATTATGTTTACCGCTCAGGAAATCTTGGTTGGCTACTCCGAGTATCCGACTGAAAAGATTGCCAAGACCGCCCGTGCTTACCGAGAACTCGGCCTCGGCTACGCTAACCTCGGCGCTCTTCTGATGGCTCAGGGGCTGCCCTATGATTCAGACGAAGGTCGAGCCCAGGCGGCAGCCATTACTGCCTTAATGACCGGCCACGCCTATGCTACGAGTGCCCGATTGGCTCGCCGCGTTGGTCCGTTCGCCGGTTTCCGTAAGGATAAAGAAGGTACTATCAACGTGCTCAAGATGCACCGCGAAGAAGTTTCTAACATCGATGCCAGCCTGGTATCTGAAGAATTGCTCAGCGCAGCTGCCAGCAGCTGGGATGAAGCAGTTGAACTCGGTCAGCTCTATGGCGTCCGCAACTCACAGGCTAGCCTGCTGGCACCGACTGGTACCATTGGCTTGATGATGGACTGTGATACTACCGGTATCGAACCAGATCTTGGCCTCGTCAAGGTTAAGAAGCTAGTCGGTGGCGGCACAATGCACATTGTCAACCAGACCGTTCCGCGCGCCCTTAAGAAGCTAGGCTACACCAAGTCGCAGATTGATGACATTATCAACTATATCGACACAGAGAAGTCTATCCTGGGTGCGCCACACCTAAAGAAAGAGCACGAACCGGTATTCGCATGTTCCATGGGCGATAACTCTATCCATTATCTTGGCCATGTCAAGATGATGGCAGCCGTACAGCCGTTCCTGTCCGGAGCTATTAGTAAAACTGTCAATATGCCCGAAGACGTCAGCGTAGAAGATGTCGAACAGCTCCACATCGATGCTTGGAAGATGGGCCTTAAGGCTGTTGCCATCTATCGTGACAACTGTAAGGTTGCACAGCCTCTCAGTATGGCTAAGAAGGCTGGCAGTGAAGAAGGCGTCAAAAATGAAGCCGACGATATCAACGACAAGATCATCGTCAAGGGCGCAGTACGGCGCGCATTGCCAAAGGTCCGTAATTCCAAGACCTTCTCCTTCACCGTTGCTGGTAGCCACGGCTACCTTACTGTCGGTGAATATGACGATGGTACCCCTGGTGAAGTATTCATGCGTCTGGCCAAGCAAGGTTCGACCTTGGCAGGCTTCATGGATGCGCTGGCGATATCGCTGAGCCACGGGTTGCAATACGGTGTTCCACTGAAGGAATATGTCAAATCTTTCAATAGTATGGCTTTCGCGCCGTCAGGTATCACTGATGACGCAGAGATTCGCACTGCCTCTTCCATCATCGACTTCATCGCTCGTCGTCTAGCACTGACCTATTTGTCATTCGACGACCGGCTGGAGCTCGGCCTGGCATCTATCGACGACATGCCGGATGAACAGACTAGCTTGCTCGAGGAGACAACTGCCACCGAACCAGTCCAGGAGCAGATAACAGTAGTGGCTGCTGAGGTTCGCCCGCAGCCGACCATCTCTATACAAGAGCCTGCTAATATGTCTGAACCAACGGCAAGCAAGAAGGACGATACAGCGCCGCTATGCTACAACTGCGGCAACCAGACGCAACGCGCCGGTACCTGCTATGTTTGTACCTCCTGCGGCTCCACCACTGGCTGTAGCTAGAACATTAGAGACACTTCCAGTGTGTTAAACTCTGAATATGCGACTACTCGTACTCTATAAGCAGAACTCTGAACAGGCCCGTCCGGTCGAAGAGTTTATGCGCGAATTCACCAGGCGTTCTGGTAAAGAGATAGAGGTAATCGATCCCGACACCAGGGAAGGGGCCAATCTAGCGGAGATTCACGACGTAGTACGTTATCCAGCCATTTTGGCCCTGGCCGACGATGGACAGTCTCTCAATATGTGGCAGGGTGAAGAGCTGCCGTTGCTGGATGAAGTCTCCTCGTACATCAATCTCTGAGTTGCACCCATCTGTTAGAAGAGCTATACTGGCACTAATCCGTTCGCTATCCAGCGAAGAGCGACTATCAACCGCGAGGAGTGGGAAGAAATCCTAAGGAAAGTAGAACCCACCGGGCACGCCCGTCATAGCAGTAACTAAGGTAAAAGCAGAGATGGTACCGTCCGGTCAGCCGGACTCTCGGCATGAGAGTTCGGTTTTTATTTTAAGAGGTCATATGGTAGACAGTAAGAAATCACAATTCGCAGACATCGAAGAAAAGATGCTGGCAGTCTGGGACAAAGAACAGACCTTTGAGAAGAGTACCGAGCAGCGCAAAGGTGCCGAAAACTTCAGTTTCTATGATGGGCCACCATTCGCCAACGGGCTTCCGCATTTCGGACACTCTCTCGTCACAAGCATCAAAGACAGCCTTGGTCGGTATAAAACCATGCGCGGTTATTATGTTGAGCGTCGCAATGGTTGGGATTGTCATGGTCTGCCGGTAGAATTTGCCATTGAGAAGCAGTTTGGAGTCTCGGGAAAGAAGCAGATCATAGAGCTCGGTCTGAATAAGTTCAACGCAGCCTGCCGTGCCTCTGTCTTCGAGTACAAGGGCGATTGGGAAGCTTTCTTTAAGCGCATTGGGCGCTGGACAGACACTGAACATGCCTACGCTACTATCGATACTGAGTATACCGAAAGCGTCTGGTGGGTATTCAAGCAGGTTCACGATAAAGGGCTGCTCTACAAGGGTTATAAGAGTATGCCGTATTGCCCGCGCTGTGAGACGCCGCTCAGTAACTTCGAAGTCAATGAAGGTTATAAAGATGATGTGCCTGATCCTAGTCTGTACGTAAAGTTCAAACTGGTTGATGAGGATGCTAATTTACTGGCCTGGACGACAACTCCGTGGAGTTTGCCGGGTAATGCGGCAATCGCTGTAAACCCTGAGCAGCAGTACGTCTATGTCCATCATGTAAACGATGATGGTGTCGAAGAGACACTCATTTTGGCAAAGGAGCGGCTCAGTGTACTAGATGAGCGAGACTATACCGTAGTCAAAGAACTGAATGGCAAAGGGCTCGTAGGCAAGCGGTACCAGCCATTATTTGATAAAGTTGCTGACTCAGAATCGCTGGCTTCGGGTAAACTCTATCAGGTGTGGGCAGCAGATTTTGTCAGTATTGAAGACGGAAGTGGCGTACTGCACGTAGCGCCTGCCTTTGGTGAAGACGACCTTAAGCTAGCTCAAGAACACGAAATCCCAGTACTTATGACAATCGATAGCTCCGGTCACATGATTTCAGATATTGGAGTTCCTGAGGCTGAAGGCAAATTCTTCAAGGGTGCCGACCGTTCTATCATCAGTCATCTCACACACGAGGGAAGAGTATTTGCTGCTGAGACTTTCAAGCACACCTATCCGTTCTGTTACCGCTGTGACACACCTCTGTTGTACTATGCAATTTCCACGTGGTTTATCAAGGTTTCTGCCATCAAGAAGGAGCTTTTAGAATCAGCTGGTGCAATCGCTTGGATGCCAGACCACATCAAGGCAGGGCGTTTTGGAAAATGGCTAGAAGGCGCGCGTGATTGGGCTATTAGTCGAAATCGCTACTGGGGCGCACCGATGCCTATCTGGGTCAACGAGGCAGATGAAACAGATTATATCGTGGTTGAGAGTGTAGAAGAACTCAAGAAACTGGCTGGTCCGGACGCAAAGCTCGATGACTTACATCGCCCATTTATCGATGATGTAGTGTTTGAGAAAGACGGCAAAACTTACCGCCGGGTTGAAGAAGTACTAGATTGCTGGTTTGAATCGGGCAGTATGCCAGTTGCGCAGCAACACTATCCATTTGAAAATGCCGACAAGTTTGAGCAGTCATTTCCAGCCGATTACATCGGCGAGGGGCTTGACCAGACTCGTTTGTGGTTCTACGTGCTCCATGTTATATCGACGATTCTTTTCGATAAGCCTGCATACAAGAACGTACTCGTGAATGGCATGATAATGGCTGGAGACGGGCAAAAACTCAGTAAGCGCCTCAAAAATTATCCGCCAGTCGATGATGTCTTTGCGACTGAGGGTGCCGACAGCCTTCGGCTCTATCTGTTATCAAACTATCAAGCGGTCGCAGGTGATTACATGCGTTTCAATCGAGATGCGATGAAGGATCTCAACCGCAATGTACTAGGAACGTTGCTCAATAGCTTCCGATTCTTCAAGATGTACGCTGACATCGATAAATGGCAGCCGCCAAAGACTCTGGCCGAGCCTAAAACTAACCATGTTCTGGACGAATGGCTTCTGGCTCGGCTGAGCCAGACCGTAGCCGAAGTTACAGAGGCTGCAGACGGTTACAAGCTGGCCTATGCTATCCAACCGATTTTCGGATTTATAGACGATATGTCTAACTGGTATGTCCGTCGATCGCGCCGTCGTTTCTGGAAGAGTGAGAATGATGCCGACAAAAATCAGGCTTACGAGACGTTGTGGTACACACTGGTCCGTGTTTCACAATTGCTAGCACCCTGGGCTCCATTTATCAGTGATTATCTCTGGCGTGAGTTAACGGACGGAACTGGCTTGCCCGAATCAGTCCATCTGAGTGACTGGCCAGAAGCCAATGACTACGATGAGGGGCTACTACTAGTCATAGAGGATGCTCGTAAAGTTATTACAGACGCACTCTCTGTCCGTGCTCAAGCAGGTATCAAAGTGAGACAGCCTCTTGCAAGGATGACACTTCGTACTATCGAGAAGCTTTGGCCAAAGCAGGTGACAGAAATGATAGCTGAAGAGGTCAATGTTAAGGAAGTTATAACAGAGGAGATCACTGCTTCTAAATCTTATTTTACGCTAGATACTAAC
>Ga0265327_10004613_pt1 | contig 12109 bp, 11 predicted proteins | sample 41621metaG_FD_202089 | JGI IMG/M metagenome (GOLD analysis project Ga0265327, IMG submission 202089) | Rhizosphere microbial communities from Carex aquatilis grown in University of Washington, Seatle, WA, United States - 4-16-21 metaG | ecosystem: Host-associated > Plants > Roots > Rhizosphere...
GCCCCGAGGCCGCCGAGTACCTCCAAGGGCAGTGCAGCCAGGACGTGGCGACGATGGCGGTGGGATCGGCCGTCGACGCACTCCTGCTCGAGCCCGACGGCAAGCTCTGCGCGCTCGTAAGGGTGTTGCGCACCACAGCCGACCGCTTCGTGCTCGACTCGACGTTGGGTGCCGAGCCTCTCGTGGCCGCCCGGCTCTCTCGCTTCCGACTGCGAACGAAGGTGGAAATCGACACGGTCCCCGAGGGCGAGTGGCGCGCCGTCGAGCTGCGGGGCCCCGGGGTCCTCGAGCCGGATGTGGCAGGTGGGGAAGTGTGGGCGTTGCCCGTCGACTGGAACGGTGTCGTGGGGATCGACCTCCTCGGGGCGGCACCGGCCGCGGCCGTTGTGGGTGAGCCGCGTTGGTGCGGTGCGGCGGCAGGGGAGGCCCTGCGAGTCGAAGCCGGCATCCCGGTCATGGGCCGCGAGCTCGACGAGCGGACGATCGCCCCCGAGGCCGGCCTGGTCGAGCGCACGGTCAGCTTCACCAAGGGGTGCTACACCGGCCAGGAGCTGCTCGCCCGCCTCGACGCTCGGGGCAATCGGGTGCCGCGGCGGTTGTGCGGGCTGGTTCCGCTCGGCCCGTGGCCGCCCGACGTCGTCGAGCGGCTGGAAGGTGCCGCGGCCGTTGCCGCCGACGGACGGCAGGTGGGCGTGGTCACCTCGGGCGCCTGGTGCCCGGGCCTCGGCGGCCCCGGGGCCCTCGGCTACGTGCATCGTTCGGTGGACGTCCCCGGCTCGGTGCACCTCGCCCTGGACGACGGCGACGCGTTGGTGGCCGAGGCACGCCCCCTCCCACTGGTGGGCTGAAAGCCCCTAGGTGTTCTGCCGCCGGCCGCAGAACCCCGTCGCCGCCGCACCCGACGTCGGCCCGTATTGGTGGGGTCGTAGGGGATCGGGCCACACTTGGTCCGTGCCGGCTCAATTCATCTTCACCATGCGCGACCTCAGGCGGTTCTATCCGCCAGATCGCGAGGTGCTGAAGGGGATCAACCTCTCCTTCTATCCCGGAGCCAAGATCGGCGTGATCGGGTCCAACGGGTCCGGCAAGTCGTCGCTGCTGCGGATCATGGCCGGCGAAGACGACGACTTCACGGGTGAGGCCCGCCTTACCCCGGGCTTCACCGTCGGGTATCTCTCCCAGGAGCCTGAGCTCGATCCCACCAAAGATGTGGCGGGGAACGTCGCCGAGGGTGTGGGCGAAGCCAAGGCCCTGGTGGACCGGTTCAACGAGGTCTGTGCGGCCATGGGGGAGCCCGATGCCGACTTCGACTCGCTCCTGGCCGAACAGGCCGAGCTCCAGGACAAGATCGAGGCCGCAGGTGCGTGGGACCTCGAGCGCACCTTCGAGATCGCCATGGACGCCCTGCGCCTACCGCCCGGAGATGCTGCCGTCGCGACCTTGTCGGGGGGTGAGCGTCGCCGGGTGGCCCTGTGTCGGCTCCTGCTGGCCAAACCCGACCTCCTGTTGCTCGACGAGCCGACGAACCATCTCGACGCTGAGTCGGTGGCCTGGCTCGAACGGACCCTGCAGGAGTACCCCGGGACGGTGGTAGCGGTCACCCACGACCGGTACTTCTTGGACAACGTCGCCGGCTGGATCCTCGAGCTGGACCGGGGGGCAGGTATCCCCTGGCAGGGGAACTATTCGTCGTGGCTGGACCAGAAGCAGGCGCGTCTCGCCGGGGAGGAGAAGGCCGACCGGGCACGCCAGCAGGCTCTCGCCCGTGAGCTCGAATGGATCCGCATGTCGCCCAGAGCTCGACAGTCCAAGGGAAAGGCCCGTATCACGGCCTTCAACGACCTGGTGGCCGAGGCCGAGGCCGACGAGCGGCGGCCCGACCGGCTCGAGCTGTCTATCCCGCCCGGCCCCCGGCTGGGTGACCAGGTCGTCGACGCCGAGGGAGTGTCGAAGGGCTACGGCGACCGCCTCTTGATCGACGGCCTCTCGTTCCTCCTCCCCCCCGGGGGCATCGTCGGCGTCATCGGCCCCAACGGCGCGGGCAAGACGACCCTCTTCAGGATGCTGGTGGGCGATGAGCCGCCGGATTCAGGTTCACTCGAGGTCGGATCCACCGTGGTGCTCGGCTACGTCGACCAGTCGCGCCAGGGACTCGAGGCAGACGCCACCGTCTTCGACGAGATCAGCGGGGGAGCCGAGCGCATCGTGGTCGGACATCGCGAGATCCACGCCCGGGCCTACGTGTCGGGCTTCGGCTTCAAGGGCAGCGATCAGCAGAAGAAGGTTGGGGACCTTTCGGGCGGCGAGCGCAACCGCGTGCAGCTGGCCAAGGTCCTGCGCAGCGGGGCCAACGTGCTGCTCCTCGACGAGCCGACCAACGACCTCGACGTCGACACGCTCCGCGCGCTGGAGGATGCACTCCTCGAATTCCCGGGCTGCGCGGTAGTCATCAGTCACGATCGCTGGTTCCTCGACCGGATCGCCACTCACGTGCTCGCCTTCGAAGGCGATTCGGAGGTGCGGTGGTGGGAGGGGAACTTCAGCGACTACGAGGCGGACCGCAAGCGCCGGCTCGGGCTGGACGCGGACCAGCCTCACCGGCTGCGCTACAAGCCGCTGGTGCGCGGCTGAAAACCGATCTCCGAACGTGGAGCGGACCTTGCCTCGGGCGCGCCGCACCAGAGCGCGGAGAGAACATGGGGGACCGGTAGTGCCTGGCGACGAGCCGCCGGGACCGGGGAATTAGATCACCCGGACGTTCTGGGCTTCTTCTCCCTTGCGACCCGGGGCGATGTCGAACTCAACCTGCTGGCCTTCGACCAGCGACCGGTAGCCCGAGCCCTGGATGTTCGAGTAGTGGACGAAGAGGTCGTCCCCCTGCTCGCGCGAGATGAAGCCGAACCCCTTCTCGGCGTTGAAAAACTTCACGGTCCCAGTTGCCACTTCACGCTCACTCTCAAATCGGCGATCCCGGGCCGGTCCCAAGTCGCTGGGACACGATACAAGCAAGCGGCGAGGTCGAGTCCAGGCGGCCTTCGGCGCCCCCGGCGGGAGAGGTGGTGACGGGCTCGCCCGGGGGCCAGAGACCCGTGCGTCGGGCACCGACGGACGTCCATGCGGTCTTGTAGGGTCCCCCCCGTGAACGTCCCTGACGACCTGCGGTACTCGACGGACCACGAGTGGGCCATGCGCCTCGGTTCCCGGGTCCGGGTTGGGATCACCGACTACGCCCAGGACGCGCTGGGGGACATTGTCTACGTGGACCTGCCGGCCGAGGGTACCGCCGTCGAGGCCGGCGGCGCGTTGGGCGAGGTCGAGTCGACCAAATCGGTGTCGGAGATCTACGCGCCGGTTCCCGGCACGGTCGTGGCCGTGAACGCGGCCCTCTCTGAATCGCCCGAGCGGCTCAACGGCGATCCCTACGGCGAGGGATGGATCTGCGAGCTTGAGGTCACCGGCGAGGGCGCCCTGGACGCGCTGCTCGACGCCGCCGCGTACCGGGACCTGATCAGCGGCTGACGGTGCGGCACCGGGGGGTCAGCAGGCTGCGAGTGGGCGGAGGAAGGGTGGGGGATGAGCGGCTACCGTGAGGGGCGTGTTCTGCCACAACTGCGGGCATCGGAACCCCTCGGGGGTGAACTTCTGCTCGTCGTGTGGAGCCGCTCTGGCGGCGGAGTCGTCCGAGACCACCATCTCGCTGCAGCCGGTGGCCGATCAGGGGGAGACCGGTGAAGAGGAAGCCGCCGTCACCTTGGTCGAAGTGCCGCACGGCACCGGGGCCCTCGTCGTCAAGCGCGGGCCCAGCGTCGGCACTCGCTACCTGTTGGAACAGCCAGTGACCCGGGCGGGCCGGCACCCTGAGAGCGACATCTTCCTCGACGACATCACCGTGTCCCGTCGCCATGCCGAGGTCCGCAGGCAAGACGACGGCAAGGTGGTCATCAGGGATGTCGGTTCGTTGAACGGCACGTACGTGAATCGCGAGCGGATCGACGAGCAAACGCTGTCCGGGGGGGACGAAGTGCAGATCGGGAAATTCAAACTCGTGTACCTCGTTGCCGAGGACGGTTGAAGCCGACGTGGTAACCCGCGCCTACCTCTCGATCGGGGACGTCCTTACCCTGCTGCGCGAGGAGTTCCCCGATGTCACCATCTCCAAGATCCGGTTCCTCGAGAGCCAGGGACTGGTCAATCCGGAGCGGTCACCCTCGGGATATCGCAAGTTCTACGAGCAGGACGTGGAGCGGCTTCGGTGGGTGCTGCGCCAGCAGCGCGAGCACTTCCTGCCGCTGAAGGTCATCCGAGACCGCCTGGCCCAAGAGGACGGGGAACCGGTCGAAGACGCCGGGCCACCCGAAGCGATCGCCGCCCTGCTGCGCCCCGCGGCGGCGCCCGCCATCGACGAGCGAGCCAGTCGCGCGAACGGCGTCGAGCCCGCGGCGCAGCTGGTGCACGCACAGACCGGGGCCGACACGGCACCCACGACCCGCACCTCCTCAGAGGTTGCGACGCCGGCCAACGGCGCGCCGCCGCACGCGGCCCAACGCCAACCCGCCGTGGCATCGACCTCGAACGCGCCAGTGCGCGCCAGTGCCGAGCCCGACGCGGCGAGGAATCCTGCCGGCGGGAGCGGCGGACCGACCGAGGCTCGGCCCTCCGCCGCGACGGCGGATGCAGCCGCCTCCCCGCGTCGTCAACCGCCGCCACCGCCGACCCCACCCGAACCGCCGCCGAGCGCCCCGGCGCGTCCGACGCCGGGGCCCGCCCTCTCGGGTGCCTCCATGACGCTGAGCGAGCTCTGCTCGGCGAGCGGCCTGGACGCGGCCGGCATCGCCTCGCTCGAGGGGTTCGGGCTCATCGAGGGAGTCCCGGTGGGAGGGGTCCTCTGCTACGACGAGGAGGCCCTGGTCGTGGCCAAGCTGGTGGCCGAGTTCGGCCGCTACGGCATCGAGCCGCGGCACCTGCGCCTCTACCGCAACGCCGTCGAGCGCGAGGTCGGGCTGATCGAGCAGATCGTGACCCCCCTGCTCAGGCAGCGAAACCCCGAAGCCCGGCAACGGGCGGTTGACGCCACGGGGGACCTGGCACGCCTGGGCGAGGGTCTCCGGTCCTCGCTCCTTCGCCGTGAGATGCGGCGGCTGTTGGGTCACTGAAGGCCGCACGCCTTCAGACCCGACGGCGCTACATTTCAGTCATGGTCGAAGTCCGGCTGCGGGCTGTTCGGGTCGACCTCCAGTCGAACACGCCAGTCCTCTTGCTCCAAGAAACCGAGGGCGAAGGGCGCACCCTGCCCATCTTCATTGGCACCCCCGAGGCCGCGGCGATCGCCTACGCCTTGCAGGGGGTCGAGATGCCGCGACCGATGACCCACGACCTGATCAAGGAGCTCTTGGGCGCACTCGATGCCGACGTGGAGCGGGTGCTGGTCACCGAGCTCCAGTCCTCGACCTACTTCGCCGAGCTGCACCTGGTCCGAGGCGGTGACCGGACCTCGGTGTCATGCCGACCCTCGGACGCGGTGGCGATCGCCGTGCGGACCGGGGCCCCACTTTTCGTCTCCGACGAACTCATGGACGCCGAGGGGATCGTGCTGGCCATCGACGGCTCCGATGACGAGGACGACGCCACCCCCGAGGAGCTGGTCGGTCAGTTCCGCCAGTTCCTCGACAGCATCAAGCCCGAAGACTTCGGCTCCTGACGGCCTGGCGCCGTGTCGGACGAGGGACAAGAGCGTCCTTTAGGCGCGGTGCGGCCCTTCGGCCGGTGGCCCTCGACCCTTGACGAGAGCACCGCCGGAGCGGGCCGACGTTCGCGCACGACGCTCTCGTCCGACGGCACCTTCCTCTACTGGCTCGAAGGTCGGCCCTTAGAAGGGGGTCGCTCTGTGGTGGTGCGGGCGCGCCCGTCGGGAGCGGTCGAAGACGTTTCCCCGCCGTCGGTCAGCGTGCGATCGAGGGTGCACGAATACGGCGGTGGCGCCTATTGCCTCCTGGCCGACGCCGGGGAGACGACCGTTGCCTACGTCGACCAAGCGGACCAGCGCGTCTGGCTCGTCGACCCGCACCGGCCTGACCCGCCCCGACCTCTCAGTGCCAGGCCCCCGGCCGGCCATCGGTGGTGCCAGGGGGACCTGCGGGCAACGAGCGACGGCGGCTACGTGCTCGCCGTACGAGAAGCCCACGACGGGGCCGGCGGGCTGACGAGGTCGTTGGTGGCGTGGACGTCGCGGGGAGCACCGGTCGAATCGACGCTCTGGGCGGGGTCGGGATTTGTCGCCGCACCCCGTCCCAACCGCGACGGCGATCGACTGGCCTGGCTCGCCTGGGAGCACCCCGACATGCCCTGGGACGCCACCGAGTTGTGGATCGGCCGCCTGCATCCGAGCTCCACCGGCCACGTGCAGGTGAGCGACCGGCGGCGCGTGGCCGGCGGTCGTCTGGCCGGAGTGGCCTCGGGCGGGGAGTCCGTGGGGCAGCCCCTCTGGCTCTCCGACGGCCGCCTGGTGTTCGTCTCCGACGCCCTGGGCTGGTGGCAGCTGTGGTGCTGGGAGCCAGGAGGCACGGCCACGCGCCTGTGTGACGCCGACGGCGAATTCCACGGGCCTGACTGGAGCCTCGGCCAGAGCACCCTCGCCGAGCTCGGCGACGGGAGGCTCGCCTGCCGACGCCGGCTCGACGGCGTCGACCAACTGGGAACCGTGCCGAGCTGGGGAGGGGGGTTCGATCGACTTGACCAGCCCTGTGTCTCGATCGGCGCGGTGTGTGCCCACGACGCCGGGGTCGCCTGGCTCGGCGCCACCCCTCATCGGCCGGCCGGTCCGTGGTGGGGGGTCCCCGACAGCGCGGGCGGCTGGCGGACCGGTCCCTCCCCGGTCGGGAGCGACGGCAGCCCGCCGCTGGCGGCGGCCGACGTCTCGGCAGCCGAGCCGTTCTCGGTGACGACCGGCCGGGGCGAGGTGCCGGGCCTCTACTACGGGCCGGGGCTGTCTGGGGTGCAGGGCCCTCACGGGGTGAAACCGCCGCTCATCGTCTTCTGTCATTCGGGCCCCACCGGCGCGGCCGAACCAGGCTTCGACCCGGTGGTCCAGTTCTTCACCACCCGAGGCTTCGCGGTGGCCGCGGTCGACTACGCCGGGAGCACCGGCTACGGCCGTGCCTACCGCCAGCGCCTCGCCGGACGATGGGGGCTGGCCGACGCCGACGACTGCGCCGATGCGGCCCTGGGTCTGGCGGCGCGTGGTCTGGCCGACCCTGAGCGGATGGCCGTGCGGGGGAGCAGTGCCGGGGGGTTCACCGCGCTGTGTGCACTGGCCCGCTCGAGGGCCTTCGTCGCCGCGGTCTCGTGGTACGGGGTGACCGACCTGCTGGCGCTGGCGGCCTCCACCCATGACTTCGAGGCCCACTACACGGACCGCCTGGTGGGACCGCTGCCCGAGGCGGCTGACGAGTACCGGCGGCGCTCGCCGGTGAACCTGGTGGAGCAGATGGAGGGTGCCGTCCTCGTCCTCCAGGGCCTCGACGACCCGGTCGTCCCGCCCGATCAGGCGACCGCCCTGGTCGGCGCTCTGCGGGGGCGGGGGCTGCGGGTCGAGTATCTGCCGTTCGAGGGGGAGTCCCACGGTTTTCGCCGCGCCGAGTCGATGGCGGCCGGCCTTGCCGCCGAACTCGCCTTCTACCAGGACATCCTCTGTCGCTGAGGGCTCGAGGACCCTCGGTGCGGCGGAGTCGACTGGTAGCCTTGGTGGGGAAAGTCCAGCGTCGCGGGTCGCCATCTCTCCATGGCGGACGCGGGAGGTCAATGGTGCGCGACATCCGAACCCAGGCGACAGCACGCCTGGCCACTTGGGGAGCCGAGGGTGGGGACGCCCTCCTCTATGCGGCCTCGGCCCTGTTCGCCGGAGCTACCGCGCTGTTCTCGGGCATTGCCCTCTACCGCGTCTGGGGCGAGATGGCCGCCGGCCCGTACCTGGTGGCCGCGGTTGTCTCGGGGTTCTTGCTGCTGCGCCGTCGGCGCCTGCCGCAGAGCACTGTTCCTCCGAGCGACAGGCGCCGACATGTCGGCGCCCGGCTCTGGTTGGTCGGCTTCGTCCTACTCGGCGCCACGCTGGCGCCGCTCGCCCTCGAGATCGGGCTGCGCAACCACGGAAGCCCCGCGCAGCACGAGCAGCCCGAAAACTGGGTGATCACGCACGCCGCGGATCGGCTTGCCGCCGGTCAGGACCCCTACCACACCGTGGTCGAGCACGGTCGTGTTGTCTCGGCCGTGCCCGGAGAACCCACCTATGAGTCGTTCTTCCCGTACCTGCCGCTGATGACGGTGTTCGGCCTGCCGTCCAGCGGCCGACATCCCTTCGAACTGAGTGATCCCCGGATCCTCTTCAGCGTGTTCACGTTGTTGGTGGTGGCCCTTGCCCTCCTTCTCTATCGGGGTCCACGCAACGGCAAGATCCGGACGCTGCAATTCCTTGCCGTCTTGCCCACGGCCGCCCTGCCACTCGCCACCGGCGGGGACGACCTGCCGATCGTGGCCCTCCTTCTGCTGGCCATGGTTCTGGCACAGCGGAGGCGCCCGGGTTGGAGCGGCTTGGTGCTCGGTGTGGTCTGCGCCATGAAATTCACGGCGTGGCCACTGGCCGCGCTCGCCCTCTTCGCCGCACGCGACCGCGAGGGACGACGGGCTCCAGGGCGCATGGCGCTCGGCATGGCGGTGGTGGTGGTGCCGGTGGTCGTCCCCTTCATCTTCTTCAACCCCCACGCCTTCGTGGCCAACGTCTTCCTCTTCCCGCTCGGCCTGGCCGGCGTGGCATCACCGGCGGCCAGCGCGCTGCCGGGCCATCTGCTCGTGTCGGCCTTCCCGGATCTCCATCGGGTGCTGCCGATCACGGTTGCCGCGCTGGGTGGAGCTGTCCTGATCCGCCACCTGTTCCGTCACCCGCCGACGACGGCGGCAGAGGTCTCGAATCTGGCCGCGTTGGTGATGCTGGTGGCCATCCTCTTCGCACCGGCCACCCGTGTGGGCTACCTGCTCTACCCGATCGACTTCTTCGTATGGGCCCAGATGCTGAAGCGCGGCGAGGCGGTCGACCAGGTCCATGACCTCCCCGACGCGGTGCTCGTCGGCTGAGCTCGCCCGGTCGGGTCCGCTCGGGTCCTCCTCGGAGCGTCAGGTTTCGTCTGAGACCTGGAAGAGTCGAAGCGTGAAGGGCGTCGTTTCCGCTGTGGCCGGCCCGCCGCTGGGGAACGTGGTGGGGGAGGCGATGGCGCCCGCTTCCCAGTACCACCCGTCATCGCCCGCCTTCTCGGCCAGTACCTCGACCGACCCGGGCTTGTCGGTGGCCGGCCCGACGCTCTCGATCTTCCACCCCTTGGCGGCCAGCTCGGCGCGGTAGAAGGTCACGACCGCGTCCTGGGAGGCGCCCACCGTAAAGCGCATCTGCTCGTCGTACTGCCCGGCCGATGTGGTGTTGTCGGTGTGCCCACGAGCCACGGCGCCCACTGGGACCGTGAGGGCGTTCACGATGTTCCCCGGCGGTGTGTCGGGCCGCTCGATCGGCTTGAGGGCGCTCGCCGCCGGTACGGCCAACAAGGACGTGCCCTTCACGCGGACCGCAGGGGTGGACGTGGTGGAAGTGGTCGGCTGTCGGCCGGAAAGCACGGCCATCACGCCGAAGAGCAGCAGGATCCCTACGGCCAAGCCGAGCACGATCATGGCCGGCTTCATGCTGGTATTTCCGCGAGCCGGCGGTAGGGGCGCGGGGCGGGGGGAGTGGCCGTTGGTTGCCCCGTTGCCAGCCACCGGGGACTCGGTGTCGAGGTCCTCCGTGGGCATGTCGACCGAGCCTACGACGCCGGACCAGGGGCCTGGCCGCGGCGACCGCCGCCGCCCGACCAGCCGAAGTGGTCGATCGGTCCGTGCCCGGAACCGAGCTGCCAGGAGGCCGCACCCTCGAGCGCTCGCTCGACGTACCGCTTCGCCCGGGTGATCGCCTCCAACGGGTCTTCACCGAGGGCGAGGTTGGCGGCAATGGCCGCCGAGAGGGAGCAGCCGGTCCCGTGGTCATTGGACGTGGTGACCCGACGACCCTCGAGGATCACCGTCCCTTCGGGTCCGGCCACCACGTCGGGGGTGGTTGAGGCGTCGGTCCCGAGATGGCCACCTTTCACAACCACGGTTCCCGGTCCGAGGGCGCGCAACTCTTCGGCCACCTCGGCCATGGCGTCGGTGGTGCGCAGGTCTGTCGGTTCCCGACCGCTCAGCAGCGCCGCTTCGCGCAGGTTGGGGGTGATCACCGTTGCCTGCGGGAAGAGATGGTTGCGGTACGCGGCGATGCCGCCGTCGTCCATCAGGCGGTGGCCGGAGGTCGACACCAACACGGGGTCGACCACCAGGTTCGGGAGCACGCCGCTCGACGCCAGCTCGGCCACGGTGGCGACGATGGCGGGGTTGGCGAGCATCCCCGTCTTCACGGCCACGGGATGCAGGTCACCCACCACGGCCTGCACTTGGTCGACCACGAAACGGGGCTCCAAGGCGACGACCCCGGTCACGCCGGCGGTGTGCTGTGCGGTCACCGCGCTCAGCGCACAGGTCCCGTACAGCCCGTGGGCGGCGAACGTTTTGAGGTCGGCCTGGACTCCCGCACCTGCCCCAGAGTCAGAACCGGCAATGGTGAGGACGACCAGCGGGGTCACGGGCGGGAGGCTAGCCAACGGGAGAGCCCCCCCGGGACCAGAATCCTTTCCTCCCAACTCTCATGATCAACAAGAGATGGAGGTGAAGCTCTAGCTGACGGTGCGAGAATTTCACCAGCGTGTGACGGGTGGGACGCCGGACCCGACCCTCGGCGGCCCAACGGGCGGGACCAAGTCGCCACCGCGTTGGCCTGCTGGCAACAGAGGCCGGACCATAAGATCGAGCGGGTGACGGACGTTGCGCAACGCTCGGGCGACGACTCGTTGGTCATCGACGGAGAGGTGGTGCCGTCGAGGCTGCTGGTGGGTACGGGGGGAATGACGAGCCTGGCGGCCTTGGAGGACACGGCGTGCGAGTGCTGCCGAACACCGCCGGCTGCTTCACGGCGACCGAGGCCGTCCTTACCGCCAAGCTCGCCCGCGAGGCATTCGAGACCGACTGGGTGAAGCTTGAAGTGATCGGGGACGACCGCACCTTGCTGCCAGACCCCGTCGAACTGCTGGAGGCCGCGGAACAACTCGCCGAGGACGGGTTCACGGTGCTGCCGTACACCACCGACGATCCGGTCCTCGCCCGCCGCCTCGAACAGGTTGGCTGCGCGGCAGTGATGCCACTCGGTTCGCCCATCGGCAGCGGTCTCGGGATCCGCAATCCGCACAACATCGCCCTTCTGCGGCAATCGGTCACGGTGCCCGTCGTCCTCGACGCCGGTGTCGGCACGGCTTCAGACGCCGCGCGCGCCATGGAGCTCGGCTGCGACGCCGTGCTGGTGGCGACGTCGGTCAACCGGGCCCAGGATCCCGCGGCCATGGCACAGGCCATGCGGTTGGCCGTCATCGCCGGACGCACCGCCTACCGCGCCGGCCGGATCCCCATGCGCTTCCATGCCGATCCGTCGAGCGACTGGGAGGGCCTGGCCGACCTGGGGGGCGACCAGAGTCCCTGAGTCAGCGTCGTCGCGGGTGAGCACAGACCCACTGTTAGGCTTGCCTAACATATGGGGTCCGGACCGGGCTTGTTGACTGCGGCTCGGGCCGAAGGCCCGGCGCCCGACCTTGCGACCATCCGCATCCCGGCGCGCCGGCCGCGGCGTCCAGTCGGTCTGCTGGTGGTGTCCGGCGCGGTGGCCGTCGCCCTGCTCCTGCCCCTGGCCCTCCTGATCCTCCAGGCGGTCCAGTACGGGTGGTCGGCCGTCGCCCCGCTCATCTTCCGCCAGCTGACCGCCACACTCCTGTGGCACACGCTCAGCCTCCTCGTGGTGGTCACCGCGATCTGCGCCGTGGTGGGCACGCTGGCCGCCTGGTGCGTCGAGCGGACCAACCTGCCCGGGAGGAGGATGTGGGCGGTGCTGGTGGTGATCCCGGTGGGGATCCCCGACTTCGCCGTGGCCTTTGGGTGGAAGTCGCTCTTCGTGGGC